>Ga0210396_10005291_pt1 | contig 12510 bp, 12 predicted proteins | sample IncBWH17OmetaG_FD_155466 | JGI IMG/M metagenome (GOLD analysis project Ga0210396, IMG submission 155466) | Forest soil microbial communities from Barre Woods Harvard Forest LTER site, Petersham, Massachusetts, United States - Inc-BW-H-17-O ...
TGAGCAGGAAGTTGGCCAGCCAGTCGATCATCGCGCAGAACGCGGCGGCCTGGCCGCGGACGGCGGTGGGGAACACCTCGCCCTGTAGCGTCCATCCGGTGCCCCCGACGCCAACGGCGAACGAGGCGATGAAGAAGTCCAGGCCGATCATGATGACCACGAGCCGCAGGGTGCCAGAGGTGAAGGCCAGGCCGAGCGCGGCGACCAGGGCGAACACGATCATCCCGGTGTACCCGCCGATGGACAGGGCGCGCCGGCCGTACTTGTCGATCCACCGGAACCCCAGGTAGGTCGACGCGACGTTGACCGCGGTCATGATCGCGGTGACCTCGACCCCGGCCACGGTGGTCTGCACCAGGCTGGCGTGCGCGCCGGAGAAGATCGGCCCGAGCAGGTGCGGCCCGTAGTACAGCGGCACGTTGATCCCGGTGATCTGCTGGAAGATGAAGAACACGCTGACCACGATCAGCGCCCGCCGCACTCCCGGCGTCCAGGCCCGCCGCCCGGCGCCCTTCTCCACCCGCTCGATGACCGAGGCCGCCCGGCGGACGTCGTCCATGCTCGCCTCGGTGCCCAGAGCGGCCATCGCCTTGCGCACGTCCTCGTACCGGCCGTGCCGCAGCAGCCATCGCGGCGACTCGGGCATCTGGGTCCGCAGCACGAGCCCGACCAGGGCCGGGACGGCGCCCAGGCCGAGGACCAGCCGCCAGCCGACCGAGGCGGCACTGGCGGGGAAGGCGGCGAAGATGATCAGGGCGACGAGGTAGGAGACCAGGATGCCGATGGTGATCATCCACTGCTGCAGCATGGTCAGCGACCCACGCCGGCCCTTGGGCGCGTACTCGGCGATGTAAGCGGTGGCGATCGCGGAGTCGGCGCCGATGGCCAGCCCGATCAGGGTCCGCGCGATCAGCAGCACCGCGGCGTGCCAGGTGACCGCGGACAAGATCGCGCCGGCCGCGTAGATCCCCGCGTCGATGACCAGCAGGGTCTTGCGGCCGAAGTGGTCCGACAGCGGCCCGGCCAGGATCGCCCCGGCGGCCGCGCCGAGCGAGGCGCCGGACACCAGGTAGCCCAGGGCCAGGCCGTGCAGGTCATAGGGCACGAAGTTCAGTGCCGAGCCGATGTTGGACGTGTCGTACCCGAACAGGAACCCGCCCAGCGTGGCCAGCAGCGTGAGCTGCCAGTAGAACGCCGTGGGAACCCGGTCGTCCAGGGTGGTGAGAACGTTGTCACTCACTTCGGGCTGAGCCATAACCCTCCCATCGATCGCCAAGATCCCTGCCCGCTTCCCAGTTGAACGCGAAATGAACATCCCGCCCCGACCTAGGTGGCCACCCGGTCGCATCCGCCGCCGTTTCGGGTTAATCCGCTGGCGTCGGGGCAGTAGGTCGGTTTCACGGAGGCAAAGGAGACGACATGGGTTTCATCGACAAGATGCGGAACAAGTTCAAGATGGGCCGCGGCCGGGCCAAGCAGGACGCTGGCCGGGCCATGAATGACCCGTACCTGGAGGCCAAGGGTCAGGGCGAGCGCATCGACGGCGCGGGCCGCCAGGTCGGCGAGCAGGTCAAGGACGCGGGCAAGAACGTGCGCGACGCGTTCAAGTAGCCGCCCCTAGGGCTTCAAAACCGGGCTGGCAGTGTTCACACTGGATCATGTGTACGACTACGACGTCCTGGTGATCGGCTCGGGTCCCGGCGGCCAGAAGGCGGCCATCGCCGCGGCCAAGCTCGAGCGGCGGGTGGCGATCGTCGAGCGCAAGGACATGATCGGCGGCGTGTGCCTGAACACCGGCACGATCCCGTCCAAGACCCTGCGCGAGGCCATCTTGTATCTCACGGGCCTGGACCAGCGGGAGATGTACGGGCAGAACTACCGGGTCAAGGACGACATCACGATCGCCGACCTGGCCGCCCGCACCACCCACGTAGTCGGCCGCGAGATGGACGTGGTACGCAGCCAGCTGTCCCGCAACCGGGTCACGGTCCTGACCGGGACCGGCGGATTCGTCGACCCGCACACGATCGAGGTCGACGCCGGCGACGGCCGCAGCCGCCTGGCCAGCGCGGACAAGATCGTGATCGCCACCGGCACCCGGCCCGCCCGGCCCGCCAGCGTGGAGTTCGACGAGCGCACCGTGATCGATTCCGACACGATCGTCCACCTGGACAAGGTGCCGCGCTCGATGGTCGTGGCGGGCGCCGGGGTGATCGGGATCGAGTACGCGTCCATGTTCGCGGCCCTGGGCACCAAGGTCACCGTGGTCGAGCAGCGCGAGCGGATGCTGGAGTTCTGCGATGTCGAGGTGGTCGAGGCGCTCAAGTACCACCTGCGTGACCTGGCCGTCACGTTCCGGTTCGGCGAGACCGTGGTCTCGGTCGAGGCCCGGCCCGAGGGCGCCATCGCCACCCTAGCGAGCGGCAAGAAGATCCCCGCCGACACCGTCATGTACTCGGCCGGCCGCCAGGGCCAGACCGAAGACCTAAGGCTCCAAAACGCAGATCTGAGCGCCGACAAGCGCGGCCGGATCGTGGTCGACGACATGTTCCGCACCCAAGTTCCCCACATCTACGCGGTCGGCGACGTGATCGGCTTCCCCGCCCTGGCCGCCACCTCGATGGAGCAGGGCCGGATCGCGGCCCACGACGCCTGCGGCGAGCCGCTGCACGGTCTGGGCAAGAACCAGCCGATCGGCATCTATTCCATCCCCGAGATCAGCTTCGTGGGGCGGACCGAGGAAGAGCTCACCCACCAGAACGTGCCCTTCGAGGCGGGCATCTCCCGCTACCGGGAGCTGGCCCGCGGTCAGATCATCGGCGACTCCTACGGCGTGCTCAAGCTCCTGGTCTGCCTGGACGATCACCGGCTGCTCGGCGTGCACGTGTTCGGCACCGGCGCCACCGAGCTCATCCACATCGGCCAGGCCGTCATGGGCTGCGGCGGCACCGTCGACTACCTGGTCGACGCGGTGTTCAACTACCCGACCCTGGCCGAGGCCTACAAGGTCGCCGCCCTGGACGCCATGAACAAGATGCGCCAGATCGCCCGCTTCAGCTAACCACCGCGAAACGAACGGCATCCGCGAGGTCATCCATACGGCGCCCCCTCCGTAACCGTAGAAGTCACCCGCCTCGCCTGACCTCCCCCGGAACCCAGATCCGCCCCCGGACCGTCCCCAACCCCAGCCCGCGCCGCCGCCCTCTGCTGCTATTAATTATCTTGAACTAGTGTTCGTATAATAGGTGATTTCCGGCCTAAGATACGCTATACTGTTCCCACCGCCTCCTCTTTCATTTCTTCCGAACGGAGCGTGGTGCATGCCCCAGGCCACCTTCCCCGATCCCGGGCCCGACGACGCGGAGCCCGGCTGCTTCCCGTCGGCCGGCGAGGACGCCCCGGGCCCGGAGCAGGGCCTGTACATCACCCTCCCCGCCGAGCACCTGACCCTGGCCGGCTTCAACCAGGGCGGCGCCTCAGACACGATGGCCCCCGGCGCGCTGCTGGCCACGGTCGTCGACACCGTTACCGGCGAGGACGGCTCCGGCCTGGCGGGCTGCTCGGATGACCAGCTGCTGGGGATCATCTCCGCCGCCCGCCGGCTGGAATCGCGCGCCGCCTGGACCTTGATGGCCGCCATCGGGGAGTTCACCCGCCGGGCCGGCACGAGCCCGCACGGCCAGTTCGCCGCCGACGAGCTGGCCTTCGAGCTGCACATGAGCCAGCCGTCCGCCGCCGGGCAGATGGAGTTCGCCGCGGACGTCGCCAAGCGGCTCCCGAAGACCTTCGCCGCGCTGGCCGCCGGCCAGATCCACCCGATCCACCTGCGGATCATCGAAGAGGAAACCCGCATCCTGACCGACGCCGACGCCGCCAAGGCCGACGCGATCCTGGCGGAGGCGGCTCCCGGCATGACCTTCGGTGAACTCCGCTACGCCGCCCGCAAGCTGGTCCTCAAGCTCGACCCCGACGCGATCAAGAAGCGGAAGGAAGCCGCCAAGCGCGAGGCCCACGTGCGCCGGTTCCGCGAGGAGTCCGGGAACGCCGGGATGGTCGCCCGCGAGCTCCCCTCCGATGAGGTCCTGGCGTCCTGGCAGCACGTGGAGCAGCGCGCCCTGGACCTGCGCGCCGCCGGGATGCCCGGCTCGCTGCAGGATCTCCGCATCCGCGCTTACTTGGATCTGCTGCAAGAACGTGACAGCCGCGCCGCCCCCGAAGGCCCCGCCGCCGGCGGCCCGGACCAGCCTCCCCCGGACATCGGCCCGGACAAGCCTCCCCCGGACACCGGCCCGGGCGGTCCCGGTCCCGGCCCCGCTCCCCGTCCCGCCCCGGATGCCGGCCCAAGCCTGGCCGCCTTGGTCACCATCACCATTCCCCTGACCACCTACCAAGGCCGCTCCGACACCCCCGGCGAAGCCGGCGGGTACGGTCCGCTCGACGGCGACGACGCCCGCGACCTGGCCGCCGCCGCAGCCCGCCACCCCCGCACCCGCTGGTGTATCACCGCCCTGAACCCCGACGGCACCGCCGCCGCCCACGCCTGCCTCCCAGGCCGCCACCTCCCGCGAGGCGCCGGACCACCCGGCTCCCTACCACCAGGCACCGGACCACCAGGCCACCACCCCCCACCCGGCACCGGCCCGCCAGGCTCCCCGCCTGGCAATGGTCCTCAGAACCACCCCCTCCCCCCACCCTGAAGACCCCGCTGATCCCCATCGCCCCGCGGCCCCTGCGACCACGCCCATAGCCAGGTCGGCTACCACCCCGCCCGCACCCTGGTCCGCGCCCGCAACGCGACATGCACCGCGCCGGGCTGCGGCCGTCCCGCCGCCAGATGTGACCTGGACCACACCACCGCGTGGGACCAGGGCGGCCGCACGTGCGAATGCAACCTCGCCCCGCTCTGCAGACGATAATGACACAGGTTTGCTCCTGGACAAGGATCAGGACCGCCGGTCCCAATGGCTCTGGCTACCTAGTGCAACATGAAGGCGATTCAGCCAGCAGTGTCCTGTGAGGCCTCGCGCTCAGTCACCTCCCGTATTCCGTCCGGCCCCACCACATGGAATGCCCAAGGCGCGGTCTCCCGGCCGATAGCCGCCTGGCGCACCAAGCGGAAGATGTACGCATCGGCCTCGCTGATCTCCGCCGGCCCCGGCCTGCGCAGGACGATCATCGCCTTCTCATCATCGTGACACAGAGGCGGGCTCATAAGGCTGCCGACCAGAGCGCACAGGCCGGTGATGCTATCCTTGTCCGGCACGTCGAGCCTGTCATCGACGGGCAAGACCGCATGGGTCCAGACTCCCCACTCGCCGATAAAGATTACCCAGAGGCTGCGGCTGATCAGCGCACCGGACTCGAACGGCATGGCCCCGAGATCGTGCAGCAAGGCTGGCCGCAGCGCGGTCTGATCAGCCTCGCTTAGCGGAATCTCGTAGCTGGTATCCGAGATGTTGCTGAGAGTGCCCATGACTCGCAGTGTCGCACCGGGCACCGACAAATGGCTGGTGCCCAGAAGCGCGACTGCCATACAGGTAAGCGAACCGTGCCCCAGCGTTCCTCAGCACGACAGCGGACTCCGCCATCACTTCTGCTGCCTTGGCTTCCTCCATCTCACCAGTCCGGCAGATCATCGGGTGCCCTCATGCTGACAGCGGCTGTCTTGATGGCCGACAGTCGCCGACGAGGGTACCTGCAACGGCCGCCGCTTCGGCGCCTCACGCTTGCCGATAACGCCGCTGCGCCCTGATTGATGGAGATCGTCTCCAGCAGCGGGCAGTTAGACCTCCTGCCATAGACGCACGTAGCCGCCTTACCTGCTCGACAAGCGGGCTGCCGGGATCGCGGTTTGGTGCCGCGCAGAACCGGGTGTTCCGAGTGTCGTACCGGCTTTTATCGAGACAGCCCGGGCGGCGTGCGGCGGCCAGCTATTCCATCAGACTGAGCACGCCACCGGTCTCCGCGGCACCGGACCGATCGTGGATAACGTCGCCAACCTCGCCCGGATCAATTTCTTGTGGGCCGTGGCCTGGCTTCGTACAATCGCAATACGTCGCAGCTGGGGTGGTAGTGTGCTCAATCCTCGGAGTATGGCGGTCCTGATCCGTGTTCGCGCGGTAAATCAGTTTGAAGACAAGACGCGATACGTATCAGAGATCCGGACCGCAGATCAGCAAATCGAAATCGTATTCAACGACAGCAATAAGCCCTTCTGGTACGGACGGGACCGCGTGAGGATTCTCCGCGACCCTAAGCGGCACGCACTGGTGGAGGGCGGGTGGGTCGAAGCGAACGGGAGCGTCTGGGAAAGCGCGACCGAAGTCTTTACTTTTACCGGTTCCGGTGGTGAATGGTCCCGAATCTTCTACAGAACCCAGGCAGGAGAGAAATATCAAACCTATCCTGCTTCCCAGGTGCGTGTCATCACCTCGGCGACTGAGACTCCTGCAGTGGCCAATGTGTTGCGCTATTGGCGCACAGTCGTATCCCGCCTTCCCCGCGACGATCCCCTGCGGCCTGGATACGAGAAGCTCGCTTTCGTCCATCCCGAGAGCGTACTCAATTCTTTCCTGAGCGGCTTCCCGATCGAGTCGCGGCGCCAGGATATCGCCCTCATTTTTCCGTTCCGCTGCAATCTCAGTCAGCGCAAGGCAGTAGAGAACGCCCTGACCCATTCGGTTTCGGTCGTCGAGGGGCCGCCGGGTACCGGGAAGACCGAGACCATCTTGAACTTGATCGCCAACATTGTCGCGGTTCAGCACATGACCGTTGGTATCGTCTCGTTCGGCAACGCCGCCGTCGACAATGTCCGCGACAAACTCGATAGACTAGGATTCGGACATGTGATCGGCAATCTCGGCCGCAAAGAAAAGCGCGAGGAATTCTTCGCGGCACAGGCGCGCCGAAACACTCGTCCTCGGTCAGGGCACCCCAGCGGGCTCGCCGCTGGGCGATGCCTGCTAGGCGGGCGCTGAACAGCCTGTCCCGGTCAGGTCGGGGGCGATCATGGGCCATCTGGCCAGGATCGAACGTGTACACGATAAAACAAGCTAGCTGGTCAGAAGAGAAGAATTCATTGGATATGGCCTTCTTCCCGGAGTATGGCGAGCGCGATGTCCGGGTTCCGGCGCACGGCCGCCCTGAGCTGACGCTCCTCGAACCCGCGCCGCCCCTCGCCCACATGCTTTTTCCAGCTCCTGCGGCCGTCGGCGAGCTGCTCCCTGACAAGGAACTCGATCAGGTCCTCGACGGATGGCCTGAATCTGCGGCCACCGACCGGCAGGTGGAGTTTCTTCAGCGGCCGCCCCTTTGGCCCGTAGTTTCGCATGGCCTGCTCCCACTCCGCTGAGGTGGCGCAGACCTGCAGGTGCGCTTCGGGGTAGTCGTCGGCCTTGTTGCGCTCGTAGTCGTAGTGCAGGAGCTCCCCGCTTCCGCCGCTGTCAGGCGACAGGTACATCACTGAGGAGACGATCATGGGGTACCGGCCCGGCTCGTCGGGGGCCATCTTGTAGAGCAGCCCGATATACAGCCGGGGCGGCTTGCGGCCAAGCGTGAGGGGGATCATGCCGATGGCGCTCAGGTCGGAGGGAGAGATCCCGTATCCGATGCGGGCCTGCTGCGCGTCCTTGTCGGTGACCGCGACGATGCGGATGCCGCTGGTGACGGTGTGGTTGAACAGCTCGGTAAGCTCGTCGGCGAACTTCTCCGCCTGGCCGCGCAGATCGAACCGGCTAAGCGCTCCACGATCTCCCTGAGACCGCCTACCGCGACCCATGCCAGCCGGGCCTTGAAGGACGCGAAGCTACCTGTCCGCGCCTGCTTGGCGAGCTCATCATAGGTGAAGCCCGACCGCTCCTCCGCGTTGCGGATGGACGCGCGTAGCTCAGCATCGCTTGCCTCGATTACGTGTGGATATGCATCGCGCGCGGCCGTCATCGGGTCCCACCTCCCGGTCGTGGTCGGTGACAATGTAACCCCTCCTGATGACATTTCAATACCCACCCCGCCGGGAGCGAATACGCGTAGTCGGGTGGGCCGCCTGCGGACGAAAGCTAGAACGGAGGCTCATCAGAGTAGCCGCCCGGGCCGTCGAGCTGGCCGCTGTTGAACTCCCCGGCGCTTGTGTAGCGGTCTCAGCTGGGGCCCGTCAGATGAGACAAGCTGCGCAATGCCAGTACCTTGATCTGGTGCCCACCGATCCAGCGCCGTTCCTCTCAACGATCATCCTCGCTAGCGCCGGACTGGTCGCGATCATCGGTGGTTTGCTCGTGGCCCGGTTCGTGGGCCTGGATAGCGACGAACGGAGCAACCGGAGGGTACTGGGCGATGCCGCCGGGAGGCTGGCTTCCGCACGCCGTAGAGCTACGGAGGCCCGCAACAGCCTGGTTGCCTTCGAGGCTCGTGACTTTCTGAAGGGCCGCGGCGTCTTCAGCGTGATCGGCCAGGGTATCTCCGATCTGGAAGCGCTCAGGATGCTCGACGACTGCCCGCTTAGTGACGAGGAGCTGCGCCCGTTCGTCGCCGAGGTAGCCGAGGAGTTCACCCGGGCGCGGCAGGCACTACCCCCTCGGGTATCTGCGGCGTCGGCCGACGACTGGGAGCATTTTCGCCGGATGACACCCGATCTCCCCGAGATCCGCTGGCCGCGGGTATGGGAGAAGATCTTCGATGAGATCAGGAACGAGGTCGCCAAGGCGGAGGCGGCAAGACGCCGCGCAGCTGCGCGGTTGAGTGGCAACCTGCTGGCTGGTCTGCTCGACCCGTCAGCCTTCACGCCACCACCCGTGAGATTCATTGATCAGAGCGGGACCGGGGCCCGTCGCTATGACGAGCTAGTCGCCGCGGACCAGCGTGCGCAGCAGCGGGTCGAGGATTACGAGGACGAACTGAGGCGGCTGGAGGAAGCTCACAAAGACATCGTCCGGCCCGACAGCCGGCTCTGGTGGGGCGTGGCATCCTCATAGCATTCGCCATCGTCGGCGTTGCGTTGCCCGCCTGGAAAATGAGCCAGGGCCCGGCGGACCTCGCCACAGTGCGATGGATTGTTTATCCCTTCGGCGGCGCCCTGGCCGTCCTGCTCGTGTACATCGTGGTGTACGTGGTCCAGCTCAGCAGACGGAAGCCGCCGCCGATCGGCACCGGAGTAGACGACGACGCCTCTGTGCTCGGTGCCTTAGTCGCGGGCGGCCCGAGGCCGATGTCCGGCAAACGTCCGTTTACGGACGCCTGGAGATGCCGAAAGAGGCACCCGCCGGCCTGGGCGTAGCGGATGCCGTCGCCCAGGACCTGGCCGAGATCCTGAACCAGACCGAGCCAGGTACCCGGGCCGCGATGCGCTCGAGGCTGTCGCCAGCCAGCTTGGCGTCCGCGAGGCCACACCCGAACCCGAACCCGCTCGGAGGCGGCTTGTCGGCATCAGGGCAGGCCTAGTGTGAGCTGCCGACAGCACGGGCACGCCTTGACGTATGTCCGCATCCTCGTTCGAGCACCGGCCTGAGCGGTGCCCCACGGTCACGAGCTCAGACCCGGCCGGGTCCTCATCGGCTGGTCGCCGTGCCTCTGCGGGCCAGCCAGGGAAGCATCCGAACGCGGACGGGGGATGGGACACGTGCGCCTTGACTGCCTCGCCTGCGAGGACGAGGGGCGCAGCACGGTCTACTTCGAGCCACCGCATGACACGACACAGCCGCCCATCAGATAGGGCCGATGCCGGGACCCTTATCGCTGGGCGGCCTCCCGGACTGTTCTGCGCGTATCATGCGTTCCCACAATCTGGGAAATGACCTCTGCGCCTCATCTTCGGTCAGCTCGCGGTCTTCCGCCTCCAGCCCGTGGCGCGCCATGGCCCAGTCGTCGTTTTCAGTGTGCAGGTACACCCGGCCGTCGCGCCGCCACAGCCACTTTTCCGTTGATGCCACCGACTCACATTAACGCCCCCGACTGCGCCGGCGCATGCGCCTATTCAGCCGCTCCCGGACGCCTTCGGTGATGATCTCGGCGTCGAGAGAGTAAGGAGCTCGTCAGTTCTTCCTCTTGTTACGGACGCGCGCCACGCGGTTCGCCCTGCCTAATCCGTGAACAACCGAGTCCCCGCACACATTGCGGACTCAATCAGGAGACCTAACGCCTCGCCCAAATGCCGCTAGATCCTCTGCGGCGACAACACGACCACCTGCCCAGCCGGCAGGGTTCCGGCAGCGCCTGCTGACGCTGCCGGTGAGGTGTCACGCGCCGTCCCTGCCCAACCTGAACAATGCGTATTCGACGTGATCTACTGGCGTGTCCCACATTTGCGCCCAGGTTGTGGGCCAGCCAGCGGGCCCGGTCGCGTTCCCTGGGCGTCAGCGGGCCGTCCTCCTGGCGCTATGGAGCTCTCCGCGGCGGCGCCGGCTGTGCCGTTCACGTGCCAGATGCGCGTGATTCCCCAGGTAGGAGCGTGGCAACCGGATACCTGATGCGGTTGGAGGCGCGCCTTGGGCGGGGCCGCCCGCGGCTGATGAGCGCCAGCGTGATCGCCTCGGCCGGGGCTGCCAGCCGTCGAGCCTGGCGAGGACCTGGCCGCGCTGATGCGGGCATACTGCCTGCACTGCCAAGGCAAGCATTAGAACGCGCGTTCGGTGGGTATGATCCCGGCTGTGCGAGTGTCGGTCGAGCCTCCGGAGGGATGGGGGCCGACACGGCTCCTGATCGCCGAGCTGGAGCGCCTCGGCTACCAGGTGCAGGAGTGGCGCGTGCTCGGCCGGTCCGTGCTCGTGATCAGGTAGGCGGTGTCGACTAACGTTCGCCGGCTCCGGCGACAGCTCCGAGCGCGCTGGCACCCGCGGGCACCGCACTAGTGGATACCCGCAGCCAAACCGATCCAGGCCAGCAGCCATATAGAGAGCCCAAGACACATAAGCAGAAACACGATCGAAGCGGGCCTTCTCCCAGGCCCTGACCAGCGGCGGCGGGCACTAACGCCCCAAACCATGAAGGTGTACCCCACTGTCACGCTGATCAGGAAACCCAGCGGGACATGGAGCGCTCTCATGCCTCGGGCCAGCGCGATCGCCCCGCCGACGACACACACACCGGCAACGATCGAGGCGAGGCCGCCTACGAAAGTGATGATCAGGACGCGCTGCTCGTCGCGGCTGAGCTCCCAAAGGGGCCGCTCTACTACCTGCGGCGCGGGCATCTCCGTGATCGGGGCGGGTGGTTGCTCGTTATCTTCCATGACCTTACTTTGCCCCCGTGGCGGCTAGGTTTTTTTTCCCGTTTCCCGCGATGCCTCGAGGCTGACTCCATCGGGTCTTGTGCGGGGCTCAGTCGTCGACGAGCTCGGCGTCGACGATCTCGTCTTCGGCCTGGCGCTGCGCGATGGCGGCGTCTTGCGCTTGCTTGGCGGCGCGGAGGCGGTCCATGGAGGCGCGCATCTGCTCGTCGGGGCTCATGCTCTGGTATCCGCTGGGGAGCGCTGGCAGCGCGGGGAGGGGGGCTTGCTGGGCGCGGTACTGCTGCACTGCGCGGACTTCGGCCATCATGATGATCTGGCGCTCGTCGAGCACGGGGCCGGGGCGGGTGGCGAGGTCGACGCCGAACATGGCCCTGTACTGAGCCTCGATCTGAAGCTGTGTCTTGATGGCCGCCGTAACCGCGGAAGCGTTGATTATGGGTGTCCCGTCACTGCCGATGATGATTCGCCCTATCGCGCTGTGCATCTCGGGCGGGCTCTGGACGATCTTCTCCAACTCGTCCCAGCGGGAGCGGAGGCGGGCGGCGATGAGCTGGCGCTGCGCCTCTTCGGGTGTTCGGGGGCTGGCTGCGGCGACGATCTGGCTTACCCGGGCCCTGCTGACCCGGTGCTCGGCGGCGATGGCTTGATGGCTCTGCCCGAGCCTGGCCGCGGCGATGATCCTGGCGTCTCGTTCAGCGTTAGGACGTGGCACACAGCTCCGGAAGGTTAGCGCTGGCGTGTATGAGTCCAGCCTAGCGGGGGCGGAGCGGGCTTACCGTAAGGCTGGTTACGCGCCGCCGCGGGCCGGGCGGTCATTGCTGTTTCCGGCGGGGTGCGTCGCCTGCTCTTCTTTTGCGCCAGCAGAAGGCCAATCGGTCCCAGACAACGGTGTCGCCGGTGAGCTTACTGAAGGCCGTGAGGACTCGCTTGTCGATGGCGGGGTTGCCGTTGCGGTTCGTATAGGTGAACTCGATATTCTCGGCAACCTCAAGCGCCTCGACGACCTTCGTGCCGCCCTCGCCGAAGCTCGCGAGAGGCAGGCGTCCGAGGGCGGCGGCGAAGCATCCTGGCTTGGGCTGACGAGGAGGTCAGGCCGGCGTGTGCGCCCCGGACACCAGGCCGATCCACAACGCGGCCGTGACCACCGAGCACAGCACCGCCAGAGCCACCGCGACCCGCGTCCACGCCTTAGTGACTGTTGGGTATCCGGCTGATTCCGCGGCGTGGTTTATGCCGGTTTGATTGCGATCGGCGCGACCGGCGGGCGGGGTGAGGCATCCCCGCCATAGATC
>Ga0210396_10005292_pt1 | contig 12510 bp, 10 predicted proteins | sample IncBWH17OmetaG_FD_155466 | JGI IMG/M metagenome (GOLD analysis project Ga0210396, IMG submission 155466) | Forest soil microbial communities from Barre Woods Harvard Forest LTER site, Petersham, Massachusetts, United States - Inc-BW-H-17-O ...
GCCCGCGTCAATGATCTCGGCCACCGCATGATGTGTGTTTGCGGCTGCAACCAGATTCTGCTCGAATGCAACCACGTCGGTTGCTCCTACTCCGATCGCATGCGCGCCGAACTCGTGGCGGCCGTGGACCGCGGCGACAATGACGACATGACTCTGCAAGGATTTGTCCAGAAGTATGGCACCACCGTGATGGCCGCACCGACAAAGGCCGGCTTCAATCGCGTGGCCTGGATCATGCCGTATTTGGTTTTGGTGCTTGGGCTGGTGATGGTTACGCTGATTGTGCGAGCCTGGAGATCGCGTCCCCTGGTCCTGCCAGCCGGGGCCGTTGCCGCAGTTCACGGCGCAGAGCTAGAACATTTCCGCGATCAAGCCAGGAAGGACACCGAAGTATGAGCATCGAACTTCTGACCTGCATCCTGATCACGATCGGGGCGCTGGTCTACGTCTTTTATCTTCCCGGGAAGCTGTACATGGGCCCGGAAAAAACTCGCGTGATCTACCTACGTGAGCGCAAGGAAGCGATTTACGAAAATCTTCGCGACCTGAATTTCGAATTCAAAGCCGGCAAGTTTCCAGATTCTGACTACCAAACCATGAAGACTTCTCTAGAAGAGGAAGCGGCCGCGGTTCTGGCCGAGATCGCGCGCCTGGAAGCAACCGCCGCGTCAGTCCGTCCCCGAAAAGGAGCCAGAGTTTGACACTTTCGCCGACCACGCGTCAGCAAGAAACCGGGTTGTCCATTTCTCGTGTACTTTGCGCAAAGTGGGGATTGTTTCTCGTATTGCTATGGACACTACTTCTCGCTTCTGCATCCGCGCAAACCCTAACCGGTCAGGTCACGAACGGCACCACGAAGAAGCCCGCAGCGGGGGACGACGTTGTGTTGTTAAGTTTGGGCCAAGGGATGGAAGAGTCTGGTCGTACTCCGACCGACGCCAAAGGAAATTTCAGCCTTAAGCTCGACGACGCCAGCAGCCCCCATCTGGTCCGCGTGATCCATCAAGGCGTGACCTATCACCGCATGGCACCCCCGGGAACGACCTCGGTTGAGGTGCAGGTTTACGACGTCGCCAAGAAAGTTGAGGGCATCCGTGTAACCGCTGACGTAATGCGTTTTCAGGCGCAGGGCAGCGAGTTGCAGGGCATCCGCCTTTTCGCGGTGAACAATGCTTCCGATCCGCCGCGTACGCAGATGGGCGATCAGAGCTTCGAGTTTTATCTGCCCGAAGGAGCGCAGATCGACCAAAGCATGGCCATGACCGCCGGCGGCCAACCCATCAAGTCGGCTCCGGTGCCGCAGACACAAAAGAATCGGTACGCCTTCGTTTTCCCTCTCCGCCCCGGCGAAACTCAATTCCAAGTTAGCTATCACATGTCTTACAGCGGTGAGGCCAGCTTTGATCCCAAGTCTTTGTACGGCGCTCAGCACTTTGTCGTGGTCCTGCCCAAGACCATAAAGTTCTCGCCCGGGCCTGGCGAAAATTTCCAGTCGATGGACGACCCACGGCAATCGGATGCGGTGGTGCAAGTGGCTTCGAACACTACGGCGGGCCAACCTCTCGTCTTCAAAATCTCCGGCACCGGAACCATGTCTGACGAGCCAGAGGAAGCCAAACGGAGCGGCAACCCGGTCGGCGGCGCTCAGACCAGCGGACCGCTGGCCGGCCGCGACTCTCGTCCCGGCGGCGGCCTGGGCCCGCCCATTGACGCTCCCGACCCACTGGAAAAATATCGCTGGTACATTCTCGGAGGCTTCGGAATTGTGCTGGCGGCAGGTGCGATCTACATCGCCAGCCGCTCCAAGACCGCCACAGTCCCTGATTACGGCCCGACAGATGCCGAACTGGCCGACTTTCCACTCACTCCCAAACCCAAGGCCGCTGATCGCTCCGCGCTCCTGCTCGAAGCCCTGAAAGAAGAGATCTTCCAACTCGAAGTCGAACACAAGCAAGGCCGAATCTCGCAGCAGGAATATGAGAAGGCCAAAGCCGCGCTGGACCAAACGCTGGAGCGTGCGGTGAAGCGAGGCGCAGTCAAAGTCAGCTAACCGACCGTGGAGGACGGGCGTCCTCGCCCGTCACGGCTTAAGCCTAATCTCAGTAAAATGGCCGTCGGGTACAGTTGGTACAGTGGATGAAAACGCTGTCCACGACCGCCTCACTGTCCCGGCTTCTCCGCCACCTGCAACTCCCGCGCACGAGCCACCAACTTCTTCAGCTTGCCCTCGATTGATGCGTCACCGATGTGCTCATCCTGCAGCACGCCGTCCGCGTCAATCGTAAAAGTGTGCGGAATCGCTTCCACACCAAACATCTTCGCTATGGGCCCGGTAAAACCAGCAGGATCACGGTACTGCGGCCAAGTCATCTCGTTCTTTGTGATGAAGTCCTTCCACTTCTGCTCATCCGTGTCGAGGCTCACGCTTAGCACCACCAAGGGCTGATCCTGAAACTTCTTCGCGATATCCCGCACATGCGGCAGAGCCTCGCGACACGGCGGGCACCAGGTCGCCCAGAAATCGAGCAGGACCACCCTTCCCTTTAAGTCGTCCAGGGAGATACGCTGCCCATCGATCGTCGTGACCGCGAACGGCGGTGCCATTCTGGCCCGGGCCAACTCGGGCTGGCTGATATATCGCAGCGCGCGTTGCCGATCCGGACTGTCCTCCGGTTGCATCTTCACAAACTGCTCGAACTGCGCTTTTGCGGCGTCGTCCTGCTTCAGGTGTGCGAGCGCCCGGCCATCGACAAATATGGCATCTGGAAATTTCGGGTAGGCCGCCAAAGCCTTGGTCATCTCATCGTGTGCACGGGCGAAGAACTCATCCTTGTGCTTGTTCAGCCCCTCGTCCATCAGGACGATGCCAAACTCATAGTGCGCCAGCGCCACATTCCTCTCACCCTGAGCCTCAGCCACAATCTCCCCAGCCGCGGTTTCTGCGGTTTTCCAGTCACCCAGTTCAACTCCATACTTGATCATCTTCTGCTGACATGCTGCGCAGTGGCCGCCGTCCTGCTTATCCGCTTTCTTGAAGCTCTCGAGCGCCGATCCCGGCGCGCGTTGGTGCAGATACCCTAAGCCTTCGTTATACGTCTTCTGCGCCTTCTCACATGTCGGGCCCTCCGTCTTCTCTTGCGCCGACAATGACGTCACGGCGCACGCGAGCGCCAATATGATTCCACCATGCCGCATACCAGCCCTCCCGCTCCTGAAAATCCGCGTTTAAAGCTACCATGAACTCTGTATTTCCGCGATATTTCCGAAGTCACGTATCGCAAGGGCTTGTTACGCCATTTACGATTCCGCGATTCTGTCCCTAAGACAAAAGTCGTGGTCTGAGATGACTCAGAAGTCGCCTTGTGGCTTCTACGGTCGGCGCGCTAAGAGATGCGTAAGGCAGATCAGAGTCGACCGTCCCAGATCCTTTTCTACCCGGGCAGACGCACTCACCGCACCACCGACCGAAGCACAGTGATTCCCTGCAATCTCGAAATACTGACTCGGGTGCGAGAACCGGACTTTAGAGCGTTGTTTCAAGCTGTGCCTGGCCTATACCTCGTCTCCGACCCGATCTTACGATCGTGGACGCGAGTGACAGTTTTCTTCATGCGACCATGACATGGCGGAATGAGATTCGGGGAGCTCAAGTCTTCGACGTGTTTCCCCGATTAATCCCAGCCAACCAAAAGTAGACGGCGTCTGCAATCTGAATGGGTCCCTGGCGCGTGTATCGAGCAGTGGTCGCCCAGACACTTTGGACATTCAGAAATACGACGTGCGTGATCAAGTGTCGAAAGAGGGATCGTGGCTCGAGAAATATTGGGTTCCCATGAACTTCCCGGTGTTCGGCCATCAAAGCCGTGAAGTCGTTGCGGTGATCCACAGAGTTGAGGACGTAACCCGGTTCGTGCATTAGTGGACCAAGAGAAGGAACCGCGCAATGAGCAAACCGCCATGAAACAAGTTCGGGAGGAACGGGTGATTCGGGGAAGCCATTGGGCGCCGGGGAAGAGTTCAAAGCGACGCTGTTTCGAGCCGTCCGTGAGCAACTGCATGTGCACAAGCTCGGGGTTCCACCGGAGGTGGGAGTTTCGTCATACCTGGTTCCCGGTGCGCTGGTCCCGGTATCTGCGATATACGACAAGTTCCACGAACCTGGTTGTTCCTGTAAGCCGACGAGAGGAGGCGCTTTGGGCCAGCGACGTCTTTCGACCTTGCAGCGGCTGCGGATTCCGAGTGCGATACCGTATGGCCTCAACCTTCGCAAGCGCTCAGGCTTCGTGGGAAGAGACGCAGTAGATTCGCACTGGAGTGGCGGCTGCCCTCCAGATCACTGTTTCTAATTGCGGTTTCGTTATGCCCGTAAGTGTGTCTTGTGCCGCTCTCAACCCCCGGTTGAATCCAGAGGCTCCGCGTACCATCTAATGAAGTGAGACTTCTATGGGAAACACATTTAAGACCGCATTTCTGCTTACTCTTCTGACGCTGCTGCTGATGTTCATCGGCCGTTTCTTTGGCGGACAGAACGGGATGCTGCTGGCGCTAGTCTTCGCGGCGGTGATGAACTTCGTTTCGTACTTTTACTCGGACAAGATCGCGCTGGCGATGTACCGCGCCCAGCCTGTCACTCGAGAAGAACTTCCGCGTGCGTACGCCGCAGTCGAACGGCTCACGCAAAAGATCGGCATTCCTATGCCGAAGATCTACGTGATCCCGAACGAATCCCCGAACGCTTTCGCCACCGGACGCAACCCGCAACACGCTTCGGTAGCCGTGACTCAGGGCATCCTCAATCTACTGAACGACGAAGAACTGGAAGGCGTCCTGGCGCACGAACTTGGGCACGTGAATAACCGCGACATCCTCATCAGTTCCGTCGCTGCGACTGTCGCCGGAGCCATTACCATGCTGGCCAGCATGGGCCGCTTTGCCATGATCTTCGGGGGCATGGGTGGAGATCGTGACGACCGCCGGGGCGGCGGACTCGGCGCGCTTTTGATGCTGATCCTGGCGCCCATCGCAGCTTCGCTCATTCAGCTTGCTGTCTCGCGCTCACGCGAATATCAAGCCGACGCCACTGGCGCCCACTTTACCGGCAATCCGTACGCCCTGGCCAGCGCCTTGGCTAAACTCGATGCCTACTCGCGCCGTCTGCCCCTGCAGGCCACGCCCTCGACGGCACACTTGTTTATCATTCAGCCGTTCCTTGGGATGAACTTCGGCAGCTTGTTCTCCACTCATCCCCCGATCGCGAAGCGAATCGAGCGCTTGACGGGAAGGCCGGCAGAGTTCATGCAATAAGAGCTCTCAGCGGTCAGCTCTCAGGTTTCAAAAGCCAGAGCGCGGAATCTTTAGCTCGTAGCTGAGAGCTGACAGCTACCTCTGTAACCTCCGTAACCGCCGGGTCCCGCACCTGCATAGTAGAATCCCAATAATGTCCCCTGAAACCGCCAGTGCCGTTTCTCATCGTGCGGCGCAACTGGAAAACGCCCTCCGCAAAGTAATCCGGGGCAAAGACGATATCCTTCGGCTGGCCGTAGTCTCGCTGATTGCTCGCGGGCACCTCCTGATCGAAGGCGTCCCCGGCGTCGGCAAAACCACGCTGGGACAAGCTCTCGCGCGGGCTCTCGATTGCACGTTTCAACGAGTTCAATTCACCAGCGACATGCTGCCCTCGGACCTGCTGGGCATTTCGATTTACTCCGCCGTCGAGCAGCAGTTTGAATTCAAACGCGGCCCGGTCTTCACCAACGTTCTGCTGGCCGATGAAATCAATCGCACCACGCCCAAAACCCAGTCGGCGCTGCTCGAGGCCATGAACGAAAGCCAGGTCACTGTGGACGCGCACTCCTACCCCCTGCCGCAGCCATTCCTGGTCATTGCAACGCAGAACCCGGTCGAGCACCACGGCACATATCCTCTGCCGGAATCTCAGCTGGATCGTTTCCTGATGCGAGTAAGGATGGGCTATCCCGACAGTAGCGCCGAACGCGAGATCTTGCGCTCCGAAGCAGGCCCGAAGAAGTTGGAGGCCATGCAGCCGGTGCTCAGCGGCGCTGACGTTTTGGAAATGCAGCATGCGGTTACGCAGGTTCGCGTCGATGAATCGCTGGTCAGCTACGCTCTCAGCATTGTCAGAAAAACGCGCGAGTCCGAACAGTGCTCGCTCGGAGTCTCTCCCCGCGGCTCGCAAATGCTCTATCGCGCCGCCCAGGCCATGGCATTCCTCGACGGCCGCAGCTTCTGCACGCCAGAAGACATTAAGCCGCTGGTCGTGCCCGTCTTTGCCCATCGGGTCGTGGTGAACGGACTTTACTCTTCAACTCTGAAGAAATCCGAGCAGGCAGAACAAGTCATCCAAGAGATCGTGGACAGCACACCCGTGCCGGTGTAACAGCGCAGAGTCGTGTCATCCTCATTAGCCCCTCCTGTCATCCTGAACGAAGTGCGGGATCTCTGCATTTTCTTGACCCACTCCTGGCATTCATCCCGCCCGAGCCTGATAATGGTCGCCATGTCATTTCTCCGTTATCTTATGCTGCTAACTTTGATCGTCTGGCTGGGCGGCCTGATCTTCTTCGCCTTCGTTCTGGCACCGACGGCTTTTTCCGTATTGCCCACTCGGCATCTCGCGGGAACAGTGGTTGGGCGCACCCTGGGAACACTGCACTGGATGGGCATCTTCTCCGGCGTCATTTTTTTGGTGAGTTCGATTCTTTACAGCCGCCTGGCTCAGGGTGCGCCGCATGTATTCGCCGCTCGCCACCTTCTTATCTGCCTGATGCTTGCGCTCACCCTGATATCGCAATTCGGAATCATCCCCAGAATGGATACGCTACGAGCCGCGATCGGCGAAATTGACTCCGTTCCTCCTGATAACCCGGCCCGCATGCAGTTCGACACGTTGCATGTCTGGTCAACCCGCGTCGAGAGCGGAGTGTTCTTGCTGGGATTGGTAGTTGCATATCTGACCGCCTCAGCTCTCTGCGTCTAGCATTGAATATCTCGCCGCGTCTTTGGCGATCAACGTTTCATCATTTATTCTTCATTTGCACAAGCTAAGAGCCAAAAGCTAAAAGCATTTCTTATGAAAACTGGCATCATCGGCCTGCCCCAGGTAGGCAAAACTTCTCTCTTCGGCATTTTGACCAAGGCGCATTTGTCCGAGCAAGCTTACGCCAACCCGCGCGAGGCGCATCTCGGCGTGGCCAAGGTACCAGACGATCGCCTCGACCGCCTAGCCGCGCTCTATAGTCCCAAGAAGTTGACCCACGCTTCAGTGGAATACGTCGACGTTGGCGCCATCGGTCAGGATGCCCTCAAAGAGACCGCTTATCTCGCCCACTTGCGCGGTGTGGATGCACTCGCCCACGTCTTGCGGGCATTCGACGATCCCGCGATCCCGCACGTCGGCAGCATTGATCCTCTGCGAGATATCAAGAATGTCGAGTTTGACCTTATGGTCAGCGACCTTGGGCAAATCGAGAAACGGCTGGAGCGCCTGGAAAAAGATTTGAAGAAAATGCGCACCCCCGATCTCGAAAAAGAATTCGATCTGCTCAAGCGCGCCAACGCACACCTCGGATCGGAGCGTCCGCTGCGCGAGATGGAGATGACCCCCGAGGACAAAAAGCGCCTTCGCGGCTTCATGTTCCTCAGCGAAAAACCAATTCTTTATGTCCTCAACGTGAACGAGAGCACGGAACTCGGAAAGGAACTGGAAGCGGCCGCAGTCAGATATAAGCTGACGGAAGTCGCCTCTCGTCCGAATGCGGGCGCGGCGGCCATCTGCGGAAAGGTCGAGGCCGAACTCGCGGAAATGAGTGACGCCGATGCGGCTGAATTCCTTTCCAGCTACGGCCTGACCGAGAGCGGCTTGGCTCGCCTGATCCGGACGACGTATACCTTGCTCGGCCTCATTTCTTTCTTCACCGCCGGTGAAGATGAATGCCGCGCCTGGACCATCCCAGTGAATACTCGCGCGCAGGACGCGGCGGGCGCGATCCATTCCGATCTGCAGAAACACTTCATCCGCGCCGAAACCATCCGCTGGGATCAACTGCTCGAAGCCGGATCAGAAGCCAACGCCCGCGCCCGTGGCGCGCTGCGTCTTGAAGGCAAAGACTACATTGTGCAAGACGGCGATGTGATGCATATCCGGCATAGTGGTTGAGCAAGAACCGGGAACGGAGAACTGATATCATCCTCCGGCATGCATCCCATTGTTCTCAGTCTTCTTCTCGGTCTCACGGCCGCCGCCGCCAACGTATTCGGGGGCGCGATCATCGTCCAGAAGAACTGGGACCGTTCTTATCTCAAGTATTTTGTAGCGCTGGGTGCGGGATTCATGCTGGCCACTGCCATCGTGGAAGTTTTCCCAGCCGCCCTGGAATTGCGCGGCAAGAGCGCCGCCTTTCTGGTCCTGGTGGGCTACCTCATCATTCACTTCTTCGAGCACACGGTCACACCCCACTTCCACTTCGGAGAGGAAACTCACAAAGACCAATTCGTTCACACCCACAAGGGATATTCGATTCTAATCGGCCTGACCATTCACACCTTCTTCGATGGCATCGCGATCACCGCTGGGTTTCTCGTCTCTAGCTGGTTGGGATGGATCATTTTCCTTGCGATTTTCCTGCACAAGATTCCCGAAGGATTCACCATCACCTCGGTCATGCTGGCCAGCGGCCAAAGTCGCGGTGTAGCTTGGGGTGCCTCCATGCTGCTGGGCGCGGCAACTTTCGCAGGGGTACTGACCATGGCCCTCTTCAAGCACCAGGTGAGCTACGGACTGCCTTTAGCGGCGGGAGTAACGATCTACGTAGCAGCTTCCGACCTTATACCAGAAGTAAACCGCGAGCCGGGGGCAGGAATGGCCCTAGTGGTTTTTCTGGGAGTTGGATTCATGTTCCTGCTGGATCACTTCGTCCACGTTCCCTAGCTCTTAATCCACCGTGTGCTTTGCCGTGTAGCCTTCCCGGGCGATCACCATATACTTCAGGTCTTTCCCCTTCTGATCTTTAATCTTCAGCTGGCCTCCATCCGGCGCGACCACTTCAACTTTCAGTTTTCGGTAGGTGCCGTCAAGCTTGGGATTCGTGGGATGATAAGCAATGCTGTACTGATTGCGTATATCACCGCCGATCTGCTGAAAAATCTCCGGGAACTCCGCCTGAAATCGCGGGAAGTAGGCGCGGCCACCGGTCAAGCGCGCAAACGTGTTCATTTCGTTGTCGGCCTGCAGGTAGTCGATCTGAGTAACCGGAATGCCCATACCATGAGGCGCCGCACCGCCGCGCGACTCGAAATATTCGCGTGACTGCCAGCCCACGCTGATCGGGAAGATTGTCACATCCTTCGTGTTCTTGATCTTCTTCGTAATCTGGTCCAGATTGAGCTTGCTGAAGGTATCGATCCCGGTGGTAACTAAGATGATGTACTTGTGTCCTTCAATCCGGTCGATGCGATCCAACGAATCATAAAGGGCGTCGAACAGATTGCTCTCCGTGAATCCTGGAATTCGCAACTGGTTCAGCGCTCCGTAAGCCTCTTGCTTGTTCTGCGTGAAGTCAGCGAGGATATAGGGCCTCATATCGTAGGAAATTACCGCTAGCCAATCGCTCTTTTTCAAAGTGCTCACAAACGAGTAGGACGCATGCAGGATGTCGCTCATGAAGAAATAATCCCCGGCGGAGAATTCGACCAACAGGACGGCGGTTATCGGCGCTTCCGAGATCGTGAAGTTGCTGATCTTCTGCGGCGTGCCATCTTCCGAAATGCGGAAATTGTCCTGCTTCAGGCTGGAGATGAATTGCCCATCTTTCGTCGTGACCATAACCGGCACTTCCACCACAGGCACGTCCACGTGAATGGAATAATCCGGCATACCCTCGACTTTTTTGGGCCTTTCCGGCGGTGGGGGCGGTGGAGGCTCGTCTTTCTTCTTGGGAACGGCGTACGGACCGACGTCGCTTTGTGGGCCGCCATCCGCCGCGGGCGGTTCCTGGCCCTTGGGAGGCGCAGACGACCCCTGATCCTGTGCTCCGCTCAATCCTATAAAGCTCGCCAAGGCCAGAATCAACAATGAGATACGGAAAAGCTGCCGCAGCGGAATACAACCGAAGCCCCGGCTAAAACGCACCGACACCTGCCCAGATCGATCTGAAATCATTTAAATCCCTCGGAAAAACCCTGTGCTAGTATAGACGCAGAGCTTCGCGATTGGGATGTTTTGCTCGGCTTAACCCTCTCCTTCCCGGCAAATCGCGTACAAAGCGCGAAGTGTGATTCTGTGGTTAGAGAACCAAGTTGGCGGTTCTCGGGGAAAATTTGTGGGTGAATCTGTGGGTCAACCTGTAGTCAGGCGAGCCGTTCTCGTCACTATCGCTCTCTGTCTTCTTCTGCCTCTCGCAAGCCAGGCGCAGAATCCCAAGCCGGTCGACACTATCCCGATCGAGCAAATCCATGCGGGCATGCGAGGCGTGGCCTACACCGTGTTTCAGGGAACCAAACCGGAACCCATGGACGTTGAGGTGCTCGGTGTACTCAAGAATGCGAATGGCCCCAAGGGCGACGTCATCCTTGTTCGTCTCGGGGGAGCCAAAGCCGAATACACCGGCGTGGTAGCCGGCATGAGTGGCAGCCCCGTGTACCTGAATGGCAAGCTGGCGGGAGCGCTCGCGTTCCGCATCGGCGAGTTCTCGAAAGAACCGATCGCTGGCGTCACCCCGATCGCCGAGATGCTGGAGATCAGCGCGCTGGATCGAAATCCATCCTCGGCGCCGGTTGAAGCCACATCGGCCGCTCATTCTCCGAGCAAGACTGCGAGCCCCGGCATCGCAAACGCGCCGTCATCGGATTCCGTCAATCACGATTTCACCAATTACCTCAAACCCATCGAAACACCATTGGTCTTCAACGGATTTTCCGAGGACACAGTTCAACGCTTTGCATCTCAATTCTCCGCCGCCGGAATCGTGCCAGTGATGGGCGCGGGCTCGGTTAGCGACGCCAAGCAGCCAGAGCCCATGGAACCCGGCTCCGCCGTCAGTGCGATTCTTGTGCGCGGCGACATGAACATTGCCGCCACCTGCACCGTCACCTACATGGACGCGCAACGTCTGCTGGCCTGCGGCCATCCCTTGATGCAGTTTGGCATGGTCGACCTGCCCATGACCAAGGCGACCGTGCTCGCCACTCTGCCCTCACCTCTCAACGCCTTTAAAATCGTGAATGCGACCGAACCCGTGGGCGCATTCGTGCAAGACCGCCACAACGGCATTCTGGGAGAGTTTGGCAGGAAACCGGAAATGATCCCGGTTACGCTCACCATCCGCGGCGAATCTGCCGACAAGCAGTTTCACTACGAAGTCCTGAACAACGCCCGCTTAAGCCCGATCGCAATGATGGCCACCGTTTTCAATGCGCTGCACGGGGTGAATGAATACGGTGAAGAAACCACCTACCGCATGAGCGGAAGTATCAGCGTGGACGGATACCCAGACGTGGCCATGCAGGACATGTTCGCCACCGTTGATGGAGGACAGCCGGGCGCTATGCTGGCCGCCATCTCTCTAGGCGAACGCTTCAGCCGCATCTTCGACAATCCCTACAGCGTCCCCGCGATTCAGGGCGTGCAGCTTGACTTCAATATCGTCCGCGAACGGCGCTGGGCTCGGCTCGAGAGCGCCCGCACCGACATTACGGAGGCACGACCCGGGGACGACATAACCATTGAAGCCTTGCTGCGGCCCTACCGCGGCGAAGGCGTGGTGCAACACATTCCCATCCACATCCCGACATCCACTTCCAAGGGACCGCTGCGCATCCTGGTGAGCGATGGCGATACGCTCGACCATTTCCGTCGCGGCTCGTCGCTTCTCGGACGCAAGCTGGATCTGGCTGCCACCATCGCCTTCCTGAACAAGGAGCATGTCAACAACCGCGTCTACGTTTCGCTGCTCGAAGCCGATCCCGAGGCCATGATCGCCGATAAGGTTATGCCCACGCTCCCACTCTCGATCATGAACGTGATGGACGGCATGCGCGGAACCCAGGACATGGTGGTCTCCAGCGAGTCCTCGGTGAACGAAGCAGCGACGGTCCCGCTCGACTACGTGGTTGCCGGGGCGCAGGTTTTGACCATCAGCATTAAGTAGTACCAGCCGGTGATGCCAACCGTTGTGGGCAAGAGCAACGATTCTGCGCCAAAGCGAGTAGCCCGAGTGGACCTGCGTCATTGCCACCAACGGAGCAAACTTGGTGTTGGGATCAAGAATCGCACCCGGCGAATTTATTGCTGCTGGAGCCGCGAACGGGGGGACATTCCCTACGGAAAACCCTACTGTGTTTTTGTTCCAAATACGACCTCTTAGCGAAACCGATCAGCGGGCAATCTTGTCGTCGAAATCTTAGGCCAAGACAGGCGACCCGTTCAGTTCTGGACTGCTGTCGTAACACCGGGTTTACGCTCGTTGGGCCTTTGGAAGTGCTTGGCGGTGCGGG
>Ga0210396_10005293_pt1 | contig 12510 bp, 11 predicted proteins | sample IncBWH17OmetaG_FD_155466 | JGI IMG/M metagenome (GOLD analysis project Ga0210396, IMG submission 155466) | Forest soil microbial communities from Barre Woods Harvard Forest LTER site, Petersham, Massachusetts, United States - Inc-BW-H-17-O ...
TCACCGTGCTGGCGCAGCCCGGCGACAACTGGATGATCCATGTCGGCGTCGAACAGTGCCGGCCGGGCGATATCCTGGTGGTCGGCTGCACCACCGACAATACCGACGGGATGTTCGGCGATTTGCTGGCGACCTCGCTGAAGGCGCGCGGTGTCACCGGCCTTGTGATCGATGCCGGTTGCCGCGATGTGAAGTCACTGCGGGAAATGGGCTTTCCGGTGTGGTCGAAGGCGATCTCGGCCAAGGGCACCGTCAAGGCGACGCTGGGCGCGGTCAATATCCCCGTGGTGTGCGCCGGGGTCAATGTTCATCCCGGTGATGTCGTCGTCGCCGATGATGATGGCGTTGTCGTTGTCGGCAGGAAGGATGCCGCCGAAGTCGCCGCCAAGGGTGAGAAGCGCCAGGCGGAGGAGGAGGGCAAGCGCCAGATACTCGCCTCCGGCGTGCTCGGGCTCGATATGTACAAGATGCGCGAGCCGCTGGCGAAGGCCGGCCTCGTCTATGTCGACGAACCTGAGTCCGATTGAGATGACGATGCGGCTGCGCACATTGCTTGGCGACCATCCCGGCACCAAAGCGCTGAAGGATCGATCGATCGAGTCTGCGTTGGTTGAGTTGGACTTTGTCGATTATTCGCCGACCAACAGGGGATTCAAGCCGATGGTCCGCGAGGGGGCATTCGATGTCTCCGAGATGGCCATCGTCACCTATCTGATGGCGAAAAGCTTCGGTAAGCCGATGGTGCTGTTGCCGAACGTGGTGCTGGCACGGTTTCAGCACGCTTACGCGCTTTATAATTCCAAGTCGGGAAGGATGAAGCCGGCCGATCTGAACGGCAAACGCGTGGGTATCCGCTCCTTCACCACCACGACCGGCGCGTGGCTGCGCGGCATTCTCGCCAATGATTATGGCGTCGACCTCAACTCGATCGACTGGGTCACGTTCGAAGATGCCCACGTCGCCGAATTCAAGGATACGACCAAACGTGCACCGGCGGGCAAGCAGATCATCCAAATGCTAGTCGACGGCGAACTCGATGCCGTGCTCGGGGAGAAGGTGGAGCATCCGGACCTGAAGCCGTTGTTTCGCAACGCTGGACGGGAAGAGAAATCATGGTTTGCCAAACACGGCGTGACGCCGATCAACCATATGGTTGTCGTCAGCGAGGGATTGATGCAGAACCATCCGGAGGCGGTGCGTGAGGTCTCCGGGCTGTTGCGTGAGAGTGCTGAACTGGTACCGGCCGCTTCGCCACAATTCAATGCTGAAGACCTCTGCCGCTCGCTCGAAATGATTATTCGATATACGGCACAGCAGGGGCTTATCCCCCGCGTCTATACGCTCGACGAGATATTTGATGATCTGAAGCGGGCTCTGATTTAGAGGGAAGACAAAATGACTCCAGAGCCGATTTTCGATCTCGCCCATCTCGGCCATATGGAATTGCTGACGCCGAAGCCGGATGAGAGCCTGAAATTCTTTGTCGACGTGATGGGCATGACCGTCAGCGGCCGCCAGGGAGAGTCGGTCTATCTGCGCGGCTGGGACGATTACGAGCGCTATTCGCTCAAGCTGACGGCTTCAAAGACCTCCGGGATGGAGCACATGGCACTGCGGGCGCGAAGCCCGCAGGCGCTGGAACGGCGTGTCGCCGCCCTCAAGGGATCCGGATTCGACATCGGCTGGACCGATGGCGATCTCGGCCACGGTCCGGCGTTCCGCTGCCGCGATCCGGATGGCCATATCGTCGAACTCTATTACGAGACCGAATGGTACGAGGCGCCGCCCGAACTCAAGCCCGCGCTGAAAAACCAGGCGCAGCGCTTTCCGGCGCGCGGCGTCAATGTCCGCCGCCTCGATCATCTCAATTGCCTGGCGGTCGACATCAAGGCCAACCGCATTTTCTTTGAACAATATCTCGGCTGCCGGCTGACCGAGCAGATCGTGCTCAACGACGGCACCGAAGCTGCGATGTGGATGACCATGTCGAACAAGAGCTACGACTTCGCCTATTCACACGATCACTCCAATACCCCGGGCCGCTTCCATCACATCACTTACGCGCTCGACAGTCGCGAGGATGTATTGCGGGCGGCGGATATCTTCCTCGAGAACGGCGTCTACATCGAGACCGGCCCGCACAAGCATGCCATCCAGCAGACGTTTTTCCTCTACGTCTACGAGCCCGGCGGCAACCGGGTCGAGGTCGCCAACGCCGGCGCGCGCCTCATTCTGGCGCCGGACTGGAAACCGATCGTGTGGACCGAGGAGGAGCGCAAGAAGGGGCAGGCATGGGGGCTGAAGACCATCGAGTCCTTTCATACCCACGGCACCCCGCCGGTCGGGAGCTGATCCAGTGAATCTGATCAGGGCGTGGACTCATGCGCGCGTAGCCAAATTCCAATTGATGCCAGCTTGACGAAGGCGAGGTAGTTTGCGGCGAGTCAGGTCCGAGATGGGCCGGATAGCGGACATATCGTGGATGTGGTAAAATCGACGCGAATGGCTTCACAGCGGAAGCCGTGGGTGGTCGGCGCGAGCTACCAATGCCTTTTCAAATCGTCCGATTCATCGAAGTCGGAACAACTCAACTCGTTCGCAATATCTATCCCTCTTGTACCCGAACTCGGATCCATCCAGTCTGAGGTTCCTCTCAAAATATTCGGGTAGCCAAGGCAGCTTCTTCTCGATCCCCGTCGTGATCGGCTCGTCCGTGCTCTCAAACGTTATTGCATTCCAGGTGATGTTCGGACCCAACGTCGCCTGGAGATTGACGCGGCCTTAGTTTACCGGCTTGATCTCGGAAAAAACCGTGCTGAGACCATCCACGATGGGCTCTCCATCGACTGCCGTGGCGGATATCTGTAGTTCTGGGAAGTATAATTGAAAGGTATGACTTGTGCGGGCGGCATCGTTGGTGGCGTCGATCTCTCCATGGACCACTTGGAGGACACAGGATCCAACCGCGGTTGTTTCTTCTGATTTGAATTTGTAAGAGATCGTGCTGGTTTTATCCTCAGTGGTATCGTCACCGGGCGTTGTTACCGCATGCATCTTGTAAGTCACGTCCGATCGACGATCAAAATTCTTGGGGAGTCCATCAGGCGTATATTTCGCCGTTCTATGCGAATATTTGCCAGCATAAGTTGTCGACAACTCCGCCGATGCGATGGCTCCATCGACATAGGTTGCCTTCGTCACGAAAACGGGTGGGTTTGGGTGGGTGGACGGCGGTGTCTGGCGACTCCAGACGACGTAATCGCCCGATTTGTCTCTATAGGCCTGAACGACTGTCATCGTCCCGTTTTGACTATGATAAGCTAACTCAACAGGAACCATGGAATTTTTGACCGCGTTGCAGTCGACGGAAGGTGGGGATTGCGCAGACGCAGAACTCGCAAATACCAAAAGCGATATCAAAAGAATACGCATGGTCGTCCTCAATCCGAGCCGCGATCAAGACCGGGCGCGATTTCTCGGTCAATACGCGGTTGGCCATCCCAATCTACTATTATCCGTTATCGTCTGTCGCTCATCGAAGCTTGAAAGTTCAATCACGCCGCCGAAAGCGGAAGTCCGATAGCTTCCCGGGGAACCCGCTGCCTGCTATCATCGCCCGCGATCCAACTATGTGGGCCTTAGCCCTACCAAACAGGATCATTATTCAATCGCCTGCCTTCACAAGGGAGCGTCATTGGTACCGGGGAGTTGGACGGTAAAGACGTCACCTGTCGCGGCCACGGCTGGCGCTACGATGTGACGACCGGCAGTACGATCAGTTCACCAGGCTACGGCGTCGCCTCATACCCCGCAAAAGTCGTCGACGGAAAATCTTGGTTGCTGTCACCTGAGGGGAGATTACAAGATGTTTGCCGATCGAATTAGTCAAATCAAGGTAAAGGGGATTGCCGAGGGAAGGAGGCTGCTCTGGATATTCGCTTACCTTTGGATCTTGCTCGGCTTGTTTTCGATTTACAAATCCATCGTCTTGGACGAACCGCACCTGATCTATCATCAAGGATTCGCCATTATCAATGCCGGGGTCTTGGCAAAGGTCATGCTGACCGCCGAAATATTTAACGTCGCGGATAATCTGAAGCATAAGCCTCTGATCTACCCGATCATGTTCAGGTCGGCGATATTTTCAATGATACTGGTGTCGTTTTACATCTTTGAAGAAACGCTGATCGGGATATGGCACGGCAAGACGGCACCGGAAAGCATTCCCCGGATAGGTGGAGGAAGTTTGGAGGGCATACTGCTTGTAGGGGTCATCATGTTCGTCGCATTGATCCCGTTCTTTGCGCTGAAGGAGCTCGGCCGAGCCATCGGCGAGGATAATTTGTTTGAGCTATTTTTCGTGCGAAGAAGCAGACTTACGCCGCCGCAATCCTAGCTCTTCGAGCCATAGCCGCTCATGGCGGGTTCAATTCATGTCCGAATCGGGGTCATTCGCGACCGTGTTGAGCCAGTAGTGAGACCGGCCCTGTCGGCTTTACCGCCGAAAGCGGAACTGCGATAGCTTCCCGGGGAACCTGCCGCCTGCTATCGTTGCACGGTCGAAACTCGTGCGGTCCCTGACGGACCCGCATCAAAAACAAAACTTGGGAGAACATCATCATGAAACGCCGGTCCGCCATCGCCCTCATTCTCGTCGGGTTCGCCGCCCTTTGGTATTCGCCGCAGGCGTCCAGCGAGACCGGATGGGTCACACTGTTCGACGGCAAGAATCTGGACCATTTCAACGCGATCGGTGACGCCAATTGGCGGCTGGAGGACGGTGCTGTCGTGGCCGACAAGGGCAATGGCTTCCTGGTCTCGAAGGACGCCTATACCGATTATCAGATTAGGGCCGAATTCTGGGTCGACGCCGATGCCAACAGCGGCATCTTCATCCGCTGCACCGATCCCGAGAAGGTCGGGGCCAACAACGCCTACGAGGTGAATATCTGGGATACCCGCCCGGATCCAAGCTATGGCACGGGCGCGATCGTCAATGTCGGCAAGGTCAATCCGATGCCGAAGGCTGGCGGTAAATGGAACGTCATGGAGATCACGGCGAAGGGGTCGACATTCACCGTGGTTCTCAACGGGCAGAAAACCGTCGATGCGGCGCAAGACGCCAAGTTTGCAAGCGGACGGATCGCCCTGCAGCACGGCTTGGGCGTCAAGGACGACAAAGGCGTCGTCAATGACAAGGGCGTGGTGAAGTTCCGCAAGGTGGAAATCAAGTCGCTGTAATCCGGCATCCAGCCGCCGCATAGGCCACTGGCAATCCCCGCGCGCCGTCAGGCGCGAGGGGATTGTTGGTAGCAACAATCTTTCGAGAAACCCGGTTCGAGAATCTTAAGCCGCTGCCTGCGCAGCATTGTCCGCAGAGATTGATCGGTCGAGTTCGTCGGAGGGGCGGCACGATTCAACGCCGTTCCCTGCTATGGAGCGCGTTGCCAATCCGCAGCGCCGCATTCCTTCCTGGGAGATATCCCCGTGAGCGCCCGTATCGATGCCTGGACGCACATTTTCCCGCCGGCTTATTTCACGCGGCTGCAGACGATGGCTTCGGCGGCCGGTCCTCTGAAGCGGTGGATGGAGCTCACGTCCCTTTACGACCTCGAACAACGCTTCCGTCTCATGGACGCCTTCGAGGATTATCGCCAGATCCTGACGCCTTCGATGCCGCCGATCGAGGATCTCGCGGAAGGCGAAGCCGCCGTCGGCTTGATGCGTCTCATGAACGATGGACTGGCTGAACTCGTCGGCAAGTTTCCTGAACGCTTTCCAGCGTTCTCCGGCGCGCTGTCGCTGCTCGATCCCGATGCCGCGGTTGCCGAGGTGGAGCGTGCCGCGGCGCTCGGTGCGATCGGCTTCCAGATCTGCACGCATGTCCGCGGCAGCGCGCTGGACGAGCCGCGCTTTCTGCCGGTGTTCGATGCGATCGCCGCGCGCGACCTCGCGATCTGGTTGCATCCGGTGCGCGGGCCGCTGCCCGACTATGCCAGTGAGCCGCGCTCGCGCTATGAAATCTGGTGGTGCTTCGGCTGGCCCTACGACAGCAGTGTCGCCATGGCACGCCTCGTGTTCTCCGGCCTGTTCGACCGGCATCCCGATCTCAAGATCATCACCCACCACATGGGGGCGATGATCCCTTACTTCGCCGGGCGGATCGAGCAGGGCTGGGGGCTGGAGATGGGATCGCGAACGCCACCGGCGGACGCGCATCTGTTGCCGGGGCCGCTGAAGCGAAAGCCGCAGGATTATTTCCGCATGTTCCATGCCGATACGGCGCTGTCGGGCTCCGCGTCCGCGACGCGCTGCGGCCTCGACTACTTCGGCGCCGATCACGTGCTGTTTGCAAGCGACTTTCCGTTTGACGCCGAGGGCGGCAAATATCTGGTTCGCGAAACGATCCGCGCGCTGGATGAACTCGAACTGCCGGTCGAGGTGCGCAGGCAGATCGATCGAACGAATATCGAGGCTCTTGTTGAGAATGCAAAACGCCGGCGCTCCAGACTTGACGCGTTGCGGTGACGCAGGCGTCGACGCCGGCACGAAATTTTACGAAGAAATTCGTTGACGTGGCGGCTCGCCATCCTCACTTGCACCAGAGTCGCGGCAGCGACAAAGTCACCGATCATTGATCGGGCCGGGGCGTCAGGTGATACGCCGATGGCGGAATATTAGGTGCCGGCCTGGCCTTTATCGTGGACCGCGGCCTCCATCGAGATGGAACAGGCAGTGCGGGGCAACGGCCGCAACGAGCAGACTTACCTTCGGCCCGTGATATTTATTTTCACGCCACCCTGGTTTCGACGTAGCCCGTAGGATGGGTTTCGCAGGTGCTCAAGCGACCCTGCGGGCTGAGCGACCTCTTTTCAGTAACAAAAAAGCCCCGGACGATGCCGGGGCTTTGAATTGGCTGGAGAGCGTAATCAGTAATTCGGGAAGAGAGAGCCACCACCCCAGTTGAAACGGTAGTTCACGCGCACGGTGGCAATATCCACGCCCTGGTTGACGCGAGCGAGCGCACCGCCAAACACGGGAGTCGCTACCGGGAGCACAAAGTCTTGGGCATTCATGAACAGATGGTCGTATTCAAAACCGACGGACCAGTTCGGCGTGAAGCCGTACTCGAACCCGGTACCCAACGCACCACCCCAGCGGGTCGAGCCTGTCGAGGCGAGCCCAATTCCACCAAGGGTGGAACTTACAGAGAAGGTATTGTCCGTCACCGCCCCGCCGCCCTTCACGTACCACAGCCAATTATTAATGGCCCAACCGAACTGGGCGGTGAAAAGGCCCAAGGCATCCATCTTGTTCCCAAATGTTAAGGCGGGGTCAAAAACGCCGACTTGCGTCCTGTTGAGATTGGCCCAATCGCCCTGGGCTTCCACACCGATAACAAAGTTATTGTTGGGTTGTTGCCAGCGGTAGCCGATCTGGCCACCGACGATGCCGCCATTCTTATCGAAGCAACCGGCTGGGAGCACCCCGCCACCTGCCGTTAAAAAATCCCAGCAATTATTGCTTCTTCCCCAACCGCCGTCAGCGCCGATGTAGATGCCCGACCAATTGTACATCGGGGGGACGTAAACCGGCGGCGCCTTAACCGGAAGGTCGGCTGCGAGCGCGGGAGCCGCCATTGTAATGAGACCCAGGGTACTTACCAGAAATTTCCTCATCGTAGTTTGTCTCCCCAATGTGAAAGATTCCTCTGATATGATCTTGAAGCATTCATTTCGATTGCGTGCGTAATAATCACTGTAATCGATTCAGCGCCAAAACGACGTGTCGTAAATGCAACATCGCTTTTTTCAAGTTTGACGAAAAAATGGCGTCAGGGTCAGATTCACTGACCTTTCTGGCGTTCCATTTGTTCCAAATTAAATCAGAGTGGTATCCGGATAAACCCGAGCTGCCGTTTGCGATGGCGACTCCGCATCATTTTCTGATCAAGCTTTATTGGAAAATTAAACAGCTTCGTCTTTCCCTCGAAGCTGAAAGAAATTTATCGTCAATGCGTGCACCGGCCCACCATGCATTAAATTGCGCGGTCACCGGTTGGCATTTATCAGATTGGGTATGAGATCCGCTGATGACGAAAGAAGGCAATTGATCAGTTCGCAGCTTGAGACCGAGCTTGGAAATATCGAAGATTTCCAGACGCAATTCGCTCCAAACACCGATCTCTATATATCTGTTGGCAAGTTGCGAACGGATCGAAGCATTTAAAACTTCGGAAAACGGACGCGGCGATTAAGACAAATGAGGTTTGGCAGTATCGTCCGGCAATGGCTGGCACCATGCCAATGGGACAACCGCCTGGATCGTATGTGTATCGTCTAGTTGTGTATCGTCTAGTTTGACTGACTGAGATCAAAGACTGGATGCGCCCGACATTTTCGACGAGGCGACCGGGGGCGGCCTTACTTTGTCGGCTTGGGAATCATTCGCCCGTCGTGGACTTCGTGAGTGACAGCGTCCCGGCCTGGTTCGCCCGACAGCCAGCCGACAGCATCAGACCTGAGAGGATCACACGCGATCACCCTGATTTCGGTATGATTGCACTTCAGGCACTCGAACGTGCGACGCTCGAAGCCTTCGGGGCCGGGTGAGACGTTAGTCGTCATCAACCGCTTTTGGCATTGTGGGCAGCGGGGACGTTGGATTGGTAATAGCTCTGGATCAGGTTTGGTCATGGCGCGCTCTTCCCCGGGCGGCCTTCCGATCAAAAATGAGGACTCAATAAATCCGGCGATCCCTTTTGGTTCCGCGTCAAAAAAATCAAATGTAGGTCACTAAGGTCGAAACAGGCCAGTCCCAAAAGGGACCCACTTCTCTCGCTCGGTACTGGCCGAAATAGGCCATTCGCAGATTCAAATTAGGCCACTGAGCGCCGCTTTTTGCCGGACTTTTTCCTGGTCTTCGGCTTCCCGGTCTTCAGCGTGTCCGCCTGACTTCGATAGGCAGCGGCCATATTCAGAAAACTTTGGGAGATTTCCGCGTCTGAAACGGCCCGAGCCATGCGCTCGGCCTTGTCGGCCTGTTTCCGGAAGAATTTGGATTCTTTCACCATCGCGGTCACCTAATGCAAATGCATCTAGGATATCAGGCTTTGGGCCAGACCCGCCCACCAGCCCGTAGATGGGTTGAGCGTAGCGATACCCATCATATCGCGGCAAGGGGATGGGTTTCGCAAGTGCTCAACGCATCCTGCGGGCTCTTCTCACAATAGGTTCGCGCGGGCTTCGGACCACTGTGTAGATCGATCTGATGACTTGCATTCGGCGCCCGCACCGATCACGGTTAGCCCGTTGAAGCGGATCGCCAGTCGTCCTGAGGGCGCCGGAGTTCACGATGCCAGCCATTTTTCGAATTTTGCTCGCGGCGATGTCGCTGACGGCAGGAATTGGGGTGCTTGGTCGGGTCCGGGCCGAACCCATCGTCGTACCGTCCGCCGCCGGACTCGAGAAACTTTCCGGATTTTTCGAAGACGAAGTCGCCAGCGGAAAGATCGCAGGCGCTGTTGTTTTGATTCAGCAACACGGCTCCCCGGTTTATCTCAAATGCTTCGGAAATCGAGATCCCGTAACAAAGACGCCGATGACGCCCGATACGGTCTTTGCACTTCACTCGATGACCAAACCCATCACCAGTTTGGCTGCGATGATGTTGATCGATGAGGGCAAGTTGTCGCTGACCGACCCGCTGTCTAAATATATTCCGGCGTTTGCCGCCGCCAAGGTTGCTGTCGTGTCCGGAGCAAAGGATCGTGCTCCGGGTATCACGCTCACACTGCCGGATCGTGCTCCCGACATTGAGGATTTGCTCCGGCACACATCGGGTATCAGCAACGGCTACATTGGCGCGAAAGCGACGAGGGAGATTTACGAGGCTGCCCGCATTTACGATGGACAGTTTGACAACAGGATATTTGCCGAACGCATTGCTCGCCTCCCATTGGTGGCCCAACCAGGCACGCTTTGGCGCTACGGTCACTCCATTGATGTTCTCGGGCGAATTATCGAAATTGTCTCGGGAAAATCGCTTTACCAATTTCTGAAGCTGCGCATCTTCGATCCGCTTGGGATGTCGAGCACGACGTTCAGGCCGGAGGATCGGGCTGAACAGCAGCGAATGGCGAAGCCTTTCTCGGACGACGGGTTTTTGCAAACGGAGGAGAGCGAGCGTCTGGCAAATCCGGGTTGGGAATCGGGCGGCGCGGGCTTGTTCTCGACCATCACCGACTACGCACGATTTGCTCAAATGTTGCTCGATCGGGGAAGACTTGATGACAGGCGATATCTCAGCGAGACGGCGTTCCGGCAGATGACCTCCGACCATGTCGGACCGGGATCGGGCGTCGCGCGGGATTATTTTTATTTTCCAGGGGATGGATTCGGCTTTGGTTACGGCCTCGCTGTCCGCACCGATCCGGGACTTGCGAAGCCTCCGCCGCCAGGTTCGCTTGGAGAGTTGAAATGGGACAGTGCCGCCGGCACCTATGTGGGAATCGATCCGAAACTGGACATGATCTACATTCTCATGGAGCAGACGGACCGGGAGCGTGGGCATATCATACCCGCGTTCAGGCAGTTGGTTTATGACGCGTTCAAGGCAGATGATGGGCGGATGCCGTGATCTGTTGTGTTCTATAGCGTTTTCCAGCGAAGTGGTACCGGTTTGCGTGAAGAAAACGCGTCAAACAAAGAAGTAGGCCGGGCAGTGAGGCGGCCTACAATAAGAACGCCAGAAAGACGAATACGCCGATTAAGGAGGCGACAGCTACTGCAATAAGTGCGAGGAAAAACTTGGCCATACAAGCCAACGCCGAATTGGCTTTTTCGTTTCGGGCCGGTTTACTGCGGCGGCTTAAGCCCGCTGCTGTTTTGCCATCCTGCCATCATCGCCGAGTTCATCGGGTCCTCGACCAGCTTTTTTTCGACATGCTGGCACTTTGGACATTCAAAGGTCCGCAGATCGGAGCCGTTCGAGCGAGGCTCGATCCGGGCCAGCATCATGCGTCCCTGGCACTTCGGGCAGCGTGGTCGCTCGATCGGAAGCAGGGATGGTTCGGTGGAATGGGCTAAACGCATGAGATGCTCCTTCGGATCAGACGGGAGCGTGCAACACTCTCAGTCACCGATGCTTGCCGATGACTGGCCGAGCCTAAATCAAATTACGTCCGGTAGTCGACTTAAGAATTATTAATTCGGTGCCCCATATGTGCTGACGCTGGCCAGCGAACCCGACGTGACCCCGAGCGGACTATCAACTCCCAGGCAAGAATGTCCGACTGATAACGCAGATTGTATCGGGTCAAGCGCGCTTACCCATCCAGGCAACCTGATTGCGACCAGTGCCCGCCCACGTCAGGCTTCCTGCTTGCAAATCAGGAACTTCAACTATCAAACTGTGGCGATGGCATTTCCACGCAACGGGAATTGCGGTCGCTCGTAACGATTTTTCCCGACCAAGTGTCGCGGCGTATTCAACGGAGCAGTCGACCCTGGTTCGGTCCACGCAATCCGAAGTGAAGCAGGAGCCGGACATGAGCAACATTGAGGCGCGCAGCGAAACTACTCTTAAGAGCGCGAGTCCACGACCCGTCGACATGAAGCTTGAGGTTGTCGTCATCCCGGTGTCGGACGTTGATCATGTCAAACACTTCTACGCCGGCATCGTCCGTGAGCAGACCGGGAAGGAGCTGCGGTCATGAGTCATGTTTTGATGAAGACGATCTGAGTTGTCGCGCCAACGTGGCGTTGTCGGTGCATTCAACGATTCCAGGGAGATTCACGATGCGTACGCGATCAAGCTCCGAATTCATTAATCGGCGCCGGCTGCTGAGCACCGCCGCGATAGGAATCGCGGCCACCGGCGCAGCGACCCTTTTTCCGGTCGATGTCGTGTTGGCTGCTGCGGGTGACGCTATCCGTCCCTTCCAGGTCAATTTTTCGGATGAAGCGCTCGCCGATCTGCGCCGGCGCCTGGCGGCGACCCGTTGGCCCGACAAGGAGACCGTCGCGGACGAATCCCAGGGCGTGCCGTTGGCAACCTTGCAGGAGCTCGTGCGCTATTGGCAGACCGACTACGACTGGCGGAAAGTCGAGGCGCGGCTCAATGCGCTGCCGCAGTTCGTCACCGAGATCGACGGGCTGGACATCCATTTCATTCACGTGCGCTCGCAACACGAGAACGCACTGCCGCTCATCGTCACCCATGGGTGGCCCGGTTCGGTGATCGAGCAACTGAAGATCATTGATCCGCTGACCAATCCCACGGCATATGGCGCAAACGCGTCCGATGCGTTCCATCTCGTGATCCCGTCGATGCCGGGTTACGGGTTTTCAACCAAGCCGACCGAGACGGGCTGGGATCCCGCCCGCATCGCGCGCGCCTGGATCGTGCTGATGAAGCGCCTCGGATACACGCGATTTGTGGCGCAAGGCGGCGATTGGGGTTCGCCCGTCTCAAACGAGATGGGCAAGCTCGCGCCTCCGGAGTTGCTCG
>Ga0210396_10005296_pt1 | contig 12506 bp, 12 predicted proteins | sample IncBWH17OmetaG_FD_155466 | JGI IMG/M metagenome (GOLD analysis project Ga0210396, IMG submission 155466) | Forest soil microbial communities from Barre Woods Harvard Forest LTER site, Petersham, Massachusetts, United States - Inc-BW-H-17-O ...
CTTACACCGGATAGCTTCGGGTAGAAGCTCTGCTCGAACGGAGTCGGCGGGACCCGCTCCTCCAGCGCCTTCAGGACCTGGGCAGCCGGCATCTCTGCTGCGTCGTCCAGGTTGTCCAACAGCACCGAAAACGCCCCCCGAACGAGTTCGCCGCGGCGACGCGCTGCCTTACCCTCCGCCATATAGCCCTCCTCGTCGAGCCATTAGAACCAGAGCCGATCCTATATGCCGGGATCGAAGGTCACAAAGCCCGCGGACGGGCTCCGCGGCAGGCAAGCTCCGAGGCCGGCAGGCTCTGAACAGGCAGGTTCTACGGGCAGGTTCTACGGCAGGCAGGCTCTGCGGCCTGGCAGGTTTTACGGCAGACAGGCTCCGCGGCGGGCAGGCTCTGCGGCGAGCTAGAGCTCCGCTATGCGACGCGTGAGGAATCGCCGCTCGGGTGCGGAGCGAGCGAGCTCGAGTGAACGCTCGTATGCTGCGCGAGCCTCAACGGAGCGGCCCAGCCGGCGTAGAAGATCGGCTCGGGCGGCATGGAAATAGTGATAGGCATCCAGCTCCTCGAGCTGGTCGATGGCGACCAGCCCAGTCTCCAGGCCTTCCGCTTCTGCAAGGGCGACGGCGCGGTTCAGCTGGACCACTGGGGAGCGCGTCAGGTGGGCAAGCTCGCCGTAGAGCGCGGCGATCTTCGACCAGTCGCACGTGTCCTGGGCGTGCAACGAGGCGATCGTGGCTTGCAATGCGTAGGCCCCGCTCGGGGCGCCCGCGCACAGCGCGTGCGCACGCTCGAGTGCTGTGCGGCCCGCCTGGATCTGCCCGCGATCCCACAAATTCCTGTCCTGGTCTGCGAGCAGGATCAGCTCTCCGTCCCCGAAGCGTGCCAGACGCCGTGAATCGTGCAGCAGCATCAGGGCGAGCAGGCCGGCCACCTCGGGCTCGTCGGGCATCAGCTCTGCAAGCGCGCAACCAAGGCGGATCGCCTCGTCGGCAAGATCCCCGCGACCGGCGTAGCCCTCGTTGAAGATCAGATAGACGATCGCGAGCACCGCGGTCAGCCGATCCGGCAGCAGGTGAGCAGGGGGAACTCTGAACGGGATTCCGGCAGTCCTGATCTTGCGCTTGCCGCGTACCAGTCGCTGTGCCATCGTCGCCTCTGAGACAAGGAAGGCACGTGCGATCTCATCGGTCTTCATCCCCCCGAGCGTGCGCAGAGTCAGCGCCACCTGCGCATCGGTAGCGAGTGCGGGATGACAGCAGGTGAAGATCAGCTCGAGCCGTTCGTCGGGAAACTCGGTCTCTTCCATCTCCTCTTCCTCCAACGCCTGCGGCACGTCCAGCAGCCTGTACTTGGCCGTGAGAGATCGGTCGCGGCGAATACGGTCGATTGCCCGATTGCGCGCCGTGGTGATGAGCCAGGAGCCGGGGCTTGAGGGCACACCGTCAGACGGCCAGCGCTCCGCTGCGACCGCGAATGCCTCCTGGGAGACTTCCTCGGCGAGGTCGAAGTCGCCGAGGAAGCCGATCAGCGCGGCAAGGACACGTCCCCACTGATCATGAAAGACGCGCTCGAGAATCGCTAGCGCTCCACCAGCGGACGAACCTCGATCGCGCCTCCGAGGCTTGCTGCCGGGATTCGCGTGGCAAGGTCGATCGCGGCATCGAGATCGTCGGCCTCGAACAGGAGGTATCCGCCAATCGCCTCCTTCACCTCGACGAACGGGCCGTCAGTGGTCAGCGTCTTGCCGTCCTGCACTCGTACGGTGGTCGCCATCTCCGGGGGCTGCATCTGCACGCCGGGGCTGACGCCGGGGGTTTCGTTGATCGCCTTGTATGCGCCATAGATCGCCCCCTTCTCATCTGCTGAGAGGTTGTCCCACTCCTTCGACGGTGGCGTCGGAGTGGAGCCTTGGTGGATCATCAGCATGTACTTCATTGCTTCCTCCTTGTGGAGCTGTAGCTGGTGTTCTCTAGGACGAACGGGGGACGCGGAAATCGACAACCTCTGTGCGGCGACGAGGCGGACTCTTCGATCGTCATTGACGCCGCAGGCTCCACGCATGGCTCGTGGCTATATCAGCGCTCGGGATCATCCTTCACCGAAGGCCCGATGCGTGGCTCGAGCCATCTCGGCGTTCCGGATCTCGGCTAGGCCTCTGGCCGCGGTGGATTGTCCGGAGTACGCGCCCACAGCGTTCGTCCGAGACGGCCCCCAAGGGCTCCTAGGAGCATTCCGGCGACCGCGTCGATCACGATGAGCAGGGGAGGGAAGCTGCCGAGTGAGACCTTCGCCTGCGTTCCTGCGATTGCGTGGGCGATCAGTATTCCGGCTGCGAAGATCGCTCCACCGACCAGTCCGCGGTCGGCTCCGCCCCATCCGTCCTGGTGCTCGAAGCCGGCGAGGATCGCGCCCAGTCCCGCCAGCGCCGACAACGCCCAGTAGGCGCCGGCAGAGACGCCGAGAACCACGCCCACGACCGCTCCGAAGGCGAACGGGACCACGCCACCGAGGATTATCTGAATCGACCGCGGCCGGTCTCGGAACAGCGGTGGCCCGTGCATCGCTTCTCTTCCCTCGCTTGTTCTGGCCCCTCCTTAGAGGGTACCGGGCAGTGTGAATATCGCTCGTGAGAGCGTGGACGATCAGTCGGCGCGTGCAGGGCGTGCCTGGGCGCGGGCTACGGATGACTGGGGAAGCTTGCGGGCGCGTCTGGTGGCCGGCGCGGAGGGCGGCGGGACGATCGGGCCGATGTTCCCGTCCGGCGCCTCATCCAGGTCGAGGATCACCGGAGCGTGATCGCTCGGTCCGGAGCCCTTGCGGGCCTGACGGTCGACCCAGGCTGCCTGAACGCGGCCGGCCACGGTGGCGCTGGCCAGCATCAGGTCGATCCGCATCCCGAGGTCTTGGTGGAACATCCCGGCTCTGTAGTCCCAGTAGGTGAACACGCGCTCGGTCGGCCAGCGGTCGCGCACGACGTCGTGTAGACCGAGCGCCTGCAACTTGGCCAGCGCCTCGCGCTCGGGGGGTGTGACATGGGTCTGGCCGACATAGGCGTCTGGATCGAATACGTCGATGTCGGCTGGCGCGATGTTCATGTCCCCGCACACCAGTGCGTCCTGCGAACCGGCGGCGACCACCTCACCCAGTGCGGCCAGCCAGGCAAGCTTGTACTGGTAGTGCTCGGAGTCAGGCGTTCGTCCGTTCGGCACGTAAACCGAGTGCACTCGGACTCCTCCGCAGACGGCCGACACGGCGCGGGCCTCTTGATGGGGGAAGCCGGGAGCATTGGCAACTCCTGCAACGACATCCTGCAGACCCGCGCGAGAGAGAATCGCGACCCCGTTCCACTGCACCTCGCCGTGGAGCGCGAGCGCGTAGCCACGACTTGTGAGGTCGTCACCGAGCAGCTGGCGGAAGGCCTCGTCGGCGAGCTTGGTCTCCTGCAGGCAGACGACGTCGGGCTGGCGCTGGTCCAGCCAGTCCAGCAGCCGCGGCGCCCGTTGCTTGACTGAGTTCACATTCCAGGTGGCTACCCGCACAGACCGTACGGTAGCGCCACCATCGATCGACCTGCGAGCATTTCTGCAATGCGCCGGCATTCTCCAGATCAGACGAGCGGGCTCGTGCCGCTGCATGGGAGACGATGAGCATGCCCGATACGTTGGGTGTGCCCGACGCTTCAGGCGTGCGTGCCGCCGACCAAGCCGATGCTGAGAGCGTGGGCAAGCTTCTGCACGATTTCAACACCGAGTTCGGAGACACCACTCCCGGACCGGAGCGCCTGGCCGCGCGCATTCGACATCTGCTCCAAGAAGGCCAGACCACGGTGCTGCTCGTGGGAGACGGGCCCGATGGACTTGCGGTGCTCCGCTTTCGCCCAGCGATCTGGTCTGAGGCGCTTGAGTGCTATCTGGCAGAGCTGTACGTGGCGCCTCCCATGCGGGGGCGCGGGCTCGGACGGGCGCTGATGAGAGCCGCGCTCGATCTCGCGCGTGATCGAGGCGCCGACTACATGGATCTGGGAACGGGCGAGCAGGACGTGGCGGCGCGGGCTCTCTATGAGAGCCTGGGCTTCAGTAACCGCGAAGGCAAGCCCGATGGCCCGGTCAACTACTTCTATGAGCGCGAGCTCTGATGGGTGACCGCTACCCGCCGGCTGCGCGCCGGTAGCGCATTACGGCCAGGGGGGCGAATACGGCGACTATCGCCAGCGACCAGGCAACCGCGCCCCAGACGCTGTTGTGGGCCGGCGCACCGAGCCAGAGGTGACGCATGGCATCCACGACGACCGTGAACGGATTCACTTCAGCGAACTGGCGCAGGCCTGCGGGCATCGACGCCACCGGTACGAACGCCGAGGAGATGAAGGTCAACGGGAAGACCACGATGAAACCGACCGAGTTGACAGTTTCGGGCGAGGAGACGATCAGGCCGACGAAGGCAAGAACCCAGGAGAAGGCGTAGCCGAAGAGAAGCAGTAGCCCGATGCCCTCGACCGCGTGAGCGAAGCTTGTGTGAAAGGTGAAGCCAATGATCACGCCTGTGATCAGCAGGATGGTGAGCGACAGGGCGTTGGTGACCACGTCTGACAGCGTGCGCCCGGCAAGCACCGCAGCGCGGGACATCGGTAGCGAGCGGAAGCGGTCGATCAGCCCCTTGCGCATGTCCTCGTTGAGACCGAGGGCTGTGGCGAAGCCGCCGAAAGCTGTGTTCTGGACGATGATCCCTGGCAGCAGGAAGTCGACATAGCTGTAGCCCGGTGTCCTGATGGCGCCGCCGAGCACATAGCGAAAGAGCAGCACGAACATGATCGGCTGCACCGTGAAGCCGATCAGCAGTTCCGGCGCGCGCGGCAAACGGATCACGTTCCGCTCGGCGATGATCAGCGTGTCGGAGACGAGCCGTCTCATGCGCTTTGCTCCGGCGCCTGGGTCTCGGCGACTTCTTCGGCGGCGTGGCCGGTCAGCGCGAGGAACACGTCGTCGAGCGTTGGGCGTCGCAAGGCGAGATCGTCCACGCCGACGTCGGCCTCGCTGAGCCGCCGGACCGCCTCCACGATCGCGCCGTCACGCTCGCGCACTCCCACCCTGACGAGCCTGACCTCGGCTGTGGGGAGCTCATCCGACATCGGGGCAAGCGCCCGTACTGCGACCTCAGGATCGGCATCCTGGTCCAAACTGACCTCAAGACGCTCGCCACCGAGACGATCCTTGAGTTGGTCGGAGGTGCCCTCGGCGATCAGACGTCCGTGATCGATGACGGCGATCGTGTCTGCCAGGCGATCGGCCTCGTCCAGGTACTGGGTGGTGAGCAGCACGGTGGTGCCTTCGGCGACCAGGCCCTCGATCACCGCCCACAAACTCAGACGGCTGCGCGGGTCAAGCCCTGTGGTGGGCTCGTCGAGGAACAGCACAGGCGGCTTGGCCACCAGCGCCGCAGCCAGATCGAGGCGGCGACGCATACCGCCCGAGTAGGTCTTGGTGGGCCGACCGGCCGCTTCGACCAGGTCGAAGCGCTCGAGCAGATCCAGGCCACGGGCCTTGGCCGAGGAGCGGTTGGCCCCATACAGTCGACCCACCATCGTCAGGTTCTCAAGGCCAGTCAGGTTCTCGTCGACAGCGGCGTACTGACCTGCCAGTCCGATCAGCTCCCGCAGAGCGGCAGCCTCACGCTGCACGTCCAAGCCCAGGACGCGGGCGTTGCCGGCATCCGCCCTCAACAGAGTGGCCAGCACGCGGACCAGGGTGGTCTTGCCAGCCCCGTTCGGCCCGAGCAGGCCCAGCACCTGACCCTGACCGGCGGTCAGGTCAACGCCATCCAGCGCTCGCACATCGCCGAAGCTCTTCATCAATCCACGCACTTCGATTGCGGGGCCGTCGGTGATTGCAAGGCCGTCGGTCATCCTTTGTCCTCTTCCGCGTTTTGGACAAGCCCACGGCGTTCGGCCAGATATTCCTCACGCAACTTAGGCATCCGCTTCTCCCACCAGGCGTACATCGAGTCGAGCTCCTGCAGTCGCGAGCGACGGGAGGCCGGCTCATCGGCGAGCGCATCCAGGCCGAGCTGGAGCACCCGTCGAGGTGTCTTGAACTGCTCGTCCCGCCAAAAGAACTCGTCCCATGCCTCCGGCTGGACCCGGAAGCGGTCAAAACGCTCTCCCCTGAACCGGATCCGCTCGATGAGGCCCATTCGCACCAGCACCCGAGTCGCGGTGCTGATCGACCCCTTGCTTGCCTGCAGCATCTCCGCAAGCTCGGCGGCGCTCTGCTCAGGAGGGTCACACACCAGTAGCCAGCCAAGGCTTCGACCGACCATCCGCGGGGTGCCGGCTTCGAGTTCGAGCAGGATGCCCAGCTCTTCGACAAATCTCTCGATTGCGGCCTCGGTCATCATGGATTTAGAGATTACTGAACCGACAGTAGATTGGGAACTCTACGATATCTGCAGGCGAGCGGCCCCCGGGGCAGCGGCCCAGGGAGCTCTGCGCCCACAAGACCCGCGCGCTGGTCAGCCCAAACCTCGAGGTCGTTGACTGCAGAAAGAGAGCGGGACGACGAAGACAGTCCGATCGCACGGCAGGTGGTTCGACCTTGGCTTCGAGGATGGACGCTGGCAGGCCCGGGCCAAGACTAAACCGTCGAGCCCGGATCGAGACTTTGCGGCAGGCACTGATTGAGCAGCCTGGGTTGAAGGCGCCTGCGAATCCCGCCTAACACGGCCGAATAGCGCCCGCACCCCCAGCGCACTCGCGACGTTTCTCGTCCCGTCGCTGTAAGCGCCGCTATTCCAGGCCAAGCAGCGCTGCTCTCAGCACTTACTACGAGGTCGAAGTGCTCGACCGTTGGGACGGGTCGTAGTAAGGGTGCAGCAGCCGACGCCACTCCTCATACTCAGGTGACCACCGGAATCCCTCCGTGTGATCCTCCAGACGCCGCCACACCACGAGCAACAGGTAGTGGTTCGACTACTCGATACACCGATGCAACTGGAGCGACCCGAATCTAGGCATCAAAGCGATAAGGGCCTTCGCCTCAGCGAAAGCCCTCTCAAAGTCGCGCTCTTGGCCGGCTTTACGTCAAGCACCCCCTGCCCGGTGATCACGATCCCGATCCTCCCACGCGTGGGCAACCGTGACTCGCTCCTTAGAATCAGGCCGGGGACACACCATTCAATGATCCCGTACGATTCGTGCCCGTGACCAGCTACAGCGACAACTAAGGATCATCTGCACTTGACACGCATTTCGCGACAGTGCCAGGGCGCATCGGACCGCATTCCAGCTCGACTACTCTTGCGAATAAGCGAAAGTAGCACCGTCCGCACTTCAGTCCCGCGTCTCGCCATTTACTTCACCGCATGATGGTCACTTCGGATCCCTTTCTGGGTTTTGGCAAAGACGCCCGCACTATTCTTCTACGTGCTGCCCTCTGGGCTCAGGCCGAAGGAGTCAATGCGATCGATGTCGCCCAACTACGGCGTGCACTCGATGACGATCAACCTCCGGACGGCTTACCCATACAATTTTGGACGCGCGAGGCTAAGCGCATACTGGACGCTTCTTTGCGTGAAAGTCTGCGCTGTCGGGCCACGCAAGTTAGTAACAGCGATCTCCGCGCGGCACTTAAGTTAGACGCCGAGAGACCCAACACAATGCCCTCTATCTCAGCAGAGAAAGCGGCCCAGCACACTGTCGCTAAGGCCCAGATCGGCAACGTGCAGAGCAAGCCTGCGAACTGCCACGAAAGTCTAGCCCAGCAGCACCTCACGCTACTCGGAGTTCCGTCGAGCATCGACCAAGCCTATACGGAAGGGGACGCCCTACGGGTTCTACAGGGACGCGAGGTTGCGCCAGGAGTCGCTGACACCTTGCACCTCAAGCTCGGGTGGCTCGTAGGTATCCAGGTCGTGGGGTTTATCAACAACAAGGCACCGAAGTTGCGCTGGACCTCAAACCGAGTACTCGTCAGAACACTCTCTGAAGGAGAGTCTTCCGCGCGACCCCTGTCGTTTCCAGACGGCTCCCATGCGATCCTTCTCGGCCAGTCCCTTCAGGAAAGCATCATTTGTACGGCTAACGTGATCGAGTATCTAGACGTGGCGAGCGGGCTCGCTCGCCTGTCGGTCAGGCGCCGAAAGCAAGAGAGGCTTGGCTTTGAGGCCAGCTCTCGGGTGACCGCGGTGCTTCGCTACCTCCTACTCGGCCAGCGGATGACCGGCCGGCTGCCGCCCGCGCCCGCTCGGCTTGACCGTCAGAGCACCGAGATCGCCGGCAAGATGGCGGCCGGAGCAGCCATGTTCGTGGTAGCGCACGAGCTGGGCCATATCACGCATGGCCACACGATGACGCCAACCACGCCACACGCTGAGACCGGAAAGATGACGACGAGCGAGCTCCAGGAGTTGCAGGCAGACAACTGGGCGCTCGGCGTACTTACACAGATGATGGCGCCCGACGAGCCGGAACCGGAGAGCATGGCATTGTGGTGCGCATTTATCGGCTTGTTCGCGACATACATAACCGAACAGGCGATATATGCGCGTCGTAGCGGAACTCATCCGGAGGCTTGGGCCAGATGGGCCGTCCTGGAACGGACGTCGAAAGAGTGCGACGAGCGTACGCAGCGATTGCGGGCCGCGTTTATGGCCAACACGGCGGGCGCGATCAAGTTGGACGAAGAACTCCCCACAGAGCTCTGGCAGCTACTGCGCAAGGACGAGGCCCTAACGATTTCTCCATCCGCAACAAACGACACCATTATGGGCTGGGATAGACTTCAAGCAACCCCTCTAGACGAGCTCGTCGCGACCGCGCGCCAAGCCGCAACACGAGACGGCGAGGAACTATTGAACTTACTCGAGAATGGCGACCTCCAGGGTGCTCTTGGGCTGGTCGTTCCTTCTGAGAAGAGGCGTGCCAGAATGCTTGACGAGACGCTCACGCTCGAGTTCTCGACTCTTCGTCAAGCGATCGCGAACGCACCCACAACCCTCGTGAGCCGGAAGCAAGAATTGTTCAGCGTCGCAGGAGCGCGTCTCGCGGCACGTATGCTCGGAAATCAGGCAAACCGTGGATAGCGGCGCCCGGCAGTCCTTTAGAGATTCCATATTCTGGGACGATGAAACACTCCTAGAAGCGCTCGCGGACTCGCTCCTCGGGACCGGACCTGGCTTCGGCCCCCCGGACATCGACCGCCGGATCGACTTTGCACAGGCGTGGCTAAAGCAGCGGACAACAGAGCTTCGCAAAGAGCTCTGCGGCGAGGTCTGGTCCCAACTCAAGCACCGTGGTGGATTCGATCTTCTCTCAGACTCCGCAATCGTCGCTGACGCTCTCGCAGCTGTGCACGGGAGGCCGACGGCCAACATAGTTGCGGTGATTATGCTTCGCAGGGGACTCGTGAGTCTCTGCGAAGCAGACACCTGATCTCATCGTCGTCGACATCAGTGTCTCCATACTCCTAGTTTGCCGTTGTTAGCATCTATTCGATGGCGTTTCAGCTGTGAGGACATATCAGGAATGTCCGACCTGTAAAGACCTTACGCGCACCACGCAGCTGAGCCGGAGCAGCGTATGCTCGCACCAAAGGCGCTCGTATGGGGTTGTTCTGTGTGCGGCAAAACAACGACTTTGAACTAGGCAGACAGTCATACGACCTCTTGAGCCACTGGACTGGCGCGGGAGCACGTCGGCAAGGTCGCACTCCACCTCGAGGCACCTCCACCTGCTCGTACCCCAAGAGTGATCCGGCAACGCCACGTCCGAGAGCTCTTACTAGCCCCCTGCACGGTATTGACAATCCCGCGTACGCTTCCAGAGTCGGCACCGTAATCATCGATGGGCACTTGCCGCGGCAGTATTCCTGGTCGAGATGGCCTCAATGGAGTATCCGGGCCGTCCCCTCTGCTACAAGAGCGCAGCGCCTCGGTGGCCATCTCCGCGACCGGCAGTGGAGAGCAGTCGGCTCATGTAGGGCCTTGCTCACTGGCCGCTCACGCTTACAACGCATTGCGCCAAAGCCAGCCGCCTTGACGCATCAGGATCCCGCATGGCCCAATGGGAAACTGGATGCCAGTCTATTCGAACGTCCGATACGATTCGCGCCTATGTCTGCAAGTAGCGATAACTAAGGATTATCGGTGGCAGGGATCTCCCGAGAGACGTATGATCGAAGCTATGGACGCGTGTAGGGATGCTGATGTCGTGAACGGGCCTGTCGAGCTCACGCGGGTCGGACTGGATCAAATCTCAGAAACGCTCCTCCAAGATCTGAAGCCCCTTTACGCGCAGGCCTTCCGCGACTCGCGAATGCATCAGCGCCTCGTGGAGGACATGGCCGATGCACCTGAGATCTTTCAGCTCTTCGTTGCACGCGTTGGCCATGGTCGGCGAGAGGTTCTCGGCGCACGGGTGATCGAGTCAAAGATTCACTCGGAGTTCGACTATCGCGGCCACCCTCCAGTGCACGGCAAGCGATTTTGCGTATCGCCGACCGCGCGAGGACAGGGTGTCGGAAAGAGCCTGATCGAGGCGGGCAAGAACTACTGCTTTGGTGAGATGAGACTCGAAGCACTCTTCGGAGAGAGCAACGAGATAGGAGCGCTAGCCCTGCACGGGCGCGAAGGCGCGCTTTACTCGCTCGCCTCGATCGAAGAGTGCTCGCGACGAAACGGCCCTGATGAAAATGTCGCGTTTTTCCGTAAGTTCATCGAGGATCGCGCCTTCAAGCGCTATCGGCTCCCGGCTGGAGGCGGTATTCGATTCGTGTACTGCAACAACGCGCAGACGACTGCGAGCTTCATGGCCGCGGGATACGCGCCGCGCTCGCATCTGTCTAGAACGCCGTGACCGCCAGTCCCCGCGCGCGATCGGCGTTCGTTGAGATAGCGGGCCCGCACCAGGCATTGCTCTGGATCCATGCTCGATAACGCGCACCTGGACATCGTCGTCAAGCCGCTCGACCGAGCATTGGTCCTCCTTAGGTTCGGGCTGGTCCCGCTGATCGCCCTTTGCATCAGTCTGCCGATCATCTCCTCCGCACTGGACGGCTCCGGGCTTGGCGGCCGGAACGTACTGATCGGCTTGGCGGGGCCCTTGGTTGCGGCCGCCTATCTGCTCCTCCTGCAAATGGAATCGGTAGGAGGCCAGGTCGATCGAGTAGTGGCGTCGGTGCAAAGGAGAATCGCCACGGCCTGCGACCACGACTACGGCTCGAGGCACAAAGAGGGCGGACTCGCCTGTCGCTTGACGCCGGAGATTTTCCACGCGCCATTGTTCCGGTACGAGGCGCAGACAGAGGTCGTCTCCGACCTGGCGCACGCGTGCCGCGAGCTTGACTCCGGCTGTTTTTGGTTCGTCGAGGGTCGGGGTGGCACCGGCAAGACGCGCACTGCACTGCGCCTCGTCCAAGCCCTGATTCGTGATAACCAACTCTTCGAGTACGGGTGTCGGTGCTACCTCTATGACCTCAGCAGATCCTCGTCCGTCCAAACGGAGTTGGTAAGCAAGCTAAGGCGAGGTCGCTTGGCGCAGGCTGTGGTGATGGTCGACAACTTTCATTTGGTTGCGGCGACGGAGCTGCAGGAACTAACAGATTTGCTTGTAGACCGGCGCGAGTCGCGACCAGCCCGATTGCTCGTCTTCTTCACCAGGCCCGGAGACGCGTGGAATCTTGGGCCCGGCGGCGACATACGTTTGCTTTCCGAGGCGAAGTCCGCCGACTGTTACGTCGAACTGGGCGGCCCGCAAGCGCGCGTCGTCGAGGACGGCATCTCGAAGATCGACGAGAGAGCCTCTGAGCTCGTCGCCGGCTTGCGAAAGAACGGTACAGCGAGCGCGGCCCAGCTCCACCTCGCCCAAGTAATCGCTCGGAACGGTTCGGTATCGCCCGATGTGCTTGCAATTATCCACTTGGTGCTCGGCACAAGAATGGACCCCGAGCCGTCGGCGGATCTGGTTGTGCTGCTCGCGATCCTCGCGAGCCTAAGTGTGCATCGCGGGTCCTTTTCGCGGTCGGACTTGCGGAAGGCAATCCGGCTGGTGGCGCACGAGGTCAAGGATCCCGGCCCGCTAGGGACACGGCAACTCCGCGCGTCCTTTCGCAGGCTGCGCCGGCTTGGCTTGGTTGTGCGTATCGACTCGGACGGTCCTCGTTACGTCTTTCATGAGGAATTGGCGGAACTCTGCATCGACCAACTGACCCACTCGCTCGCCCTTGCTCCTCCGGTGAGGGTTACCTTCGAGGCATCGCTAAGGGTGGTCGGCGAGACGCGCCTAAAGGAGCCTCTCGCTCCCGGAGATGCCGTGGAAGCGTGGCTGGTCGCTACGGAGATCGGTGATCAGGAAGCACTTGTGGAGCGCTTCGAAGAGGCCCTCGCCGACGGAGCAATGAAGCGGATGTTGCCCTGCCTTCGCCGGGCAGAGAAGCGGTACACACTGAGCCCGTCCCAAAGGCTGCAGCTGGCGATCCTCCTGGACCGGACCGGAGAGTTCGCTGAGTCGCGGGCGGTGTTT
>Ga0210396_10005298_pt1 | contig 12505 bp, 13 predicted proteins | sample IncBWH17OmetaG_FD_155466 | JGI IMG/M metagenome (GOLD analysis project Ga0210396, IMG submission 155466) | Forest soil microbial communities from Barre Woods Harvard Forest LTER site, Petersham, Massachusetts, United States - Inc-BW-H-17-O ...
CCCCGACGGCTTCGGACCGCGGAACTGAAGGATTCTCGCTCTGACCGTCCATACCGGGACTGCTATCCACGTCTGGCCGGAATATGCCTCCAGGCCCACGGTAAAGAGCTCACCAGGCCTACGGTAAAGAGCTCCCCGGGCTACGAGCCCGCACAGGTCCATAACCACTTCAACCGGCGCATACCGGCCCTAAGCCCGGCCCGGCAGGCCCGCGTCTCGCCCTGATCGGGTTATGCGCCCGGCCAGCAGCGGTGGCAGCGTGGACCTCGGCCTGGGCATCTGCCCCGGGCGCAACGGGAGGAGCACGACATGGCGAAGCCAGAGTCAATTTTCATCTTCATCGGTACCTACCCAGACGAGGCGCAGGCCCAGGAGGACTACCGGGTCGTGAAGGACCTGCACTCCGCCGGAGCGGTCGGGACCTATGACGCCGCCGTGGTGACTAAGGCCCGCAACGGCAAGGTGCACGTCAACAAAGACGAGATGGCCACCAGGCACGGGGCGTGGGGCGGCGCGGCCGCCGGCGCGGTGGTCGGCATCTTGTTCCCGCCTTCCATCCTCGGCACCGCCCTGGTGGGCGCGGCCGTCGGCGGGGTCGGCGGCCACCTGTGGCGCGGCATGTCCCGCGCCGACGTCAAGGAACTCGGCGACATCATCGACGACGGCCAGGCCGCCCTCGTGGTAGTGGGGGAGAGCAAGATGGGGCAAGCCGTGCAGAAGGCTGCCAAGAAGGCAGAAAAGCGCGTCGCCAAGGACCTCGACGTGAGCCCGAAGGACATCGACAGCGCTGTCCGGGAAGCCGCCGGGGAAGTGAGCTGACACCGACAGCTACGGCTACAGCTACGGCTGGTTTTCTGGATGTCCTCGTCTTCTCAGCTCCCTGGTCGCGGCGGCGATCCTGGTCTGAAGATCGTTTGCCGGCTGGTGGCCGAGCGCGTCGTCGTGGATTTTCGCGCCCTGCAGCCTGGCCGCCGCACGGGCCGCGGCGTCCTGGATCAAGATGAACCGGCTGGGCGCCGGCCGCGGCGCGGTGCGGGTGAGCAGTTCTCCCAGATCATGGGCCTGCGCCACGCGTGTCCCGAGGTAGTGCGGGTGCCCGGCCCTAGCCGCCCGGGCAAGCAGACCGTGGAGCCACGCCGATCGGTGGAGCGCCTCGGGGGCGAAGCGCAGCAGGATCGTCTTGATGATCGAGGTGTGGTCGAAGACCGTCGTTGATACCGAGCCCGGCTCGACCCACGGTGAGACGACCAGCGCCGGCACCCGCACGCCGTAGTGCCCGAACATCCGCGGGTTGTCGTCGGCCGCGGCGGGAGGCGGGACGTGATCGTAGAAGCCGCCGTGCTCGTCATAGACGATGACCAGCATTGTCTTGTCCCATTGCGGGCCGGCGGCCAGCGCGTGATAGACCGCGAGCACGAGTTCCTGGCCGTCTCTGATGTCCGCCGGCGCGTGGTCGTCGTTGGGCTGAAAACCGATCGGGTTGAAGTTGCTGAAGTTCGGGTCGATCCAGGAAACCGAAGGAAGCGTGCCCTGGGCCGCGTCTTCAAGGAAGCTCGCTGCCTGGGCGTCCATCCTGAGCTCGAGCGAGGCTTTCCAGTTCAGGTTTTCCCTGCTGAAAAACGCGAAGTTGCCATGGTGCCCGAGGGCGTAGCGGGCGTCGGCCAGGCGGAGGGTACCCACCTCGAAGGAATACCAGCGCCACGTGACACCGTGGGCATCGAGGTGCCGCACGAACGAAGGCTTGTTGTACATCGGCGGGAGGTTGTGCGGCAGGTCATCGCGGCTGCCCGCGGCGCGGCCGGAAATCGCGTAGAGGCGGTTGGGCCAGGTCGCGCCAGGCACCGAGCTGAACCAGTGATCGCAGATGGCGAACTCTCTGGCGAGGTGATCGTAGACCGGGACGTCGGCAGCGTGGTAATAGCCCATCACGCGGCCCGGATCCGCGCCCAGAATCCCGCGGCCGGCCAATGTCTTGGCGAAGCTCGCGACGAACCCGTTCATTTCACCGCCGCCGATCTGCAGGTCGACCGAGCTCGCGGAATGATCGGGGTCATCGGGGATCGCCGTGGTCGCGAGATGATGGACCGGGAAGCTGCGCCCGTCGTAGTCGTTGGCGAACTCTTCCCGCAGGCCGTCGATGTCGTCGCGCCCACCCTCGAGCGACAGATATCCGAGCATGTGATCAAACGAGCGGTTCTCAAGCAGCCGGACACCGACGTGGTCGATCTTCCCGAGATTGACCACGCCGATGTCGTGCGCCACCACGCCGCTTAGATTTCGGTGATGGCTTCGGCTTTGCCGCTTTTCACGGCGGCCTGGAACGCGGCGTAGTCGAGCCCGTTCTGGTCGGCGTAGGTTTCGGCGAAGTCGGCGATGGCGTTGTCGAACCTCGCCGAGCCGCCGAGGTAAGCGGCCAGCGCGATGCGGTCGCCGGAGCGAGCGTGGGCCCGGGCCAGTGTCCACCCGCACATCCGGGCGTACTGCGTCAGGCCGACCGGGAGCATCAACTCGATGGGGACGGAGAATTTCCAGTCCCGCAGCTGGCGGACGTAGAAATCACGGTCCGCGCCGTCGGGGGCGGCGACGCGGGTCCAGCCGAGGAAGATATCGCTCTGGGCCTGCATCAGATGCTGCCCGGCGACCACGCGCTCGCCCTCGTTCTTGTACTGGCTGCGGCCGGCGTACTCCGCCAGGACTGACGGCTGGGCCTCCTTGGCCTGCAGGACCAGCGGTTCGACTCCGTCGGCGGCGTCCATCAGCGCGATCCAGGCGCGGGTGCCGACGCTGCCCACGCCCACGACCTTGCGGGCCACGTGCACCAGGGTGAACTCGTTGAGCAGGTGCCGCCGGTCGGTCTGCAGGCTGCGCCGGTACTTGCTCAGCACGGAGCGGAGCTGCTCGTAGATCTCGTCGGCCTGTATGTCGGCGAAGACTTCCTCGATCGGGACGATCGTCGGCGGGTCGCTGATGATCCGCCGCTGCCCGTCGACCTCGGCGGTGAGCTTGCCCAGCGCGGAGGTGCTGTCCTTCGTGTGGGCCTTGGCCAGCAGCTTCTCGAACGCCTTGAGCCTCTTCGCCTTGATCTGGGACCGGAGCTCGCGGATGGCCGGCTCGACGTCAAGGTGCGCGTACCACACGTCCAGGAAGGGCTGCTCGGCGAATCCGCGCATCGCGGTGCGGTAACCCTCAGCCGCCGCCAAGGCCATCTTGCGGCAGGCCTTGGCCGGGAACCCGTTGTCCCGTCCGGCCACGGTCAGGCTCGCGGCCAGCCGCTTGACATCCCACTCGAACGGGCCGGGCAGGGTCTCGTCGAAGTCGTTGACGTCGAAGACCAGGTTTCGCTCGGGCGAGGCGAACGCGCCGAAATTCGACAGGTGGGCGTCACCGCACAGCTGCACCCGAAGCCCGGCGGCGGGCGTGCCGGCCAGGTCCGCGGCCATCGGCAGCGCGGCGCCGCGGTAGAAGGTGAACGGGGACACCAGCATCCGCCCGTGCCGGACCGGCACCAGTTCCGGCACCCGCGACGCCGCCTGGCCAAGCAGCAGCCCGACCGGGTCGCGCCCCGGGCCCGGCTGGAACTCGGCCTGCGACTCAAGCGGGGCCACCGTCCTGGCATCCCTGCCAAGCGCCGCCCGGTCCGCTCGGCTCGGCCGCTCTACCGTCCCGGCCCGCGACGCCTGCCGGGGAACTGCTTGCGCACTAGCCTTCGCCGCCGCGACAGTATCGGTTTTCACGCTCATGGCCTGTCCTTCCATCCGGCAGCGGCGCGCCACTGCCAGCCGGGTAATGCATAGCGATTACTCCGTGGTACTGCAACCAGACAAGCATGAACACGCCGTGACGGCATCACCCTGTAGAGATGAACACGGCCCCAGCCGTTGTCGGCGAGGAACTTCAGATGGGCCGCGCCCGGCGAGCCGGTCGGCTAGGGCTGTGCGTTTTCGTCCGCGTAAGACAGCAGGCGCTCGGCTGTCAGCCGGATCCAGGCGCTGGCCCAGTCGCCGGTGACGGCGGCCTGTACGTCCTCGGGCACCTGGGGCGGCGCGGCGACCTCGGCGGGCCCTTCGACGATGACCGCGATGTGCACGGGGTGGTCACCTTCGGCGATCACCATCGTGAGCCATGGCGTGCCGCGCAGGTTCCGTTCCCGCACCGAGCCGGCCACGGTCGGCAGCCAGAACGTGACGCCGCGCCGGACGAAGACCGACATCGCCGAGTGCGGCCGGCCGTTCCCGCGGGTGGAGCCGACCACGGCGAAGGCCCGCCGGTCAAGGTAGGAGGCCAGCTGCGCTGCGCTCAGCCGCCGTTCCGGTGGATAGGAAACGGCGGTGGCCGCGGTCGCCCGTGCGAACGTCCGGTCCTGCAGGCCGCCAAGTAGTTCACTCATGCGCCAGTTCTACCGCCACCGCGCGGTCCCCGCCCATCGACAGCACCGGCTCAACGACGAAAGCCGGACAGCAGTCAAAAGCAGATCATTCCGAACGGTTGCGTGGTTCCCGTGGTCCGTCCCACTGCTCACCCAGAGCGTCTTGGCGTTAACGTCTGATGTGGCGTTGACCGACACGCGCGGAGGTGAGTGATGCGCCGACGTTCCGGCCTGGACATCCCTGAGACGCTTGAGGACGCCTGCGACCCGGCGACGATGGCCCTGATCGTCTATGACATGCAGGTCGGCGTGCTGCGGCAGTTGCCGGACGGTGGAGCAGAGGCGGTAGAGCGGGTATCGCAGGTGCTTACCGCGGCGCGGGCCGGCGGCTATCCGGTGTTCTTCACCCGGCACATGTCCCTTCCGGTCAGGCTCATGGGCACGGCGCAACTGCGCAGCGCGATGGCCTGGCAGCAGGCGGACAGCCCGGAGAAGGTCCAGTCGTGGTTCCTGCGCGGCACGCCCGGGTCGGAGATCGTCGCGGACCTGTACCCGCGCGACGATGAGGCCGTGTTCGACAAGCTGGCCATGTCCGCCTTCGCCGGCACCCCCTTGGAGATGGCGCTGCGGGACCTGGGCATCCGGGCCTTCGCGATCGCGGGCGTCGCCCTGGAGATCGGCATCGCGCCGACCGTCTGGCATGCCGTCGACCTCGGGCTCATCCCCGTCGTGGTAACCGACGCCTGCGGCGGCCGGGACCGCCCGGCCATGCAGCGCGCGCTGGACGACTTCCGGTTCAGCGGGGACGCGCTACTGACCGACACCGCAACTATCGCGCCGCTGCTGGCTCCCGGCGAAACCCGCCGATGACCAGGAGGCAGCGGCCCTCCTCGTGATCTCTTCGCAGTGACCGCGGGGAAGGCCGCCTGGCTTCAGAGTGGCCCCCAAATGCCGTTGACTTTGGGGTGCATGGTGACCATGGGGGCCGTGCGTGGGCTGGCACGCGGCGCCCGCGCGCGGGGCGCGGCGTAATCGCTCAGGATTTCGCTTTTCGTGGAAATAAAGCAGCAAATAAGCTGCGGAATTACCATGATCATGGGCCGGACCGCGATGACATCCGGACAAACCGGACGGAACGGGCACGCGCGGCCCGGCGCGGAGGCGGGAGCGCCCTAGTTAACGACACTGCGCGTGGCACGATCCGAATTTACATGCGGTACAAAGCTAACGGTGTTGTGTCCCGTCTCACGCGTTGCGGCGGTCGCGCCACGCTACCCACCGCTCGACCTCGGCCAGGTCGTCCTGCGGGTTCATCATGACGATGAACAGTGCGGCGCCAAGGGCCAGGTGCTGTTCCCCAAGAATGTCCGGCGGGCCTGCCACCAGCACCGATCGTTCGATGGTGCTTGGGTCGCGACCGATCCGGGCGCAGTGCTCGTCAAGGAGGCGCGACTTGCGCTCGTAGCTTTCCGCGTCGGGGAGCAGTGCGTTCCAGATGTCGGCGTGCCGGGCGACCAGCGCCAGGGTCTTCCGCTCTCCCGCGCCTGCCACCAGGATCGGGATCTTCCTGACCGGCGGCGGGTTGAGCGCGGCCAGCCGACGCTCGATCCTGGCCAGCCCGGCCTCGAGCTGGGATACCCGCTCGGCGGGCGTGCCGAACGGGAAGCCGTACTCGGCGTACTCCTTCTCCCGGAACCCCGCGCCGACGCCGAGGACGAGCCGTCCGCCGCTGATGTGGTCGACCGTCCTGGCCATGTCCGCGAGCAGGTCCGGGTTGCGGTAGCCGATGGCCGACACGAGCGGCCCGAACTCGACGCGCCTCGTGGCCTCGGCCCAGGCACCGAGCATCGTCCAGCACTCGAAGTGCTTGCCCTCTGCATTGGGACCGCGGCCCAGCGGCCAGAAGTGGTCCCAGTTGAAGACGATGTCGGCGCCGGCTTCCTCGGCTGCGGCGCATGCCCGGCGGATCTGCGCGTACTCGGCGTGCTGGGGCTTTATCTGCACGCCGATGCGGACCGGCCGCTGGGAATCACGAATCATCGTGCGGCAGCGCCTCCACGTCGCGGACAAGGCTGCGAGTCTACATCGGATGGCCGCACGCTGCCCCAGCCGGGCACGAGCTCAACCGGACGTCGTGACCGGGGACCGCAGGCCGACTCCAGGCTGGAGTCCCTCGTTGCTGACTATTGCCTGCAGAGCGGCAACGTGCCCGGCGTAAGCCGTCCGCCCGGCGCTAGTCAAAGACACGCTGGTCCGTACTCGCCCCGCACACGCGGTCTTGTGCACGTCGACGTAGCCGGCCTCGTGCAGGACCCGGATGTGCTTGGACAAGACCGAGTCGGCGACTCGAAGAGCCTCTCTCATCGTCGCGAAGTCCGCGGAGTCGACCGCGGACAGTATCGCGCAGATCTGGAGCCTGTTGGGCGCGTGCACGATCTCATCGAAGCGGGCAGCCGTATTCATCAGCTTGCCTGCAGGCGCACTTGGAGCAGCCGGTCGGTCCAGCGGCCGAACACGACGGTGAGAGGCACGGCCACGATCCCCGCCGCCAGGAAAGCCCCGTTTATCTCCCGGCCGAGCCCGAGCCAGCATGCGGCTGCGATCAGTCCGGTCAGGGCCAGGACATGGGCAGCGTAGACGGCCCGCGTGCGCCAGTCGAAGTACTGGATCGCGACGCCCACGCGCTGCTGGTTCCACCACATCAGGGCACCGCAGGCAATGGTGTAGACAGCGACCGACCAGGCGAACAACATCACGCTGCGAATCTCTGCCTCCGCGATCACCGCCCCGGCGAGCAGACCGAACGCCGGATGGAACCAGCATGGCGCGATGACGCGGTCAGATAGCCAAGAACGGCTGGCGCCGATGGCCGCGAGGGCGGTTGCTGCCTCGCCCGTTGCCAGGCCTGCAGCCTCACTGCCGGGACCCGAATGACTTTCCATGATGGAAACTTTACCCCCTACTTTCCATCATGGCAAGACGATCACGACGTCTCGTGCAGCGACTGGAACTGGTCGACCAGCGGCCCCATGTCCTCGCCCATCTCTACCTGAGTGAGGAGGATGCCGACCGTGCCGTCCGGGTCGACGAAGAAGTTTGTACCCAATCCGCCGGACCAGCCGATGCGGCCGCGCTGCGGTCCCTCGGTCGTCACCGCCACGCCGAAACCCCATCCCGTGCCGTTCCAGAACCCCGGGAAGAAGAAGCTGTCCGCGGTCTTGCACGCCGCCTGCACCTGGTCGCTAGTCATCTGCTGTAGGTGATCAGGCGAGATCACCGGTCGCCCGTTGACTCGCCCTCCGTCGGCAAGCATCCGGGCGAACCGGTGATAGTCCCGTGCGGTGGAGACTAGCTCGCTGTGACTGACGTCGAACGACGGCGGCCCCGCGTAGAAACCGCCGCCGGCAGGCTCGACCTCCACCAGTCCCTCGTCATCGTGCCGGTAAGCCGCCGGCAGCCGGTCCAGCTTTTCCTCGGGCACCCACAGCGCGGTGTCGGTCATTCCGAGCGGCCAGAAAACGTCCTCGGCCAGATGCTCAGCGAGCGGGCGGCCCGTCACCCGCGAGATGAGGATGCCGAGAACGGCAAACGAATGGTGATACCGCCATCCTTCTCCTGGCTGGAACGCCAGCGGAAGTTCCGCCAGGCGGCGCAGCCACTCATCCGCGCTCATCGCTGGCGGCTCCGGGCCAGCCTCAGTGCCGTTGGCGGCCATCGCCGCCTGCAGCGGCGACGGCTGGAACACCATGCCGTACCCCGAGGCATTGGTCAGCAGGTGGCGAAGCGTGATGGCGCGGCAGGCCGGCACGGTATCGTCGAGCTCAGCCGTTGGACCGCGTAGCACCTGACGGTCAGCCAGCTCCGGCAGCCAGTCCACCAGGCTCTGGTCGAGCTCGAGACGCCCTGCCTCCACCAGACGCAGCGCGGCGACCGACGTAATCGCCTTGGTCATGGACTGGATCCGCATGATCGCGTCCTCGCCCATGGGACCGCCGCCGATCGACGCGACGCCCGCGGCGACCACCTCGGCGTTACCAGTACCAGAGAGCGCAACCCCGCCAGGAATTGTGCCGGCGAGAACGTGACGATTCAACAGCTCCTGCAACAGCTTGCTCACCTCGGTGATCGTCCCACCCGTGACCGTGAGGATCAAGCCGCCGCCCACGCTGCGGTCACATGGCGTTCTGGGGCAATCAATCGATGCGGGATACCTGGTAGTGGCTGATGGACCAGCTTTCCGCCGTCCGCTTCACCAGAACGCTGAGGTACACGGTCAGCGTGGGGCGGTCGGTGAAGGAGAAATCGACGCTCTGGTATCCGAGCACGAGGTCGCTTGCCAGCCGCCTTGTTTCGAGGATCTTGTAGCTGGCCTTCATGCCGAGTGGTTGCGTGCCGTAGTAGTCGGCGATGCCCTGCCGTCCGGCGCTGTACGGGTGCAAGCCTTGGAAGATCGCGTCGTCGGTGAAGTAAGACGCGACCCGTTCGGGGTCGTGAGCGTCGACGGCGTCCTTCCACTGGTCGAGGACGCCGCGCAGGATGTCTTCGTTCTCCGCGTTCTGTGTCGTGCCGTTCATTGCGGTTCTCCTTGCCGGTTAATACGAGCCAGGCCGTGGTCAGTGCCCGGCGCTTTGGCCTCCGTCGACGTGCAGGATTTCCCCGGTGACGAATGGAGCGTTCTCGAGGTACACGATCGCCTCGACCACGTCGCTGATCTCGCCCATCCGGCCAAGCGGGTGCATTGTGGCAAGAGCTTCATGTGTCTCGGCCGGATGCATCGGAGTGCGGATGATACCGAGCGCGAGGGCGTTGACCCGGATGCCGCGGCCCGCGTACTCGGTCGCCAGCGACTTGGTCACCGCGGTCAGCCCGCCTTTGGTCAATGCAGCGAGCGCCGAAGGGACCTGCGTGTTGGCATGGTCGACCAGGCTGGTGGAGATGTTCACCACGTGACCGCCGCCTTCCCTGGAGAGCATGGCGGCGACTGCGCTGCGGGAGACGTCGAAGAAGCCCCGCAAATTCACCCCGGTGATCGCGTCGTAATCTTCGTCGGTGTAATCGGTGAACGGCTTGGCGATGAAGATCCCAGCGTTATTGATCAGGGTGTCGATCCGGCCAAACCGGGCCAGCGCCTGCTCGGCGACGCGGGCGCCGGCCCCCGGTTCGGCCAAGTCACCGGGCACCGTCAGGATCTCGGGGTCATCAGAGGCGGCGATCGAGCGGGAGTTCGCGACAACCGCATAGCCGAGCTTGCGGTAGGCGGTGACAAGGGCGGCACCAATGCCCTGGGAGGCACCAGTGACGATGGCTACTTTCTGCGTTGTGTTCATGCATCGATCGTGCGCCAGGCGCGGTTGCCGCCGCCACGACCGGCTTCCTCCGTCCTGGTAGGCACAGCCTCGCAGGCACGTAACATGACGAGCGTGGAACTGCGCCAGCTGCGCTACTTTGTCGCGGTGGCCGAGGAGCTGAACTTCGGCCGGGCCGCCGAGCGGCTGCTGATCGCCGGGCCTTCCCTGTCTCAGCAGATCAAGGCGCTCGAACACGACCTCGGGGTGCGGCTATTCGACCGCGACCGCCGCTCGGTGGCCCTCACCCCAGCCGGCGCGGCCCTACTTCCGCATACTCGGGTCCTGCTGGAGCGGGCCGATGACCTGCAGCGCCGCGCCGCCCAGATGTCTGGCTCCGAGCCGGTTCGGCTCGGCTACGTCAGCTGGCTGCCCGCGGACCTGACCGCCCGCACCTCCGCGGTGGCGCAGTTGCACGTAGACGCGTGGATCGAGCCATCCCACGTACAGGCCGCCCGGGTCGCTGACGGCAGCCTGGACCTGGCAGTGTCCTGGATACGAACCCAGGACCTGGAGGAATACGGGCTCAATGCCCGGCTTATGGGCGCCGACCGGCTCTACGCGGTCGCGGTCGGTGACGACACCAGCGACGTTCACGCCGCGGACACCGCTGTTCTCCTCGATGACGACACCACCTCGTGGGCATCGTGGAACCTCTACGCCGGGGAACTGGCCCGAGACACCGGCGCCCGCGTGGTGCGGGTCTCCGACGGCGGCATCACCGGTCCCGCCTTCTTCGATCACGTGCGCCGCTGCCGCCGCCCGATCGTCAACTCGCCCAAGGGCCAGACCACGCCGCTGCCGCCCGACCTGGTCCGGCGGCCGGTGATCGCGCCACAGGTCTACTGGACCTGGTCCCTGGTCTGGCGCCGCGGCGAGGAGCGCCCCGCCGTCTTGGCCGCCTGGACTCCCCTCACCGACAAGATCGGCGACCTCGGAATGCGCGGGCCGGCCGCCTGGCTGCCCGACAGCGACCCGCACAAGCAGTAGATGTTGACCTGCAACGTGGCCGCCCGCGCGAGCCACGGTGCGCTTCATTCCCGGGCAACACGCCCGCGTGACAGAATTTCTGTACTCTCCGGAAAGCTGACTCCTTGTCCCGCGCTTAAAAGATCGGACCATGCTGGTTAGACGCAATAGATACAGGCGTAAGCGGGCGGTGGCCGATCAGCTCAGCCGCCTGCTGTCCCGCCGCGCATTCGTCGCATCGGCAACGGTCCTGGTTATCGCGGCGATCGTGCTGGTCGCGGCGGACACAGGCGTGCCATCGACGCCGACTGTCACTGCCCGGATGACGGGAGCGCTCTCGGCGCCGGCGAACTGGAAGCTCGCCTTCTCCACGGACTTCCCTGGGACCAGCCTCGACACCTCGACGTGGGCGCAATGCTATCCCTGGACCCCGAAGCCCCCGGGGTGCACCAACTTCGGGAATGCCGACGAACGGGAGTGGTACCTGCCTTCCCAGGTCCAGGTTGAGAACGGTGTGCTGGCACTGGTGGCACAGCGGACGCCCACAGAAGGATCCGACGTGGACGGCCATCTCAAGACGTATACCTGCCGTTCTGGCATGGTCACCACGTACCCGAGCGTGCACTTCAAGTACGGGTTCGTTCAGGTAGTCGCCCGCCTGCCGTTCGGCAAGGGGCTATGGCCGGCGATCTGGCTCATCCCCTCGGACGGCTCATGGCCGCCGGAGATCGACATCGTCGAGCACTGGGACACGCGCCCCACGGCCCAGGCCACCTTGCACACCGGCAAGCAGAACGTGCAACAGCGGGGCACGGTCGACTTCCCTGATGCCGACCAGGGCTGGCACACCTACACGCTGTACTGGACGCAGTCGCGGATTTCCGTCTACTACGACAGCCAACTGGCGCTGACGACCACGACAAGCATCCCGCGGCAGGCGATGTACCTGCTCCTGGACCTGGCCGACGAGAACAACAGCCCCGGCAGCTGCTCGGGCACGATGTACGTCAAGTCCGTCAACGTCTGGGAGCCGTCGTAATCCGTACCGCCCGCGATCCGCGGCAAGGAGAACGACAAGGTAAGTTGGCCGGCGGCCCTTATTCAAGCGGCTGCCTGGCGACCGCTGGCGGCTCACGCCCGGCGAATAGCCAGCCGCCGGTCGCGGCGGCCAGCGGCAGCCCGATCAGCAGGATCGCGATGTCGGTTATCGGCACGCCGCCGGCCGTGGCGGTCGGGCCCTCGTGCAGCCAGGCCATCCCGGCGACCACCGCGCCGGCCATGCCGAGGACGGCACCGAGCAGGCCAAGCGCGGCGGCGGTCGCGGCGGTGATCGTCCGCCTGGTCGCGCCGCTGGCGCCGGTCGCGGTGAGCGTGCGCAGGTCCGGCGCGGTCTCGCTGCGGATCAGGCCGACGGACATGGCCAGCACGCTAAGCGCGATCACGATGCCAAGCGCGGTGGCGCTGTCGGTGAAGTCGTCGAGGCTCGGATTGGAGGTCGCGGTCAGGACCTGCACCTCGTTGGCGTTCCCGAATCGCTGTACGGCGCTGAGCTGCGCGGCGGTGAGCGGGGCAGGGGCCTGGATGAGCCACCCGAACAGCTGAGCCTGCATGTGGTACCTGCTCACCGCGTACTCGGTAACCACCGTATTCGGCGCCGACGTGCCGCTTGGCAGGCTGCCGACCGTCGCAATCGCGGGGCTGGCCAGGCATTTGTTGCTCAGCGTGCAGGGCGGGCCGCCGGCGGTACCGGGATTGGGCGGGGGGACGCTAGCGTCGCTGACGGAGCCAGTGTTCCAGAGCATCTCCATGTGCGGCTCGCCCGCCA
>Ga0210396_10005299_pt1 | contig 12505 bp, 13 predicted proteins | sample IncBWH17OmetaG_FD_155466 | JGI IMG/M metagenome (GOLD analysis project Ga0210396, IMG submission 155466) | Forest soil microbial communities from Barre Woods Harvard Forest LTER site, Petersham, Massachusetts, United States - Inc-BW-H-17-O ...
GTGATCGTGATCGGCGGGAGGTATGCGGGAAAGGCAGGCTGGGTCAATGAGCCCTTGTCCGATAATCCAGCCATTAAGATTACACCCAAAAAGCGCTCCCGCCCTTGAGCCGGGTGGTCATGCGAGAGGCTCCCTTTGCCCGACCACCTCGGTATCTTGACGACGCCCTTGAGCATCATCATTCACACTTTTCCCCGTCGCAATCGAAGAGCATACTACGATGGCGGTGTTCCTCGAGACCGCAACAGCACGGTTGACTACGGAGGGCGGCGATGTTTGCTCGGCAGGCCGCAAGGGCACAATCGTCGGCGGCCCTGGTTCCGCGGGCTAGACACGCGCTCCAAGACCCCGCTATCGTCGGGGCACAAGTCCAGCGTCATCCCGACCGGAGCACCCAGGCAGCAACACCGAGCGCATTTTGGGATTTTGCAAAAATCCTGATATTGCCGCCGACCTCGTCGTATAAACCTGGAGCGCCCTACTCTGCGCCGTCGGTGCCGAACGCAATACAGCGAAAGTTGATCGGTCGGTAAGACCGACGACCCGCTCGAGTATGAGGCTGACCGCGTCGCCGACCAGATGATGCGACCCCCCGACCCCGTTTCGGTTGCGCCAGCGCCGGTCCGGATAAGCCGAAAATGCGCCGGTTGCGAGGCGGAGGAAGAAACCCTGCAAACCCGGCAGGCGCCGTCGGCAAAGTCTGCAGCGGCGCTGGACGTCGGGGCCGCTAGTCGGGCTATCGAGCAAGGCGCGGAGAAGCACTCCCGGGCGCGCTCCGCTCTTATTTCGAGCCGCGCTTCGGGCACGACTTTAGCCGAGTGCGGATCCATGCCGACACCGCGGCGGCGAGCGCGGCGCGTGCAGTGCAGGCGCGGGCCTACACTTTTGGGCGCGATATCGTGTTTGGGTTCGGCGAATATGCGCCCACAACGGCAGAAGGTAAGAAGCTCATCGCGCATGAACTGACGCATGTATTGCAACAGGACGAGGCAAGCAGCTTGACGTCATCTGCAAGCGGGCTCCTCCAGCGGCAGCCGGATCCCCAGGTACACTCCGCGCCGCCAAGTGGAGCCACCCTGAACGTCAGTTCGGAAAAGTGGAGCACATATGCGGAGCAGGCCTATCGGCGCGCTGGACTGGTGAAGCGAAAGCGTCTGTATAACGGAGTTTCCTGGAACTGGCCGACGCAATTGATCGAGCGGATTGCGCCGGCGTCGGCAAACCACCTCCGACAGATCGCGTGGCATCGGCCCTAGGCTGGTGACGAGCGGCAAGAAGGCCCCTTTAAATTAACTAAAAATCACTTGCATCCCTATTTTCCGTCGCATTATAATTAGCGCAGCTCAGCGTCACGCCTGAGTTCAAATTTGGGGCACTGCGGGCTTTTCTAGTCGTGGTTGGTTGCGCCCCGGATCAAAAATGGGGGGATGCGACAGCATGAACACGCCACAAATGGGCTAATGTGGGGCGAGGCCGACGCCTCGCCGTCATAGAAGTTGTCCGTCGAGTTTGATCGGATATCGGCGTCAATCCCTGTAGCGGTTTGCACCTGCCGTTTGTGTGAGCGGCGGCGCCGGTGGTAAAAGGGAAGACTGGCAGTGCATCTGCCGGTCGGCAGTGATAGCGCCGTGCCGTTTGAACGCCAATGCGTTGTCGGCTTAGACCTTGGGAGCGATCATGCCCGTCACACCCACTTTTCCGGGTATTTATATCCAAGAACTGCCGAGCACGTCGCACACGATCAGCGCGGCGGCGACCAACATTGCGGTTATCATCGGCTACACGCATCCGCTGAAGACGGACCCTGCCCTTTTCAATAAGCCCGTCCTGATTTTCGGTCCGACCGATTATCAGCGGCAGTTCGGCGGAGCGTTCAGAAGCGAGGCCTTTGCCGGGGCGGCGGCCGATTTCGGCGATATGGCGCAAGCGGTGAACCAATTTTTTACCAATGGCGGAAGCCAAGCCTATGTCGTCGGCCTCAGCCCGCACAATGCGAGCATCGCCCGGAGTACCCTGACTATTGCCGGGGTAATCTTCACGGCGCGTGAGATCACTGACGCGACCAATGTAATGACAATAACTATCCGGCCGGTCGATCCGATCTCACCGCCAAGCAGCGAGGTCGGCGACATCATCATCACCTATGGGCCTCCCTCAGGTGCTGGGACGGTCACCGAGACATATCGGCGCGTCAGCCTCGATAGTACTGACAATACCAACTACATCGAAAAGCGCATCGGTACCGCCGCCAATCCGATCTCCGCCCTGATCACGGTAAGGGTCAACTCACCCGGATCGTTCTCCGATACCACTATGCCATTTCCACCATCGCTGCCCGGCAACACGGTGATATTCGCGGCGGCGGACTTCATCGCGGCGATGGCGCAGGACAGCGACCTCGACAAATTGCCGATCTTCAATCTGATGGTGATACCCGGCGTCACCAATACTGCGGTCATGAGCACGGCCCTGGCCTTTTGCGAGCTCAAACGTGCTTTTCTGATCATGGATCCACCGCTCGCCGATACCGCGGAAACCATCGGCACCACAGTCGCCGGCCCGCCGGGGATCCCGCAGGGGCCGAACGCGGCGCTCTATTTCCCCTATCTAGCGTCGCCAGACCCGATCAGCGGAGCGCCGACCAATCCGGCCGGACAGGTCAACGAAATCCCCCCGAGCCCCACCGTCGCAGGAATTTTTGCCGCGACCGATGTCAGCCGCGGCGTGTGGAAGGCGCCCGCCGGCTTTCAAGCGACAACCAAGAACACGACCGGTGTCGTCGAGCGCGGGCGCATGACGGATCAGCGCCAGGGTCTGCTCAACCCGATCGGCGTCAACTGTCTGCGCGATTTCCCGAATATCGGTACGGTGGTATTCGGCGCACGCACCACCGTGACCCTGACCGACGAGCAGTGGCGCTATGTGCCGGTTCGGCGCATGGCGCTGTTTCTCGAACAGACGTTCTACGCCAACCTGAAATGGGTAGTGTTCGAACCCAATGCCGACCCGCTGTGGGCGGCGATCCGCATGAGCATCAATGCTTTTATGCTCGGACTTTTCAACCAGGGCGCTTTTCAGGGCGATACGCCCAGCAAGGCCTTCAAGGTATCGTGCGACAGCCAAACAACGACGCAGGCCGATATCGACAACGGTATAGTCAACATCCTCGTTGCCTTTGCGCCGCTGAAGCCGGCCGAGTTCGTCATCATCACCATCTCGCAGATTGCGGGCCAGACGCAGACATCGTGAAACGCCCCAGAACCGGCACCACCCTTTCCTTCGAGGCTAACAGCTAGAGGTGTCTAATGCCGCCACCATTCCCGGCAAACCTGAGCCGTAACTTACCCTACCTTCCGATTCGCTTTCTGCTTCATTGGGAACAAAACCCCGACCCGGTGGCCGGGATCAGCAAGATAACGGCGCTGAAGCGGTCTTCCGCGGTGGTCGAATACAGGCAGGGCGGCGATCCTCTCACCCGCAAAGGGCCGGGACGCACGAATTATGACCCGTTCACGGCCGAGCGCGGCGTCACGCAGGACAAGGATTTTATCACTTGGGCCGATTATGTGCAAAAGCTCGACAATGGCCACCCGACGACTTCGCTCAAGAATCTACGGCGTGACCTCACGGTTACATTGCTAACTGAAGACGGCCAGGCGGCTATGCGCTGGATTTTTCACCGTTGCTGGCCATCGGAATTCCAGGCGAGCGCCGATCTCGATGCCAGTGCCACGACAGTGTTGATCGAGCATATGATCATCCAGAACGAGGGGTGGGAAATCGACCCGACCGTTACCGAGCAGCCGGAGATCTGAATTGCCTCTGCCTGCCGCTGCAACATGGGGCGAGGGCGAGGTGGTGACTGCAGCGGCAAGCTGTCGGCTGCCGATCAGCGGGCTTGTCGTCGACATCCGTCATCCGACCGGGCGAGAGGAAATGCTGTTGCTCGAAGCACCAACCAGCAGTACCGAGGTGGCGCTGGCTTTGGCGCGGCGATTGGGGCGGGCCGCGGACGGCAGCACCATTGCATGGGGCGAACTCCCGGTTGCCGACCTCGATGTGTTCATCCTTCGCACGCGACAGGCCTTGATAGGCGATCGCATTCGAGGCAACGTCCAGTGCCCGGCGCCCGATTGCGGCAATCTGATCGACATCACATTCAGCATCCGCGCCTACCTCGATTACCACCAGCCGCGCAACGGCGGCAAACGAGGGCGTAGCTGGTCGCTGGCGGTGAACAATGAAGAACCCGGTTGGTACCGCGTGACTCCGCGGTGTCCGCCGGGGGTGTCGGATAAAGTCGAGCTGCAGTTCCGCCTGCCGACAGTGGGAGATCAATTGGCGGCCGCGCAATCGCCCGACGGCGAACAGGAGCTCGCCCGCCGCTGCATCCGGCCGGACGATCTGCCGCGGCGCTTGCGGCGCTTGGCCGAAACCGCAATGGAAGCGATGGCGCCGAGCCTGTCTGATGATGTCGGCGGGGTTTGTCCGGAGTGTGGCGCGCCAGTCGCTGTCTTTTTCAATGCACGGCAATTCTGCCTGCAGGAGCTGCGCAGCCGGGCTGCGTTTGTCTACGAGGACGTCGATATTCTGGCGCAGCGCTATAGTTGGTCGGAGCGCGCGATCCTGGCGATGCCGAACTCGCGGCGGGCGAGCTACGCCGAGCTTGCCCGGCAGCCGCGGAACGCCTAGCGATGGCACGGCCTACCTATCTGCAACAGATCGCGCGCCAGGGCGCCGCCGACCGCGGCCACCCAACTCTCGCCCCGCCGCGGCTCTTTTTTCGACCAATCCCGCCGCGCGATGCCCTGCCCCTCGATGCCCTGACCGATTTCGTGGCAGCGGGGCCGCGCTGGGAGGTAACCCGTGGCCTCCCCGAGCCGGTCGCCCCGCGAACACCCGACGCTGGCCCGCCGTTGTCGGCTGAAGGCTACCGAGATGTGGCCGCATCGGATGATCTCATACCCTCGCCCGGCGAGTTGATGGCCTCTCGTGGCGCGCCGCGGCACTCGGAGGCCACGGCGGCGCAGATCGGCAAGACGGCGGGCGCCGAGCCGAAACTGCCCCAAGCTCCGACAGGCTCCAGCCGTCTCGCCACACCTCCAATGCCGCAAAGCCCGGTTGTCGCCTCGGAAACCCCTCGCGCCGCGGAAGTGTTGCAGCGGCTCGCCCCGCGTTCCCAAGTCTCTTCGTCATCATCAGGCCAAAGCGGGAACACCCATATGGTGCCGCAGCAACCAGGGCGCGACACACCGCAGGCCGGGACGGCACGGGAGAACGCGAGCGCATCAACCGGGCCGACGCCGCGCATCGCTTCCGCGCGAGCCCCCATCCCGCCGCGCTCGGAGGAGGTCGAGTTGAAGCCGCCGCCCGTCAGCCCCGGCATGCGCGGCAGGGGTGGCGCGAGCGAGATTATCGGCGATGCGCAACAGGGACTGCATATCGGCTCGCTCGAAGTGCACGTCGCGCCGCCGCCATCCGCCGAACCTGCTCCGCCGCCTCCCGCTGCGCGGGTCGCCGCACGAGCCACCCGCGCGGTGGCGCCGCTGTCGCGCGGCTTCGCCGCCTTTGGGCTGATCCAGAGCTAGGGCCGGGAGAGCAGGGTGGGCCGCATGCGCATCGACCGATTGATCGTCCGCGCGCCTGGGCTTTCGGAGGTCCAGGGCCGTCAGCTCGCGTTGCGGATCGCCGCTCGACTGGCGGACGCCGGAGGTGTCCCGGAGGCGGGCGATATTCCGAAGATCGACGTGCGCGCCGTGGCGGAGAGGCGCGGTGGTTTGCCGGATCTCGCCCAGCGGGTCGTCGACGAGGCGTTGCGTCAACTGGGGCGCAGCCTCTAGCGGACGCGCGTCGGCGGGAGGAGACGCTGCTGTGCAATGGCAACTGACGGAGTGGAGTGACTGAGAGGATGGCTGCGAGCTTGCTCAAAGGCGCGCTGATCTCGTTCACTCCGACTTTTGTCGGCGCGGCGCCCAACGTCACCGTCTTTCAATTCAACCCCGAGACGATCACCCATAACTGGACCGCGTCGGGAGGAGCGGCACCGGCGGATAAGAAGAGCGGCGGCGACCCATTGGCCGTCAGCGGCCTTCCCGGCGAGACCTTTAACTTTACCTTGTTCATGGACTCAAATGAGGACATAGCCGACGGCGATAAGAATCCGATTGCTGCTGGCCTCGCCACCCAGTTCGGCCTTTACACCCGGCTGGCGGCGCTGGAAATGCTACAATATCCGCTATTGCCTCCGTTGGGCGAGTTGCTGGGGACGGTGTCCGCAGCCGCCGATGTAGCGGCCAAGGGGTTGAGCGTCAGCGCGTGCAAGCCGAATACCAGCGCACCCGGGCTCACTACCCCGAGCAACAATGCCCCGGGCGCGACTGGCAGCGATTCCTCGGTGCCCCGCAACCAGCTTCCAGTTGTTTTGTTTGTGTGGGGGGTGCAATGCATCGTTCCTGTGCGTATTGAGCAGCTGGGCATCACTGCGCAGCTTTACGATGCAGCACTCCGACCAACCCACGCCGAAGTGCAAATCACGTTGCGCGTGCTGACACCAGACGAGCTCGTCACGCTCGGAGAGCCGATGAAGACCTTGGCGAAGGCCGCTTACGTGTACACGCAAGCGCTGCGGCAGGCTCAGGCGGCGCTCAATCTGGGCAATGCCGCCATACCCACCCTCGGCATGCTGCCGACACATTTCTAGGAGGCCACCTTGTTCTTTCCGGGCAGCCGGTATGCCGATTTGATGCGCTATCAGAAGCGCAGCGCGGACGGCAGCATCGTCCAGGTGACGCAGCTGCCGCTTCCCGGCCCACCGGTCGTGCTGGGTTTGTTTCGGCGCACCAGCGGCCAGCGTCTGGACCTGATCGCCAACCGCTTCCTTGCCGATGCCACTTCGTTCTGGCGGTTGTGCGACGCCAATAACGCGATGGTGCCCGATGCGCTGGGAAATCGCGAGCTGGTCGGCATTCCAATCGACGCTCCGGAGAGGAGCTGATGCCGGGCACCTATCAAATCCTCCTCAACGGAAAGCCGGCGCATCCCGACCTCTATACGATAATCTCATCGCTCGAGGTGGAGGAAAGCTTCGACATGCCGGGAGCAATGCAGCTGACCTTACCGATCGCGCGCTCCGACGGCGGTGAACTGGCTTACGTTTCCGACCCGTGTTTCGCGCCGCTGGCCAATCTCGCGGTAGTCGCGACACCGGGTGCTACCGGCGTGTCCAATGTCATTGGCGGTGCCGCGCAACCGGTCGCCTCGACGTTTGGCGGCGTCACCGGCAAGGGATCGGGAGCCCAGTGCATCTTCGACGGCTACGTGCTGTCGCACAAAGTCCATCTCGAAACCGGCGTCACCAACTCGACCCTTACCGTATGGGGCCAGGACGCATCCTGGCTGATGAACTTGACCGAGAAGGTCAGGGAATGGATCGATGTCACCGATGCCGATGTCGCCGGTGCGATCTTCAGCGACTACGGGATTACACCATCAGACGAGAACCCCGCAGACGACTCGCCGTCGCATACCGAAACCGGCCATAGTCTGATGCAGCGCGGATCGGATATCCAGTTTCTGCGGACCTTGGCCCGCCGCAACGGCAAGTTCTGCCGGGTCTATTCCGCCGACAAGCCGGGCGCTCGGATCGGGTATTTCGCGAAACCCAAGCTCGACGGCGAGCCGGCGGTCACTCTGAGGCTGAACGATCTGCAGAACTGGACCGTAGCTAGTCTCGATATCGATTGGGATGCAACGCGGCCGACCTCGGTCGTTGCACGACAGGCGCTGTTCACCGACGCCGACCCCAATGGCGTGTCGGCCGATACGTCGGATAGCGGTCTACCCTTGCTCAGCGAGCGAAGCCTGGCGGATTTCACCGGAAAGCCGATGACGGTGTTGCTGGCGGCGCCGGTGGACGATGGCGGCGAGCTCGCGTTGCGCGCGCGGTCGCTGTTGCGCGAGTCGGCATGGTTCGTGCGTTGCGAGGGCAAGGCCGATGTCGAGCGGCTCGGCGTCATTCTGCGTGCCGGCATGACCGTCGCCGTCGCTGGGCTCGGAGCGCTCCATTCGGGCTGCTACCTCGTATGGAGCGTGCAGCACAGGATCTCCCAGGTGAGCCACGACATGGATTTTGCGCTGGTGCGCAATTCCGTCGGCCCTGCGCCCGAGGACGGCGCGGGCGCGCTGGCGCAAGTGGTCGGCGTGCTCTGAGTGGTTGCGAGGCGGGGGATGGACGAACAGGCTTTAATGGACGTGCTGGATCGGCTCCGCAATCGGTTCTTCGGCAAGTATCGCGGCACTGTTACCGAGGTCGATGCCGATACGCTCAGGATCAAAGCCAAGGTCCCGGCGGTGCTGGCCGATCAGCCGACCGGCTGGTGCCAGCTTTGCGTGCCCTATGCGGGCGGCGATGTCGGCATGGCTTTTTTGCCAGAGGTTGGCTCGGGAGTATGGATCGAGTTCGAGGCGGGTGACGTGTCCTACCCGATCTGGACCGGCTGCTATTGGCGCGACGGCGAACTGCCGTCGGACGCCGCCCCGGCCGTCAAGGTGATCGTTACCAAATCGGGTCACAAAATCCTGCTCGACGACGATGGCGAGACGATCACGATTTCCGATCAGAACCAGAACAGCGTCACGCTTGGATCGGACGGGATCACCTTGCAGCGCGGCGCCAACAAGATTGTCATCGACGATACCGAAGTGAACGTCAACGAGGGTGCTTTGGAAGTGCTGTGACGGATTGTTTCGTCGATTCCGCCGGCTAGGGGGGAGAACAAAATGCCCGGCCTGCTCAATGTCTCGAGCGTCATGATGTGCCCGCATGGCGGGCAGGTGCAGGCGATCTCCAGCAATACCCGCACCAGTGTGGCAGGCGGCTTCGCGCTGCGCCAATCGGATACTTTCGTAATTGTCGGCTGCCCGTTCTCCATCGGCCCGCTGTTCCATCCTTGTATCCAAGTACAATGGGTGCAGCCGGCGGCGCGCAGCCAAGCGGTCAGCGATTTCACCCTGACCGAGGTTAGCGTCGGCCTCTGCGTGGCGGCCGACCAGGCGGTGCAAGGCACTGTCCTGATCCTCGCAACCCAAGCGCAAGTCTCCGGGCTCTAGCGGCATCGGCTGATGGCGCGCGCCGATTACACCTTCCCGTTCCGCATTGACCCGGCTTCCGGCCAGGCTGCCCAATCACCCTATGGCCGGCATGTCGACGAGATGATCCGCCAGATTCTGCTGACCACCCCCGGCGAACGCACCGATCTGCCGGAATTCGGCTGCGGGCTGCGGCAATTGCTGTTCGCGCCCAATTCCGATGCGCTGCAGGCGACCACTCAGCTGATGATCCAGCAGGCGCTCAGCCGTTGGCTCGCCGGGCAGATCCAGTTGGTCAATGTGACCGTGACCGACGGCCCCGGCGGCGACCAGTCTCAGCTGCTGGTCCTGATCCAGTACGTGCTGCTCGAGACGCAATCACAGCAGCAGACGCAAATCGTGGTGTCCTGACATGGAACCTAAGGACCGCCGCGCCGCGTTGTTGGCATCGACGTCGTTCAACGGCATCGACTTTGTCGAAATTGCCAATGCCGCGCAGACCAGCCTGGTGATTCATTTCCTTAACGGCGTGCCGGTCGGATCCCTATCGGCGCAGCCGACGATAACTGGCGGCGAGACGATCCCCGCAGTGCCGGTACTGCCGCTTTCGGCGGGCGATTGGGGCCATGACGAGGGACACCTCGTGCTCCGGATCCGCGTCGCCGCTCCCGGCGACTTTTCGACCTATACGCTGAGGATCCAGCACCCGGTGCTCGATCCGTCCTTCGACCACGCAGCGTTCTCGTTCAAGGCGCTATGCCCGTCCGATCTCGATTGCGAGACGTTGCCGCCCGTCTGTCCGCCGGTCCCGGCGGAGGAGCCGCCGATAAATTACCTCGCGAAGGACTTTCTCAGCTTCCGGCAGGCGCTGCTCGATTTCTCGGCGTTGCGCTACCCCCAATGGCAGGAACGCTCCGAAGCCGATTTCGGAATGATGTTCCTGGAGGCGTTGAGCGCGGCCGCCGACGATTTCAGCTACACCCAGGACCGCGTTGCCGCCGAGGCCTCGCTGACCACTGCGACACAGCGGCGTTCGGTCGTTCGCCATGCCCGGCTCGTCGATTACGAGCCCGGACCGAACATCTCGGCGACAGTGATGCTGCAATTCGACGTTGCGGACGGCGTCTCTGAGATCAAGCACGGGATTGCCGTCAGCGCGCAACGTCCCGACGGGACCCCGATCCCTTTTGAGACCGGATCGGGTCTTGCAAGCCAGCCGGTCGACCCACTGACCGGTGCGCCGCGCGAGCCCTCCTCTGTCGCCAGCGCGCTGTGGAATTCCGGGCGAATTCTTCCCTATTGGTTCGACGACAGCGAGCGTTGCCTCAAAGCCGGCGCGACGCAGATGCACGTATTGGGGCACGGCTACGCCTTCCAGCCCGGCCAGCAACTGCTGATCGAAACGACGGCCGAGACCACGGCAGACCAGCCGCTTCGGCAGATTGTGCAGCTGCTCGCAGCTGGCGATGCGGGCGGCAGCTGGGCGGTCGAAGAGTGCGATGAGCTGTTCACTCGGCAAGTCGACCCCGCCGCAACCAAGCCTCCCTTTCTGACCTGCCCGATCTCGCCGCCGGCGGGGATGGCGCCGACTGCCGTGACGCGGATCGTGTGGCGCGCCGAGGACAAGCTTTCAGCCGATCGCGACCTTACGCGCACCTCCGTGGTCGGCAACATCGTCCCCGCGACGCAAGGCAAAACGATCTCGAGCGAACCGTTCATCATTACAACGGGCACTTTGACGACCCCGTCGACGATCGTGCGCGGCGGCCCGCGCAGCACCCTGCCGGACGGTACGCCGGGCTCCGTCTCGACCCTGCAGCTCTACACCCTGGCGAATGCGTCGCTCGCCTGGCTGTCGCAGACGACGAGTGACGGGACTGTGCTGTCGGTTCCCGAAATTTTGCTGGTGCAACATCCCAGCTCGGGGCTGCCGATCGTATGGAATTGGTTTCGCGACATCCTCGACGCAGATGAGTTCGATACCGCCTACACGGCCGATGCTGCCCGCTTTCGGCAGATCCAGCGCAATAGCGATCTGACGCCGCAGTACGAATATGACGGCGACGCGGGGGACACGATCCGCTTCGGCTGCAACGGTTTTGGTATCACGCCGGACGACGGCGACTATTTCACCGCCACCTATCGTATCGGCCTCGGTGCTGCAGGCAATATAGCGAGCGGCGCAATTACCCGGGTTGATGGTTCGGCGGCGACCAGCGGAGTAACCGCCGTCACCAATCCGTTACCGGCATTTGGCGGCAAGGATCCGGAGCCGCTCGATAGCGTGCGGCGCGGCGCGCCTCAGGAATTCCGCGCCCGCCAGTTTCGTGCGGTGATCCCCGCCGACTATGCGGCGGCGGCGCAAACTCTCCCTTGGGTGCAGCGGGCGGGCACCGTATTCCGTTGGACCGGAAGTTGGCTGACGGTTTTCACGACACCCGATCCACGCGGCAGCGAGCAGATCCTAATCGGCCAGCGCACCGGGCTTATCGACCTGCTCAACCGATACCGCATGGCGGGATACGAATCCTACGTGCCGGACCCGAAATTCGTCTCTCTCGATCTCGCGATCGATCTCTGTGCCGAGCCGGACGCTTTCCGGGGTGATGTCTTGGGAGCGGTCCGAGCGGCGCTGTCGGCAACCCAGCCGGGCGGCTTTTTCCGGGCCGACAATTTCACCTTCGGTCAGGCCTTGCAACGCAGCGTACTCGAGGCAGCGATCCAGCACGCCCCGGGGGTTGCCGGCGTGCTGTGCGTCCAATTGCGCGTGCGCGGCCGCATCGCCGGCTTCACCGAAATGCCCGACGTGGTCACTGTCGCAACTGACCAGATAATCCGCTGCGACAACGATCCGAGCACACCGGCGCGCGGCTCGATCAGCGTCAACGTCCTGGGTGGGAAATGAGCAACGGCGACGCAGCACCGATCTGCCCGTGCGGGGCCATTGTGCACCCGGCCGTCGTGTTCAACCCGCCGGGGCGCAGCATCATTGCCTACCGTGCCGGAGATTACACGACCTTCCGTCACGCGCTGCTTCAGCCTCTCGATGGCGAGACCGAGCTGACCCAACGCATCGACGGCCGCTTACTGCAGATCTGGCGTCCGACGAGCGGCGATCTCGCGCTGCAAATGATCGAGTGGTGGGCGTATCTCGCCGATATCCTGACCTTTTATAACGAACGGGTTGCCGGCGAGGCATATCTGCGGACGGCCGAGCTGCCGGAGAGCGTCAACCGTCTGATCCAGGCGTTGGGTTACCGCCGGCGGCCGGCTATCGCCGCGACCGGGGTGGTCGCCGCCCTCGTCAACAGCCCCAAAGCGGGGATCCTGCCGCAAGGCTTCCAGATCCAGAGCAAGCCGGGACCCGGCAAACAGCCACAAGTCTACGAATTATCCGCGGCCACCCGCATCGCCCCGC
>Ga0210396_10005301_pt1 | contig 12504 bp, 10 predicted proteins | sample IncBWH17OmetaG_FD_155466 | JGI IMG/M metagenome (GOLD analysis project Ga0210396, IMG submission 155466) | Forest soil microbial communities from Barre Woods Harvard Forest LTER site, Petersham, Massachusetts, United States - Inc-BW-H-17-O ...
GCATGGCTTGCATGTAACTGTCCATTGACTGCGTCAACTGAGCATCTACCTCGTCCGCGATCGTCATGACGTCGGGTAACACCAGGCTGAAATCCAGAGATTCCACATTGATCTGCAACGTCCCGAAGATGGTTACCTGCAGAATTCGCGATTCCTGCACCAGCATTGCGGGAGTGTAGCCTTGCAGATATCGCAGCTTTCCATGGGCCACCGCCGCGGCGGAAAAGACGGCATCGCTGTCCTTGTCAGTCGCGCTCGGTTTGCTGAGGCGGAGGGCCAGGTCTTCAACCAGCTTGGGAAGATGTCCAGTGCGCTCTTCATCGCTAAGCAAAATGCGGTTTAGTTCACTGCTCTGTCTTGCCCGCACCAGCCAACCATCGACAATCGCGGCGGTGCACCGCCGCAATATCGCGCCCACGCTCTCCTTATCTATCCGTTTCGTAGGTTTGCGATGTACTACTTTTTCTCGGACGAGATCGATCAACCGCCCAATCTCGAATGGTTTTACGACGATTTCGTCCGCCTCTAAGAGGATGGCTGCCATGGCGCTTTGCACGTCAGGGTAGCCGCTCACAAGCATGGTCATTGCATTCGGTTGGGAGTGGCGCATGGCTGAGACTACTGTAAAACCGTCGCCTGGGTTAGGCATGTGGAGGTCCGTGATGAGCACGTCAAAACTCTCGGTCGCGATTCGTCTTAGAGCTTCTGTCACGCTGGAGGCAGCAACTACCTCAAATCCTTTGCGCTCAAGCCCTTGGCTCGTCATCGCAAGTACCGCGCTATCGTCATCTACGAGCAGAACTCGGTGCGTATTGCCTGCTTCGGTCGGGGTCATCGAGTATGGCTTCTGGTCACGGATAGTGCCAGTCTAGACGCCGTTATTCTTCAAGTCTGTGCAATTTTGCACAGTCGTCCCATTTTGGGTAACCATTCAGCAGGTTCGACCGAGCAGTCATGGGTTAGTGTCGACTGGGCAGTAGCGACGTTCGGACCCTCACGACTGCTCTACTTTCTGTACCCAAACGCGCGCGGTTTCAGGCCGGACCTCCCCTGGGGTCCGGCCTGTTCACCTACCCACCGTCCGACACGGACAGCGACAAGCAAACTCCGCCTCTCGAGAGGCAGACCGTACGTCTCCATGGAAGGATGCGAGGGCTAGTCGTGGAGAACTACGTTGAGCAGCGAACTGTGGACCTGCAATCCGCTGTCGTAATGGATGAAACCTAGCTTCCTGAACCGGTTCATGAAAAAGCTGACTCGCGAGCAGTGCTGCCGATCTCCTGACTGATCTTGGGAACCACGGTTTCCGGAATACCCGCTTGCCAAAATGAGCCAGCAATGGAAGGCCCCGGGGGCACACTCAATCGTGCAGAACGACGTTGAGCAGCGAACTGTGGACTTGCAATCCGCCTTCAATACCGCCGGCGTATTGAATGAAACCCAGTCTCCTGAACCGGTTCATGAAAAAACTCACTCGTGAACGGGTGGTTCCCACCATATCAGCCAGGGTTTCCTGACTTATCTTCGGGACCACGGTCTCGGGTACACCTTCCTTGCCAAAATGAGCCAGCAATAGAAGGACGCGGGCCAGTCGCTTTTCACTGGAATTAAATAACTGATCAACCAGATCCTCTTCGTAACGGATATTGCGCGACAGCAAATACGCCACGAACATATCGGAAAACGCATGTTCGCGATGAAGTGCTTCCATCATCGCCTTCTTGTCGATCCGAAGCAGCGCGCAATCCGTCACTGCAGCCGCGGATCCCATGCGCTGAGCCTGACCGGCCAGCGCGCCTTCCCCAAAGAAGTTTCCGTCACTCAGCATGCCTATGGTGGCTTCTCGGCCGGTCTGGGATACGACGGTGAGCTTCACCCTGCCGGATTGGATATAAAAGACCGCGTCCGCCCCATCCCCTTGGGCAAAGATAGTTCGTTTCTTGGCAACAGCCACGTGCTTCCTGCCAGCGCCAATGGTTGCGAGGAAAGTGGTGGGATCGAACTCGCGCTTCTTCTTATTCGCTACTGTTGTAGAACTCATCAGCGTTAATTGTAGTCCTAAAACGTGAGCGTTTGTCACAAATCGTGACCAACTTCCAAAGTGAGCCATTTTGCTCAGCATTTCTTTGGGAAACGAGCGAACCTACGGATGCCTCAAAAGAGCCATGGATCCGTCAAACCAGGCGGGCCACGCGCTCTCCCGAGGTAGGTTTAACCCAGGCAGATCGGGAGGACTGGAATGCTCCGGGAAGATGTAATGGACCCTGACCTTTTTAGCGAAATCGTGCTGCTAGGAAGTGCGGCGCTCATAGTCGTCGCGTTCTTGCTGATTGTCATGGCCACTTTCACGCAACCGGCTGCGCTGGCATGACGAGAGCGTAGGAAATCGCTCAGAGCGATATAGCTACATCGCACCACAGGGAGGGTCTCGCGATTGACAACCCGAGAGCGTGAGACTAGGGTGGAAATGGAGTGAGGACGCGTTCTCACTCTTTCAGGTCTCCTGAACTAAGTCAGCCCATCTGAAGTTTCCCCTCTTAGCTCTCCTGTCAATCTATGGAGGTTGATCAATGTTTGCTCGCAATGTTGCTCTACGCCTGAAACCCAACACGCTGGCCGAATTCACCCAGACGCTTGATAACGAAGTCATCCCCATGCTGCGCAAGCAGAAGGGGTTTCAAGACGAAATCACATTTTGCAATCTGGGTGGAATGGATGTCATCGCCATCAGTCTTTGGGATACACAGGAGCACGCGGAAGCATACAACACAGCAGCATACCCCGATGTGCTCAAGAGCCTGAACAAGGTATTGGACGGCAGCCCGAGGGTGCGAGTGTCGGATGTCATCAGCTCGACTCTTCAGAAGACTGGCATTGCAGTTGCCGCCTAGAGGCGGTGCATCAATCAGACTGAGGCGGCTCCGTAGTCGCCTCGTCTTTCATCTCACGGTCTACGTATTCTCTGGAGAAGTCTATGACAGCAACTGTTCAAGTCGGCACCATTCTGATCGAGGATCGTGCTCTGATAACCCACACTCTGGGATTGCAAAGCGAGTCCTACTCAGCCCACTGGTGCGTGGTGAACGCACTCGATGGCTTGGCTCTTGATCGCAAGATCCATGCCGCGGGATGGAACTTCTTCTTCATGGCTGCGGAGGCAAAGGTGATGTTTTTTGGTGCAATCGGGGCGAAGAACATCCAGAATGCAATAAAGCGAATGTTGGAAAAACTGAAGCCGATGAATTTTAATTGCCTTGAGGTCACTAGCATCGTTGCCAAACGATTTCTGGGCGTACCCTACGCCGTCGTTTTGGCGCACTCACGCCATATCCAACAAAGTTGTTATCTCGATGGCCCCGACGAACGGCGCACGTCCCAGCGCGATGCCGAGCAGGCCAGAGCTTGAGCGTGCTCTGCGCTCTCCCCGTTCATTCAGGAAACTTAACCAGAGTCTAATCTGTCTACCGGCTACTTGAATGGGCGGCCGCAGTGGGCTGGCCAGTTACTTTTCCGCACCCGCTAAGCGCCGATCTCTATGCGGATCCGTGCGGGGTTGGCCAGTGCTAAGTTCACACTTTTCTCCTGGCTTAGCTCCGCAAGTCGGACAACGCACCGCCAGGGCTTGTTTCCGTTTGGCTGTCATGGCTACATCATGCAGCGTCGCTCGCCAACAAGATGTTCAATTTTGATCACTTCACACGTTTCAGCCTCCGCATTCTTGCCCGTCTCCCTTCACCGGTCCGCTGCGAATTCGTTGTGAGCGTTATTGATCAGACGTAAGAGCTCCGAAATGAGAAGGTCATCGCAGAACTGTTTTGCGAGCGAGACAAAAGTGTGCAGTACGTCTCGTCCGGAAATCGTGCCTCGCCATCCACGCAACCCGCAGCAGCAGAGCATCACCGGGCAAGCCAAGGATGACCAGGCAAAAGGAAGCACAATGCGTTTCATCTCTTCCATTCGTTCGCTGTTGTTCGCGCTCGTAATGCTGGCCGTCTCGGCCGCAGCGTTCGCGCAGATTGGCATATCCATTACCGTCGCCCCTCCAGCGCTGCCCGTGTACGAGCAGCCACCCCTCCCCGCCCAAGGCTATATCTGGACACCGGGGTACTGGGCTTACAGTGAGGGTGATTACTACTGGGTGCCAGGCACGTGGGTGATGGCGCCGCAAGTGGGTTTTCTCTGGACTCCGGGCTATTGGGGTTGGGGCAACGGCATGTATGTTTTCAATGAAGGCTACTGGGGCCCCCACGTAGGTTTCTATGGCGGAATCAACTATGGCTACGGCTACACCGGTGAAGGTTACCAAGGCGGGCGCTGGGACAATGGGCAATTCGCCTACAACCGTGCGGTGAATAACATAAACGTCACCAACATTCACAATACCTATAACACCACGGTGATCAACAATACGACCGTGAACCGGGTCAGCTACAACGGCGGCAACGGTGGACTCACTGCCCGTCCAAACTCTCAACAAGAGGCTGCAGCGCACGAGAAACATATCGCGCCGGTCGCGGTTCAAACTCAACATGCGCAGGCTGCCCGCGCGAACCCGCAGCAACGGGTTTCTGTGAACCAGGGCAAGCCGGCAGTCGCAGCTACTCCGAAACCGGGAGCATTTAATGCCGGTGTGCCAGCCAAACAAGCAGGACCACCTTATAAACCTGAAGGCAAGAGTGCGGCAACTCAGCCCCCAGTCGAAACGCCACCTGCTCAGCCGGCGAACAACGCTCCTCGACCTGGCACCGCGGAGCGTAGCACTCCAGCAGCGCGCAACGATGTGCCCCGTCCACCGGCTGCACCGGAGAAGGCGAGTGTGCCGCGTCCTGAGAGTGCGCCGCGTCCGGTAGAGAACGCCTCTCGGACCGAAAGCAAGCCTCAACCGCAAAGCACTCCACACCCGGAAGCCGCCCCTCGCGCAGAGACTGCTTCGCGTCCTGAGAATGCTCCACATCCAGAAGTAGCGGCCAAACCCGAGAATGCGCCCCATGCTGAAACCCAGCCTCATCCCGAGGCTGCTCCCCGGGCTGAAGCCCGTCCAGAGAATGCTCCTAAGCCAGAAAAAGAAGCTGCTCCCGAAGAACGGCGACAACAGCAGTAAACCCAACTGCTTCAAGGAGGCGGCTCGCAGCAAATGGTGCGAGCCGCTCTTTTGCAATCTGGATCGTGGCGTTGACCCTGAGTTCAGGTTCCCACAATTAGCGCAGTGCCAGGCGCATCGCTTTTCCCTGGCGCTCAAAGTTGATCTGCAAGATTGCCAGATGGTTTTTGGTGAAACTCCCCAAGATAGCCGCTGACTGTTCGTACTTGTCAGGGGTGGAACGCACCCGAACAAGGATGCGGTGGGTACCTGCTGGTAGCTGGACCGTGTGAGTTTCCCGGACATCCGTACGAAATGGATTCCAGTGCTTCTTGATCTGACCGCGCAATGGACGATCGTAAGCTAACTTGTCGTCGATCCACAGGGAAAGCTCCGCCGCTGAGAAACGATGTTCAATGCGTATGCTCAGCGTGGCGTCTGCAATGGCTTTCGAGGCTTCCTTGGAATTGGACAATGTCTCTGAGCTGTGGTCGATGACATTCGGCTCACTCACCACCGGGGCCGGTGCCCCACTCGCGCCGACGATTGCCGATGGACTGGTCTGACTGGAATTTCGCGACGGGAGCCTTTTGTGATACGCAAAGAAGCCGACCATGATGGTCGCAATCGAGAACACCAGCCCGATGCGTACCGCTGGCCGCCGCCACCAGGACAAGACCTGTAGCCAAACGAATGTGACTGCTTGTCTCGCCGCGAGCCCTAACATTTGGAAGAAACCAACCGGTGCAAGGTTCGCTGAAGGAATCTGAGTGGTAACCTCGCCGAGTGACCGAGCGAGGGCTTCCCTCGTTCCCGGGAACCGCGACGCACCGTTGGCACCTTTTGAGATTGTCTGGCCGCGCTCGCGAAGTTCACGCAGGTCGAGAGCAAACTCCAATCCACGCTGATAACGTTGCGCGGGATCTTTTGCCATGGCGCGGGTGATTACGGAATCCAGTTCAGGGGGAAGGTCAGGGTCAAACGCGGTTGCCCGCAAGGGATCGCGGTTGGCGACCTTGAAGCAAACGGTGGTAGTACTGCTACCTTGGAAAGGGCCGTAGCCAGTAACCATCTGGTAGAGAATCGCACCCAACGAAAATAGGTCGGAGCGTTTGTCCACCGGCGCACCCTCCAACTGTTCCGGCGACATGTAGGCCGGTGTGCCCAGCGCCCGGCCGGGGAGCGTCAGGTGCGCCAGGTTCACTTTCGCAATGCCGAAATCTGCGATCTTGGCATGCCCTTCGGGCGTCACCAAGACGTTGGCAGGTTTCATGTCACGATGGACCACGCCTTGGCCGTGGGCGTGATCCAGCGCTTCCGCCAGTTCCTCCGACAACCGAAGAGCGGTGTCGAGCGGTAGCTTCTTGGGTTTTTCTGAAAGGAGTCGGTCCAGCGATTGGCCCGCAATGAACTCCATAACGATGAAGGCAATGTGGCTCTCTGGGTCCTCGCCGGTGTCGAAGATGGTGACAATGCCGGGATGTAACAAACGACCGGCTGCCTGAGCCTCGTGAAAGAACCGCTCCCGGTATTCGCGCTCCTCCCCTGGATTCTGGCCGGAGAGCGAGATCGTTTTGACAGCGACAAAACGGTCGATTTTGGGATCACGAGCCTTGTACACCACGCCCATGGCGCCGCGGCCAACCTCAGCGATGACCTCGTATCGTCCGAAACGCCTACCCCAGCGAGTCTCCATTTGGACCGCAGATTCTTGCTCTGCCAGAACACACCTGACTCTAGTTTAGGGTTTCCTTCCCAAGAAAGAGTGTTCGTCACAATACCAGCGTGGTTACGACGGTAATCGTTTTTTGAACTGATGGTTATTTCGGATCTCCAGAGTGCCGGGATTCCGCACTCGAGGCATTTGTGGTCAATTTTGACCAGTTCGCAGCTCCACTTCCGTTGAATACTAAGAGAGGCGAATTCTATTGTTGGACCAAACCACGCGCCGGTAACCGATGACCTCCGACCAAGTCGGATGACGCGTCGGGTTTATCGGAACTCTTACGTGTATCAGCAGCCATTCTTGGCAAACCAGGAGCTCATGTCGCTACCAAACACGGTGCTCCCCAGGGAGAAGTTAGAAATCGTCGGCCTGCGCCCCCTGGTGCGGGAAGAAGTTTCAGCGGCGCGACCGCGATCGCAATCAAAGCCATCGCTGCCCAGCCGGATCGCGGTGATCGGAAATTATCTGCCCCGACAGTGTGGGATTGCTACGTTTACCACCGACCTGTGCGCGGCCATATCCGCCGAGTATGGGACCGCTCGATTGTTGGCGCTGCCCGTAAACGATACGGAACAAGGATATGACTATCCGGCAAGGGTGAGATGGTCACTCGCTCAGGACGACTTGAAATCCTTTCAGGAAGCCGCTGAGTTCTTGAACTTCAACAATATCGACATGGTCTGCCTGCAGCACGAGTATGGAATCTTCGGCGGACCCGCTGGCAGCCATGTCTTGCAGCTATTGCGCGGCCTGAAGATGCCCGTGGTGACCACCCTGCACACCGTCCTCCGCGAGCCGAATCCTGACCAACTCGTAGTGATGGAGGAGATCGCAGAGCTCTCGGATCGGCTCATCGTCATGAGCCAGCTTTCATCCCAGTTCTTGCAAGAAATCTTCAAGGTGCCCGGTAGCAAGATCGACATGGTTCCTCACGGCGTTCCGGACCTTCCATTCCTCGATCCCAATTTCTACAAGGATCGCTTCGGTGTGGAAGGAAGGGCCGTATTACTCACATTCGGTCTGCTCTCGCCAAACAAGGGAATCGAAAACGTCATTCAAGCGTTGCCGCAAATTTTGTCCAAACACAAGAATGTTGTATACATGGTCGCGGGCGCGACCCACCCTCACGTCCTCCGTCGGGAGGGCGACAGCTACCGAAACCACTTGCAAGCGTTGGCGAAGGAAGTGGGAGTGGAGGCGAATGTAATCTTCCACGACCGCTTCGTCAGCCCGGAGGAGATGGTTGAGTTCATTGGCGCTGCGGACATTTACATCACTCCTTACAGACATGAAGCCCAGGTAGTTTCTGGGACGCTTGCGTATGCCCTAGGTGCGGGCAAGGCTATCATTTCAACCCCGTACTGGCATGCGATCGAGTTGCTGGACGACCGCCGCGGCGCGCTTGTTCCCTTCCAGGATCCTGATGCTATCGCAAGAAAGACGGTCGAGCTTTTGAACACCCCGGCGATACGCCACGCCATGCGTAAGCGTGCTTACTTGTTCGCGCGCGAGATGGTCTGGAAAAGAGTAGCGCAGGGCTACATGGAAAGTTTTATCCACGTTCGCAGCGACCGCATGGAGACTCCACAAGTGCGGTTTTCCACCCGTGTTGCACAAAAGACTTTGAATCAGCTGCCGGGACTGAACCTGAAGCACTTCAACAGGCTAACCGATGACACTGGAATGCTGCAGCATGCGATCTTCACCATCCCTAACTACGCAGAGGGATACACCACCGACGACAATGCTCGCGCACTCGTTTTCACGGTACTGCTGGGGCAAATGGACAAGGGACAGTACCGTGAACCTGCCCACGATTCGTCCTTTCGGTATTTGGCGTTTTTGCAGCACGGGTTCAATCCAGAGAAGGGCAGATTCAGAAACTTTCTCGGCTACGATCGCCGGTGGAACGAAGCTGAGGGCTCCGACGATTGTCATGGGCGTGCGCTGTGGGGACTTGGAACGGTTCTAGGCCGGTCCGGGGACGAAGGACTGAAGTGCGCCGCTGGGCGTTTGTTCGAGGTGTCACTTCCGACAGTTATGGAGTTCAACAGTCCTCGTGCCTGGGCCTACGCTTTGCTCGGAATTCAGGAATACCTCGATTCATATGCTGGAGACCGGGACGCACAGAAAATAAGATCCGTTCTCAGCACGCGATTGCTGGAAATGTACGAGTCGGTCCGCACCTCAGATTGGAAATGGTTCGAGAACGTTCTGGCCTATGGAAACGCGAGATTGCCCCAGGCCATGTTGCTCGTGGGCTCCGCTTGCGCGGATGACCGGATGGTTTCCAGCGGTCTCGAAGCGCTGGACTGGCTGCTGAAAACGCAGCATTGCGAAACCAACGGCCACTTCGTACCGATCGGATCGCAAGGTTTCTATCGCAAGGGTGGCGCAAAGGCGCGCTTCGATCAACAGCCGCTCGAGGCCGCTGGGACGGTTTCCGCGTGCTTGCAAGCCTACCGCGTAACCGGGGATAGCCGTTGGCGCAGCCAGGCTTGGTCGGCCTTCAACTGGTTCCTTGGCGATAACGACCTGCAACTTCCTCTTTATGATTCCGTCAGCGGCGGCTGCCGGGACGGCCTGCACCCCGACCGCGCCAACGAGAACCAGGGCGCAGAATCCACCCTATCGTTCTTGATGACCCTGCTCGAAATGAGCTCGCTGCCTGCACCTGACAGCTTCGGAACCAGCGGTGAGTTATTTGGTGCATCCACAACTAGACTTGGAACAGGGCCGCGGAGTGAAGACCTATGAGCGTTGCCACAATAATTCGCCACGAACCACTGCTTCTTCGGCATCCTGCCAACCCAATCTTGTCGGCCAAGGATTGGCCATACTCCATTAATAGTGTGTTCAATGCGGGCGCGACACTCCTAGCGGACGGATCGACCCTGCTGCTCTGCCGGGTCGAGGATCGACGGGGCTTGTCCCATTTTTGCGCTGCTCGTTCGCGCAACGGAGTGGATAATTGGCAAATTGATAAGGAACCGACCTTGATGCCAAGCCCCAGGGAGTATCCCGAGGAAATCTGGGGCATCGAGGATCCGCGCATCACTTTCGTGCCCGAGTTGCAGCAATACGTAGTCACCTACACCTCCTATTCACGCGGCGGCCCCGGAGTGTCCCTGGCTCTGACCAAAGACTTCCGCAGCTTCGAGCGCTATGGCGTCATTATGCCGCCCGATGATAAAGACTCCGCGCTGCTGCCTCGGAGAATCGATGGATGCTGGGCGCTTATTCATCGTCCGATGACGCCGCTGGGGTCGCATATGTGGATTTCCTATTCTCCCGACCTGCGCTATTGGGGCAGGCACCGGCTCATGCTGGAGGCGCGCCGCGGCGCCTGGTGGGACGCGAACAAGATTGGTTTGTCGCCACCGCCCATCGAGACTTCCAGAGGATGGCTCGTGTTCTATCACGGAGTACGGCACACGCCTTCGGGCTGTCTGTATCGGTTGGGCTTGGCGCTGTTTGACCTTGAGAATCCGGCAAAGTGTTTAGTCGGAGGGGATTCGTGGATCTTTGGGCCAGAAGCCGACTACGAGCGCCACGGCGATGTCGATGATGTTGTGTTCCCCTGCGGATATACGATGGACCCCGATGGCGACGGCCTCAACATTTATTACGGAGCTGCGGACTGCTCGATTGCCCTGGCTCGAAGTAGCGTTCGCTCTTTAGTCGATTGGCTGGATGCCAATGGAAGTTCCGAGCGCAGACGAGCGCAGGACTTATGAAACCACTGCGTTGGATCTTTCACTCGGCGTTTGGGTGCCATCACGGTCAGAAGAATAGCGTGTTCACTATCAAGAAACGAACCTACCGCTTCTGCTTCTAATGTGGGCAAGGAATTCGAGTATTTCTGGGCATCAATGCACCCAGTACGGTCGAGTGTTGCCGCCAACGGCTGTACGCCGCTAGATCACGACGAATAAGCCAAGATTTCCGCGATTTGAGCCCATCGCGGCACGGGCCTCACACTCCTAATTCTTCACATGTGAGCAATCTAGCTCAGACGCGCAGGTCTACATCTGTCATTCTTTATTCTCCTGAGTGTGTCGGGAGAGCGACGACCGCCAATTCTTAGCTCTCACTCTTAGCCGCTATGGGTAAGGTCCCAACCATCCACATCGAAGCGGCCACATCCAGCCGATTGGCATTCGTAATCCGTGTGTATGCCGTGGAACCTCCGGCGAACACGATCCGACCCTAAAAGCTTTCGCAGAACGGATTCAGGCGACACCTCGGCGAGGATGCGAGGCGTTAGCCCTCGAAGTAAGAAAGGTCAAAGATTATGCCGTTAATTCAACTCCTGGAAGTTCTCATCGTGGTGGGTGTTCTGTTGTGGCTGGTCAACCGGTTCATTCCGATGCAGTCGTCCATCAAGTCAATCTTGAATGGCGTGGTGGTCATCGCCGTAGTGCTGTGGCTGCTGAATGTATTTGGACTCTTCCACTCACTTTCCGCGATCCGCATAGGAAAAGGGTGACGGACTGGCAAGAGGCACAAAGAGGGCGCTTTGTCGACGGACACGACGAGATTGCCTAACCCGGCAGACATCTGCCAAGGAGAGCAAATGAAGATGAAACTGTTGTTAGCAGCGGGACTCGCACTGAGCCTGAGCGCACTGGCTCAAACCCATCCACAAGCGGCGGTCGCCGTCGAGCGCATGGCGCAGACGCCCACGTTTCGGGTAGTCGTAATCAGCCGCACGACGCCCGCGGTCAACTATAGACATCACAGCGGGTCTACGAAGGTGGATCTCGCGGGCACGGATCTCATGCCATCCGCGAACGGTGAGGCCGAAGTAAACAGCAAGCGTGGAGCGCTTGAGATCGAAGCCGAATTCGGTAACCTGCAGAAGCCCACGACTTTCGGCAACGAATATTTGACTTACATCCTGTGGGCGATTTCGCCCGAAGGCCGCGCCGTGAACCTGGGTGAAGTCTTAGTCGGAGGCAACGACCGCAGCAAGTTGCACGTCACTACCGACCTGCAGGCATTCGCGTTGATTGTCACCGCGGAACCTTATTACGCAGTCCGGCAACCCAGTAACGTAGTCGTGCTCGAAAACGTTATTCGCAAGGACACGAAAGGAACCATCGAGACGGTCGAGGCAAAGTACGAGCTTATGGAGCGGGGCGGCTACATTCCGACTGGCTACAAGTTCGACCCGGTGGTCCTGAATGCCAAGTTGCCCTTGGAATTCTTCGAGGCACGCAACGCGTTACGTATCGCGCAATCCGAAGGCGCCGAGCAGTACGCCAGCGACAGCTATCAGCATGCGGTTCAGTTGATGAACAACACGGACGAATATGCTACCAGAAAGAACGTTCCGAAAAAGCCGCTGATCGCGGTCGCCCGAGAGACGGTTCAAACTGCCGAAGACGCTCGCGCCATCGCAGTCAGGAAGGTGGGCGACCAACGTCTAGCCAGTGAACGCCAAGCCTCAACGGACGCCCAGGCTCAAGCGCAAACCCAAGCCGACGATGCGAACCGGCAGAAGGAGCAAGCCCAGTCTGACACAGCGCAAGCGAAATCGGACATGGCCGCAAATCAGGCAGTATCCGCAGCAGCGGTTACCGCCGCTCAGGCCGATGCCGACCGGTCTCGCCTAGCGGCACAGCAAGCGGACACCGATAAAGCCGCCATGCGGGCACGTTTGTCAGCACAATTGAATTCCATTCTTCAGACTCGC
>Ga0210396_10005303_pt1 | contig 12504 bp, 9 predicted proteins | sample IncBWH17OmetaG_FD_155466 | JGI IMG/M metagenome (GOLD analysis project Ga0210396, IMG submission 155466) | Forest soil microbial communities from Barre Woods Harvard Forest LTER site, Petersham, Massachusetts, United States - Inc-BW-H-17-O ...
TGGATGCCTGGACGCCGACGCATCAGAATACGCATATCTCCGAGATCAGGAATTACAAATTCGCGCAGGACTCGCATTTCGATACCTGGTGGGTCGAGAATGGTTCGTTTATCCGCGGACAGAATTTTATCCTGGCGTATAATTTCCCCGAGCACATGGTCAAGTCGATGAAGTTGAGCCGGCTGCGGGCCTATGTCAGTGTCCAGAACCTGTTCCTCATCACGAAATATACCGGCTACGACCCTGAAGTCGACACCTTCAACTCCACTTATGGGGCTAACACCGGTTTCTCGCAAAATCTCGACTTCTTCTCTTATCCCCGGCCCCGGACCTGGAATTTCGGGGTCAACGTAGGGCTATAACCGATTCCAACGACAAAAAACACGACAATGAAAACAACGATCAAACATATCTTTTTCCTGCTGCTGGTCTTCGCGGGCGGTTCCTGTAAGAAATTCCTGCAGGAGAAGCCTACCAGCTTTCTCCAGCCGGGTTCCGATGTATCCAGCTCCAAGGTAGCCCGGGCGCTGGCCGATGGCTGTTATACTAACCTGGGCGGGATGCTCACGGGCCAGCCGGCCTCCTATGGCGGCAATACCTGGAATCTCATGGAGTTTATGACGGGCAAGTCCAATAGCGATCTGGGGCAGACGGGCTTTGTGACCTTCCAGACGCTCACGTATAACAACACCTCGTTTTATGTCGACACCTGGTGGCAGCAGATGTATCTGGGTATCGGCGCCTGTAATCTGGCCATCGAGACGATCCCGACGATAAACGCGTCGGATCTCACCGATACGGCCAAGACCAATATGCTGGCGGAGGCGCATGCCCTGCGGGCGTTGTATTATTTCTTCCTGGTGCGGATGTATGGCGCCGTGCCCGAAGTCACCACGACGCCCCGGGATCTCAATCTCAGGCTTTCGCGCACGCCCGCGAAGAATATCTATGACAGTGTCATCATTCCCGATTTGTTGACCGCCGAGGCCTCTTCCCTACCCTGGCAGGACAATACGGGGCTGGTGTCGATGAGCGCGGTCAAGTCGATCCTGGCGGAGGTCTATCTGACCTATGCGGGATATCCCATCCAGGGCGGCGATCAGTATTATACCCAGTCGGCCGTGCGCAGCAAGGCAGTCATCGACAATGGCGGATATTCCCTTTTCCCTCATTATAGGGACATGATCCAGCCGGCCAACAAGAACAAGGGTGAGTTCATCTTCCAGGTGCAGTATGCGGCGAGCGCCAACGTCAACAATCCGTTGACGGCCCTGACCATTCCCAATTATTCCGGCATCTCGAAATATTCGGATGAATATGGATCGGTCTATCCTACGGATCAGTTCATCGCCTCCTACTCTGCGGGCGATATTCGCGTGCAGGAAAAACAGTTCTATTATACGACTTATCCCAGCATTACCACCGGTCAGCCCGTAACCTTCAAAGCCCACTACATCTACAAATGGTTCGATTCCGTGGCGGTCACGAGCACGGCCAAATCGGATCTCAACTATACACTCTACAGGCTCGCGGATATTTACCTGCTATACGCCGAAGCCTCCAACCGCGCCGGAGGCGGCCCCGATGCCAACGCGCTCAGCTACGTCAACCTGATACGTGCCCGCGCCAACCTTGCCCCCGTCGCCGGCCTCTCCCAGGGCGATTTCGAACACGAGGTCTGGCTCGAGCGCTACTGGGAGCTCGCCTTCGAGAACAAGATGTGGTTCGACATGCTGCGTACGCGGAAGGTGCACAATGATGTCACCGGTGCCTGGGACGATTTCGTCGGCCACAAAACCGTCTGGGGCGCCACTTTTACGAGCAACCAGCTGCTTTTCCCGTTGCCGAAGCAGGAGACGGACGTCAATCCCAACCTCCTTCCGAATAATCCGGGCTTCTAGCCTGTCCGGCTGGCCCCGCGGGCTCACCCGCTTCCCGGCTTTTCCGGTAGGGCCACTTTGGTTCACTGCACATCCATTCACAGGGGGATGGCGGCCCTGCGTCGCACTAGCATCCGGTCGTCAATCCCCCATTTTCCCCGCCCTCGCGCTGCGCCGTCTGGCTACGCCAATCTCAACCCCACCAACTCCACCGCGCTCGCAGCCTGTCTCGTCGCGAAGCCGCCCCCCTGCGTCCGCGTGGAATCCCACCCTCGCGAACTCCCGGGAAAATGTTGACAACCATCCCTTTCCCGTGGAAAAATATCCCACCTTTTTTTTGCTGCCAATCATTTTTGACCTATTTTTGCACTCCCAAAAACGCGTACCGCGCATTTGCCGGGAATGATTCCGTAGCTCAGTTGGTAGAGCAATACACTTTTAATGTATGGGTCCTGGGTTCGAGTCCCAGCGGGATCACAGACTTTACGCACAATGCCTTGTAATACAAAATGTTACAAGGCGTATTTTTTTCCAGGTACAACATAGGTAAAACTGCAGGGACTCTCGATTTTACCGCCTTTGCGTTTGATTTTCATTCGCTTATTTCTACGTGTATCCCGTACCGTTATCCAAAAGGGACTAATGGACGGTTAAAAATCTCCATGGCTTTGTCCAATTCGATGTTCATAACCCTTGCATAAACCTCCGTTTGTTTCACCGAGGCATGTCCGAGGATTTTCGAGACGTATTCGATCCGCATGCCTCGTTGCAGCGCCCGGATCGCCCAGCTGTGGCGAGCGGTGTGAAAAGTGATCCGTTTGTCCAAACCTGCCATTTTGGACAATTTACCCAGGTCTTTGTTCGTGTAGGACGTAGCGGCTGAAATGGCGTTGTGCACCTTCTCCCGATCCAGTTCTGTCGGATCCAATTTCAGCAATGGAAAGATAAAGGCGTTTTTATTTACTTTTTCACCGGGGTGCCGGCTTTTCGCCAGTTGGTAATATCGGGAAAGGATCGCCAATGATTCATCCGGCACTTTTATGCTTATCTCTTCCTGCGTCTTCTTCATTCTAAAAGTGACATGTGTTTGATCGAAATTGCGCCAACGGAGTAGGAGCAGATCGGAAATCCGGATACCGCCGGTATTGGCGCTGAAAAGGTAAAGGTCGCGGTGGCATTCCATCTTGGTTTTGGGTGATAACCGCAGTTTTTTAAGGCGTTCTAACTCGTCGTCCAGCAAATAAAGCCGGTGACTTTTCTCGCATTTTATCTTAATTTTTAAAAATGGGTTCTTCTCGTAAGGTATGAGCTCATCGCTTATGGCTTCAATGATGACTCGTCTTAGGACCTTTAGATTAGACTGTACTGTGTTAAGTTTGTTTCCCAGTTCTTCAAGTAGATAACGCTGGAAATCCCGGATCAGACTAACCGTCACTTCGTCGAAATACAACCTTTTCCCTTTGTTGTAAACTTTGAATTTAGTGAGGACGCTTAGGAACTTGCGGTAATTCCCCACGCTCCATTCCGGGCTCATCATTTTCCCGTATTTCTCGGCAAATGTGAAAAAATCTCCTGGCACCTTTCCCAGGATTCTGGCTTTGACATCAACAGCAGTTACGGATTTAGATCTGGTCTCCATTTCCAACGCAATTGATTCAGCCTCGAGTTCTTTGGATACCAAATAATAGTTCAATTGGTAAGAGTTTGGGGTACTTGGCTTCACTTTCCCTGTCTTTTCGTCCCAGTCCTCTGGACGTATCCATGCCTCCAGAGCGATATATTTTGATTTTCTGTTTTTGGTAAGACGCATGTAAATGGGGGCCTTGCCATTGTCATTTAGCTTATCTAAGCGTGGGAAGAGTTTTACGGTTGCCATGTTCTTTGGTTTAAATCAGGAAATAATCTACGACCTGATTTAACTTCTACATTGAAAGCGGCAGAATATTATCCCAAGTAAGCGAGCAACAGGATAAACTGGGCAATTAGGTGTACGAATACCATTAAACAAGGCTTTGGCTGGGCCTTATAATATAAAATGACGTTGTAAGGGAATTGCAAATCATTATTTTTGAATTTATCAGAGTGCCATGGGCCACTGTTGAGTGGTGAAAATATCCTTTTGACGCCGCAAAAAAAAGTCTCCTTCGCCGATAGTTGCCCAGCTGAACGAGGCGTTTATGAAGAAAAGTGCGCGCATCCAAAAAAGGGGCGTCGCACTTGGCCCAAATGATTATTTTTCTTTAATTTATAGCAATGCCCGACACCCCGCAACCCCTTATCGGCCGCAATTTTCTCCTGAAAAGAGACTGCGATCATTTTTACCTGCCCTGCGAGACCGTGATTACGGGAGCGGTTCCATCGGGTTTCGCCATACAAGCGTACCTGTTGTGTAGGACGGCCCGCTACGATCCGGCAACAGGCGTGCTTTTCCTGGATCCGCCAACCGATTTTGGAAAGTACGATCAGGCAAAATTCAACGTGTCAGTGCAGGAGAATTCCCAGATAATTCAGGAAGCAGGCGTAAGGTCCTTCGTTTTACTGGCCAGTCAAGGCGGAGCGACCAGCCTTCCGGCTGCGTACGACTGGGGACAAATAAACGAAATCGATTGGACTCCACTGCCACAGGCCCGGGAACAGCAGGAGGACCGGGCAAAACAAGCTCCCGTATTGCCGCGACACTCCATTACGAATCAAGTATGGTCGATAGCCATCGATACCATTACATTTGCCGATAAAAAGCTCAGCTTCACCAAATTCATGTACCCTACGCTGGGGGATGTAGATTTTGACATCGCATATCCCGCCAGCCGCAAGGAGTTCGATGCCGTCAAGGACATATTTGCCACGATCTTGCGCTCCAAAACGGTGGATTTTATCGTCAATCTCGAGTCGGTGGGCCCTGCCATTGAGACAAAAGACGCGCGACTGGTTAATCCTGCAGTATTTGACATGGCGCTTATCGAAAAGGTGGACGACCTCATTATTCGCAGAACCCTGGAAGAAATTGGAGAAGGAATTTTCCTCATTGAAGATATCGTAAAGGGCACCGTGAGCCAAACGGAAAAAGACAAAGACCTGAACTGGTTACTCGACAAATTAAACAAGCGGAAAAAATCAAAACACTACGATCACCTGCGGCATTTGGCATCGCTCCATGATGCGCATACCTTCCGCTTGCGGATGATGGCCAATCCAATATCCTTTCTCTTCGTGTTGAAGGGAGCTGCGAACTGCTACTTGGTGTGGGAAACCTATGAGACAAAAGAAGCAACGTACATTTGGCAACTGCAAGGGCCAGATAGCCGCTCCCGCCAGGAGGAAATGAAAGAACTACTAAAAAAAATCATCTGGTTGCGGGAGGCGAACAAACTCACCTATATTCGGGAGAACCATCCCCATCTGACCCGGCTCGATCACGAGTACACCACGGACAAAACTGGTTTGGAGAAATGGAAAACACAATTGCAAGCGGTAATCACATAGGCATGATCGACCGTCTTTTAACTTAACGAAATGGGTGAAAACACCGTGTCACAAATGAACAATTGTGGGTAATTTTGCAGCGCTTAATGGCGAATTCCCAAGGAATCGCCAAGACCCAATGTCCTTCCCTTAACCTTTAAACCAGCCATATGGAAGTTATAATAGGTATTCTGTGCGTCCTAGTCGCGCTTACAATCGTTCTGGTGATCGTATTCCGGCCTCGTCGCTCTACCGACTTCTTCTCATTGACTTCAAAGCTCGACAGCCTTCAGTCCACCATCCGCGAGGATTTCCGCATCAACCGGGAAGAGAACGCCGCCACGGCCCGGGAGAACCGACAGGAGCTAAATGCTACGTTAAAAGACTTCAAAGGAGAACTCGCCGATACCTTGAAGACCATCATCGACCAAAACCAAAAGGCACTTGAATCCGTTAACAAAACACTCAGCGAAGCCATAGCAGGATTAACCCAACGGCTCGACGAAAACAATACAACCAATCGAGAAAGCTTATCGACCAATTTGAAGGACTTTTCCCTCGAGCAACGCGCCAAATTCGATGACCTGAAGTCAGAGCAAAAGGAATTTGGCAACCGCTTCATAGTCGAACTGGACAAGATTACCACCAAAGTGGAACAAAAGCTCACTGCCCTACTCGAGCAGGCAAAAAGCGACAGCAACCAGATGCGGGATACCTTGACCAAGGCATTCAGGGATTTCCAGGATGTTTTCACAAAAAGCATAGATTCATTTAATAACCTCCAACGGGAAAAGTTCACCGAAATGGAGGCCAAGCAGGGCCGCCTGATCGACAACACCGACAAAAAGCTTGAAGAAGTGCGCCTCACAGTGGAGGAAAAGCTCCAAAAGACCCTAAGTGAACGCTTGGGTCAATCGTTCGAACTCGTGGGCAAACAACTCGAAAGCGTCCAAAAAGGCCTTGGCGAAATGCAAACCCTCGCCCAGGATGTCGGCGGATTGAAAAAGGTTCTGACAAATGTTCGGATGCGCGGTGGGTTTGGAGAGGTTCAGCTTTCCCTGCTCCTGGAACAGATCCTCGCCCCGGATCAATACGAAGCGAACGTAAAGACAAAGACTGGCGGCAGCGAACTCGTCGAATTTGCGATCCGGCTTCCCGGACGCGATGACGCTAAATCCATTGTCTGGATTCCCATTGATGCGAAATTTCCAAAAGACGTGTACGAACAGCTCCAGGTGGCGCATGAAGGCGGCGACCTTACCCAAATTGAGACCGCGCAGCGCAACCTGGAGGCTACTATCAAACGAATGGCAAAGGACATCCGGGACAAATACATTGATCCGCCCAATACCACCGACTTTGCCATCATGTTTTTACCGTTCGAAGGCATTTATGCGGAAGTCGTTCGGAAAGCGGGTCTTCTTGAGCAACTACAGCGCGAATTCAAAATAGTAGTGACAGGACCGACCACGCTCGCCGCCATCCTGAATAGTTTGCAAATGGGATTCCGATCGCTCGCTATCCAGCGGCGCAGTAGCGAGGTCTGGCAGATCCTCGGTGCGGTCAAAAAGGAATTTGAGAACTTCGGCGGCATTTTGGAAAAAGCCCAAAAGAACCTGCAAACAGCCAGCAACCAGATCGATGACGTCATGGGCAAACGAACCCGCGCAATTCAACGCAAATTAAAGGGGGTGGAGAGCCTGGGTGACGCCGAGGCCAAGATGCTGCTTCCCGAAACGCCCGATGAGCTGCTAAATGACGAAGACCACGAAAACTAGACAACAAAACGATACCCATGGCCACACGCTCCGCCGACGCGACCATAAAAGGATATTACTATCAATTCGACACGACCATCATAAGACTGATACAACTATCGGCGGATTCCGATTCGGTGGTAGTGGAGGGAATTGAAGATATTGACATCCATACCGCAACCGAATCCGAGGCCATCCAGTGCAAATATCTTTCGAAGCCGACCTTTACCAACTCGGCGGTCAGAGAGCCTATCACGCTAATGCTCGATCATTACGTCGGGTCGTCGGCTGCCCCCCTGAAGTATACCTTATACGCGCATTTTGAGGAGGAGAAGCAGGGCTCGGAACCCGCCATCGATTTGGCGCTCCTGAAAAGCATCCTTACTTACAAGGAGAACAAGGTGGAGAAGCGCCATTGGGAAGAAAAGAGCATTTCCGATACACAATTGACAGAGTTTCTCGATCACTTCACCTTAAAATTTGGTATCGAATTCGATCAACAGCAGAAAACAACGATCGCCGCATTGAAGAAGCATTTTGAATGCAGCGACTATGAGGCCGACTGCTACTTCTACAACAATGCCCTTCGTGTGGTGCTCGATAAAGCGCGCTCGAGAGAGGAACGGGCCAGGAAAATAACCAGGGCTGAGTTTTTATCGGCGATCGATGGCAGCGCGGATCTATTTACTGAATGGTATATCAAGCAGAAGACAAAAAAGCAATACCTAGGCCAGATCAAACAGGTGCTCCAAACGAGCAAGGCCCTTGCGCCTTCCCGATCAAAATATCTCTTTGTCGGTCGTGAGATTTTAGGTGCGCATAATGAAAAAATGCCGATAGGGATTTTTATAGAAAACCTGATCGATCGCTACTATAAATTCGGCACTTCCCTAAGAACCGCGATTCCCCTAGGCATCATTCTTGACATGGATCTCGATGCCATCCGATCCCTAAAGGCAGAACTTATGCGCAAGGATATTGTATTTAACGACGGAAATGAGCACATCGAATTTTCGCCAGCATTTTTCGAAAGGCTTCCTGTCGTGAACAGTAACAAGAACCAAACGAAGATAAAGGCCGCATCTTTTGCAATCAAAATTATCTCCCTTACAACCTTTATGGATCACCAGGGGGCGATCCCGGTGCCGAAAGTTGTTCTTCATTTTTCAAGAGGAAACTGCCCCTATGGCCGCGTGGGCTCTTACCAATGGTTCGATATCAAATACTGCGACAACTTACTAGAAATTTCAACTTTACTGCTATAAATAACTGGTATGACAGATAACTTTAAAATTCTAAACGTAGCACCTACCTTAATCCAGATCGAAGTAGTGGATGCCGAACAATTCAGACAACAGGCCAACGGACTGAACATTGGCAGCTACCTGAAAATATCCGACGAGATGCATGTTTCGGTGATTGCATTGGTGCAAAGCTACCGGATAAAGGAGATGAACACCACCGGGCAGGAAGCGGCACCCATTACTCCCGCCTTTGTGCTTGACGCGCAACCCATCGGTTTTCTCGATGCCGAGGGAAAATTCAGGCGTGGCGGCCAGCAGATAGCGATCCCGCCAAACACCGTCGAGATTGCCGATGAGCAGTTGCTCAGAAGCATATACGCCGCCATTGAGCCGGAGAAACAGTTTATTTTCTCCGTACTGGCCCAGAATGAAAACATTGACATCGCCGTGGACGGCGACCGGTTTTTTAGCAAACACATCGCTGTGGTAGGATCGACCGGTTCAGGAAAATCCGGAACCGTAGCCAAAATACTGCAGGAAGGGATCACCGCTTCTGCCGCCCAAGCGAGCAGATCCGTTTTGAACAATTCGCATATCCTGTTATTTGACCTGCATGGAGAATATGCCCCCGCCTTCCCTGGCGCCAGGCGGCTAGCCGTAGATAACCTTGTCTTGCCCTACTGGCTGATGAACGCCGAGGAGTTGGAAGAGATGTTCATTGAAAGCAACGAGGGGTCTTCGCACAACCAGATCTCCCAATTCCGGTACGCGGTGCTGGAGAACAAAAAGCGCCACAACCCGTCCGCAATAAAACTATCCTACGATACTCCCGTCTATTTCAGTATGGATGAGGTGTTAAATTACATTGCCAACCTCAATGAGGAGATGCTCGGAAAAGCCGAGGGTGAGAACGGGCAGCCAAAATTGAGCGACGGTACCTTGGTAGCCGACCGGAGGGCACATTATTTCGCGAGAAAATTAGTGTTTGCGGCTGCATCCAGGAAAGATTCCGATAAAACCACCGGCGGCCCCTTTAACGGCGACTTCGATAAATTCGTGATGCGCCTGGAGTCAAAGCTCACAGACGACCGCCTCGGTTTTTTGCTTTCTCCCCGTAAAGCCAGTGGGGAAGGCTACCGGACAGCTGATCTCTCAGACATTGTCGCTCAATTCTTAGGCTATTCCACCGGGAACTTTCGAAATGTCACCATTTTCGACCTGAGCGGCATTCCCTTCGAAGTCCTGAGTGTGGTCGTTTCACTTGTGAGCCGGCTCGTATTTGACTTCTGTTTTTACTATAAATCGCTCAAACCCGCTAACACAGAAGTGCCGTTCCTGATCGTTCTCGAAGAAGCACATAACTACATCCCTCAATCCGAAGGATCCAAATACCGTTCTGTCAAGCAATCCATCGAGCGTATTGCCAAAGAAGGGCGGAAGTACGGCTTGTCGCTCATGATCGTCAGCCAGCGCCCGTCGGAGATTTCCGAGACTATCTTCTCCCAGTGCAACAACTTTGTGGCCATGCGCCTCACCAACCCGACCGATCAACAATATGTTAAGAGACTCATGCCCGATATCGTCAACTCCATCACCGATACCTTGCCTGTTCTCGAGAAAAGGGAAGCGCTGATCATCGGCGATTGTGTCCCAATCCCTACGATCGTCAAGGTCAAGGAACTGACCGATAAACCTGCCTCGAGCGATATCCACTTCCGAACCGAATGGAAAAAGGATTGGGTAACCGTGGCATTTGACCCGCTAATAAAAAAGATGAAAAAGGAGCCATAGAAAGCTAATTTTAACTTCAGTTTAATGCCTAAAGCTTTTCGTATGATGTCAGGAATCGATTTTATGAGTCGTCTATTAATGTTAGGTTTAAACATCCTCGCTGTCTTTATCGTTTCCTATTTCACGAAGAGAGCCGAAAATTTGGCCAACCGCCGGGAGTTGATACGAATGAATAAAGCCATTGAGGATATAAAGACGCAAAATGCGACTACAATGGCGCTTGTGAATACAAATCTTAGTCTTGCGTCGAAAGGGATTGAGTCATTCGAAGCAGAGGCGCTAAGAAGACACATTACATTTCACGAAGCATGTTCGTATATCCTAAGCGACGTTTCTAATATTGACGCTGAAACCATAGAATTTAAGGAGCAACTAAATGAATATGTTTCAGAGTATGTTGCGATGATAAAAGAATCTAGTCAAAAATTAACTACCACCAAAGGTAACTTAGATTTGTTTAATGACAATCCCTTACTAGAGGTCAAGGCCGCGGAACTTTTTCACGCCTGCAAACGCTATAACAATAAACTGAGAACCAATTTGACAAGAATTCCATTTGAGCAGGCAGTCGTTAAATTTGATGGGGAAAAATTAGAGGAATCAAAAGCGGCAGGGAATGATCGGGAAATCAAATACAACCAAGGCGTATATAATGCAAATCTTAAGGATCTGAAACTTGCGAAAAAGATTGTGCTGGAATATGCCAATGGGGAAGATCATCATACTGCTGTTTCACTGATCAAGGAATACGAGTCCTTGTTACGAGGAATGCTAAAACAAGAAAAGTTGAAAATGCTAAGCTCGTAAAAGCAAAGTTCAACATTCCTGGTGTGGAAGTACCATATCTAATACCGATGGTTAGACGAAATGAAGCTTACGGCCGTGGTTCTCCAGATGTGCAACAGCCAGGTCAACGTATTCATCTTTGATCAAAGTCCTTTTCCGGTTGTGCCAAGACCGGATTTTTTCCAGTAATGTTCCACAAAGCTTTTTTCTCCCCCCTCCCATCCCACCGCTGGGGGGGTGCTGGTCAGGTGTAAAATATTTTATACCAGGTTCTCTTTTTCTGGAAGGAGGGTATAGTAAAAACTTTCAGTTGTGTAAGGGTTTCTAACTCATTTAAAATGGAAAATCCAATTTTGCGATAGATGTTGTATTCAGGCTGATCTCCTTTTTCCAAAGTGTCAATGATACACTGTAGCCGGACTGCCGTTACCGGCCTTTTATCCCACTGTAGGCCGAAATTCTTCGCCATATCTGCCCAGTCAGGGAACTCCCCGCTGTCATTTTTTACAAGCGCAACATAAAAGCAAAAATCCGGATTGACTAATGTCAAACTAAGAAGATTACCTTCGTGCTTAATATTTACGGGTTGATTGTAGGTCGAAAGCAACTTGTCTAGTCTCCCATGAAGTACATTAATATCTGCATCTGTTCCGGTTTCAGTCACACCGAGAAATACTAAGATTGGCCCTGTTTTATTGATGCTGTTGTGCATATGACTAATGATCTCTTTCTCACGATTACAACCGAACCGAAATCCCACCCGTCACATACTTCCTCTCCTTCTTCATCATCGCAGCCTTATTGGAGAGCATTTCCCTTTCCCTATCTTTCTCAATTATCTTCAGCCAGTGTTCCGCAGGTATCGATTTATTAGAATGCAATTCCAATCTAATCGGGATATAATCTGGCGGCAACCGGTGCCGATTGATGAACTGGCTTAGCAAGGTTTCATCAATTCCGATTTCCGCAGCAAATTCCCTGCGTTTTAGTTCTAACAATTCAATATATAATTTCAAGAAATAGCCAAAAGAATATTCTTCATTAGGTTTGTCCCCCTTGAAATAATCCTCCATCCGGAACTTCAATCCCATGAGACTGCCAGTCAGTCGCTCCTTCTTCGTCATTTTCGACCTGGATAGCCTTAATGCTTCGGATAATTGTTGATCCGCCTCTTTTTGTTTCTTAGGCGAGAGCTTCACCGGAAATACAAATGCCTCGGCCAGTTCCTGGGGAGTAAATTCCTGCAATAATTTCTTATAGCTCATGATAAATATTTATTAACTATAGCCTGCAATCCGTCGCCATCTAAATATAACTGAGGCCCCCCGTCTACCATTCCATATTCACGCTTGTAATGGGATCTAAGCTCCGTTTTAGGCAAAAGGGAAACACAAGCCAGGCCTGCGTACTTTTTTAAAGCCTGTTGGCCAACAAAGGCAATTAGACAACCAACAATTCCCCGATACTGCTTGCCCCTACCGATATTCTCAGCTGATGCACAAATCAAATGTATTTGCAATCTCAATTCATTAGGGAAATCCACAATAGATACCAGTCCCAAAATATCAGACTGCCCCAGTACGG
>Ga0210396_10005304_pt1 | contig 12502 bp, 14 predicted proteins | sample IncBWH17OmetaG_FD_155466 | JGI IMG/M metagenome (GOLD analysis project Ga0210396, IMG submission 155466) | Forest soil microbial communities from Barre Woods Harvard Forest LTER site, Petersham, Massachusetts, United States - Inc-BW-H-17-O ...
ATTCGCCAGTTGGTCGCGGACAACGTCGCCAGCGGCGCGTATCGGGCTGTGAAAGGTGAGCGTAGCGCCCGCGCCTTCCGCCAGGAAGAGGTTTCCATTCGTTTGCACGCGGCCCGCAAAATCAAAGTTGGGGCCCGGGAAATAACTGAGATCGCTATCGGAGAACACGCCGAACTGAAAGACGGGAATTTGCGCAACTTCCACACTGCGGATCAAGCGCGCTTCATCCCCTGCCTGACTATCGGCCGTGACCTGCAGGCTCATGCGAACGATTCCGGCCTGCAATCCAGCATTTGGACCGCTGCTGATAGTCTGAGTTGTCGTGGGCGGGCTAAGTGCTTCCGACGGCAGCCTGTGGCGGGGGGTTGTTTTGCAGCGTGGCGATGTCGCAATTGGTGGGCGCGGCTATTTGCGCATAGAGGAGGGAAAGATCGGCCATCATTTTTTCCATGCCGGCTTCCGCGCCGTAGTAGGCAGCCGTATTTCCCGAGTCGGCTGCCTGCAGGTGTTGCTCATGATTGACTTTATATACCAGTGCCACAGCCATGGCGGACATCATGGCAAGCATCAGCAGGACACTGACCAGGGCGACTCCTCTTTGGAGTCTGGGCACGACGCCGGCAAATGGAGCGGCTTTCATGAGAGGCCTCTTTTCCCTCAAAACTCCTACTTAATTGTATCTGTCGCGAAAACTGAGATTCCTGGGACCGATCGATGTCGTTAAATTGATGCGCAGAAAATCTCCAGTCGATTCCCTGCGGACCGCCCGCGCGGTAACGTTGATATTAACCTTGCGAATCTGGTTGGGCTGCGAAACCGGCGGAGTGCCCAGGGAAGCGTCCAGGAGTGCCCAGGGAAGCGTCCAGCGAATTGGCAGTTAAGGCGTTGGTTACCGGATCCACGACGTCAAAGGTGAATTTCAGGTCTTCAATGTGTTCCGCTATCGGTATGGGCGGATGCGTGCCTACCTGGCGCATGATTCGTGCGTCCGGACCGTTTGGCCCGACGAACGGTTGAATGAAATACGTAACCATGATCAGGCGGGTGATTTGGGTCGCAGGATAGGTCAACGGGTTTGTACCCGTCGTGCCCAGGGCCTTGATGTTTCCGGACGGGGCGGTCAATTGATTGATGTTCAGCGGATCCGGGCCAAAAAAGATGGCCTGGCCCACAATGCCTGTGACTACGCCAACTGCGGACCCGTTCGCATTCTGCAACAACATGACATCACCGGGAGTGATGCCGACAGCTGGATCGTTCACCGCCGGAGTTGTGCCCACAGGCATGGTTACACTGCCCCCGTTTGGGGCAACTACGGCTCCCTGTACCGCTGACCAATTCAAAGTGGGATCCACATACACCAGCTTGATCGCATCGCTGGGCTCGGAAATTGTGGGTCCGATCGCATTGCCGGGGGTTATTTTGTATAGCAGGCCTTGCGTGAAGGGGGTATCCGCGCCGGTATAGCACTGGTTGCTATCACAGGCGAAATTTGGATTGGCACCTCCCGCCGTGAAGGAAGGGATGGGAATTCCATTCAAGGGAACCCCCGTGCCAGCCTGCGAAAGATCGCGGGTGATCTGACTGAGCGCTGCTCGCGCCTCGGTTTGTATCTCGGAATACTTCAAAGAGCGTGTGGACGATTGCACGGAGGACGTGAACATCATAAGTGCTCCACCCACAATCACTATGGTGACCACGAGGGATATCAAGAGCTCAATCATTGTGAATCCCAGCTCTGGTCGGTGCGAAGAACGGCGCATAGTAGTCCTCTTACTGAAACCGAGAAATGTATCCGGTGACGGTGTAATTCCGAGTGCCCCGCTGCTGTGAGGTTACCTGGACGGTCACGGCAATTTGCCGAATGTCTGGACTGACATTTCCATTGGCATCGAACAAAGGCTGAATCTGGATCTGGCGCTGGAAATTGTTCAACGGCAGGATTACGTCATCCGCAGTCCCGATAATGCCGTCTGGACCCGGGAGCACCTGCCGGTCCAGGATGCTCGATTGCCCGGCCGTCCCCACGATGCCATTCGGTCCGGCGAGGAACAGTGGCTGAAACCCATTCAGGAAAATGCCCCCATTACTGACGTTCTGGATGCCGGCAAAGCCGATCGTGGCGTCGTTGCGCGCCGTGTAGACCGCTTCCAATGCCTCGCGTGCTTTCTGCTTGGCGATAAGGTCTTCCCGCGTGTACAGCAGACTAGTCAGCGACTGCGCGAAGAGTCCCGCGAGCGCAGCCAGGCCCACAATCAGGATGATCCCTGCGATCATCGCCTCGATTAGACCGAAGCCCATCTGGCTGGCTTGGACTCGCGGTTTCTCGGGATTGATGATGATTCTCACTGGGCCCACCCAACGGCGCCATTGACCTGAGTCAGGAACCAGCCCTTGGAGCGCCCTGTGGTTCCATACATGGACACCGCCCTGCTGGAAAAAAGATTATTAGGCTCGGCAACGTAGACGACTCCATCGTTCAGTCTGTTCGCTCCATCGAGCGCTCTCCCGTCGGGCTCGAAGTAAATTTGTGTTCCGCCCCCGCCGTTGGCGATATCAAAGTCAATCGCATTGGCTCCGCTGCCGAAACCATCGGGCGTGGCCAAAGGGTTAGTTGGGATGCCCGGTACCACCAGAAACTGGATAGTGCTGGGAAGGGTCAGTGGGGGCTGAGCCGCCGTGAACACCGGGGCGCTATCGGTGATCGTTGTGCCGATAACAGCGACTTGACCCACGTCGACTTGAATGGTTTGCGGAGCCGTAAATGTAACGCGATAAATCCGGCGCTCATCGATGGCCCGCTCGTGTGCGCGGCGCATTTCCCCGAGGACCATTTCCATTCCGGCATTGGCTCTTGAGATTCTGAGAGAAGGGAGAATATTGATCAAGGCGGTTGCCGTGACGACAAATATGACTCCCAAGACGACAACCGTCTCCACGAGGGAAAAGCCAGATTCGCCGATACGTTGCTGGCGGGATAGACTCTTACTACACATAGGCCACGCTTTCTCCTATCGCCACTTTCCGTGGAGCAAGTATCCAAAATCGAAGCGTTGATGCCCATAGTACGCAGGTTCAGGACTTTCAGGACTGGCCTTAAGGGCAAGCAGGGTAGCCCCGAAAACCGATTGGGCTGAGGCCGTCAACAGTTGAATTTGGTCGCTTGGCAACGAACCAGGGAACAGGGTTTGCAGTTCATTGAAAAACGATGGCAGGCGGCCAGTTGGCCCTAAAGCAGTGGAGCACTTTTTTTTCTTAGACCTTTCTCATATTCGCTGTTGTTGATACCCTCCCCACCAGGCGGATAGGGCTGACGGTTCGGCCTTTTCGCACTGAATATTGCGAGAATCTGGCGCATCTTCAGGTGGTTGAAAATCAGCGTCATTCCGTCCCATTCCCTTAACCAAGAATCAACGGCTGTTTGGTGGCCCACGCCTGATAAGCATCACAGTCTTACCTCAAGCTTCGGCGTGCCTTTCGCGCACCTCCGATGAACCGGTGAAATTGTGTGACCGGGCGGAGCCGAGTTGCCTCTAATGAACTGCAGGAAAAGGTCGATTGTCATCCGCAGCCCCGCGCTGACCATCAGCCACTGGTCCGGTCATCAACCGCTGGCTGTGCCGTATTACAATTTTTTGGCAGGAAAAGGTCGATTGTCATCGGCAGCCCCGCGCTGACCATCAGCCACTGGTCCGGTCATCAACCGCTGGCTGTGCCGTATTCCAATTTTTTGCGTAAATTAACTTTGGAGGAACAGAGAGATGAGTGAAGCAGCTCGACAGACGGTGAAAGATGCAACTTCGGGAAAGCCACAGACCTTTACGGCCGGAGCATTTGCGGCGCAGAGCCCGAGTTCGGGATTGGCGAAAATCAGCATCCCGCGGCGCGAGCCTCGTCCGCAGGACGTGCAGATCGAGATACTTTTCTGCGGCGTGTGCCATTCAGATTTGCACCAGGTGCGCAACGAATGGAAAGAAGTGATGCCGACCGTATATCCGGTCGTGCCCGGGCACGAAATTGTTGGCCGCGTGACGAAAGTGGGTAGCGCGGTGAAGAAGTTCAAGGCGGGCGATATCGCGGCGGTGGGTTGCATGGTGGACTCGGACCGCGTCTGCCCGGCTTGTAAGGCCGGCGAAGAGCAGTATTGCGAAAGCGGTTTGACGTTGACGTACAACGGGGAAGACAAGATTCTCGGCGGCGTCACGTATGGCGGATATTCGAGCGGGATCGTGGTGGATGAAAATTACGTGCTGCGTGTGCCGGATGGACTGGACTTGGCGGGTACGGCGCCGTTGCTTTGCGCCGGGATCACCACGTATTCACCGCTGCGGCACTGGAATGTGGGCAAGGGACAGAAAGTGGGCGTGGTGGGCCTGGGCGGGCTGGGGCACATGGGCGTGAAGTTTGCGCATGCGTTCGGCGCGCGCACGGTGCTGTTCACCACGTCGCCCAATAAAGCCGCGGATGCAAGGCGGCTGGGCGCCGATGAAGTGGTGAATTCGCGGAACGCGGAAGAGATGCAGAAACACGTCGGAAGCCTTGATTTTATTCTCGACACGGTTTCCGCGGAACACGACCTGAATGCGTACCTGCAATTGTTGAAGCTGGACGGCACGATGACGCTGGTGGGCGTGCCGGAAAAGCCCGCGGCGATTGCGGCGTTTAACCTGATCATGAAGCGGCGCCGGCTGGCGGGCTCGGCGATCGGCGGGATTCGCGAGACGCAGGAGATGCTGGATTTCTGCGGGAAGCACGGAATTACTTCGGATATCGAGTTGATTCCGATTCAGAAGATCAATGACGCGTACGAGCGGCTGTTGAAGAGCGACGTGAAGTACCGGTTTGTGATTGATATGGCGTCGCTGAAGTAAAGGGGCGGGACTTTTTGAAGGGCCTAACAATGAAGGCCCAAGTTTGGGATCTTGCCTACTTTCTAAGTTGAGGTCCTTCTACTAATCTGATTGGTTGGTTGACAGGGCTGAATCCGAAAAAGCGGGAGCTGAGCTCCCGCACTTCAAAAAATTATTTGCCGTTTACGAAGAAGGAGCCGGAGTTTTCGGGGCGCAGACGACGCGCCCCTCAGGATGACACGTCCTTCTACTAATCTGATTGGTTGGTTGACAGGGCTGAATCCGAAAAAGCGGGAGCTGAGCTCCCGCACTCCAAAAAATTATTTGCCGTTTACGAAGAAGGAGCCGGAGTTGAAGCGGATGGGATTAGTGTTGTCCCAGAAGACGCGCCAGGTCGCGAGGGGGACTTTGCCCGGGACGCCGCGGGTGTAGAAGATCTGTTGGCCGTCGCGGGACCATTCGGCGGCGCGCTGGTAGGAATCGGCGGGGCCCAAAATCGTGCGGCGCTTCGAGAGAACTTCGTAGAGAAAAAAAGTAGAGTTAAGGCCGACGGAATCCACGGGCGCGGCCGCGGGAGTTTTCTGATAGTAGGCGGAGACGAGCAGAAGATCAGCGTTGATGGGATTCGGGCGAAGCGTGTCGCTGTTCATTACCTGAAACGCATCACCATAAATATCTTTGAGTGAGACCGTTTGCGTGGGCTTGTCGTCGCTCAGCCAGTAGGCGTTTTGCAGGTCGCTCGCGAGGATCGTTGTCGGCGATGTCCAGCCGTGGAGCGCGTCAACTGGTTGCGGAGAGAACTGGGCGGCGGTTTCGGGGGCGCTGATGGGAAGCGTCCAGACCTGCCAGAGCTTGCCGTCGTATTTGAGGAAAGCAACGCGCGAATCATCAGGAGACCAGAAGGCGCTGCGAACGCTGGTGGTGGCGAGGTCGCGCAAGCGGCCAGTGTCCCAATCGTAGAGAACGATGGTTCGTTCAGGGCCGGTCGCGGAATCGGAGCGGGTGAAAAGAAGCTTCTTGCCGTCGTGAGAGACGGCGAGCTCGGATCCTTCGGGCGCGATGGTTCGCCTGATGGCGCTGCGGCTAAAAATCACTTTGCCGCCGGCGTCGAGATAAGCGACAGCCGTCGGCGGCTGGAAATTGGTGATGGGATCGAGGACGGACTTCTTGTCTTTATCTTTGTCCTTGTCTTTGCCCGGCCCTTTATTTTTGTCTTTGTCCTTCGCGTCAGGGTCGTCGTCTGGGTCCAACTGATTCTTCTTGCGGAATTCGGGAAATTTTTCGGGGGCGCTCTGGCCGCAACCGTTGAGGGTGCCGATCTGGGTGTGCTGCAGTTCCACCTTGAACGTGTACTTGGTATCGCCCGTATTGTCGGAGCAGGATTCGCGGGAAAGTTCGACGGCCACGTCGGCGCCGGTTACGTCATCTTTGGCGTGGTAGACCCAGGAGACGCCGGGCACGTCCGGAACGATTTCGTCGGGATCGAGAACGATGGGCGGGTAGCCGGCGCGGTCGAGGCGCTCGGGGCCTTTCATGCCCAGGCGCAGGGACCAGGAGGGTTCGTTGCCGTGGGCAAGGATGAGGATGGGGTAGTGGCGCGAAACGGGGGAGGGAACTGGTGCACCGGCAGCTGGGGGAGCTGGCTTCGCCTGTGAAATCGGGACGGGTTTTTGCGCGGGTGCCGCCGCCGGAACTTGCGCGCACGCGAGGCTTGCGGCCAGTAACGAACTGCAGAGAAATAAAATGCGATTGAAACTCGATGCGCGCATGCGGAGGGCTCCCAGAAAATACTTTACCAAGAGGCTCGACGGGCGGGCGAGGAGAATAGGCGCGGCGTTCTCTCCGAGCAAAGAGCTGGAAGCGGAGGGCGCGGGAGGCGCGGAAAGAAATCTGCTTGACATAGCGAACAAAAAGCGAAACAATGAGAACGCATCGAGGTGAGCCATGTCCCCAGTTCTTCCCCATACGACGCCGCGTTTCGCGATGCGGCGCCGCCTCGTTCGACGCTCCGCTACACAACTCCTACCTTTTAGCCCTGCTGAACCAAAGCCAGAGGCCGGCGCCCTTGCCCAGGGCCAAGCCGGCTGGCGTAAGGGAAGTCTGGAAAGCCCAACGGCGGATTGCCCCCCGCCGGAATTTCCGACTTCCCATGCGCCACTGGTGGGCATAGCTCGCCTCGCCGCCGAAGCCCCGGAGGCGGATACGAAGCGGAAATCCCTGGAGAAGCCGGAGTATTTTTTTCTGCCGGTGAAGTCGATTTTGAATAAATGCGATTCGGCGCGGGTGCCGTTTGATTGGACGATCAATCCGTATCGCGGGTGCGAGTTTGCGTGCAAATACTGCTATGCGCGATACACCCACGAGTATATGGAGATTGACGGCGGGGAGTTTGAGCGGAAGATTTTCGTGAAGCAGGATGCGGCGGCGTTGCTGAGGCATGACGTGGATAGGAAATATTCGCACGCGTCGAAGGCTTCGGGTTACACGAAGGCGGAGCACATTGCGATCGGGACGGCGACGGATCCCTACCAGCCGGCGGAGCGGGAGTACGGTGTGACGCGGGCTTGCCTGGAGGAGTTGGCCAAGCGGGAAGGGCTGAGCGTTTCGATTATCACCAAGTCGAACCAGATTGTCCGCGACATTGAACTGTTGAAGGTGATTGCGGCGAAGTCGGCGCTGACGGTGAATATCACGGTGACCACTCTGAAACCGCGGCTGGCACGCTTGCTGGAGCCGCGAGCGCCGCGGCCAGATTTGCGGCTGGCGGCGGTGAAGGAGTTGCGCGAGGCCGGGCTGCATGTAGGCGTTTCGGCTTCGCCACTGCTGCCGGGGATTACGGATGCGGACGGAGAACTGGAAGGCGTGGCCGCGGCAGCGAAAGAGGCGGGGGCGGAGTGGTTTTGGTCGGGCGTACTGTTCCTGATGCCGGCGTCAGCGCGGCAGTTTCTGCCGTTCATCGAGGAGAAATTTCCGCGGCTGGCGAAGCAGTATCGCGAGTGGTACACGAAAAACGGTTACGCGCCGGAAGAGTACCGCAAGAAAACGTCGGAGCGGGTAGCGCGCATCCGGCAGAAGTTTGGATTTGCATCGCGGCCCTGGGAAGGCGAGCGGCCACTTGCGCCCCATGCTCAGCTATCGCTCGGCTTGGACGTCGGCGCCGTGAACGCGGAAGTGCAAGGAATGCGCTCTTGCTCGACAAGGTAAGCGGTATGACCGTGAAATCTCGAGGGGAATCGGGTCACTTATTCGAGGTGAAGAATTTGATGCCACTGGGGTAGGACGGAAGAATCCTCAGCCCGTGAATTTCGGATTGATATTCGGCGTCCTCAGGAGTCAGGTTAAACGCGATCAGGTTAAGTGTTTTGGAGTCGCGAAGCAGAAAATTCAAGTGTTTTGGAGTCGCGAAGCAGAAAATTCAGACTCGAACCTTCTTGATATGAAGAAGCGATTTTATCCGCGCTGAAGTCCGTGATATCCACACGGAAGCTACCGTCTGGATCTGGACTTGTTGTTGCCAATTGAAATTCGGTGACCGGGCCGTCCGAGACGCCAAAGAACCGATTGCCCCAAAACGCAATCAAGCGCACGTTTAGTTCTGTGTGTTCGTTGCGGATCAGATTACTCGGGATCTTGCCAGTAATCTCGATCTGGGGGAGTGGTTCGCAGAAGAATCGCCCCGTGGAGTTTGAAGTTTTTGTTAGTTCCAATTCGAAGGTCCGAAAACTGCAGCCTGGTGCATAAACCAAAACCTTGATCGACTTTGCCGGTTCACCCCCCACAGAAGCTTCGATTTCGTAAGCGGTCTGACCTGGTGTAGGGTCGACGTACCCGCCGTAGCCCCCAAAGGAACCGCTCATGACGTAGTGGATTTGAACGGTTTCGGACGGAATGTCTTCGGGGAGGGAAATGGTAACTGTGGGTAAGGTGGCGGGACTCTGTTTTGAGGGCGTTGGGCAAAAGTGCGCTGAAATTGGTATTAGAAGGACGGCAAGAAGGTAGCGCGTCATCGAACCCCTCCGTTACACAGGAAGAACCACACAGCATCAAGGATTAGAACAGATATGAGTGCAGCCGGAAAGATATGTCAGGGGACGATGATGCGGGATTCTTCGCGCTTTAGTTCGTGGGCGCCGGGGAATTGGCCGCGGAGGAATTCGATGAAGCGGCGGGAGCGCGGACGGCCGTTGGTGCGCAGCAGACCCATGCGGTAGAGAAAGACCAACAGCTGGAAAATTTCGGAGTCCTTGAAAGAACCGAGCGAGGCTTGGGATTGCGGCTGCTTGGCCTCCGTGAGGAACGCGGCAAGGGCGTCGTAGAGGCCGCGCTGAACGGGTGGAACGGGAGGTTGTTCATAGACAATGCCAGCCGCGAGCGTTTTGTAGGATTCGGCGAGGGATTGTAGGGCGGCTAGGACGTCCAGATCAGTGGTGGCGGGTTGCGTGGCGCAGAATTTGGCGATGGTGAAGGCGATGGCGGAGAGGAGTTGCGGATGGATGCGGACGAGATCCGGGGCGAGGCGGACGTCTAGCAGCGGTGTGTCGGCGGGAAGTTGGCGCGGGTGTTGTTCCTCGTAACGATGGGCGGCGACGAGATAGGCGCAGTCTGCCGGGCAGTCGAGGGTGACTTCGCGCTCGGTGCCGCAGCAGACGGGGCAGATGGTTTCGGCTTTCGCCGGGCAGAAGCGGCCCGGTTTGCGTTTTTGACAGATCGGACAGGACAAGGTTATTCACCAACCAGAGAAAGTGATTAGGAAGAATACGCCGGAGCCCTCTGGAACACAAAGCGAACCCGTTTGTACGGGAATTTTCTAATTTCATTTTTTTTCGGAGTGAAGGACGGTTGGGACGGTTTGAGAAGGAGTTTTGTTTCCTTTGCGCTTCACGACGGCCTGGCGAAGCAGATATTCGATCTGGCCATTGACGCTGCGCAGTTCGTCCTGCGCCCAGGCCTCCAGTTCAGCCCAGAGCGCAGGATCGATGCGTAGGAGAAAGGACTTTCGTTCCATTTTTCAGCCTGTCAGTTATAGAGTGTGCCGGCGTTCACCACGGGATGCACTTCAGATTCGCCGCAGAGAACAACCATGAGGTTGCTGACCATGGCGGCGCGGCGCTCGTCGTCAAGGTTCACAACATGCTTATCGGCCAGTTCTTTCAGCGCCATTTCCACCATGCTGACGGCGCCTTGCACAATCTTCTGCCGGGCTGCGATGACGGCCTCGGCTTGCTGGCGGCGGAGCATGGCTTGCGCAATTTCCGGCGCGTAGGCGAGGTGAGTCAATCGCGCTTCGTCCACTACCACGCCCGCCCGACCCAAGCGTTCCTGCAATTCACTGCGAAGGGCCTGGGAGACTTCCGTGACATTGCCGCCACGCCCGCCCGACCCAAGCGTTCCTGCAATTCACTGCGAAGGGCCTGGGAGACTTCCGTGACATTGCCGCGAAGTGTGTTTTCGTGATCTTCACCATAGTCGTAGGAGTAGAGGCTGGCGAGATGGCGAAGGGCGGATTCGCTTTGCGTGGCGACGTAGGTTTCGTAATTGTCCACGTCAAAGGTGGCCTGCGCGGTATCCTGCACGCGCCAGACGACTACGGCAGCAATTTCAATGGGGTTGCCGCGCTTGTCGTTGACCTTGAGCTTTTCGCCATTCAGGGAGCGAGCGCGCAGCGAGATTTTGTTTCGCCCCGACAGGTTGCGGGCGAACCCCGAGCCGGCGGATTTCGCGGACGCCAGCTTGGTTTGCAAATCTCCAGCCGGTAACGAACTAGGTTGCGATGCTCCATTGGAATAGAAGGGGTTCGCCCAGTGAAAACCGCTGGTGCGCACCGTACCCTTGTAGTCGCCGAACAGGACGAGGACGCGAGCTTCGTTGGGCTGCAAGGTGAAGAAGCCCTTGAACAAAATAATGAGCACGACGAAGACGAGGACTGAAACGACCAGAAAAATCCCGCTCGGCGAGTTGGACGCATCGCGATCACCCTTCGCCGCGAAGAGCAAGAGGCCAAAATCGCCAAGAAGGAAAATAACAAGCAAGGCAAGCAGGGCCCAACCGTTTTGGACCCGTACGACATTTTCGTGATTGGAGGGGGCAGGGGAAGTGTTCATAGGGAGATCCTTTCGGGGGCCATCGTCTATATCGTAGTGATATCATATTGATATTCACGAGTCAAGAGTCATCCGCAAAGTTGGCAGGAACCCAAGTTGCGAGGGAGAGAGTTCGGTTTAAGCAGGAAGGGTTAGTCCTTGGCGGATTGGGCGGGCCACAAGCAACCCCCGACGACATGGTGGAGCGTGATGAGGAGTTCGAGGTTCAGTTGGAGGAAATAGGCGTGTGTAATTCCGTGCGTGAGGAATCTGTCGCACCTCCGGCGCTGCGAGCCAGCCAAATTTAATTAGTGCGCGACACTCTGAGTAAACGGCTTGAGCAGAATATCACGCCATGATGACTTTGTTTTGGGTGCGCGACACTCTGAGTAAACGGCTTGAGCAGAATATCACGCCATGATGACTTTGTTTTGGAAGCGGCGGGCGGCGATTACCAGCAACAGCGTGCCCATGAAGAAAAGAGCTACGGCATCGGTCCAAAGATGCACCCAGCCGGCGCCGCGGAGGATGATGCCGCGGGTGATGTCGATGAAATAGGTGGCGGGGACGAAATAACTGAGGACGTAAAAGAATTTGGGCATGGTTTCGCGCGGGAAGATGTAACCGGAAAAAAAGATGCTGGGAAGAATCGTGAGGAAGGCGAGCTGCATGGCTTCGGCCTGGGAATTGGCTTTGCTGGAAATCAGGATGCCGAGCGAAAGCGACACAAAGATGTACGGCAGGGAAAGCAGGGCGAGCAGCAGCACGCTGCCGTGAATTGGCACCCTGAAAATGAAACGCATGAAGGTGAGAATCATGCAGAGTTCGAAGAAACCGATCATCAGATAGGGAAGCAGCTTGCCAAGGAGAAGGCCCATCGGGCGTACCGGGGTGACGAAGAGCTGCTCGAGCGTGCCGCGCTCTTTTTCGCGGACGATGGAAAACGCGGTGAGAAAAGTGGTGACGTTGAGCAGCAGAATCGCGGTGAGGCCGGGAAGGAAAAAATTGGGAGAGCGCGAGTCGGGATTGAAAAGGATTTTAGGGCGCATGTCCACGGCGAAAGGGGGGTTGCCGGTGGCAGCGAGGACGCGGCGGAGGGATTCGTCGAGGCCGATCGCGGTGGTGACGTTGATGGCCTGGCCGGCGACGGAGGAATCGGAGCCGTCGATCAGCACGAGCACCTGGGCGCTCATCTGGTGGAGCAATTTGTCCGAATAGTCCACCGGGATTTTGATGCCGACACGGCATTTGCCGGAGACGATGGCGTCGGTGAGGTCGTGATCGGTTTCCACGAAGCGAACGAGGCGAAAGGTGTCGGAATTGCGGAGGCGGTCAAGCAGTTCGCGGCTTTCGCGGCGGCCGTCGGCGTTGTAAACGACAGTGTTGATCTGGCGGATGTTGGTGTCGATTCCAAAGCCCAGCAAGAACATCTGAAGCAACGGAATGATTAAAGAGAAAAAAAGCGTGCCGAAGTCGCGGCGCACGTGCAGCGCTTCCTTGTAGAAGACGGCGCTGAAACCGCGAAACGGATTAATCACGGTGTGCCTCGGTCTCCGACTGGTGTTTGTAGGT
>Ga0210396_10005305_pt1 | contig 12501 bp, 12 predicted proteins | sample IncBWH17OmetaG_FD_155466 | JGI IMG/M metagenome (GOLD analysis project Ga0210396, IMG submission 155466) | Forest soil microbial communities from Barre Woods Harvard Forest LTER site, Petersham, Massachusetts, United States - Inc-BW-H-17-O ...
ATCCCGCCGTTGGCGCGCAGGACCTGGCCGTTGATCCAGGCGCCGTCGGGGCCGGCGAGGAAGGCGACGGCGGCGGCGATGTCCTCGGGCTGGCCGAGGCGCTCCAGCGGGGCGAGCTTGGCCAGGTTGTCGATCACCGCCTGCGGCTTGCCGTCGAGGAAGAGGGCGGTGGCCGTCGGGCCGGGCGCCACGGCGTTGACCGTGATGCGGCGGCCGCGGAGCTCCTTGGACATCACGTGGGTCATCGCCTCCACGGCGGCCTTGGTCGCGGCGTAGACGCCATAGGTGGGCGCAAGGAGACCCACGACGCTGGACGAGAGGTTGATGATCCGCCCGCCCTCGCGCAGGCGTCGACCCGCCTCGCGCAGGGTGTTGAAGACACCCTTGAGGTTGACGGCGATCTGGCTGTCGAAGAGCGCGTCGTCGCTATCGGCGATCGTCGCGAGCTTCATGACGCCGGCGTTGTTGACCAGCACGTCCACCCCGCCGAAGGCCGTCTGGGCGGCGTCGAACATCCTGGCGACAGCGGCGGGGTCGCTGACGTCCGCCTGGGCGGTGATGGCGCGGCCGCCGGCCGCCTCGATCTTCGCCGCCACGGCCTCGGCCTCGGCGGCGCGACCGGCGTAGTTGACGACGACGGTGAAGCCGTCGGCCGCCAGCCGCTCTGCGATCGCCGCGCCAATGCCCCGCGAGGCGCCGGTGACGATCGCGACCTTGGTGTTGGCTTCCTGTTGCATCCTGGATCCTCCGCTTCGTCGCCGCTCTTTGCGTGCGACCGATGAGGGGAGGATGACTCTTGGATGCCCTGGGATAATCTCTCTAGGATCAGCAATACTGTTCAATCAGGGCGAACAATATGGATCGGCTGGAGGGGATGCGGCTGTTCACCCGGGTGGTGGATCGGCGAAGCTTCACCCAGGCGGCGCACGACCTCGACCTGCCGCGATCGACGGCGACACAGGTGATCCGGCAGCTGGAGGAGCGGCTGGGCGTGCGCCTCCTGCAGCGCACGACGCGGACGGTGCGGCCGACGCTGGACGGCGAAGCCTACTATCGCCGCTGCCTGGCGATCCTGGACGACGTGGAGGACGCCGAGGGCGCGTTTCGCGGCGCGGCGCCCAAGGGGGTGCTGCGCATCGAGGTGCAGGGCACCCTGGCGCGGCACTTCCTGACGCCCGGCCTGCCGGGTTTCTTCGCACGCTATCCCGGGATCGAGCTCGCGATGAGCGAAAGCGAGCGCTGGGTGGACGTGGTGCGCGAGGGCGTGGACTGCGTGCTGCGCTTCGGCGTCCTGCCGGACAGCGATCTGGTGGCGCGCCAGGTGACCCTGCTGGAGCGGATCACCGTAGCGGCGCCGGCTTATCTTGCGCAGTTCGGGCGGCCTGATACGCCCGGCGAGCTGGCGCGGCACCGGCAGGTGGGCCTGCGCTCGCGCACCACCGGAGCGCTGCGGATTTTCGAGTTCGTGTCGGCGGGCGGGGATGTGATCCGAGTGGATGACATCCCGGCGCCCTACTCGGTCACCGGCACCGAAAGCTTTCGCGACGGGGTGCTGCTGGGACTGGGGCTGGCGCAGATGCCGGTCTTTCACGTCGCGGACGACCTCGCGGAGGGCCGGCTGGAGCGCGTCCTGGCGGACTATCGCGTGCCGTCGATGCCGGTGTCCGTGCTGTATCCCCGCAACCGACAGCTCTCGCCCCGGGTGCGTCTCTTCATCGATTGGGCGGTCGGGCAGTTTGCGGCGACTTCCGAAGGAATTTGACCACGAACCTCATGAACTCCACGAACAAGTGAAGAATTATGAATGCGCCTTCGGCGCGATTATTTAGACATGGCCGTGATGAATTAACTCAGGCGTTCGTGTTGTTCGTGAGGTTCGTGGTCAATTGGAATTAAATGGCCTCTGCGTGGCGTATTCGGCACGGCGCGGAAGTCTCAGGGCGTCATGATCATCAGGGTCGAGGTGGCGGAGGCGAGCAGGCGGCCGGCGGCGTCCTTGAGGGTGGCCTCGGCGAACGCGGCCCGGCGGCCTCTGGAGAGGACGCGGCCCTCGGCCCTGACCGGACCGGTTTCGCTGGTCATCGGCCGGTGGTAGGCGACCTTCAGTTCGAGCGTGGTGTAGGTCTCGCCGGCCTTCATGGTCGAATGGACGGCGCAGCCGCAGGCCGAGTCCAGCAGGGTCGCCGCATAGCCGCCGTGCACCATGCCGATCGGATTGTAGACCTTCAGCGACGGGTGGCCTTCGAACACGGCGCGTCCCTCGCCGACTTCCACGAGAGCGATGTCGAGCGTCTGGCCGATCGGTGGGCGGCCTCCGGCGTCGAGCAGGGCCTGGAGCTGCTCCAGGCCCGAAAGCCCGGGCTCCAGCTCGGCGACCATATCCATTTGGGGAAGCTCCTCTGAGAAACTCTCAGGACCAGCGACGCAGAAGGACGCTGGCGTTGACGCCGCCGAAGCCGAATCCGTTGGAGAGCGCATGCTCCATCGGTGTTGGCCGCGCCGCGGGCCCGACGAGGTTGAGGTCCTCGGCGGCGGGATCGGGCGTATCGAGATTGAGCGTCGGCGGGGCGATCTGGTCGCGCAGGGCGAGGACGGTGAAGATCGCCTCCAGGCCGCCGGCGGCGCCCAGCAGGTGACCGGTCGCCGACTTGGTGGCGCTGACGGCCGGTCCGCCTTCGCCAAAGACGCTGCGGATGGCGGCGATCTCGCCAAGGTCGCCGACCGGCGTCGAAGTCGAGTGGGCGTTCAAATGCTGCACGTCGCGGGGCTTAAGGCCCGCCTGGGCGAGCGCCAGGCGCATCGCCTGCGCCGCGCCACGGCCGTCTTCCGGCCCCGAGGTGATGTGCCAGGCGTCCGCGGTCGTCCCGTAGCCCACCACCTCGGCGAGGGGGATGGCGCCTCTCGCCAGGGCGTGATCGAGCGCCTCGAGCACGAGTACGCCGGCGCCCTCGCCCATGACGAAACCGTCGCGGGCCGCATCGAAGGGGCGCGAGGCCCTCTCCGGCGTGTCGTTGAAACCGGTCGACAGGGCGCGCGCCGCGGCGAAGCTGGCGAGGCTCACGCGGTCTATGCAGGCTTCGGCGCCGCCGCAGACGACGACGTCGGCCTCGCCGGCGCGGATCGCCCGCGCGGCGTCTCCAAGCGCCTGGACACTCGCGGCGCAGGCCGTCGCCGGGGCGCCGAGCGGCCCCTCGAAGCCATGGGCGATGCTGACGTGACCCGCCGCCAGGTTGACCAGGAAGGAGGGGATGGTGAAGGGCGACAACCGCCGCGGTCCCTCCTGGTCCGTCGTGCGGACGGCCCGGGCGATCGCTGGGAAACCGCCGATCCCAGAAGCGATCATGGTCCCCGTACGCTGGCGCTCGCGGTCGTTCGAAGGGGTCCACCCCGCCATGGTCACGGCCTCCCGCGCGGCGGCCAGGGCCAGCAGGATGAACCGGTCCATCTTGCGCTGGTCCTTCGGCGAGGCGGCCTGGTCGGGGTCAAATCCGCCCTCGGAATCCTCCGCGGCCGAGGGGACCACGCCGCCGATCTTCGCGGCGACGCCGTCCACGATATCATCTGGCAGCCTTCGGATCCCCGAACGCCCCACGAGCAGACGACGCCACACCGTCTCCACGCCGCATCCGGGCGGTGAGACGACGCCCATTCCGGTGATCACGACGCGAGTCATGCTGGATGTCCTAAGCGGCTTAGCGTTCGGCGCGACGCGCCCGCGCGAATTCAATCGCACGTAGGGTCTCGGCGCTAGCGGCCGGCCCCGGCACGTGGACAGTGTTCCTGGGCGTGAGCCGCTCCCCCGTACGGGCGTCGATCACGACCGGATCGCGTTCGAGATTGGTGGCGGGATCGCCGAGCAGGAAGGCGCGCTCGTCGTCAGCCAGATGCCGGTTTCCCCAGGCGAAGAGAGCCATCAGCACGGGGAAGAAGTCGCGCCCCTTTGGCGTGAGCACATACTCGTAGCGGGCCGGGCGTTCGGCATAGAGCCGCCTCTCGAACAGGCCCTGCTCCGTCAGATGCTTGAGCCGCCGGGCCAGCATGTTTGGCGCCACGCCCAGGCTCTCGAGGAACTCGTCGAACCGCCGCACCCCGCGAAAAGCGTCCCGCAGGATGAGGATGCTCCACCAGTCGCCGACGCTCTCCAGAGCGCGGGCGGCCGGGCACTCCCAGGCGGCAAAGCTCGTGCGCTGCATGAAGTCTCGTTAGTCCAGTCACTTTCATCATGCAAGTCACTTTGCCGCGACCGTCCAGCTGGGTGGGAGAGAGTCGTTCGGGCTGGGGTCGAGAGGAATTGAGATTGGGGGAACAGGAGAGCCCGTCACGGTAATTCCCCCGATAGCCTCCGCATGAGACGCAAACGCAGGGTGACCCCGAACGGGGACACTTCCATGCGTACGCTTATCCTGGCCCTCGCATTCGCCTGCGCCGGCACAGCCGCCAGCGCCGATGTCGTGGTGCTGAAGAATGGCGACCGTATTACCGGCAAGGTCGTCTCGGAGACGGGCGGCAAGCTGGTCGTGACGCCGGACTTCGACAAGGCCGACAAGGTGACGATCAGCCTTGACGACGTCGCCACCTTCTCCACCACCGGCCCGGTGAAGCTGCAATTGAAGGATGGTTCGGTGATCAACCAGCCGGTCGCCCAGGGCGGCGCCGGCGTCGTCGTCCCGGCCGCCGTGGCCGGCCCGGTGCAGCTGGCCGATATCGCCGCCATCAATCCTCCGCCGCCCGATACCTGGAGCGGCTCGGTGGCTCTCAACGGCAATTACTCCCACGCCGCCACCAACACCGCGGCGTTCGGCGTCGCCGCCGCGGCGACCCACACCACGCCGGACGACAAGATCATCCTGGCGGGCGCCTACAACTACGGTGAGACCACGACCCACGGATTCACCACCGAGAACGCCAACAACTGGTTCCTCTCTGGCGAATACGACCGGTTCATCACGCATCAGATCTACGCCTACGTCTCAGAACGCAGCGAAGCCGATCACGTGAACTTCCTTCGGCTGCGGCTCACCCCATCAGGCGGCCTCGGTTACCAGTGGGTCAACGAGCCCGATTTCCACTTCAGCGTGCAAGGCGGCGTGGCCTGGATCTACCAGGACTACAGCACCGAGCCCGAAGCCACGGAGAGGTTCGGCGTGCGTGTCGGCTACCGCGTCGACAAGAGCTGGGATGGCGGCAGGCTCAGCATCTTCCACGACCTTATGCTCACCCCGAGTTTCTCCGGCGAGTTCCTGCTTCAGGGCGACGCGGGCGTGCGCATGCAGCTGACCAAGAAGATGTTCTCCTCGATCACCATCAACGCCACCTACGACAACCAGCCGGGCGCGGGGGCGCAGGAGCTCACGACCCAGCTGTTGTTCGGCCTGGGATATTCCTTCTGAAGAAGGTGAGGCGAGAAGCCGCGCTATCCTGCGACCGGCCGGAGCTGGAGGTTGTCCCGGTGCTGCGGGCCGCGGGGCCCATAGTCGAGCTCAGCTCCTTTGTTGCTGCTCATGATGACCGGCGCTGGCGCATCGTGGCGGTCCATGATCGACTCCACGAAGATCATCGTGTCGTTCTGCACGCTAAGAACCTCCCGCAGGTCTCCCAGGGATTTGACGACGAAAGATCGCGCGGAGGTATCGGGGCGCAACACCTTTGGCAGTCCGGCATAGGCCCAGTTGGCGATGTCGTTGTATGGCTCGCTCTTGCCGATATAGCCGCGTTCGATGGTATAGCCGCCGTTGTTGATGAGGAAGATCACCGGCTTGTAGTCGTGCCGCAGAATCGTCGAGAGTTCCTGCGCCGTGACCTGGAAGGATCCGTCGCCCACGAACAGCAGGTGACGACGGTGTGGCGCTGCAGTGAGCGCGCCGAGCAGGGCGCCGACCGAGTAGCCGATCGATCCCCAGTTGATGGAGCCGATGAAACTGCAGCCCGTCGGGAGCTTCAGGCCGAGAATGGCGTATGCCGTGCCATTGTCGATGTAGAGGACGTCCCGGGGGCGGAGGTAATCCTGAATGGCGCGCCAGTAGGCGGCCTGGGTCAGCCTGCCTGAGCCGTCGGTGGGTGCGGCGGTCATTGCCGACGGAGCTCGGCGCGAAGCGCTCGCCTTGGATTGCGGGACCTTAGAGACGACGCCGCGGAGGACTTCCTCGAGTGTCACCGCCTGGTAGTTCTCGTCGCCGACATCAGCCGAATGTCCGCGCAGGTGAATGGCGCCCGGGGGCAGCGCGGCGCTGAAGTCACCCGTGGTGACCTCGATCGGCCTGTAGCCAATCGCGAGCAGACAGTCGCTGGCCTCGATGACCTCGCGCACACCCGGTTCGCTCGCCCTGCCGGCGTAGATGCCGAGGTAATGCGGGAAGGTCTCGTCGATCACGGCCTTGGCGGCGTTGATCACCGCCACCGGAGCCTGGATCTTGCCCGACAGCTCCATGATTACGGGCGCGACCCTGAACCGGTCCGCGTCGGCATCCACCAGCACCGCCGGCGACCTGGCGCCAGCCAGTCGTTCCGCGATCGCGGCAATGCACGAGGCCAGCCGCTCCGGATCGCTGGGCGGCTCGGCGAGGACGAGGGGATCCGTGGGAACCTCGATCTTGAGACAGGCGATGTCGGACGGCAGCTCCATGTAGACCGGAAGCTTTTCGCGCCAGGCAGTGAGGATCAGCCGGTCGATCTCCGTGGCCGCGTTGCGAGGTGTGAGCCTGGTCTGCGCGGCGGTCACGTGAGCATAGGCGCCCAGGAAATGATCCCAGGTTCCATCGGCCATGGTGTGATGCATTCCCAGGCCCCGGTCGATGGACCTGAGCGGTATTGATCCGCAGATGGCGATGACAGGGACATGCTCGCTGTACGAACCGCCGACACCGTTGATCGCGCTGAGGGCTCCAACGCCGTTTGTCACCAGGAAGGCGCCCAGGCCGTTGAGCCGCGCATAGCCGTCGGCGGCGTAGGAGCCATTGAGCTCGCCAGTCGTGCCGATCCATTCGAGCGCGCCGGAGTCCCCCAGCTGCTGCAGCAGCGGGAGGTTGTAGTCGCCGGGAACACCGAACAGGTGTCCAACGCCAGCTTCCTTGAGTCGGCGAAGGAGGAAGTCGCCGATCGTCATCCATCGCGTAGGCTTGTCAGGCATGTCTCTTCTCCTTCCTGTCTCACCGTCAAACGACGATGAGTGACCGAGGCGCTCCGAGCCTTACCGAGCGAGCCGACGACTGCCTCGGAAGGCCCCTGGCCGACCTTCACGCCTTGGCGACGTCGACGACCGCCCGCGCAAAGGCCTGCGGAGCCTCCTGCGGCAGGTTGTGACCGACGCCGCCGCTGATGTTGCGGTGCTCATAGCGGCCGACGAACTTGCTGGCGTAGGCGCTGGGCGGCGGGTGCGGGGCGCCGTTGGCGTCGCCTTCCATGGTGATGGTCGGGACCTTGATCACGGGCGCGGCGGCCAGTTGTGTCTCGATGGCGTCGTACCTGGCTTCGCCCTTGGCCAGGTTCTGTCGCCAGCGATAGTTGTGGATCACGACGTCCACATGGTCGGGATTGTCGAACGAGGCCGCCGTACGCGCGAAGGTCGCGTCAACGAAGTTCCACTTCGGCGAGGCGAGGCGCCAGATCAGCTTGTTGAAGTCGTTGAGGTTCTTGGCGTAGCCGGCCTTTCCGCGGTCGGTGGCGAAGTAGAACTGGTACCACCACTGGTATTCGACCTCCGGGGGGAGCGGCTGTGCGCCGGACGCCTGGCTGCCGATCAGGTAGCCGCTGACCGAGACGAGCCCCTTGCAGCGCTCGGGCCACAGGGCGGCGATGATGTCCGCCGTCCGCGCGCCCCAATCGAAGCCGGCCAGGATCGCGCTCTTGACGCCTAGCGCGTCCATCAGCGCGGTCGTGTCCACCGCCACCGCCGCCGGCTGGCCGTTGCGGAACGTCTGGGCCGAGAGCATGCGCGTGGACCCGTAGCCGCGCAGAAAGGGGACGATCACACGAAACCCTTGCGCGGCGAGCATCGGCGTCACGGCGTCGAAGGCGTGGATGTCGTAGGGCCAGCCGTGCAGGAGCAGCACTGGCGGGCCGTCCGCCGGACCGGCCTCCACGTAGCCGACGCTCAACAGCCCGGCGTCGATTTGGCGGACCGGTCCGATCGGAGCCGCCGCCTGCGCGCTGGCGCGGGTCGGAAGGATCGCAAGCTGCGCCGCAGCGATCGTCGTCGCCGCAACTCCGAAGAACCGCCGGCGGCCATCGTCGATAAAGTCGGGGGCAGGCATTTCCAGCCTCCTCTGATGCAGGCGCTGGAAACCGCCCCGACCGGTCAACGCATAACAAGCATGCCCGTCTGCGCGGAACGGCGCTATCCCGTACTTTGTCGATCGGACGAGCGAGGGAAGGGGCGGTCTATCCCAGTCCCTCCCCTTTATGGCGCAGCAGCCGCTCGGGGCGGTCGCTCAGGTGAAGCTCGAACCCAAATAATAGCCCAGGCGCGCTTCGAGATCGCCAGGCTGCTGCAGGCCGAGTGGCACGAGCGTCGCGAGGCGGCGTTGGGGCTCCGGAAGCGCCACGGAGCTGGTGAACGCCTCCCAGGACGTCTTCAGCTCGGCGATCGACGGCAGGCTCGGCCCGTCCACGAAGCTCTTGGTCAGGGAGATCGCGTGACGGTCGAAGGAGGCGATCCGCCTGGCCAAGGTGTCGACGAAGCCATCCAGGTCCGAGTCGGGCAGGGATCGGTTCACATAGCCATAGAGCTCGGCTGTCGGCCCATCGATGTCGTCCGCGCCCAGAACCACTTCCAGCGCGCGTCCGCGCCCGATCAGCCTGGACAGACGCGCCATCGGACCGCCGCCCGGGGCGAAGCCGACGCCGACTTCCCAATGCGACAGGATCGCCTTCTCGCGACTGGCGAAACGCATGTCGCAGGCGAGCGCGAGCTCGCTGCCCGAACCGGTCGCACGCCCCCGGATCGAGCAGATCGACGCCACCGGCGCACGGCTGAGGCGGATCAGGAAGTCGGGGAATGGATGCATCCCCGTGGGCCCGGGCGGCATCCCTAGGGATTCGTCGATGCTCCCCAGCACGTCATAGTGAGCCATGAAACAGTCGGGGAGCGCGCTGTCGAACACGATCACCTTCAACGCCCTGTCCGCCTCGATAGCGTCGATGAGCGCCGCCAGCTCCCGGATCATTTCGGGCGTCGTGAGATTTAAGGGAGGATTATCGAGGCTCGCCCGCCAGAAAGCGGGCGTCACGCGCTCGATCTTCACCTGGTTCTTCGAAGCATTTCCATCGGTCATCGCGGTACGATCCTCTTGCAAACGCGCGCGCACCTGGATCCGGTCGAGACCGCCCTCACTCGGCGACTCCCGTCTCGTGTTCGGCGCGCGCCCATCGCCGCTCCCGCCGAACGCGCTTCCTTGGGCCTGGGACCCGATCAGGCCCTGGCGGTGGCGGCGAGCTGTTCGAGCAAGACCTTCGCACCCGGACCGGAGGACGCCGGATTCTGCCCGGTGACCAGAAGACCGTCGGTCACGACGTAGGGCTGCCAGTCGTCCTTCTTGGAATAGATGCCGCCGAGACGCTTCAATTCGTCCTCGACAAGGAACGGCACGATCTTCGTCAGGCCCACCGCTTCCTCCTCGCCGTTAGTGAAGCCGGTGACCTTCTTGCCTGCGACCAGGGGCCGGCCATCCGCCGCGCGGGCACGATGCAGGACGCCGGGCGCATGGCAGACCAGCGCGATCGGCTTGCCCGCCGCCAGGAAGCTTTCGATCAATCGAACGGAGTCCGGGTCTTCGGCCAGGTCCCACATCGGCCCGTGCCCACCCGGGTAGAACACGGTGTCGAACCCTTCCTGCGAGACAGAGTTCAACTTGACCGTGTTCGCCAACGCCGCCTGCGTCGCGGGGTCGGCGTCGAACCGGTGGGTGAGCTCGGTCTGGAATGCGGGCTCGTTGCTCTTGGGATCCAGCGGCGGCTGACCGCCCTTGGGAGAAGCCAGAACGATCTCCGCGCCGGCTTCCTTGAAGTTGTAGTAGGGCGCCGCGAACTCCTCGAGCCAGAATCCAGTCTTACGCCCCGTATTTCCAAGTTTGTCGTGCGAGGTGATGACCATCAGGATCTTCATGACTGCTTCTCCTCATCGTACGCGACTTCAGGGTTGAGACCGCCGCCGAACCCAGCCAGAAAACCTGGGTGAGCGCGGGAATCCGACCAACGCAAATGCAAAGACGAACGCACAGGTCGAAGGACGCCAACCGCCGACGCTTGTATCGAAAGATGCGCGAAGGCCCTGTCCACGGATATTGGACCTAGGTCTCGACGATATCTTGGTATCGACGGCGGCCGCACGAAGGTTGCGGGAGATGGGGCCGCGCGCCCGCCGGGAGAGACCCTCGGACGATCGCCGCGTCCCGTTCGAGACCTGGCTCCACCCCCGATCGCTCCAACCGAAGGGATCAACGCCAATGTCGCCTTGGCAAGATTTGAAGACACGCACGGCAGTCGAACGCATTGGCGCGTTCGCGGATGCGGCTCGCCCCCGCCGCCAGCCGTATCTTCGGCTTTACCGAGGGCGAAGCGGTCGGTGAACGGCTTGACCTGATCATCCCGGAGCGCCTGCGCGCTCGCCATTGGGAAGGCTTCGACAGGGTGATGGGCGGAGCCCCAAGCCGCTACGGCGATGGCGCCTTTCTCGCCGTGCGGGCCCTGCACAAGGATGGTCGGCAGATCTCTGTCGAGTTCACGATCTGGGCCGCGACCTTGCGGCGCTGAAGCAGAACAGCTGACCAGGCATCCCCCCATTTCGTTGCGCCAAACGTACGGTTCTATACATTGCGTCGCACAATGGCCGGCGGAGACCTGCAGATAGGTCCGTATGTCTTGTCCATCGCGAGGTCTGGCGCTGGCCCAGCGCGATCCTAAACGTCGAGATAAATGCGTACTACCCCCGCCGCCGGCGCCTGAGCGCCGAGGTCCGCGTGTTCGTCGACCTGCTCGTTTCCACGTGCAAGGAGCAGGAGCGCACTCTTGAGGTGCGTTCTTGTTAGCCGCGCCAGCGCTACGCGACGGCGGGACTGCCGCAAACCAGGAGCAACACCATGCAGGCGCTGTACCTGGAGGATTTCGAACCAGGTCAGGTCTTCGAGAGCAAGCCTCGCGCCATAACGGCCGAGGACATCGTCCGTTTCGCCTCGGAGTTCGATCCGCAGCCGTTTCACCTCGACCCGGAGGCGGCCGAGCGCGGCTTCTTCCGCGGACTGTCCGCCAGCGGGTGGCACACGGCCGCCTTGGCGATGCGCCTTCTGGTCGAAGCGCTCCCCGTCGCCGGCGGCGTGGTCGGCGCTGGCGTCGAAGCTCTTGAATGGAAGGCGCCGGTGCGTCCAGGCGACCGGCTGAGTTTGCGTTGCCAGGTGCTCGAGATCATCCCCTCCAGGTCGCGGCCGGACCGCGGCATCGTCCGCTTCCTCCACGAGGTCCTCAACCAGGACGGCGTGGTCGTCATGAGCCAGAGGCCCAAGCTGGTGGTCCCACGCCGGTAGGCGGTCACCAGCAGCCAGGCCGCCTGATCTGGCGAGGCGGGCGCGTCGGCAGGCGTATCTTCATGGCCGTTTGACCGACAGAAGGTCCCGACCTGCGCCTGTGAGCTGAACTTGCTTTTTTCCTCCTGCGCTCACCCGCTCCACGAGCCCGCCGTCCACGGCATCCTCCCACACGGGCAATCGCGGGCAGTTCGTGCGCCACGCATCCATTGTCTCGGTATATGAGCGCGGCTGCCTGGCGACCCACTCGAGGAACTCAAGTAAGGCGTCAGATGGTGAGATCTGTTTGGGGAGCAAAGCAGGTTCTTGGCTCGTCATCAGCAATTCTCCCTTGGCAGCGGCGCTGGCCTGGCATCGGTGAGTTTATATTGGAACTGATCGCCAGACGGACAATCTCGAGCCAAGGGCGGCAACTTCGAGAACGACGGTATCTCAGCGGACGAACGCCGGCCTTGCCGACCTGGCGATGTCGAACACCCCCCGCCAGGCCAACTCGCAGCAATGCTTGGGTGCGGCCGAGCCCGCCCTATCTGATTGCCTGAGGCAAAGGGAATTTCGAACGATATGGCGACGGGCTGGGCGCACGAAGGCGCTGTCCTCGATCAGATCCAGGACACCATCACCGATGGCGTTCGGGGCGCTCGCGCTCGCCTCCCGCAAGGCGAAGGCACGTTGGAGTGTGTTGAGTGCGGAGACGAAATCCCACTGCGCCGGCGCGAGGCCTTGCCTGGCGTCACCACCTGCATCGCCTGTCAGTCCGCCCGGGATCAACAGGTGGTCCACTCCACGATCAATCGGCGCGGAAGCAAGGACAGCCAGCTCAAGTAGTGTCGACTTCGTGGCTGGCAGCTTGATCATGGCGAAACTGTCTGAGATTGTCTGGCTGTGGGCGGCGCGGCGGTGACATCCTAGCCCACGTTCGATGGCGGCGGCCCGGCGGGCCGACGCTCCTGCGGCTGCGCGCCGCTTTCTTCGCCGCGAATCCCAA
>Ga0210396_10005307_pt1 | contig 12498 bp, 27 predicted proteins | sample IncBWH17OmetaG_FD_155466 | JGI IMG/M metagenome (GOLD analysis project Ga0210396, IMG submission 155466) | Forest soil microbial communities from Barre Woods Harvard Forest LTER site, Petersham, Massachusetts, United States - Inc-BW-H-17-O ...
CGCTGGAATATGGCATTCCAAGGTCGAAAGTGAGGTTAAGTACGCTGAATCGAGAAGGTTAACCGCGCGCACCGCCGCAAATGTGAAGTGGTCAAAACATGCTCCAAGCAATGCTCCGAGCATGCCGCCAGCATCCGTCGAGCAATGCTATCCAGACTCCAGACTCCAGACACCAGAAACTTCAAATTCAACACCTAAACCCAGTGGTGTTCTGTTCGAAGTGCCGATCTGGATACCGCAACCCGCATGGCAGGCATACGTCGAGATGCGCGGAACGATCAGGCCGAAGACCGCGCTTCTCATTTTCAAGAAACTCCAAGGATGGATGGAAGCTGGAGATGATCCTGGTTTGATTCTCGAACAAAGTGTCGTGAATGGATGGAAGGGAATTTTCCCACTTCGAAAGGAAGCTACAAATGGACAACCAGCCTCGGAACAACGCTCTCAACGAGTCCGCGCTGCCGCCGCAGCAGTTCTCGGAACTACTGGCCCAATGGGGCGAGCTTTACGCGGCGAACTACGGGAAGGAACCGACCGTGGAAACATTTCTCACATACAAGATCGGCCTCTCCGACTTGGAACCAAGGTTTCTCCATAGCGCATTCGCGGAATGTCTGCGCACGTCCATCTTCCCGCCGAACGTCGCTAAAATTCGCGCTGCCTACGATGTGATTTACGAACGCGAGACACGAACTTATTTCGAGGGACCGGAACCAATCGAAGAGCTATCGAAGAGCGACAAGCAGGTTCTCGCGCAATTATTCAATGAATTTTGGGACGAACACTTGAAGATGCCATCGGAGGCGATGCCGGGAATGCGTTGGACTCCGAATCAAGGATGGCTCGCTCGACAGAAATCTTTGGAGCTTGAGGAAATCGAAAGACAGGTTCCGGCCAAGTTTCGGAGTGTCGATTCGGGTAACTAGAGATAAAGCGGAGGGCCGAAACACATGTATGTCAATGTCTCCAGGCTCGAACTTCATAAGCTGCTAAAGGTCAGAACGTTCGGCTTTGATCGCAGCCCGAACGGGGATTTCATATTCGATGTCTGGCATTACCGGATAAGGGTTAACTTCAGGTTTCCGGAGGGCCGAAAACCATGAGCGTCGATCCTGGCAAGAGATGCGAAATTTGTAATCGCCTCCGTCCTATCGATCCGAAACAAGCTGACAAAAGAACGGTCTATTTCTGCCCGTCTCACAGGAATTCCGAGAAGAGAGCGCAATTATGGGCACAAAGCCAAATTCGTCCCGAGAGGCCATGAGAACGCCGAGTCGGTCCCCCGTCAATCGGCGCTGGTCGAAGCAGTTCACGCGGCAGTATTTCGGAGGGCACTCGAATGGACAAGAACCGACTGTGGCTCACGATCCGGAAAGAGGAGCGCTCCGGGCCGGAACGAGCGGCCATCGAAGCATCGAGGACGAAGCTCGGCAGCCTGAACACCGGGGCGCTCGCAAAGTACGCCCTCGCGTTTCACAAGTCCAAGGATCGGCGAAAGCGGGGATCGAACGCCGATGCTTCTGCGGAGCGTTGAATATCGCTGCGTGGCTGCCGTTTACCTGCCCGAGATGCCATTTGCTGTGGCGCGAAATTAACTCTTGACACCTTTCGGATTATGATTATGATGTCTTCGATGATTACCAGAACAGAGCTTCGGAAGGGTGAAGTCGATTGCCGGATGTGCGGCTATGCGTGGAAGCCAAAGGTCGAGAAGCCGAAAGAGTGCCCCTTTTGCAAATCTCGGAAATGGAACGAACCCAAGCCGAAAGGATCGAAATGAAGGGCCGAAAAGAAGAGGCTGAGGTCATTGTCCGGCTCGACCAACTAACCGGCGAATGCCATATTTGCGTCTCCTGCTGGCCGTCGATGGCTCGTAAGATGTTGAAACTGTACGGTTTGTGTCTTCCAAAGAGCGGGAATAACGTGCATTACTGGACCGTGCCCCTTAAATCCATCACATTTCGGAAGCTATCGGCAGTTGGGAAACCGCGTAAAGCGCCCAGTTCTGCATTCAAACGCCACACAGAAGGCCAGTCTGGAGAAAAACTCGTGGGTGCAGGCTTTGGGGAGAGTGAACACAAGTACTACGTCACTGTAGGAGTTCTCGGCAAGCGCCCGGAGAAGAAACCCGATGGCCGATGAAGATTCGGAGTGGCGGAGCCTATTGCAGATTTTGCCGCTTGGCCTCTATGAACGCTGGCAGGTCCAGATGAAAAGGATTGCCCGGTGCAACGGGATCAGCATCGAGGCGTTCGACAAGGCCGACAAGCGGTCGAAGGAAGATACCGGGCCGAGGGTTATGGCGTATGAAGCCTTGCTCGTGTTGATCGAACGGTCGGACGATTCGACCCTGAGAGTATGAACGTCTTCGAGGGATTGCGCTTCAATGTTCGAGTTGGCCTGTTTGCCCGTCGCCAGCGCATGTTAGGTATCCGGCCCTTGCTGATCCGGTGCGCGTCGAAGGGCCGATTCACGACCTACAAGGTTCGGGGGTCGAAGTCGAGTTGGGAGTACCGAGTCGAGAGTTGGGATATTTACCGATGCCAAGATTCGGCCAAACCGATGCCACTGCGACCGCCGAAGCGTATCGCAGTAAACGCTTCCTTGACAAAAGGAAAAGGAGTCGGCTTCTCCGACGCGCTGATGGCACGTACCGTGTGGAGTTGTCTGGCGTTGATGCAACGAATCTTCGGATAGCGTGTTTCGAGCGGGACCATGGCTGCTGTGTGGATCGCGGCGACGGGCACGAATGCCACGGTCCGTTACAGATGTCCCACTGGCCTCCGATGAGCAAATCGGAAGGGTCGGACGAACTCGACAAAGTTTCGGTTCGGTGTTGGAGGCACCACGTTTTACTGGATTATCATGGCGAACCGGCTCATTTCTAAGGTCAAGCCCGCTGGCATCAGCTTCTCGGTTCCGGCAGTGCCGCCATCGGTGAACCATTACTTATTACGCGCTCGGAACCGTCAGCACTATTTTGTCAGTCCCGAAGCCGAGCAGTTCAAGGACCTGGTTCTGGCGATAGCGAACTCGAAGAAGCTGGTGATCCGGTGGAGACATTACGGAGTCGAAGTTTCGATCTTCCTCGGAAAGAAGCAGAAGGGCGATCTCGACAACTTCGCAAAAGTGACGCTAGATTCTTTAGTTTACTCGGCCATTATCGACTCGGACGCGAAGATTACGAACTTGCGCATGTCGAAGTCTCGGGACATTGCCAATCCTCGCACTGTGATTTCCGTGTGGGCCGAATAGGGATGGGAAAGGGACAGATCGACATGAGCCAACCGTTAGGTGTTTCCCTGGAATGGATTCGCTGCGCTGATATATTGCCGCCCGATGGCGTTCCGGTGCCAACGAAGATCGATGATGCCAAAGGTTGCCGCAACGAACAGGACCTCAAGCGGCAGGGCAATCTATGGTTCGTCCCGGATGGCTCGATGTATGTCTACTACACGCCGACACATTGGAGGCCGCTGTGACGCCCGACCCGCTTGAGCCGTTGAGGAAGATGGTCGAGAAGTGGCCTACTGCTGAATGGGGTTGGTATGACAATCACAAGGTCAGACAGTTTCCCAAAGGGCCGGACGATTGTGCCAACGACCTCGCCGCCGCACTCCCGGCGCTCGAAGAGGCGTTGGCCAAGATAACCGTCGAGTACGGTAAACGAATTATTGCGTTGCAGGATCAGATCACCGAAATGGCTGCCCGCGTCGAGAATCTAACCGAGGCCCTCGATCATGTCTTAGCCATTGAACATTTTACAAGTCTCGATGCGGTGAGATATGGCGACGAATCCATAAAACAGATTGTTCTCCACGCTCTCGGAAGGAAGGTCGAGCCATGAGGTTGACAGTAGAACAGATAGCGATGCGTCGCAGACCTGGACTCATGGTTTGGGAGCAGGATTATATTGACACCATTGACGCCCTCTGCGCCGAGCGCGATGCGGCGGTGACTCAGTTCGCACAGGATGCCGCACAAGAGATTCGTACAGGCGGAGTTTATCGTTTAGAACATCCTGCGATGCCGATGATTCGGGACGCCATTGCTGCCGAGCGCGATGCGGCTCGCGGGGAGGCGCTGGCAGCAACACAAATCCGTGATGAGATCATTGACATCATGAAGGTCTACCACGAGCAAGAAGCGCGAGGCAGCGTCGATACTCCCGGTGGTCTTGAACATATGGGCGACGTTTGGAGCTTGTTCCGAAAATGGGAGCGACTCGCCCTCGACCCATCGGCGGTGAAACGATGAAATACTTCTTGGACACTGAGTTCATCGAGGACGGCAAGACAATCGACCTGCTCTCGATTGGTATAGTGGCCGAGGACGGGAGAACCTACTATGCCGAATCTTCGGAATGTGATCTCACGCGAGCAAGCGACTGGGTAAAAGAGAATGTGCTACCTCACCTGCTGGGCGAGGAGAAAACTCGCAAGCAGATTGCAGAGGACATTATTTCGTTCGCTCGGATCAATCCCGAGTTTTGGGGTTACTACGCCGATTACGACTGGGTTGTGCTCTGCCAACTTTACGGGCGCATGATCGACTTGCCGAAGGGCTGGCCGATGTACTGCCGCGACCTCAAGCAATTACTCGACGAACGTGGTAATCCCAAAATGCCGAAGCCGCTCAAGGAACACAACGCGCTCTCGGATGCACAGTGGAATTGGTGGGTCTATCGCAAGCTACAGAAGATGGACCCATCGGCGGTGAAGGCGGCTGACCCGAAATGAGAACCGACAAAGTTTATCTCGGAGATGGTCTCTACGCCGCATGGGACGGGTATCGCGTCATTCTCACTGCCGAGAATGGCATCGAAGCTACAGATACAGTCTATCTCGATGAAAATACATGGGCCGCTTTGGTCAATTACATTGGCACACTGAAAAAGAAGGCGAGGTCCGGCTAATGCGAGACAGATATTACGGGGAAACGCCGATGGATCGGGAACCAGAGGAATCCCTTGACGATTTGAGTTTCTTTTGTAGCGCTTGCTTTTGCTCGATTTATTGCTATGACGACGAATGTGAGTGTGACTGCCACGGAAGAGATACGGAGTTTGATTCTTAGAAGGCGGCTGAGGAGCACAAACGATGACCTTCGAGGAATATCATCGTCAGCAGGCATCTTGCTGCGAAGCGTGCGCGGAGAACTGCCCACATATCGAACGGGAGCGACTGTTCTGGAACGCCGCGACCGCCGAAGCCGAGAAGCAAGCCAAGAAGAGGGAGGTCGAGGCGCGGTACGACGAATCGAAGTGGTGGTATGAACGCGTCAAGGCAGTCGAAGATCATCTAGAAGTACGCCTTGAAGCCAATCGCCTAGCCGCTCGGCCCGCGTCAGGGCAATGTGTCCACGGTCGTGCCACGATGATTGAACACGGTCAGCGTTGGCATCGAGACGACTCTTCGATTTGTTATGGAGGGCAAGCGGAAGGGAAAGAGAAATAGCCGTGAGCGCCCTAATCACATTGCTACTGACGCCGGAGCAGGCTCGAAGATTGGTCGGAAGGATTGCCCGCTCTGTCAGGTCTCGGAAAAGTTGACAGAATCGTTGGAGCTTCGGAAGTCGGCCAAGTAGGGCCGAGGGTTGAGTTGGGCACTCGCCATCGGCACGTGGAAGCCAGTGTCCTTCGGGACCTACTGAGTGGTAAAGGTTGATCGGCGGCGAGTGTCCTACTGAGTCCGGGCCGTGGCGCATCTCGCGCCGGAGAGGATCGGTAAATGGCGCTTCACATCACATCCGAGAAAGCTGCCGCCGACCTCCGAATCGAGGCTGACAAGCTGATGGAGTCGGCCCGAAGGCTGATCGTGACCGGAGAACTCGATACGGCCGTCCTATGCTCCGTCGCGGGCCGGGTTGCCGAGTGCGCCGGGGCGTTGAGGTATATTGCCGACGCCATCGAAATTCCGAGGTAGAATGTCGAGAATGAGCGCATCGAACAAACCATACATTGAGCCACAAGCACAACGAGCTTGGCCCGAGCATTCCTGCTACGAGTGGAATCGGCAGCATTACATCTCGACTCCCGAATATCTGGCAACGATGTGCGGGACCTGTAATCACATCACCGGATTCAAGTGGCGCAGCCCCTGGCGCAGATTCGTCAGTCTGTTCACTTCGGAGCCGACACTTCGAAAAGAAGTGAAGTTTGTGCTTAGAGAGTGGTGGTGGAAGCGATTTGTTCGATGAGACTCTACTGGTTCCTCGTTTGGATGTGGCACGAATTTCGAATCACAAGGAGAGCTAAATGGCGAGTTTTGTAAGCGTGTTGAAAAAGATCGGCGAAGTGATTGTCGATGCGGCGGGCATCCTTACCGGGGTCGGCCCGCTCATCACAAACCTCATCCCGGCAGGGTCGAAAGCAAACACCGTGGTCGGCACGGCGATCAGCGATCTCACGCAGATCGGCAGCATTGTAACGACGGTCGAATCGGCGTTCTCGGCGGTCACGACAGCGAAGACAGGCCCATTGAAGCTTCAGGCTGCCGCGCCGCTCGTCAGCCAGATCATCCAGCAATCGGCGCTCGTGGCCGGACATCCGATTGCCAATTCGACGCTGTTCAATCAGGGAGTAACCGAAGTGACGCAAGGCGTGGTCGATATTCTGAACTCGCTCAATTCGGGAGGCGTCGGAACTCAGGGAAGCGTGCCTGCTCCGGCATCCACGGGAGCCGTGCCAGTGCCATCGGCAACGATCCCGCCCGCGTTGTTGCCGACGACTGTGCCGCCCACAGCTTCGGTCTAGACGTTGTACCAGAGCCCCGGCCCGATGAGTAATCCGAACATTGGGCCGGGTGTCGAAATCAGTCTGTGTAGGTTAAGGTCATCACGGCCTTCGTGAATCCAGCCGAATTCCCTTCGCCGTAGGACACGTCACACTGGAAATTCCCGCTTGTGTAGGTATCGTCATTCCCTTTTCCGGTCAGGTTTCCGGTGCCGTGAAATGTGATCGTGAGATGATAATGATTCCCTACCGGAACAAACGTCCATGAATCGATCACCGCGTCCGATGGTCCCCACTGCTGAAAGTTGAGAACCTTAGCTCCGTTGTCATCGCTCGACAGGAATGCACCTGTGGCAACGAGCACCGGAGGCACGGCTTCATCGGCCATTGGAATCGTACCCTGCAGTGGAGTCTTGAATCCAGCCTGTCCTTGGTTGCTCTGCTTTAGAGTTGCGGTTGCCATTTATGGCTCCTTATCGTTATCGGATTTGAAGATCGAATCGACCTGCCGCACTACTTGGAGTCGATGATCCCCGGAGTTCCAGATGGACTCTCGGGCTTCTCGGGGCAGGATAATACAACCCTCCGATGCATTCCCTGGCCGTTCGACAGAATCCCCATGTACGAGAAACCCACTACGCCCAAACATAGCGTTACCAGCGTCGGGGAGCAAGGGAAGCGCGTATGGTCCGTGGGTAGGGCTGTCGATGGGTCCTTCAATGTCATAGAATCCTTCGGGAATGGGTCCCACATTTTGGACATTTTCTTCGTTTGGAGAGTTTTTCCCTTCACCCGCGCCTGAGTACCCTTCGGCAAGCAAGCCAGTCGGCCCGTACATTCGACCTTCCGATTGACTCCATGTCCACATCTACCAGGGCCTCCATCCGTGCCGATACAGGACACCGAGCACGAAGAGTCCGGCAATCACCAAGAGCCACAGCACGACGCGAATCTTCTCTCCCCGAACCGCTTGCTTGAATTCCGGGGAGGGCGTCTTCGGAGCCTCGGGCACCGAGGGAGAATTGTCCCACCGCTCGTGATCGCTGTTGCCCGTGTGCATTACGAAATCTGATTTACGGTCTGCGTCGAAACGGTCAGATTGAATGTCGTGTTGGTGTTCGTTGCCGGGGTCGATACGGCAACCTGAATCGGATTCGTTGCCGAAGGCGTCAGCACAACCAGAGGATCACTCGCCGTCCATGTGTCGATGCGCTTGATGGTCCAGAACTCATTCGACGCTTCGTGTTCCGACATAGCGCCCGCAGAGTACCACAACTCAGGTTGCAGGAATGTTCAAAATTAGACTTATCGGCGCAAGACGGTCAAAAGAGCGGCGTCCTGCAAGAGAAAGGCGAGCAGGCCGACGCCGAAAGCAATGCGGCCCATCTCCGAGATTTTCGGGTTGGCAGAGAGCGCGTACATCAAAGCGCCGATTACGCACACAAGCAAACTGAGGTAGATAATCAAAGGTTCCTCCTTTACGGCTTCGCTTGCACTGGGGCCGGAGAAGCAGGGAACATGGACTGGAAGATGATCTTATACCAAGCGTGCTGCATAAGATAGTTCTGCGCGATGTCGAAAACCAGATGGATGATCGCATACAAGGTCAACCCGGTTATCATCAAGGTTCCATTGTGATAGGTCCAGTGCATCCCCACTGAAGTCGCGCTGGCGGCGACAAACCCAAGAATTCGGGCAGCAGTAGGAGTATCGGCATTGATCCATGAGAAGATCGGCCATTTACTCGATTTCATTACCTGTATCGCTCCAGATGTGAGGCCATTCGCCTTGAGCTGGCTGATGAACTGGACGACCATCGTCAACAAGATGCTGTTGTCCACGTTCGATACTGGGATCGGAACTGGAGGAATCTGCATCATATTCTTCCTTTCGGATAATCCGAACAAACATGCGCTGCGAAGGATTGAGCCAGGTGCAACTCGAAGTGGTCTTTCATTTCTTCCATCGTATCCCCGGAAATCGTTTCGGGAGCCTTGAAACGCCATGCGCAATTTGAACAGCGCCAAGAATAATCGCGCTTGTCCTTGATGAGCGTGCGCAATCTATTCCCTGTACGCTTCCTGCCTCAATTGCTCGGCAATCTGCTTTGCGTCTTCTAAATCCTTGGCCGTCACGATCTGCGTGTAAACCATGTGCAGCCACCGGCGCTGCGCCTTCGCTTCGATGTCTCGGGCCTTTTTCCCTACGCCATCGACCTGAGACTTAAGCCCGGCATCACCTTCTTCCCGGCGTCGTTGTTCCCACTTCAGCGTGAGAGTGACGGTAGTGTAGAAGACCGTGGCCGCGACCACAACACTGACGAGCCATTGCAGTGCCGAAAGGCTCACGGGATTGGCTCGATCCCGAGCTTCTTAATCACCTGAAACAGCACCGTGTCGATGAACAGGTCTTTCTTCAAGAGTTCCAGTTTCAGGTGCTCAATATGGGCATCCTTCACTTCGTCGATGATCGAAGCATGTAGGCAGCACCAAGGCCGCTTTCCCGGAACGCCGAGTCCGACGCCGTAATGCGTGACAGGCTTATCGCAACCTGGCGAACTGCATCGAGAGTCGCCGGACATGGTTCGATTGTATCCAACATGTAAATTAGCTCAAGCACATAATCTAAGGCGCTCTCTTAAACGCGACACCAGCCGCCGCCCAATTTCCAGTCGCGGCAGACATCGTGACATTTGCCGTACCCCCGGAGCAGGTTTGATCTTCGGTAAGTGTTCCGTTGTTGGGATTGCCGCGTGTGGTGAATCCACCTCCAGGCACGGATAGGCCCGTTGCAAGTGCGCCGCCAATTCCAAAAACCAAGTCGCCATTCGTGCAGGTATAACTTCCGCTTGCGAGAGCCGTACCATTGCCGTTTGCCGATGCTCCGGCTCCGTCCACGGGAGAAGTTGGAGCAATTCCGCTATACTCCGCTACCGTCACACCATGATTCGCCGTGCAGACATTGACGCTGCTCGTATCCGTGACGGTCTCCGCACCGCCAACAACAGCCACGGCGTAGAAGATTTGCACATATCCGTTTCCAGCCGGAGTTGCTTGCTGCGCAATAGCCGACGTGATGGTGTTGGCGCTGTCGGTGACAGTGAATGTTGGAGCACCGCCCGCTGTGTCGCAATAGACGCTGATCGCCAGGAAGTCTCCAGGCTGAACGTGCGTCGTAAGCGTAACCGCCGTCGTAGCGGTATTCGAGGTTGCGGCATTCGACTGGATCGGCTGCCAAGTCGCTACAGGTTGTCCGACCCATATGCCATTGACGCGGTACACATAGTTGTGAGTTCCGGTTCCGGTGATGACTCTTCCCGTCGTGCAGTTCGAGCAAAATCCGTGTGACCCATCTCCGACTGGAGTAGGCAGAGAGGCAAACGGCAGTTGTGGAGTGTCGAACACCCAGGTATCGGCGGTACTCCCGGTTCCAGCATCAAGCGTGGTGTCTCCAGGCTGGATGTCCACGTACTCCGTATTGTTGTTTTGTGTGTCGGTGCGCTTGATGCAAAACGTCAAGTGGACGCAGCCCTCATTGCGGACGATCACGGACCAATTCGTATTCAGGTTGTTGGAATTGTTGAGAAAGAATCCGTATGCTTGCGCTCCGCCTGACACCACTCCAAAGTGGTTATTTTCCGCAAAGAGCATGTTCAAGTTGTGCGTTCCGCTGGGGTTATCGCAAATTCCGTAATTCAAATCCGCGCCATTCGTGTCGGAAATTTGCGTCTGATTCGCTATAAATCTGTCACCGATCATGTCGCCCTTCGCAGCGATGGCGCAGATGCCGGAAACCGCCCCCGCGATGTTCAAGGCCGAGGAATTGCCGATGATATTCATTTGGTTCCCGGTGATGTCGATTCCATCGCCAAGGGAGGTGGAGACAGTGTTGAATTCGACAAAATCGCTTGCGGAGGAAACCGCTGGGACTCCGGATGCAGAACTCACTACGTTATTGAACTGTATCCATCCCGATCCAGCGGTATTTTTAATGGCCGTGGCCGCTTCTCCCGAAACGGTATTCCGTTCAATAAGCGCTCCCGATCCGCCGCTCTGCACGATTCCATTGCCAGTGAACGATCCACTCACACCGACTAAAGTCAGGCACCGAATAAACGTTGCGTTCGCTGTGATTGTGAATTGGTCGATATTTCCAGCCTTCGTGAAAATGGCCGGAGTTCCATTGCAAGCGTCAATTCCTGAGCCGCTATTTCCGAGAGTCACATTCGCGGATTGCGAGATCGCCTGTCCCGAAAACGTGTAGATAACAGGCTTGGCTGTCGTGACTGCCGTCGAGAGAGTAAGCGCTCCGGTAAGATTGTCACCCTTGCACGTTCCACCCACTGCTGGAAGTGCGGTCGCACAAGCATTCATCTTTGCGCCAAGATCAGCACCAGAGATTCCTGCCATATCGAGAACAATTGTTCCACCGGATGCGGAATTTGTCGCCGAAGCATACAGGGATTGTCCCGCGCTTGCCGTTACTCCACCGCCTGATGTGGTAATAATCTGCCATGACCCGGCATTACAGGAATAAGCATTCCCATTCGAGTCGTTTGTGTAGAAAGTTCCAGCTGTGCATGAGCCGGTTGGCGCTCCCGTCCCATGTGTCCCTCCGCCCGTAGCCGGTGCATTAAATCCACCCGCTTGCCCGAAAGCGCGTGATGCGCACAGAATCAAAACCAGAAACATGAGAACTTTTGCGGCTTTCATTGTCCCTCCGAAATTTCGCACCTCAGTTCTTAATTGCCGTCATGGTACAAACAAACGGACCACCGACAGGCCCCTTGCCCAGAATCATAATGTTCATTCCAGCCGGAGGAATGGATTGATTGAGCGCCCCAGCCGTCCATGCCCCGGAGGATGGCCGAGCGTTGCCGTTCAGGTCCGAGCACAGCGGCACGAGATTCCCGGTGCAAAGACTTGTCAAATTCACGCCGACGCCGATAAGCCCTGAACCTCCAGTCGGCACTCCCGTGCTGCTATTCACGCCGAGACTTGTGAGTTTGTTTCCATGCGAATCGCCGCCGCAGGACGATTTCCAGTTTGCGAAGGTGGCGTCGTTTGTGCCATTGCAGACCCAGGGAGAATTGCCGCTCGTTCCGATGGCCCCGTAGAAATTGTAATCGAGCGTCGTGAACGAGGCTGTCCCAGTCACAACGTACTGACCGTAATTCTCCGTCGCATTATTTTCGGCTGTGATGCCAGTCCCGTAGAGGTCAATAGCTTCGACGTTGCTGCTTGTCGTCGCACAGCCAAGGAATGTGTTATTCGCGAGGAGGGCAAATCCCGCCCCGGCGTTCTGCGTGCGCGTCGTTATCGGAGGATTCGAGTTGACACACTGCTGAATCGCCACGTTGTTGAACACGTACAGATTGGCCGGTGGAGCGACCTCGATAAACAAAAAGTTTGATGTCGTGCAGCACGTTCCCCAGTTTCCATCCGAGCGATTGTTGTAGATGTAAAGACCGAGCGAATCCGAGGACGTGTTCATGTAATTGTGAATGCAGTTGTGATGGTAGGTATCGGCTCCCGTGTCCCAATTCGAGGCGTCGTGGCAATGATTTCCGTAGAAAAATAGCGTGCGAGTCCCGTTGCCGCTGTTTTCGAGCGCCCAATTGTTATGCCAGAATTCGTTGTTGTAAATGTTGATCGTGGCCGAGGAGAACTTCTCCATCGAGAGCGCGTTCCCATTGTCGTGGATGTCGTTATCGTGAATCGAGATTACTCCTGTGCAAGCAGTTGCCGCCGATGAACACTGAAAAG
>Ga0210396_10005308_pt1 | contig 12496 bp, 11 predicted proteins | sample IncBWH17OmetaG_FD_155466 | JGI IMG/M metagenome (GOLD analysis project Ga0210396, IMG submission 155466) | Forest soil microbial communities from Barre Woods Harvard Forest LTER site, Petersham, Massachusetts, United States - Inc-BW-H-17-O ...
AATCGCTACGTGGGGCACCCTGGGAAGGGGATGCACCGCCAGTGTCCGGCCGTGGCGTCGTAGCGGCACTGCTGGCTTTCGTTGGTGGTGTCGCAGTCCCCGTCCTCGACGCAGGTGTCCCTCGTCGTGCGACAGAAGTGCGCGACGTGGATGCACGTCGCCGCGGGTCGGTCGGTCGGGCATGGCGCCGCGACCGATCGGTGCACCGTCGGCGTCGTGAGGGTTGGCCCGTCTGGCGACGAATGTCCGCCGTCAGCCAGTTTGAGCGCGGCGCCACCGCAGGCGGCAAGCCAAGGCAAGAGAGCGGCCCAACGAACGCCACCCGCGAGCCGCATGCGTTGATTGTAACAACGTTGCCAGCGGGTTGGTCGGTCGAGGGAGGGATCGACGTAAACGCTCGTCCCAAATTCCAACCAGAAACAGGTGAGCGTCCTCGCGTTTTTCGCTCGCCTCACGCCGCCGAATTTGGTCGTTCTGGCCGGGAATATGGATCCTGAACGATTTTACGCGGATTCCCAGCAAGCCTCGCGCGGCAATGGTACAAGGGGGCTTCTTCGAGGAGCGGGGGGCGCCTTGACGGAGGTCGAAAACGCGCAAGCTCTGATTCGCAAGGCTTTGTCCGGCGATGGGAAGAGCACGCGCGCGCTCGTCGAGCGACTGTCGCCCATCGTTGCGAAGCGCGTCGCCGGCGCTTTGTGGCAAAGACGGCAAAGACGGGACGTCGCTCAGGAGGTTGGAGACATGGTCCAGGACGTTTTCTTGTCTTTGTTTGTGGACGGCGGCAAAGCATTGCGCGCGTGGGATCCCGCGCGCGGCATGTCGCTGGATGGCTTCGTCGGAATGCTCGCGCAACACCAGGCCATCTCGATCCTTCGCAATGGACGTACGTCGCCCTGGCGGGACGAGCCGACGGAGACCGCCGCGTTGGACGCGCTCGGCGAGACGACGTTGACCCCCGAGTCCGTCGCGATCTCACGCGAGAAGCTGCAGCTGCTCCTCGACCGCGTCCGCGAGACCCTGTCGCCGCGCGGCCTGGAGCTCTTCCAGCGGATCGTCGTGGACGGTGAGCCGCCCGAGTCCCTGGTCGCGGCGACCGGGATGACCCGCGACGCCATCTATCAATGGAAGAGCAGGTTTGCGCGGAAGCTGAAAGAGCTCGCGGAGGAGCTCGAGACGCCTGGGGTGTCAGATCCGGCGATCGGATCGCGTACCGATCAGGGAGACAACCAAGATCCGCAAGGCCCAGAAGTATGAAGACCCTTTTCGAATCGATACAGTCGCTCGCCCGCGAGGCCGCCGCCGAAGAAGAGACGCTCCCCGCGGACGTCGTTCCCACGTTGTCGCGCAGCGATCACGAGCGCATTGCGCAGAGCATTTTGCGGGGCCGTGCGCAGCCCGCGGGTCGCCCAGCGTCGCGGCCCCGCGCCTTCTTTTACTTCGCGAGCTTGGCCGTGGCGATGGCCGCGATGCTGGCTCTGTGGGTCCGGCCGTCGTCCCATCACCGCAACGACGACCGCCAAGATGACCGCCAAGACGACCGCCAAGATTTTCGCGACGACCGGTTCTTCCCCGCGTACACGGTGACGGCCTCGGGAGGTGCGAAGGACGTTCGTGGCGTCGGGGCGGTCTCGGGGGCCGCTGATTCGGCGACGGCCTCCCCGCAGGTCGTGCGTCGCGACTCCGAGTTGGTGGTCAATCTTCGGCCCGACGCCGCCCTTTCGGGGCCGATCGCCGCTCGAGCCTTCATCGTCGCGAGCGCCGGGGCGCGCGAGCTCGTCGTTTCGTCACGCGCGGCGCCGAGCGGCGCCCTTCAAATGGTCTTTCGAGGCCCCGACCTCCAAGCGCAGCGCGCCGGTCAGGCCGTGCTGAACGTGGTCGTTGGACGCCCGGACGCGATCTCTTCGTTGGATTCCCGCGCCGTCGGGCGAGACCGGTCCGGTCCGGGATGGCGCTTGGTCTCCGTGCCGCTGGTCTTCGAGACCAACGGAAACTGAGCTCGTGTTGTCGATGTGCGGCGAGAGCTCCGCGGTGAGGCGCTCGTGTGTGGCGATCGTCGTCGTCCTGGCGACGTTGGCGGTTGAGTCCTGCGCGCGGAAGCGCGTCCCGCGGCCCGGAACGTTGGTGACCTCGGGCGCAACATCGATCGTCGAGTGGGCTGGTTGCTTTGCCGAGGCGACCGGCCCTCGTTGCCGGCTCGCGCTCAATCGCACGTTGACGATCTGGACGTCGCGCCGCGACGGGGGGCGGCTGATCTTCGCGGTCGACGGCCGTCCGTTTGGCCATCGCGACGCCGAGGCCATGCAGGACGGCTGGCAGGTGACGTTGGAGGTCCCGGCCGGGGCGCGCCAACTGACCGTCACGGCGCCCGACGGCGGCCCGTTGCTCCTCGCGATGGCCCTCGAGGCCGCGAGCGGGCCCTCGAGCCTCGATCGGCTCGTTACGGCGGGCAAGGAGGGAGATCTCGACGCGACGGCGCGGTTGCGGGAGCTCGCGGCCCACGCCGAGCCGTCACGGCGAGGACCCGCCGAGGCGGGGCTCGGGCGCGTGATGTTGGCGCGCGGCCGCATGAACGAGGCGGAGCCGTCCCTGCGCGCGGCCCTCGTCGCCGATCGCGCCGAGGGCCGTTTGTCGGACGAGATGCGCGACGGCGCGGCGCTCATCTGGGGGCTGGTCGTGCTGCAGCAGCGGTTCGCCGACGCGCGCGCCGTGCTCGCGTCCATGGCGACGGCGCGCGATCGCTTCCCCGAGGGTTCGGCCTGGTATCACCACAGCGAGGGCCTGCTCGACGCGGAGACGGGCGACCTACGCGGCGCCCTCGCGAGCTATCGGGCCGTGACCCGCGTCGCCGAGCGGCTCGCGCTCACGATCCTCGCCAACGACACCGCCGAGGATCTGGCGCAGCTCTACGTCGTCCTCGGGCGTTCGGCCGAGGCGACGACGATCCTGGCGCGGCTGCCGTCCAAGGCCGATCCGTGCGCGCAGGCGTCGCTCATGATCAACCGCGCCGAGGCTTTGGAGGAGGACGCGACGCGCGAGGGCCGCGAGGACGAGGCGCACGTCGAGGCGGTGTTGGCCGAGGAGCGCCGTGCCACCAGGGCTTGCCCCGAGCCGCACCGGCGGCTGCTCGCGCTGGTCGACGCCGCCCGGTATGCGCTCGCCATCGACGACGCGCCCACCGCCGACGCGCTCGCGGGCGAGCTGCGCGCGGACGACGCGGCGAAGGACGCGCTCGCGCAGGCCTGGCGCGCCGACGTCCTCGGCCGCTGGTCGCTCGCGCGCGGTCAGGCGGCCGACGCGCTGACGAGCTTCGACGAGCAGGCCGCGATCGCGAAGGCCGCCGGGCTGCGCGACGAGCGCTTCCGCGCCGAGGTCGGCGCCGGCGAAGCGCTGCTGGCGCTGTCGCGTCGCGCGGCGGGCATCGAGCGCCTCGCGGGCGCGCAGACGCTGCTCGAGCGCGCGCTCGACGGCATTCCCCTCACGGAGGGCCGCGGCGGATTTTTGAGCAGCCACGACGAGGCGGCGCGGCACCTCGTCGACGCGCTGGTCGACGGCGGCGCCGCCGCGCAGGCCATGGACGTGGCGCGGTTCACGCGCGCGATGGAGATGGCGCGCGCCGCGCGGCTCGATCGGCTGCAGCGGCTCTCGGGCGACCAGCGGCGCGCGTGGGATCAGGCGCTGGAACGCTATGCGGGGATCCGGCGCGCGATCGAGGGCGAGGCGGCGTCGGATTGGACGCTGCCGGCGTCGGCGCTCGCGCGGGCGCGCGCGGACCGCGAGATCCGCGCCGAGCACGCGCGCGAGGCGCTCGACTCTGCCTACCGGCTGCTCGTCCCGCTCCCTTCGTCGTCGCGTCCGACGGCGGCGCCGGGAGCGGGCCAGGCGCAGGTCATCTTCTTTCGCGCGGCGAGAAGCTGGATCGCGTTCGCGCGCACGGGCGGCGGGGTGCGCGCGCATCGCTTTCCCGAGGCGGCGTTGCGGTCGTCGTCGGGCGCGTCGGCGATCCTCGAGCAGATGTCTCCCGAGCTCGCGCGCGCGCGCGCGGTCGTCATCCTCGCGCTGGGGCTGGCCGACCAGCTGGACTGGCACGCGGTGACGTGGCGAGGCCAGCCGCTGGCCGCGCACGCGCGCGTCGAATACAGCCTCGATTTGCCGCGCGTGGCCGTCGCGCGCGCGGACGGCGCGGCCGTCGATCGGCGCGCGCTCGTCGTGACGAACCCGACGGGCGATCTGGCGGCGACCGCGGGCGAGGGCGACTTCGTGGCGCGCGCGCTCGACGGGTGGCTCGTCGAGCGCCTCGCGGGCCACGCGGCGACCCGCGACGAGCTCCTCGCACGGCTGCCCGCCGTGGGGCTGTTTCACTACGCGGGCCACGCGACGGCGGGAGCCGAGGGCGGCACCTCCAGCGCGCTCGTCCTCGCCGACGGGCAGCGGCTCGAGCTCGGCGATCTGCTGGCGCTGCCGCGCGTGCCCGACGTCGTCGTGCTCTCGGCGTGCCGCGCGGGCGCGGGCGGCGGGCTCGGCGAGGGCGCCGCGACGTCGATGGTGGGGCTCGCGCAGGCGTTCCTCGCCGCGGGCGCGCGCTTCGTCGTCGCGCCGATCCGCGACGTCGGCGACGCCGAGGCGCGCGCCTTCGTCGTCTCGTTCTACGCGGCGCTGGGCGCGGGCGGCCTCGACGCCCCCGCGGAGGCCTTCCAGCGCGCCGCGCGCGCGGCGGTCGGCAAGAGCGCGCAGAGCTTCAGGTTGATCGTGCCGTAAAGCGACGCAGAGAAACGAGTCAGGGCCGAGTGAAAACGTGACCGGGGGGAACCATGAAACGAAGAGAATTGGCGAGCACATATCAACTATTAGTTTTGCTTTGTTTGGGACTGGTCGCTTTGTCAGATTGTGCAACGTCAACTTGCGCGACGACCGCGCCGGCAAGTGTCCCGGTGCCGCCTGGCGCTCAAGTTTCGCATCCGCCCGCTCTTGCGTCTATTGCGGCGGCATCGTCGGCAACGGGGTGCGCCGTCATACCGACGTGCTCGAGTTGCGCACTCACGATTAGTAAAACCCTGCTGACAGGCAGCCTCGGAGGCGCCAAGTTCAACAAGTTCACCTGCATTTATGCGGCGGCCGATCTCATGTTGACGTACAGTGGGCCGCTCTGCACCCAGAATATAACGATGCCAATTGCCGACAATACGTATAATTACTATAATGTTAAATCATGCGGTCAGATGCCTCAGACGGCGAAGATCAGGTTTTGCATCACCGCCGGCGACTTCAACGAGTGCGACTATACGACGATCGGGACGATCAATGTTACGCACTAAGCTATTGTGGTTGGCCGGGCTCGCTTTCGCGCTCAACTGCACGAGCTCGAGCGCTCCGCATGTCGACGCGGGGAGCTCGACGGACGGCGACGCGTCTGCTGATGCCTCCAGTGACGCGGCGCTGACGCCTCAGCTCTGCACGTCGATGTGCAATCTGGTGCTGATGGTCACTTGTCCCGGCCAACCGACGATGGACGCTTGCGATGCCAAGTGCCAATCGGAGATATCGTCGCCTTGCGCGTCGTTGGAAGCAGCTTTCTTTCAGTGCTTCGTGAAGACGGGGAAGTCCGGCGCGACGTGCGATCCAACAATTCCAGGCATCGTCCCGACGCCGGGCAAGTGCATGCAAGAAAGCGACGCCCTCAAGACCTGCCTGTTCAGCCAATCACCGGCGGCGGGCCGCGGCTAGGCCCAGTGACATCGTCCGAAAAAGTTGCGGACGATGTCAGATCCGCTCGCCCCTCCTCGTACGTCTTAGTGGCTCGACGAACAGGACGACGAGGAGGGGGAGATGGGACGAGCGAACGACCGGGACGATTCGGGGGCGGCGTGGCGGGCAGAAGAGGAGGGGGGGCCTCGGTTCCCGTTGGTCGAGCCAAGTTTTTCTTGCGACGCGGGCGGTGAAGTCCCCGGGCGAGATCGGTCGGGCGGCGAACGAAGCCTGGACAGCATCGTGGCGCGCGTCGCCCAGGCGCGCGTCAGCGTGCTCATCACGGGCGAGACGGGCGTCGGCAAGGACGTGCTGGCACATCGAATTCACGACCGGTCGCCCCGCGCGACGAAGCCGTTCGTCGCCGTCAACTGCGCCGCGTTCAGTGAAACGCTCGTCGAGAGCGAGCTGTTCGGCCACGAGCGGGGCGCGTTCACGGGCGCCGACAAGACGAGGGTGGGCCTCTTCGAGGCCGCGAGCGGCGGGACGCTGTTCCTCGACGAGGTCGGCGAGCTGTCGCTCCGGATCCAGGCGAAGCTGCTGCGCGTCCTCGACACCAGGTGCCTCACGCGGGTCGGGAGCACGACGGCGCGCGACGTCGACGTCAGGCTCGTCGCGGCGACGAACCGGGATCTCGCCGAGGAGGTCGCGCAGCACCGCTTCCGCCCCGACCTCTTGTTCCGGCTCGACGGCGTTCGGCTGAGCCTGACGCCGCTGCGCGAACGACCGTGGGAGATCCTGCCGGCAGCGCGTCAGTTCCTCGGCGAATTCGGGCGGCGCGAGTCCGTGCCCGCGCCCACGCTCACCGAGCCGGCCGCCAACGCGTTGTGCGCGCACGCGTGGTCGGGGAACTTCCGCGAGCTTCGCAACGTCGTCGAGCGCGCGGCGCTCCTGTGCGAAGGCGGACGAATCGCCCCCGAGGATCTGGGGCTCACGGTGCCGCCGCGCGGACCATCCGGCTCTGGTCGCGGCGCGAGCCGAGAGGACATCATCGAGGCGCTGCGGGTCTGCGGCGGAAACCAGACCCGGGCGGCCGAGCTCCTCGATGTCTCGCGTCGCACGCTGATCTCGCGGCTGGACGCGTTCGGGATCACGCGGCCCCGGCCGCGCAGGTCGATCCGGCGCATGCCCGGCGACGCCGAGATCGGCCTGTCGGTCGCGGACTTCGCTGAATCGAACCTCCTCGCGGGGCGCGCGTGAGCGAGCGCGTCGTACACCGTTGATCTCCTGCCGTCGCATCGACCCGCCGATGCGATCCTGCGACCCCAGATGACTCGGACCCGTAGAAAATGGTAGTGAGAGGTCACCGAGCCATGGCCAAGCTGTTCATCGAAGATCTTCAGGTGTCCGGGAAGCGCGTCCTCGTGCGCGTCGACTTCAACGTGCCCGTCAAAGACGGCAAGGTCGAGGACGACAAGCGCATCTCGGCGGCGCTGCCGACGATCAAGTACCTGCTCGACAAGGGTGCGTCGGTCATCCTCATGAGCCACCTCGGCCGCCCCGACGGCCAGCGCAAGCTTGAGTTCACGCTGGCGCCCGTCGCGCAGCGCCTCGGTGAGCTCCTCGGCAAGCCGGTCAAGTTCCTCGACGACTGCGTCGGGCCCGCCGTCGAGGCCGCCTGCGCGGCCGCCAAGCCGGGTGACGTCATCCTGCTCGAGAACGTCCGCTTCCACATCGAGGAGGAGGGCAAGGTCAAGCTCGAGGACGGCACGAAGCTCAGCGCCGACAAGGAGAAGGTCGCGGCCTTCCGCGCGGCGCTGACCCGCCTGGGCGATCTCTACGTCAACGACGCCTTCGGCACGGCCCACCGCGATCACAGCTCGGTCTCCGGCATCCAGCTCCCGCAGCGCGCGGCGGGCTACCTCATGAAGAAGGAGCTCGACTTCCTGGGCGCCTCGATCGAATCGCCGAAGCGCCCGTTCGTCGGCATCATCGGCGGCGCCAAGGTCTCGGGGAAGATCGACGTGATCCAGGCCATGCTGCCCAAGGTCGACAAGCTCATCATCGGCGGCGGCATGGCCTACACGTTCGCGAAGGCCCAGGGCCTCGAGATCGGCAAGTCGCTCGTCGAGCTCGATCGCGTCGCGCTCGCGAAGCAGATCATGGAGGGCGCGGGCGACAAGCTGATGCTGCCGACGGACTGCCTCATCACCGACGCCTTCGACTTCAAGGCGCGCACGCTCGGCAACACGAAGTTCTGCAAGATGACGGAGATCCCCGCCGACTGGGAGGCCGTCGACATCGGCCCCGAGTCGTCGGCCGCGTTCGAGGCGGTCGTGAGGGCGGCCAAGACCGTGCTTTGGAACGGCCCCATGGGCGTGTTCGAGGTCGAGAAGTCGGCGCGTGGCACCTTCGGCATCGCGAAGGCCCTCGCCGAGGCGACCGCCGCGGGCGCGACGACCGTCGTGGGGGGCGGCGACTCCGCGTCGGCCATCAAGAAGGCCGGCCTCGCGTCCAAGGTCTCGCACGTCTCGACGGGCGGCGGCGCCTCGCTCGAGTACCTCGAGGGCAAGCCCCTTCCGGGCGTCCTCGCGCTGACCGACAAGTAGCGCGGGCGCCCTCGGGCGGGGCCATGGGTCAGCGATCGAAGCGCGCGGCGCGCTGTGACGCCTGTCGGATGCAGAGCGCGCTGTGTCTGTGCGCGGAGATCCCGCGCCTCGCGCTCGCGACGCGCGTCGTCCTCGTCATGCATCACCGCGAGATCTCGCGGACGACGGCGACGGGACCGCTCGCGCTGCGGGCGCTCACGAACGGGGAGCTGCACCTGCACGGCGCGCGGGACGCGCCGCTCGATCTGACGTCGCTGCACGGACAGGGCCGTCGCGTGATGGTGCTCTTCCCCAGCGACGACGCGCGCCCGCTCACGCCCGAGCTGCTCGCCGCGGATCGCCGCCCCGTGACGCTGGTCGTCCCCGACGGCAACTGGCGCCAGGCGAGCCGCGCGTCGCGGCGCATCCCCGGGCTCGCGCAGGCGGAGCCCGTCGTGCTCGTCGAAGGCGCGCCGAGCCGCTATCGCCTGCGGCGCGAGCCGAAGGAGGGCGGCCTCGCGACCTTCGAGGCCATCGCGCGCGCGCTCGGGATCCTCGAGTCGGCGGCCGCGCAAGCCGAGCTCGAGACCCTCTTCCTGCGCATGGTCGAGCGCACGCTCGACTCGCGCGGCAGGGCGCCGACGGCGGAGGCGGCGCAGGTCGCCGCGTCGCTGGCCGCCGAAGCGCCGCCGCTCGAGATCATCTACCGCGACGACGATCTGGTGGCCGTCAACAAGCCCGCGGGGATGCTCGTGCACCGGGGCTGGGCGCGCGACGGTCGGCCCGCGCTCCAGATCCTGCGCGATCAGATTGGCCGCCACGTCTACCCCGTGCACCGGCTCGATCGCGCGACGAGCGGCGTGCTGCTGTTCGCCCTCAGCGGCGAGGTCGCGCGCCTCGTGCAGACGCAGCTCGACGCGCACGAGGTCGAGAAGCGCTATCTCGCCCTGTGCCGTGGCAATGACCCCGCGCTCGTGCGAGTCGATCACCCGCTCGCCAAGACCGAGGGCGGCGAGCGGCGGCCCGCCGTCACCGACCTCAGGCTGCTCGGCCAGTTCGAGCGCTACGGCCTCTTCGAGGCGCGCCCGCGCACCGGACGCCTGCACCAGATTCGGCGTCACCTCAAGCACGCGAGCCACCCCATCATCGGCGACGCGCGCTACGGCAAGGGCGAGCACAACCGCCTCTTCCGCGAGCGCTTCGGCTTTCACCGCCTCGCGCTGCACGCGTCCGATCTCGGCCTGCGCCAGCCGCGCACGGGAGAGCCGCTGCGTCTGCACGCCCCCGTGCCGCCGGAGCTCGCGCGGTTGTTCGAGGCGCTCGGGCTGCCGCCGCAAGGGTGAGGCGGCACCTGAGGAGATCAGGCATGTCCGTTCGCGGGCCTGGGCGTGATTGGCGCGGACGGCAACGCGCGCACCACCCCCCGCAGCCCCTCCGGCAACCTCCTCGCCAGGATCTCCCGCACGTCTCGCTCGCCATACCGCGCCGAGAAGTGGCTGAACACGACGTCCGTCCCCGGCAGGAGCTCTTCGCGCTCGATGAGCTCGTCGAGATGGATGTGCCCCATCTCGCGCGCGTCGGCCCTCGGGACCAGGTCGTCGAGGAAGCTGGCCTCGATCACGAGGCACTCCGTCTTTTGCAGCTCGGGTGTGCGCTCGAGGACCTCGACGCGCGTGTCTCCCGTGAACGACAACCGGGCCACTTCGTGGACCTCCTCGATCGCGACGCCTTGACGGCGAAGCTCGCCGAGGCGCGCGCCCGGCACGTCGCGGAGCTCGGGCCGCAGGCGGCCGCGCGCCTCCCACACCGTGTAGCCTTGGCTCGGGACGCGGTGGAAGGTCTCGAACGCGCGGACGACGCGGCCCTTGCCCAGCGCGTGCTCCTCGCCGGGCGCGAGGGCGACGATGCGCCTCGGGATCGCCTGGCCGTCGAGCGCGCCCGCGGCGTTGAAGAGCGCCTCGACGTCCGCGGCGATCGCGCGCGGCACGACGTAGATCCCCTCGCTCATGCCGAGGAGCGCGCGTCGCGCCGCGTGGTTCGCGATCGCGCCGATGTGGTCGAGGTGGCCGTGGCTCACGAGCACGACCGGCTGGCTCACGGCCGAGCGCGGGCACGCGCCGAGGTCGAGCAGCAACCGCAGCCCCGGCACCTCGATGCAGGTCTCGAGTCCCGCGACGCTCACGCCCGACAGCTCGATGCGCTCCATGGCGTCGTCAGCGTATCTGTCGCCCGGGACTTCTGCCAGGCGGCCGCCGTCGGTTACGATGTGGCGACGAGGCCATGAGACGCGCGGCGCTTGCTCTCGTCATGTTGCTGGCGGCGTCGGCGGCCTGCCAGCGCCGGTTGGTCGCGCCGCCGGGCGAGCCCGCCGTCGACCCGGGGCTCGCGCCCCAGCCGCTCGCATTGCCCGACACGCTCGCGGGCTTCGCCGGCGGCCCGATCCAGCACGGCCCGACCTGGGCGCGTCGCACCTACGCGCACGGCGCGACGCTCGTCGACGTCACGCTCGCCGTGGCGGCCCAGCCGCCGGGCGGGTTCGAGGGCTGGGTCGCGACGAGCCGCGCCGCGTACCCGCAGGCGGCGCTCTCGGCGCCGCCCGGCGACGTCAACGGCTTCTATCAGTGCCAGGGCAGTCCGCCGAGCTGCGATCTGCTCGTCCAAATGCGCTCGGGCGTCCACCTCGAGCTGCGCGGCGACGGCTCGTCGAGCCGCGCCGACGTCGACGCGCTCGCGGGCGCGCTGCCGCTCGCCGCATGGGGTGCGGGTCGGATCGACGATCCGCACTGACCTCGGCGTCATCGGCCGAGCAATGTGCTACAGCACTGCGGGCTGGAGGACCGACACGTGACATCGAATGAAGACACAAAGGAAACAATGCCGTTACGAGACCAAACGGCCGGTCGAGGCATCTCGAACACCATGCGAATCGTCGTAGCCGTCGGAGTGTCACTCGTCGTGATCGGGGTGCTCGCGGGCACTAAGTTCGCTCAGATCTCGTCCTTGATACGCTTCGGCAAGGCCGCCCAGGCAGCCGGCCCTCCCCCCGAAGCGGTGGGGACCGCGGTGGCGAAGGGGGCCGCGTGGGAGTCGCTGCTGGAGTCTGTGGGCAGCGTCGCGGCAGGCCGCGGGGTCACGATCAGCAATGAGGTCCCCGGCGTCGTGCACGCCATTCGCTTCGACTCGGGAGCGAAGGTGCACGCCGGCCAGGTCCTCGTCGAGCTCGACGCCAGCGTCGAACGGGCGCAGCTGTCGTCGCTGGAGGCGCGGCGGGAGCTCGCGACGACCTCGGCGACGCGCACCCGCCGCCTCGAGGCGGGCGGCGCCTCCACGAAGGCGCAGCTCGACACCGATGAGTCCCAGCTCAAGACCGTGAGCGCCGACGCGCGGGCGCTCGAGGCCGAGATCGAGAAGAAGACCATCCGCGCGCCCTTCGGCGGCAAGCTGGGCATCCGCTCGGTCAACCTGGGGCAGTACCTGAACCCGGGGACGGCGGTCACCGTCCTGGAATCGCTGGATGCCGTCTACATCGACTTCACCGTTCCCCAGCAGCAGTTGGCGCGCGTGCCGGTCGGCACCGCCGTCCGCATCGCGCTGCCCGGCACGGAGCCGCCACGAACGCTGGCCGGCAAGATCGCCGCCGTCGATCCGAGCGTCGATCCCGTCACGCGCGCCGTCAAGCTGCGCGCCTCGGTCGAAGCGGACGGCGCCAAGGCCAGCACCGATGAGCTGCGCCCCGGGATGTTCGTCAACGTCTCGGTCGTGCTGCCCGACCGCGCGAGCGTCGTCTTCGTGCCGGCGACGGCGATCGCGCGCGCGCCGTACGGCAACTCGATCTACGTCGTCGAAGACAAGAAGGACGAAGAAGGTCATCCCGTGGTCGACCCCGGCGGCAAGCCGGCCAAGGTCGCGCGTCAGCAGTTCGTGCGCCTCGGCGTCACGCGCGGTGACTTCGTGGCCATCGACGAGGGGGTGACCGCCGGGCAAGAGGTGGTCGTGCTGGGCGCCTTCAAGCTTCGCAACGGGGCGCCCATCTTCGTGAACAACGAGATCCAGCTCTCGCCGTCGCAAACTCCCAACCCGCAGAACCGCTGACCACGACCATGCGCATCACGGACGTTTTCGTACGGCGGCCGGTCCTCTCGATCGTCGTCAACCTGATCATCGTCATCGCGGGCGTGCAGGCGATCCGGTCGCTCAATGTCCGGCAGTACCCGCGCCTCGAGAGC
>Ga0210396_10005310_pt1 | contig 12493 bp, 7 predicted proteins | sample IncBWH17OmetaG_FD_155466 | JGI IMG/M metagenome (GOLD analysis project Ga0210396, IMG submission 155466) | Forest soil microbial communities from Barre Woods Harvard Forest LTER site, Petersham, Massachusetts, United States - Inc-BW-H-17-O ...
ACAAGCCAGGCAGTCGAGAAGGCGAGCCATCCCGCGTTTCTGCCCCAACTCCTGAAAAAGCTTCATGCTCTCCGCGTAGTGTAAACGCGACTTTTTTTCATCGCCTTCGTCACGCGCCAGGTTTCCCAGGTCCATCAGGCATCCCGCGACACCCCATTTGTCGCCCAGCTTTCTGAATATCTTTAGACTCTGCTCATACAATTCGCGCGCAACTGAAATTTCTCCCTGTTCCTGGGCCACGTCGCCCTGGTAATTGAGAGACCATGCTATGCAGGTGCTATCGCCCAGTTCCTCAAAAATCACCCGTGACTCTTCATGCAGGGAGCGTGCCAGCGCATAGTTTCTCTGAGATTTCACCACGCTGGCGACGTTGCTAAGCGCGCGCGCCACCATCGCACGATCATTTAAACCCCGCCAGACCGCCAGACTCTCCTCAAACAAGGACCTTGCCGTCGATATGTCGCCGTCATCGCGAGCGTTTACGGCCAGCGCGTTCAAGGCGATACCTACACCACGCGTATCATTCAACTCGCGAGCAATTTGAAGGCTCTCGTCGAACAGCGCGTAGGCTGGACGGTTATCGCCCTGCGCACCAACCAGTACACCGGCCGCGAAGAGCACGCGCGCGCGAGAATTAGAACGTACTGCGGCTCCTTGCAGTTTGAGAAGTTTTTCCAGGCGGTCGCGGCCTTCCGTCAAATGCTCATGCGTCTCCCAGAACTGGAACAGCGCCGCTCCCAAGCGTAGTCCCCACTCCGCGTTTCCAGTGCGCGTCAACCAATCGAGCGCTGCGCGACAATTGTTGTGCTCCACTTCCAGCAAACTCAACCACTCCGTGTTTCCTGGATCGGCGGCTTGCGCCGCGCATTCCTCGGCCAGCACCAGGCAGTAGGCCGCATGCCCCTTTCTTATCGCGGATTCCTCACCACTGGCAGCCAGTCGCTCCAGCCCATACTCGCGAACGGTGTCCAGTAACGCGAAACGCGGCTCGCCCGCGGATTGCTCAACCTGTCGAACCAGGCTGTTGTTGACCAGCGATCCCACGCCGTCTAGCACATCGACCTGAAGATCTTGCCTGGTATTGCAGACGGCCTCAACGCCCTCCAGAGTGCATCCGCCGACAAAAACGGAAAGTCTCCGGAATAGGGTCTGCTCGGCCGGACTGAGCAGGTCATAGCTCCAGTCCATTGTTGCTCGCAGGGTCTGCTGTCGCATGGGCAGATCTTTTGCCCCACCGGTAAGAAGCTGCAGCGAACTTTCCAGCCGCGACTGCATCGCAGATGGCGAGAGTAACTTGATACGTGCGGCGGCTAACTCGATCGCCAGAGGCAAGCCATCCAACCGGGTGCAAATAGTCGCCACGGCTCGCGCATTTTCATCGGTGAGTTCAAAATTTGGCTTAATGGCAACTGCGCGCGCCATGAATAATGCGATGGCGGGATTCTGCGAAAGAATACTACGCGATGTGCCGTGTTGCAGCTCCGGCAACGCCAGCGTAGGCACCGGGAATTCAAATTCGCCGTAGATATGCAAGGGAGCTCGGCTGGTCACCAGAACACGTAACTTTTGAGCGGCGGTAATTAATTCCGACACCAGCGGCGCTGCCGTCAGCAGGTGCTCGAAATTGTCAAAGATCAGCAATAGGTTTGAGCGGGAGTCCTGCAAATATTCCTTCAGGCTTTGAATACTCACCGGGCGGCCCGTTTCCCTTATCCCACATCCTTGCGCGATGATCGAAGGAATGAGCGATGCATCGCTGACCGCCGCCAGTGGAATAAAACATATTCCACCGTCGAAACGTTCGCGTAGTTCACTGGCGACCTGCAGCGCCAACCGGGTTTTTCCTATTCCGCCGGGTCCAGTGAGCGTGACCACCCGGACATCCTCGCGCAACAGTAATTCCTTCACTGCGGCCACTTCTCGCTCGCGGCCGATAAACGCCGTGGCCTGACTAGGCAATGTGTTGATCCGAGCCGCCAAATGGCGCGACGGCGCTTCGGGAAGCCGGTCGCGAATCGCCGTCAGATCTCTGGCCAGGTCGTGGGTGGAGTCGTAGCGATCTTTGGGGTTTTTTGCCAGGCATCGCTCTATAACCCAGCAAAGTGGCGCGGGTGCCTGTGGATTTAACGATGCTGCTGCTTCAGGTTGATCCCGTAGGACCGCTGCGAGAATCTCAGCGGCGCCCTGATGGGGGAACGCGCGTTTTCCCGTCACCATTTCATAGAGCAACGAACCAAGCGAAAACTGGTCGGAACGGAAATCCAAGGGCAGACCGTTGGCTTGCTCCGGCGACATGTACGGCAGTGTGCCCAGAAGCGCGCCCGGGTTGGTTTCCGAGGTGCTAACGGTCTCGAGCTCCAGCGGCAGGCTAGTGTCCGTGTCCGTGCTGACTAGCTTGGCGAGACCAAAATCCAGGATTTTTACCAGGCCATCACGGGAAATCATAACGTTCTCTGGTTTCAGGTCGCGATGCATCACGCCCGCCGCATGTGCTTTTGCAAGTCCATCGACGATTTGCGCCGCGATGCGCAGGACCGTTTGCAAGGGAATCGGCCCGGCTCGCAGCATGTCGCGCAGTAACTGGCCCTCGACCAGTTCCATCGCGATGTAATACGTACTCTCAACTTGTCCTAACTCGAAGATGGTCACGATATTGGGGTGATTAAGTGCGGAGGCCGATTCAGCTTCTCGCTCAAAACGCTTAACGTCCAATTTGTTGTCCGAGAGTTTGCGGGCAAGGACTTTTATGGCCAGTTCACGTCCCAGCCGGGGGTCGCGCGCGCGGTAAACCTCGCCCATGCCGCCGGCGCCTAGCGGGCCAAGGATCTCATAGCGGCCGAAACGTGAACCGGCGGGAAGCCTCAGCGATTCATTCCGGGGGTTCACGACCCGTTCCGCCGACTCGTCCATCGAATTACTGATTTCCATTTGTGAATTCCGGGGCCGCGCATCTAATATCGGTGCAGCATAACAAATTTTTGGAGGCCGCCATTGGATATTAGATCCCTGCAAAAGCCGCTGAAGGAAAAGTATCGTAGCGATCCCAATTCCTCGCGGATTACCATGACCGCTACCGGCTCGCAGACCGGTACACCCATGAGTTGTTCCGTGGATATTGGCCGCGCCATCTATCAAGCGGAAGCTCACAAGGGTGTCGGCGGGGCTGGCACGTCGGCGTGTTCTGGAGATCTATTGCTCGGCGCGCTAGCAGCGTGCGCACAGATCACTTGTCAGCTCGTCGCGACCGCGATGGGAATCCCCACCGAGCACGTAAAGGTTAGCGTAAGCGGCGACATGGACCTGCGCGGCACGCTGGGTCTTTCCAGAGATGTGCCAGTGGGCTTTGAGGAAATTCGCGTCCGGTTCGACATCGATGCCCCGCAGGCAACTGCCGAACAAAGGAAAGCGCTGCAGGAAAAAACGGAACAATATTGCGTCGTTATGCAGACTTTGTTGCATCCGCCAAAAATAAATACCGAGTGGACCGGTTCCTAGCGGAGTTTTGCCGCAATTGCTAGCGATAATCTTTAACAATATTTAGAAACCTTATCTTGAACCTGCTTGACGCCCTTGCGGACCCGCGGGTAGTGTATTCGTACTTGCAAGACCCAATCACGGTACTTCGTCGAGGGAAGCCCGCAATTTTCGGGGAGTGCGCTCGTGAATCATAAGCAAACTGAGGAGACTTTGATGATGGCATGGATCCGCAGCCTCGCGCTGGTACGCAACTTTGTGCTGGCCGCTGTCTTTTTTCTGAGTGCGCTAGCCATCAACGCCAATGCACAAACTTTTCGCGGAACAATTCTCGGTACCGTCACCGATACCTCCGGCGCTGCAATCTCCGGCGCCACCGTCAGCGTGAAGAATACTGGTACGGGACTCCTGCGCACGGTCACCACCGATGATGACGGAAACTTCAGCGCGCCCGAGCTGCCGATCGGCACGTACAGCGTCACCGTAGAAAAATCCGGCTTCAAGGCCGGCTTGGTAAGTGGCATCAGCGTGGAAGTCTCCACCGAGCGCCGCGCCGATGTGATACTGCAGCCCGGCGAAGTCTCCGAGATTGTGGAGGTGTCGGGAGACACTTTGACACAGGTGGAATCCACTTCCGACACGCTGGGCGGGATCATCGAGTCCACTGTAGTCACCAATCTTCCCGTGAATGGACGCGATTATCAGAAGCTCATCTTTCTCGTGCCCGGTGTCGCCGGCTCGCCCGACCAGATCACCGATTCGCCCGGTTCCTTTGGGGTGTTCTCCGTCAACGGAGCGCGTGGCCGCGCCAACAATTTCCTGCTCGACGGCACGGACATGAATGACGGTTACCGCAACGACCCGGCCATCAACGAAGCCGGAGTCTTCGGCACGCCCGCGACCATTCTGCCCATCGAAGCCATCGCCGAGTTGCGCGTGCTTTCCAATTTTGAACCCGAATATGGCCGCAGCGCCGGCGGCGTGGTCAACATCGTTACCAAGAGCGGCACCAATGATATTCACGGAACGGGCTTCGAGTTTTTCCGCAACAACGCTCTGGACGCCCGCAATTTTTTCAACCAGGTCGGTTCGCCGCAAAATCCTTTTCACAATAATCAGTTTGGGGGAGCGCTGGGCGGTCCGATCAAGCGCGACAAGACTTTCTTCTTCGTCGATTACGAAGGCATGCGTGAAAAGGGCGCCGAAGCCAGCACCGCTTGCGTCCCGACCGCTCAGGATATTGCCACCGCTACCGCCGCGAATGGCACAGCCGTTAATCCCGTTATCTCTGCTCTGCTCGCCAGAAATCCCTGGCCCGCGCCAAACCTCGGAGGTTCCTGCCTCACCGATGGATCTGACGGGCAGACCCCGGTGACCGCCAACGTCTCGCTGGCCACGCCATTCTCAAACCGCGTCGATAGCGCTATCGTAAAAATCGATCACAACATCAACGCCAATAATCTTTTGACCGGCCGCTATTACATCGGTGACAGCACACAGAGTTTCCCGCTGGCGCTGGTCGGCGGTGGACTCGTTCCGGGCTACAACACTTCCACGCCAACACGCGTGCAGCTTATTTCTATTTCCTACGTTTCCACCATTACACCGTCGATCGTCAACGAGGCGCGGCTAGGATGGAACCGCTTCGCCGAGGGATTCTTCCCCGAGGATCGCAACTTCGATCCCACCAGCATCGGCCTGGATACCATAGGCCCGGGCACCGCCAATGCCGCGCCCTATAATTTTGGGCTCCCGAAAATAAGCATCTCCGGACTTGCTCCTCTCGGGGCCGATAATGGTGATCCGCGCCAGCGCGTCGATACCAACTGGCACTACATCGACAATATTTCCTGGACACTCGGTAAGCACGCCATTAAGTTCGGCTACGAATTCAGGCGCACTTCCATATCCCAAATGTTCAATCGCGGCTTCCGGGGAACCCTTTCCTTCAGCACGCAGACCGATGCGACCACTGGCCTTGTGACGGAGACCGGTCTCCAGGAATTCCTTGCCGGTACACCCACGGGTGGCTCGCAGCGTCAGGGCGATACTAATCGCAACACTTTTGAAAATTCTCATGCTGGTTACATCCAGGACAGTTACCGCTGGAAGAAAAACGTCACCCTTAACCTGGGAGTGCGTTACGACTACTACGGCCTAATTCAGGAAAAGCACGGCAACTTTACCAATGTCGACACCGCCACCGGTTTAGGCGTGCTTGTGGGCCAAGGCCGCCTGTACCAACCGGATTACAACAACTGGGGACCGCGCGTGAGCGTGGCCTGGGATGTGACCGGCCAGGGCAAGACCGTGGTGCGCGCGGGATACGGAATTTTTTATGATGCCTTTTCCCAGGACCTCTTCATGGGGCATCTGCCGTTCAACAGCGGCTTTGATCCCGGCCCAGCCTATTCGGGATTCGGCCCTAACCCCATCTCTTCGGCTAGCGCAAATTCGGGCCCTTTTGCCTCTGGTTCTCCGGTATACGGTTTCGCCAGCCCCATGGGCGATGCCTTCGGAGTCGATCCAAACATCCGTACGCCGTACATGCAGAATTTCAATCTGAATTTTCAGCAAGAGCTAACGCGCAAAACCGTTTTCCAGATCGGCTATGTAGGATCTAATGGACATAAGCTGCTTCGCTTCCGCGATATTAACCAGCCTACCCAAGCGCAAATTACCGCCGCGGATCTGGCGTGCAACTGCATCAACGACTTCAGTGTTCCCCGCCGTTACCAGACCCTCACAGGATTTTCACCGTTCTTCTACATCAATTATCAGGAGTCTTCCGCCAATTCCAATTACAACGCGTTGCAAACCAGCTTGCGGGTAACCGATTGGCATGGATTTACTACCACGCTGAACTACACCTGGTCCCATTCCATCGACGACGCCAGCGACGGTGAAGACTACGTTCCCAATGCTTCGCAACCTAACGACAGCGCCGCGCCCATCGGTTTCAACCGCGGCAATTCCAATTTTGACGTCCGCAACCGCCTCACCTGGAATTTCATTTATCAATTTCCAAACCATAAAGGCAGTTGGCAGCGCCTCACTGACGGCTGGGGTGTCAACGGCATCGTCACCGCGCAGTCCGGGCAGCCTTTCCAGTTGAACTACAACTTTGAGGACGACTACGACGGCAGCGGAGAAGGTTTTGGCCGCCCCGACGTTGTGGGACCAATTCATTACTCCAGCGATCCCGCGCAATTCCTGGACCTCACTTCGTTCGCGATTCCGTGCACTTATCCAGCAGCTGGTGGAACTGGTTTCGCGAATAGCTGCATACCGGGCACGCGCCATTTCGGCAATGAAGGGCGCAACTCCCTCATTGGACCTCATTTCCGCCAGTTTGATTTTTCCATCTTTAAAGACACCGCGATTACCGAGCGCATAAAGTTAGAGTTGCGTTTTGAAGCCTATAATTTATTCAACCACCCAAATTTCGCGAATCCCTATCTACCTTTATTTATCGCGGATGCCGCGGCGAACGGCGTTGGGACCAATGGCAGGTCCATTGGAGCTTTACGGCTGACGGCCACCGGAGACGTTGGCATCGGCTATCCCTTCCTGGGAAGCGGGGGTCCTCGCGGACTGCAAATCGCCGCGAAGATCAGCTTTTAGCCCTTCGCGCTCGGACTGAGTTGCAACTGCGGGCCTTCCCATCCTCCGACTTATCCTCGAATGGCCTGGCAAACCGCCAGGCCGTTCTGTTTTCTGATAGATTGCTGGCAGTTTAAGGGCAGTCTCATCGCGCGGGTGGCCAAAAAGACTCCGCAACCCTTAGCCACTACATCGTGTAAGTTTTTCGCCCCGGCTGCGTACTACCTTATGGAAGCTCTGAGACCAGGACCGATGAGTTCGCCGGGAATAGCGGAACCGACGGAGGCCATCGCCCGTGCCAAGGCAGGGGACGCCCAGGCTTGGGGCCAGCTTTACCACGACTACGCCCCGGCGATTTTCCGTTTTTGCCGCCGTGCGCTGCCGACCCGAGAAGACGCCGAAGACGCCACCATGGAAGTTTTTATGAAGCTGAAAGGGAAGATCAATCAATACGACTCCTCCCGGCCGTTCTCAGGCTGGTTATATAAGGTAGCGGCTAATCATTGCTGGGATACGCTGCGCCGCCGCAAGATCCGCCAGGACAAGGAAACCGAGGATAGCGATGAGCTGCCTCTCGAACATCCCGATCCCAGCCAGCTCGATCGCTTGATCGAACAGCGCAGCAGCGCGGAAGTTCGCAAAGCGCTGGCCTGCCTTAGCAAAAGGGCGCGCATGGCGCTGGTGATGCGCTATTACTCGGATATGAGTTACGACGAAATTGCCGATGAGCTGGGCGTGCGGCGCGCTTTTGTGGGCGTCGTATTGTTGCGCGCGCGTCACGAATTGCGGAACGCGCTGGAAGGCAACGCGGCTCTGGCGGCGGGAGGGAACGCATGAACGAATCGTCGAATAGTCCAGACGAGCGTCTGGACGAACATCTCGATGACCATCTTGATGAAATGACCGGCATGCTCTATGTGGAAGGTCAACTGGATCGCCAGCGTGCCCAGCAAGTCTCCACACATGCTCAGGATTGCTCTTCTTGCCGCATCTTGTTGCGCGCTCTTGAGCGCGAATCACGCCTTCTCACTCGCTCGATGCTTGAAGAAGACGAACCGCTGCCCTCGCGATTAGCCGCCTTTCAGCAGACCGCGCGAAAATCCATGCAATGGATTTGGGGCGCGGTTGTCGGACTAGCCGCCACCGGGGCGTACGCGTTATACACCGGATATGTCGAGCCCATGCAGCAGCGTTTCGAGCAAGCTGGTTTTGGCGGCGGCAGCGTTCTCAATCTAATGATTTTTCAAGGCGCCTTCTGGAAAGGATGGCAATCGATGGTCACTCTACTTGAGGTTTTGGCTTTGTTGACGATCGCCGGATCGGCCGTGGTTTTCCTGCGGCGGCGCCTGCGGGGCCGCGGATCGGTCTTTGCCATGATGGTCGCCGGAATCGCTGCGGCCGCTTCCATACCTTCGCCAGCCATGGCCACCGAATTTCGCAACCAAGGCGACACCATTGAAGTTGGCAAGGACGAAACCATCAAGGGCGATCTTTTTGCTCATGGCCATCACGTCAAAATCGAAGGCACTGTCGACGGCGATCTTTATGTGTTCTGCCAAGGCGCTGATGTTGAGGGCCATGTCACCGGAGACGTTATAGCCTTCGCCCAAATGCTGCGCGTCAACGGGAAGGTTGACGGTAATATACGCTCCTTTACGAATACAACTTGGGTGAGCGGAGTGGTAGCTAAGAATTTGCTTACCTTTGCTGAGACCGTCAACATCGACACCAACGGTAAAGTCGGCGGCAGCGTTACCACCTTCGTGAATACTCTCACCATCGACGGGAGTGTTGGCCGCGATGTTTTGGGTTTCGTTGCTGAAACTGCCGTTGCGGGAAACATTGGTGGAGGGCTACAAGCCCAAGGCAATACTTTAAAATTTAACTCCGGCGCCCAAGTCAATGGCCCCGTCAAATTCAAAGGAGAACACCCTCCCGAGGTTTCTTCCGGCGCAAAACTGGCGGTTACGCCCGTGTTCACCCCGGAAGAACATCACAAACGATATGAAGAGAGCGGCTTTTACGTCTGGCGTTTAATTTGGACCGCGGCAGTCATTTTATTTGGCCTGGTGCTTTTCAATCTTTTGCCGAACTTCGCTCGAGCTTCGGTGGCCTCCGCGGAGCGCTACGGGGCCTCGTTTGGCCTCGGTGTGCTGGTTTTCTTCGGCGTGCCCATTGCCGCTTTCATCGCCTGTATCACCGTGGTGGGGCTGATGATTGGAATTTCCACTTTTATTCTGTGGATGACCGCGTTGTTCTGCGCGCAAATCGTCGTCGGCGCTATTGTCGGCCAGTGGTTGATGGGCCATACCAGAGAGACTTGGCAGTTAATCGGGCGCATGGTCGTGGGCGTCATCGTCTTGCGCGTCCTGGGAATGATTCCGTTCCTGGGTGGGTGGATCAGGTTCGCCGTGGTGTTGTGGGGCATGGGCGCCATTTCCCTGGCGATTTACCGCCATTTCACTCCTCCGGCACATACCGCAACTGTGCCCGTATCACCGGCTATGCCCCCGTCTTCGCTGCCGCCCAACACCACCATCGGAAGCCCGCAGCCGGCCTGAACTCGCAATAGAATGGGCAGCACTTTGCATGTCGGGCGATTGCCGTCCTTTTCTGCTGCTTTCATTCGGCGGCAGGGCCAAGAAACTTCCGCGCTCGTAGTTCGCCCCACTCGATCATCGACCGCCGGTCGACTTCCTGCAGATACGCCGGTTCGAGACTACCCCTTGGAGGGGGTGCAAGAGTTAACTTCTCAGGTGGCCCAAGGTAGAGAAGCGCGTCCGCCTTCTTTATAAGTGGCAATCCATCTTTACCAGTAGCTTTTTCCAGGGGTGCTCTGGCGATTTCGTAGAGCGCTGGTGCGTTTTGACCTGAGATGCGCAACAGCTCTTGCGATGCGGAATTGAGTGTGGTGACAGAGTCCAGCAGCACCACGTATGTGGCGCCCGGGTAGCGTGATTCGATTCGAGTGGTAACGTTGTCAGCCCCATCGCGGTCGCCAGACTTTGTCACGTGATTGCTTCCCAGGACGACCAAGGCTCGATGCTTCCTTTTCAGGACCTCGTCTAGGATGACATCTGCGATCGATATGTTGTTGTTCGCCGAGCGCTGCCCAATCAGAGTGAGTAAGGATGCGATGCCAATCAATTGGCGTGTCGCCGGCGAGCACACGCAAACGACGGGCCGGCGGCAATTTCTTGTTGACTTCGCGTATCGCGACAAGCCATTCCGCATAAATTGGCGATTCCCAGGAGGCTACTTTGGTGGTGTCACGCCAGATATGCCGCACCTCGTCTACAGGAACGTCTTCACTGGCGATATATCTATCAAGCAATGGCTGATTATTGCGGCTCGCGAATTCGACGACGATGTCTTGAACGGTCTCCTGAAACGCCGGGTCGCGGACCAGATCGATATAGGAGTCCCCAGCCTGCCGTAACCAGTGCGCCTCTCCAATGAGCACAACGCGGTGTTGTCGGAACGCCGCGACGATGCCTTGAACGGCATCGACTGGCTTAATGTCTCTCGAAGCCGACTGTGCTGCCAAGCTAATCACTGAGATGGCCAGCAGGCTCGAAGCCCAGCTAATGTGCAAGAACAGTCGAGATGTAGAAGCCTTCAAGGCCACACTCACTTCGAGCTCCTGAAGGGGTCCCATCCGCGAGGTTTCAAAACTCGTGAGCGGCTACCGCCGTCGGCGACCAGTACATCGCGCGCCGGGGTAATCTCCCCTATCCGCGTGATCGTCACTCCGCCCACCGAATGCGGTAACCGTGTAGCTTTACTCTTCGACACAGTAAACAACAATTCGTAATCATCCCCGCCATGAAGCGCCAACCGTATCGGATCAACTCCACGTTTACGACCTACTTTTGTCATGCCAACCGATGGAACATCATCAGATCTGATTACAGCCCCAACTTTGCTTGCCTCGCACAATCTCCGTAAGTCGCTCGACAATCCATCCGACAGATCCATCATCGCGCTAGCCACGCGTTTTTCGCTCAGCCACCGCCCTAACTCCAGTCGCGGCTCTGGATACAAATGCTTTCGCAGGCGCGGTTCTCGCATGGTCAAGCCCCGCTTCCGTTCGCGAAGCAATTGTAAACCCGACTCCGCTTCGCCCAGCCGCCCGCTCACATAGATAAGGTCGCCCGGTCGCGCCCCGGAACGCCGCACCTCCTGCCCGCGACGCACCTCACCAACGACCGCAACATTAATTAACACCTCCGGCCGCTCGGTCGTATCTCCCCCCGCCAGCGAGCAGCCAAACCGGGTTGCCGCCCGCCGCAGTCCTCCAAGAAAATCATGCAGCCACGAGCTCGTCAATTCTCGCGGCAGCGCCAGGCTCAACAGAAAGCAGCGAGGAGCTGCTCCCATAGCAGCTATATCGCTTACCGCCCGGGCAAGACATTTCCATCCAATGGCATCCGCAGGATGCTGGTCCCGCAAAAAGTGCGTGCCCTCCAGAAACCAGTCGCACGTCAGAACTGTTTCATGGCCCGGAGTGCCAGAAATCAGCGCCGCATCATCTCCTATTCCCAGCGACAGAAATCTTGAGCCTGCCGCACTCCGCAAACCGCCGCTTCCGTTGTGCAACGGCCCGGCAAAGACACGCCTGATCCGTTCGAGAACGTCATCCTCACTCCCGGTCCCGCGTTCTCGCAAGTAAGCCTCTCGCCGGTTCTAAACTGCTCAATTTGATACAGTGGCCCTTCTTTTGACAAAAACCTGTCCTATAGGACAGGGGACGGCTTTCCACACCCTGGCCCACGAACAGGCAAATACAGGATTGACTCTAACACCCCCCGATTCTAGTATGCCCCAGCGAGTAAACCCAGCCGTCGCTCGGATTTGCTAAGATTAGAGTTGCTTGCGGCGGGAGTTAGCAGCGCCTCGCGGTGTAGCAAAACTGAGGATTAGTATGTCCGGTAAGAACTACACTTTTTATATCGCCTCCACGCCCGGGAAGATGCGTAAGGTGATTATTCCTGCCTACCAATTGCACGCCCTGGCGGTTCTCGCCCTTATTGGCACTCTCACAGTTGTAGCTGCGGTAGGTTCTTACTCGCGCATGCTGTGGAAGGTCGGCAACTACAACGCTCTTCGTCACGACCAGGAAACTCTCAAGAAGCAGTACAAGCAGTTGCAAGGCACGGTGGTCGATACCAACCAGCGTCTTGACTCCTTGCAGTCTCTAGCCACCGAAGTGGCCATGACCTATGGTGTGCTCCGCTACCACCCTGCGGCATTTGACGAGCCCGATGGCCCAGCCAATGCCCAAGACAGCTTCGACCGCTCGATTGAGCAATACACCTTTCTGAAACGCAACGCCGCCGTGATCGCCGTCTCCTCCGCCAGTTTGCGCCTGATGCCCGCCATGAGCTTTGCCGATTCGTCCTATACGCCCTCCATC
>Ga0210396_10005313_pt1 | contig 12489 bp, 11 predicted proteins | sample IncBWH17OmetaG_FD_155466 | JGI IMG/M metagenome (GOLD analysis project Ga0210396, IMG submission 155466) | Forest soil microbial communities from Barre Woods Harvard Forest LTER site, Petersham, Massachusetts, United States - Inc-BW-H-17-O ...
CCTTGTCCAGTTGGAGCGAGAGGAATGGCTGTGGCACTGGGCGTCGACACCGATCCCCACTGTTGTTGCCTTGCAAGGAGTTACCTACGGCGTCGGCGCGCTATTGGCTGTGACGGCAGACCTTCGCGTCGGTTGCGCTGAGACACGATTCAAAATCACGGCTTCCCAGTACGGAGGAGCGAACCTCACCTGGGTGTTAGACGAGCTGATCGGCTGGTCCAGGACCAAGGACCTGCTCATGACGTCTCGTGTGGTCGAGGGGGCAGAAGCAGAGCGAATCGGCCTGCTCAATCGTCTGGTCGAATTCTCCGACGTACGGCACGCCGCAATTGCTCTCGCGAGCCAGGTAGCTGCGCTGCCGCCTGAAGGGGTCCGCGCCGTCAAGCAGCTGCTGCAGGCGGGCCCAGGACGAGACCTTCGCGCGAGATACGATGCGGAAAACACCGCGATGATGACCGCGGTACGCCCCGGCCCGATGACCGACGTCTTCTCGAGATTCCTGGCAACGCACCCCCGCAGATCATGAATGAGATAGCCAGGAATCGCATCCTCGCCGGCACCTCACACGTTCTGGAAGACCCGCAAATCGAGCTCCTGCTAGAACGGATGTATTACGACGCGCAAGTGCGTGCCGACATCGCCAAACAGCAGTGGGATCCGCGCGATCCGTACTCGGAGGAGCTCTCTGGGGATTTCGGATACTCACTTCGACCCGCGCAAGGCGAATTCATTTACATCATGGCCAGGGCAATGAACGCACGTCTCGCCGTGTGCGTGCCCGTGTCAGCAGGTGCGCCGGTGCTCTATCTTGGTGCCGCTATTCGCGACAACTGCGGCGGACGGGTCGTCGGAGTCGAGCCGCGCGAAAAGTACCGGCGGCTCGCCCGCGAGGCGGTAGCCAAGGCAGGGCTCGACGATTTCGTGCAGATATACGGCGGTGACCCGGCAACCGAACTGGCCGGCGTCCCAGGTTTGGTCGATCTTGATATTGCCCTCATCGATGGCTGGCCCGATCTGTCTGCGCCGTCGCGGGCTCGCTCGGTGCTTGATGTCCTCGCGCCGCGGATTCGACAGCACGGAATGCTGGTGAATGACAACCGAGAACCCGACTACGTGGCCAGGCTCATCGAGCTCGGCTATGACAGTCTGCCAACCGATCTCGGGTTGATATCGGTTCGTCGGTAGCGGTTAGCGGCCAGCCCCGACCGGCGGCACGTCTGCCGACAACTGTCGATGAAAGTGCTGGTTCGCGGCCTCGTTGCGGCCGTACACGACTGACTCCACGTTGCCGTGAGCGATGCCGTCAGAAATCGTCTTCGCAACTACCCAGTCCTCTTCGCGAACGCTCTTGACTAGCAGGTCCCAATTCTTATCCCAGTAGTGAGATTGCTTGGCGGATCGTGGTAGCTCGGGAACGAGGAACCTCAACTGCACAACGGAGCGTCGAAAGTCGGTCGCGTCCGGACGCACCGACCAGATCTCGAAATGACTCGGTTCGATCGTCATGATGGTACCCGGATACAAAGTGAAATTGCCGATCGCGTAATCGGTGAAGTTCAATTCCGCAGCGTCATCCCGCGTATCTTCGATCCCCCGGCGAGCGACGAAGAGACGTGAATGCTTCCCAAATGCGTCAAACGTGTAGATGTTCGTGTGGAAAAACGGCCCGACCGTCTGTGGATGAACGAATTGCAGATGGTACGCGTCGAGGAAGCCATCCATCACAACTTTCCAGTCGATGTCAACAACGAACGTTTCCTGCCGATAAAGTTCGGCGCTCGCGATGCCGGATGCGGCGACGTCATCCGAAAGGTCGGATCCAACGAATTTCGCCATGTCGAGCGGCTCGCCCCGCGTAGGCACAACCCACACCAATCCGGCGTATTCGTCGGCGGGAAGCTCGATCAACCCATGGGCGGTGCGGTCGATCGCGGCGAAACCGTCGTCAAAAGGAATGGCCCGAATTGAGCCGTCCCTGTTGTAGCACCACCTGTGGTACGGGCAACTGAACATCTTGCGGCGGCCGACGGGTTGATCCTCGACCTTCGCACCGCGGTGCCGGCATACGTTGCTGAACGCCTTGAGACTGCCATCATCTTGCCGTACGACAAGAATCGGTACACCGCAACAGTCGACAGTGACGAACGTCCCGGGGTCGCGCAGCTCGGAACCATGGGCGACGATCGTCGGCATCGTTCTGACAAAGTCCACCTCGCGGCGAAGGCGCGCCTCATCGAAGAACACATCGGCGGGGACGTAGACCTCCGAGGCGGCATAGTCAGTCGTTCGCGAGTCGATGAACCCGATCAGCCGCTTCTTGACGTCCGCCTTGTTGTGGTCCTGCATCGAACACTCCGTCCGCCACGCGACGCGTCTTGTCGTGGAACTTACGACGAGAATTGTATCATGTATCGCAAAGCTGAACGATCCCTAGCTGTGTCAGCCGGTAGTGCTGAGGAATGTCGCCGTAAGACAGCAATACATAAGTGGACATGTGATACTCGATCTCCAAACCGTAGCGGCGATGAGGGAGTGGTTACTGTGCGTCCGCAGAGGAACGTACTGGGTGCGACCGTTGAGGAGTCGCGGGAACAGCTGATTGCCGCAGCCGAAAAATGCTTCGAGATCTATGGGGTCGCCAAGACGACCATGGACGACATCGGACGGGCAGCATCGGTCACTCGCGCGACGGTATACCGCTACTTTGCCGACAGAGACAGTTTGATCCTGGCTGTGGTGATCCGGCGCTCAAGGATGTTGTTGGACCGCGCCCGTGCTTACCTCGACTCCCAGCCCACGTTTGCCGACAAGTTGGTCAAGGGAATGGTGTACCTGGTCGACCATGGCCGCCGGGATCCCATGGTCAGGCTGCTCGTTAGCCCCGAGCATCTCAACCTCGCCACCGGCATATTGGGCAACTCGAAAGCGGTAATCGACCTGACTTATGAACTGTGGAGCCCGATCATGGCCACCGCTCAGCGCAACGGTGAGATGAGGGAGGGCATCGACGTGCACAAGGCATGCGCCTGGCTGGCGTTTCAGCAATTGATCCTGATCGGCAGGCTCGATCTGGTCGACCCCTCAGATCCCCAGCACGAGGAGATGCTGCGGGAGTTTCTGTTGCCGGCATTCGTTCCAGCGGGCTGACAGCGGCTGGCTTTCTAGTCGTGACGGCGTGACTCGGCGATCCGACGAGTTTCGGGCGACGCTGCGGCCGTGAGCATGGCGACAACAAGGTCGATGAGTTGGCTGATGAAGACCCGGTCGTCGGTGTGCGGCGCAGTCGCGGCCCGGCGTGCCAACTCGCCGATGACGAAACGTATGACGACAAGGCGCCGGTGCACCTGCGCAGCAGTGCGGTCCAGGAAGGGGTCGACGAGTTGGCGCCAACGAACAATGCTGTCCGCGTGATCCTCGAGATCTCCGGGCGGAAGGATCGGCTGCCGTCGGTTCATCAAGTCGGCATAGATGCATAGATAAGCGCAGCCGCCGGTAGATTCGGCCAGTTTCGACGCCAGCGGTTGAACAAGCGCTTCGGCGAGCGCGCGTACGTTCTGGTCACCGGCCGCCTCGTAGCGATCCAGCAGTGCATGCCGGCGCAGCTCGACGTCATAGCTGTGCTTCTCCAACACCGCCGTCAGCAGTCCGGCCCGGTCGCCGAAGTGATACTGCAACGCGGTGGCGTTCTTCACCCCGGAAGCCCGTTGAATCTCGCGCAGGCTGACCGCATCGATTCCCTGCCCGCCATAGAGCTCCTCGGCTGCTGCGAGCAGACGTTCCCGTGTAGACATGGCGCCGTCATACTATCGAGTAATGCACCCGCATTGCAATTCAATTCATATGCCTGTACGGTCCTGTGCGTGACTGAACTCGTGAACTCGGACGTCAGCCCCTCGGACGACTGCCGATCTGCCGCACACGATGGCGGTCGGGTTGCGGGACAACGCAACGGTTTTCATCGAGAAAGGGCTTTGAGGTGGCCGACGTCGATCTATCCGGAAAAGTAGGAACGAAATAGCATGTGGGACTTCAGCACCGAACCCGAATTTCAAGCGAAGCTCGACTGGATGGACACATTCGTCCGAAACGAGGTCGAGCCGCTCGACCATCTGACTCATCAGGCTGAGCACGTCATCTATGCGCCCCTGTCGACCGAGCTGGCCACGATCGTGCGGCCACTGCAACGGGAGGTGCGCGAACACGGTCTGTGGGCATGCCATCTCGGACCCGAGCTCGGTGGTCAAGGCTACGGCCAGGTGAAGCTCGCACTCATCAACGAGATCCTGGGCCGAACGGCTTGGGGTCCCGTTGTTTTCGGATGTCAAGCACCCGACACGGGTAACGCCGAGATCCTGGCCAAGTTTGGCACAGAGGAACAGAAACGGCGCTATCTGCAACCCCTGCTGGATGGTGAGATCTTCTCGTCCTTCTCGATGACCGAGCCCCACGGCGGCGCGGATCCGCGCCTGTTCCGCACCCTTGCGGTGCAAGACGGCGAGGACTGGATCATCAACGGGGAAAAGTATTTCACCTCCAATGCGCGCAACGCGGCATTCTTCATCGTCATGGCGGTAACCGATCCAGACGCCGGACACCGCGAACGGATGTCGATGTTCTTGGTGCCTGCCGAGACCCCCGGCATCGAACGGATCCGCGAAACCGGAATGATCGGCGATCCCCTCGGCGTCGGCAACCACCCGCATATCCGTTACACCGACGTCCGCGTCGGCTCCGATGCGCTGCTGGGTGAGCGGGGCAAGGCCTTCCACATCGCACAGGCCCGCCTCGCCGGCGGCCGACTGCACCACGCCATGCGCAGCATCGGCTTCGCCAAGCGCGCATTCGACATGCACTGCGAAAGAGCTTTGTCCCGTACGACTTTCAATGGACCCCTCGCCGACAATCCCGTCGTTCGGGCCGGCATCGCCGACTCGTACATCCAGCTCGAACAGTTCCGCCTGCTGGTGCTGCATGCCGCATGGCAGATGGACACCCACGGTGCTGTCGCAGCCATGCAGCACGTCTCCGCATGCAAGGTCGCCATGGCCCGCGTGGCCCATGATGTCGTCGAACGGGCATTGCACCTGCACGGCGCCCTCGGCGCGTCGAACGAGACTCCCCTGGCGCGGCTATGGCAATCAGTGCCGACCTATGGGCTCATGGATGGGCCGACCGAGGTCCACCAGGACATCGTCGCCCGACGAGTGCTCGGCTCCTACTCCCCCGCACCCGGCAACTGGCCCACCCAGTTCCTGCCCGACCTCACGGCCGCCGCCCGTAGGCGGTACGGCACGCAGTACGCGCAGATCGCGACCTAGCGGCGGGCCGTCCAACGAGAAGCGCTGGATTCGATGGGCAGCTGACGCCCAAACAGGTCCCACTGACGGAGGTAGCATGCGCGCGGTACAGGTGACTCGGCTCGACGGACCGGACGGGATCGAGGTGACTGACGTCGAGGAGCCCACCGGGGATGGCATCGTCGTCGACGTGCACGCCGCAGGCGCGGCATTCCCGGACGCATTGCTCACCCGCGGCCTCTACCAGTACCGACCGGAGCCGCCGTTCGTGCTCGGATCGGAGATCGCCGGGGTGGTGCGGTCCGCACCAAACAACGCACATATCCGTGCCGGCGACAGAGTCGTGGGTCTGACGATGCTCACCGGCGGCATGGCCGAAGTGGCGGTCCTGCAACCCGACAGAGCGTTCAAGCTGCCGGACAACGTGACCTTCGAGGCGGGCGCCGGCGTCCTGTTCAACGATCTAACCGTGTACTTCGCGCTGAGTGTTCGAGGCCGGTTTCAGCGGGGCGAGACGGTGCTGGTGCATGGGGCGGCCGGCGGGATTGGAACGTCAGCGCTGCGGCTGGCATCCGTGCTCGGCGCGTCTCGCACCATCGCGGTGGTCAGCACCGAGGAGAAGGGCCAGATCGCCACGGCGGCCGGCGCGACCGACGTGGTGTTGGCCGAGGGCTTCAAGGACGCGGTAAAGGAGTTGACCGGCGGCCGCGGCGTCGACGTTGTCCTCGACCCGGTCGGCGGCGACCGGTTCACGGATTCGCTGCGCTCGCTGGTCCCCGGGGGACGGATGTTGGTAGTCGGCTTCACCGGCGGTGAGATTCCCACCGTAAAGGTAAACCGGCTGCTGCTCAACAACATTGACTTGGTCGGTGTTGGCTGGGGCGCCTGGACGCTGACGCACCCCGATGCGCTGGCCGAGCAATGGGCGGCGGTGGGGCCGCTGCTCGGCTCGGGTCAGTTGCATCCCCCCGAGCCAGTTGTCTATCCGCTCGATGAGGCCGCCGCCGCGGTCGCATCTTTGGAAAATCGCACCGCCAAAGGCAAAGTCGTGCTACGCCTCCGGGATTGATAGACGTCCGGCAGTCGAGACAGCAGCGCCCGATCAGGGCTCGAGAACCTTAGTCGCGCACGGATGGGGCGGCACTGGCGTCCAGCACGACGACAACACCATTGGTGGCATCCAGCCGGATGTGCATCCCCGTGGAAATCCGGGTAACAGCGTCCCCGGTGTTCACCACACAGGGAATGCCCATCTCACGGGCTACGATTGCCGCATGGCTGAGCGGACCGCCAATGTCGACGACCATTCCGGCCACGAGCGGGAACAGCGCGCACCAACTTGGGTCGGTCACCTCACAGATCAGGATCTCTCCCGGTTCGAGTTCCTCGGCAACCTCCAAGCTTGTGGCCACCCGGGCAATTCCCTCGACCACACCGCCCGTCACTGACACCCCGGTGATGGTGTCCCCCGCCCGCACCCCTACACAGGTGGCTCTACCAATGCGCGGCTGGGGCATGCCCTCCCAACGGTCCGGGAAGCTCAGCTTTTGGTACTCCACCCGTTTGGCCTGCCGTCGCGCAGCAACCTCCCGGAGATCTCCTCGCGCACCATCGAGTCCGCGCAGGACTTCGGGCACGGTGAAAGCAAAGACGTCATCGGGCTGGGCCAGCACTCCCTCCGCGACCAATTCGGCACCATAACGCCGGGCAGCGAACCGCGCGACGTCAAGCGCCATCAGGAAGGCGCCCTTCCCCACTTCCCGTAGGGGCAGATACCGCTGCGCGACCCGCAGCACGGCTCGTGCCTTGATCTGTTGGGGTCCAGGCAGATTCGCCAACAACGACTGCTCGGTGACGATTCGTCGTTCACGACGGTCCGCCTGCTCGGTGGCGCGATCCTCGACGCCATGGTGCGCGTACCGTTCGGCAATTGAGGTCACCAGACTGGCGTCCTCACGCCACGAGATCGACGAGATTTCGCCTTCCTCCGGGCCGTGGAAACCATAGCGTGCGATGAAGGCATCGAACGACAGTGCTCCACGGGAGACATTCCAGAGCTCGGCGACCATCCGAGCTTCTTCGTAATTCCCATAGCCGGCCGCCAACTGGGCTACCAGGCCCGGGTCACCGGCCGCGCGCGCCAGACGCGTGAGCTGTTCGAAAAGCGCCTGCGTGACAACCACCGCGATCATATGAATGCGCATGGCGGCGTCGAACTTATCGACCGCGTGCGCCAACAAGCGCAGGCCACAGGTCGGCGAGCTCTGAGTCACGGCAGTCCACCACCGGTGCTGATCACGGTGGAGGCGCCTTAACCGCAGTGGGAGTCCAGCGGCCTCTATGGGGAAGCGCGCCAACACGAACGGCAAGCGGCGCGAGGAGTTCTGGCTTTGTACCCCTTCGCGCACCGAACCGAGGAGTTGCTCTTCCATTGCATCCCCGGAGGTTCCCGGCGTGAGATCAGCGATCTGTCGCAGGTGTGTGACATTCATTGCGGCGCGGCCGTAGAAGATTGCAGCGAATCGGTCGTCGACGCTATCGGCTCGCGCCGTCAATCGCCGAGGCAGCACCCCAAGCCGGTAATAGGCATACGGGACCGACACCTCGTTGCCGATAGAGAAGATCGACCAGGACATCGGGGTCGGCACACCCGGTATCGCTTCAGCGAGGTTAACCGTGCTCCAGTACGTTGTCGGACCGCTCTGCTCATGAAGGGGATCGGGCCAGGTCAACTCTTCGGCGCGTTGCTCGGGTCTAATCATCAATGCGGCTTCATCGGTTCGTTCGTGCCAGGGGAACGGTATCTTCTGCAAAACGGGCAGCCATCGACCTCCAATCACCGAAATCGACGCAATACAGTGTGAGCGCTCGTTAACGCACTCATCAGAGTGACCGAACCATGACGCATCTGCAAGCGGGAGACAGAATGGCCTTTTGCCAGGCGGTGTTGATCGGCACCATGATCAACAGTCAGCGGCCCTCGACGATGCAGCGCACGGCGTGCTCGCCCCAACGTGCCGCGGACTCCATGGAACCCGCGCCGAACAGGTCGCCGGCAACCTGTACCGGCCCCCGGGTAGGTAGCGCGTCACGCAGGGCGCTGTTGCGACGCCAGAAGCCCGGGTCCGCGAGGTATCCCGCGTATGGCCAGCGTGTCACGACCGACAAATCTCGATGGCCGGCAAGTTCGGGACAGAGCCCTTCGACAACGCCGGCGGCCCAAGCTTCCAGTTGAGCGTCGGTGTACTCGAGGAACCTGTCGGTGACGGCGGTGTCGGTGTAAATCGTGACGAGGCTGTGTCCGCGCGGTGCCCGGTCGGCGGACTTGTTGTGCTGCAAAAAGATCAACAGGCACTCGGGTTGTTCGACGGTCGGCACCAGGACGGTGTAAGCCCTGCTTCTGGTGGGAACCCGGTAGCCGAGCGAGACACTGATCAACTTGACGTTGCGCAATTTGTCGCCGAACGCCGGCGATGCCGTCAGCAAGGGCGGCCACATCTCGACGGCGCGGTGATACATGGCGCTGATGACACAGCTTCCGGCGCTGACGTCATGGGTGCCGCTCGCGTCGGTGTATGACACGCTCACGCCGGATTCCGTCTCGTCGACGCGGGTAACCGTCGCGCCGTAGCGCACGTCAAGCCCCGACGCCAGCGCAGTGGTCACCGTCGCCAACCCACCGCGCACGCTGCGTAGGCCAGCCGACCAAGCACCCAGTGCACCAAGAACATTCACGCTGGACGCGTCTCGGGCACCGGTGCCGGTCGTCAGCCGCATCATCGGATCAATGAGATACTCGGTCACCTCACGGCCGAAATGGTGTAGCGCGAAGTCGTGCGCAGATACATCTGGATCGTCCAGTGCCGCCGATCGGCTCATGTCGTAGGAGTCGACGTCTTTGATCGCCTTCCGCAATCGGATGAACCCGACCGCCAAGCGCAGTTTGCCCAGCATCGACAACGCCGGCGTAAAGGGCAGTCTCAGCAATTTGGCCGGATCGAGATCGATCAAACGTCCGCCCCGGACCAGACCAATAACCGCGCTGGTATCGACCAGGCCGTCCGCGAGCCCAAGGTCCTGCACCAACCCCAGATAACTGGCATAGCCGGCGGTGAGCGCGTCCGGGCCGGTGTCGACGATGTAGTCCCCGTGACGCTCCGTTTGCACGCGACCACCCGGCCCGGTCGCAGACTCCAACACGGTGACTGTGACGCCCGCCCGTTGCAAGCGGTAAGCAGCGGCTAGCCCAGACAGCCCAGCGCCGACAACGACGACCGAGGTCACGGCTGACCGGCCTGATGCCCGACTCGACGCCCAGCAGAACTCATAACACAACTCCGCCCAGCCTGGATAATCCCCGTGTTAACGATCGTTATCAGTGATGAAGCTACCACACAGCATTGCCGCGGGGGCGTCGGCTGGGCGGGGCACAGAACTTGGCAAGCTCCAATGGGCAGAGGGGACCGGCCTGCTGCTGATAAACGACCGCGGCCCTGACTCCGTGTTTCCCGCTTATGCTGACTCCTGATGAGCGCGTTACGGGAGCGAAAGAAAGCGGCGCTGCGCGCCACGATCGTGCGCTCGGCCGTCGAGCTGTTCGTGCAGCGTGGCTACGACTCGGTCGGGATGGAGGAAATCGCCCACGCATCGATGTGTTCGCGCAGCACGCTGAACCGATATTTTGGCACCAAAGAGGACGTGCTGTTCCCAGCGGTCCCCGAAGTCATCGAAGGATTGCGCAGCGCGCTCGACAACATGAAGCGCACCGATGATCGATGGACGACTGCGCGCGAGGCGGTCACTATCCAACTGGGTCAATTCTTCGAGAATTTCGAGCCGGATCTGCGTGCGACGATCATGCGGCTGTGGTTCACCGAACCGACCCCGCGTCGGCGATACCTCGAGATCGCTTATGAGTGGGAAGAAATTCTCAAGGGCTACTTCGCCAGCGGCTTGCCCGATAACCCGGCGACCCATCTCAATGTCCAGGTCCTCGCGTCGGCGATGGTCTCGGCGCTTCGCGCAGTGCTGCATGCGGCGATCGAAACCGGCGATGACATCGCCACCCTGGCCGACGCGGCGTTCGGCATGCTCGAGGCCGGCCTGCCGACCGCGCCGAAGCTCCCGCGACGCCGGTAAGTGCTCACTCGCGAGCGGTTCTAACCAAGAATCGCTCTCCTAGCCAGTGTCTCGGCTTCTAGGTAAAACGATCGTTTGCGTGATGGTCCGTGCCCGTAGGCGCCAGAAGCGTCCGTTTTTGACACGTCTTCTCTATTGACGCGTTGTAGCAGTTTCTCTTAATCTAGCGTGATGACACTCTCAGGGCTGAAGGGCCAACGATGAATGCTCGCAGCCAGCGCATCTGCGCGTGGGCCGGGCCGGTGTGCGCCGTCACCTGGGCGGCCGGCTTCTTCTTACTCGCGGGGTTTATCCCACCCCCGTCGCCGAGCCTGGACGCCCACCAGATCGCCACGATGTTCGCCGAACACGGCTGGCGGATCCGCACCGGTCTGATCATCGTGGGATTCGGCGGTGCGATCTACTGCCCGTGGGCGGCCGCGATCAGCGTGCAGCTCAAGCGCATCGAAGGCCGGTTCTCGCCCATGACCTACACCCAGCTCGGTATGGGCTCCGTTTTCGTGCTGATCTTCATTGTGCCGGTGATGATGTGGCAGGCCGCTGCTTTCCGTCCGATGGAGAACATCGAGATCACCCACCGCTTCAACGACATGGCCTGGATGCTTTTCATCGGACCCGTCTGCACGATCTTCGTCCAGGGCATGGCGATCACCATTGCGATCCTGAGCGACAAGTCCGAGCGGCCCGTGCTACCGCGCTGGCTGGGCTGGTTCAACCTGTGGGCGCAGATCATTTACCTGCCGGGTACTTTGATCCCATACTTCAAAAGCGGTCCGCTGGCATGGAATGGCCTGCTGGCGTTCTGGATTCCGGTCGTGGTGTTCACCGTGTGGCTGTGCCTTATTACGGCGATGCTGTTGCGCGCGATCAACGAGCAGGAGCGTGCGGCCACCCATGAGTCGGCAGCACGACCGACCGCGAGCACGGCGATGGCCGGTGAATCGCGATGACCGCACGCTCACAACGAATACTGCTGTGGTGGGGCCTCATCTTCATGGTGGTCTACGGACTGGTGTGGTGGGGGCTGTTTCACATGATGCCGCCGCCCAGCGCGAAGTGGTCCGCGAACGAAATTGCGCGGTTCTACGTGCACAACGGATCCGAGATCAAGATCGGTGCCACCATCGCCGGCTGGACGAGCGGGTTCATGGTGCCCATCGCGGTGGTGGTGGCGATCCAAATTGCACGACACGAGGACGGTAAGCCGGTATGGGCGTCTCTCGCCCTCGCCGGTGGCGCATTGATGTCAATCCCGCTAATGCTTCCCCCGATTTTCTGGGGCGTCGCGGCGTTCACGCCGACACGGGCTCCCGACGTCACCGCGATCATGCACGAACTTGCGATGCTGACCTTCGTCACGACCGATCAGTACTACATCTTCATGTGGGTTGCGATCGCCTTCGTCGCGCTCCTTCCCAACACCGTTGCCTACACACCCTTTCCACGGTGGTTCGGGTACTACACCGCGTGGACGGCGCTGATGTTCGAGGCTGGCGCGATCGCCTTTCTCACCCGCTCGGGTCCTTTTGCGTGGAACGGCTTGCTGGCGTTCTGGTCGCCGGTGGTCACCTTCTTCGCATGGATGATCGTGATTGCGGTGCTGCTGTTCAGAGCGATCGCGTCGCAGGACGAGGCGCGCTCCCCGACGCATGCGCTGCATGGCTAAGAACCAATTCGCGCTCGCCGCTACCCGCGGTTGTACCGAAACTGCGGCGGGTAGTCTCGCCCGAAGTCGCGGCCGTTGGCACCCTGGTCGCGGTTGTCGTTGCGCAGCAGCGGGATATCGGGTGCCGGGCAGGCGATGCCCGCTCCTTCGCCGCAGGTGTAGGTGAGGTACGACCGGGTTTGGATGTCCCGATTCCAAGCGGTGGAGTGGGCACCGAACCATGTGTTCGGGATCGTGTAGCCGACCGTCATCGCGAGCGTGACCAGTCCGATCACCGCTAGCGCCCTGATCGCCGTCACCTTGACCGGCCCGCCGCCGAGCTGTTCGGCTCCCCGCTCGGCCAGTGATTGCCCGCGGTCGTTGGTGAAGTATCTGATGCAGGCGAAC
>Ga0210396_10005315_pt1 | contig 12488 bp, 6 predicted proteins | sample IncBWH17OmetaG_FD_155466 | JGI IMG/M metagenome (GOLD analysis project Ga0210396, IMG submission 155466) | Forest soil microbial communities from Barre Woods Harvard Forest LTER site, Petersham, Massachusetts, United States - Inc-BW-H-17-O ...
GATTCATACGATGAAGATTCGAGGCTTTGCTTCTCTCTCTGTGCTCGTAGCCGTTCATCTTCTTTCCGCAACTGCAGTTTTCGCCGAGACCCACCAAACTTTAACTCGTGAACCGGCGACGCTGCCCCTGACTGATGGATGGAATCTCCAGTCCTCCGGCAAAATCGCTGAAACCGGCGACGTGATTTCCACCTCGGTCTATCAGCCGAAAGCGTGGTACTCGGTGACAGTGCCCACGACTGTGGTGGCGGCCCTGGTCAAGCACAACGTCTATCCCGATCCGACGTTTGGCATGAACTTGCGACAGTTTCCCGGAGTAACGTATCCCGTGGGCGCAAATTTCTCGAATTTCTCAATGGAGCAGGACAGCCCGTTTGCCGTTGCGTGGTGGTATCGTAAAGCCTTCGTGCTCTCGGCCGGGTATCGGGGCAAAACGATCTGGCTAGAGTTCAAGGGCATTAACTACCGCGCCAATATCTGGGTCAACGGAAAGCAAATCGCTAATCTTCAGCAAGTTGCGGGCGCTTGGCGAACCTACGAATTCGACATCACGGGCGTTGCGCATGCCGGAGCAGAGAACGTTGTGGCGGTACAAGTGTGGGCTCCCGAAAAAGACGATCTGGCCATCACCTTTGTCGACTGGAATCCCGCTCCTCCGGACAAGAACATGGGGCTCTGGCGAGAAGTGAATGTAAGGACGAGCGGCCCAGTTGCCTTGCGCTATCCCGCTGTCCTGTCACACGTCAATACTCCCGCGAACGATAGCGCTCAACTCACCGTGACTGCGCAGCTGAAGAATGCAACCGACCAGCCCGTGAAGGGCAGGCTGAAAGGCACAATCGAGAAGACCCAGTTCGAAGTGGATATGCAATTGGGGCCACGCGAGGTAAAGGATGTAACCATCGGGCCCAACAAGTTTTCGCAGCTTATGTTGGCCCATCCGCGCCTGTGGTGGCCGGTGCAGATGGGTACTCCAGATTTGTATCAGTTGCATTTGGAATTCGACATTGACGGGCAAGTGTCCGACGCATCTGACTCGCACTTCGGCATTCGAGAAATCACTTCGCAGATCAACGACAACAATAAGCGTGTCTTCAGCATAAACGGTAAGAAGATTCTGATTCGTGGCGGCGGCTACTCCTCAGACATGATGCTCCGATATGATCCAGCGAATGTTGACGACCAGTTCAGGTACGTGCACGACATGGGGCTCAATACGGTCCGTCTGGAAGGGAAACTCGAGCCGGAGGACTTTTTCGAGAAGGCCGACCGCAAGGGCCTGCTCGTAATGGCGGGATGGTGTTGCTGCGATCACTGGGAACACTGGTCGAAGTGGTCGGAGGCGGATTACCAGATCGCTAAGGATTCTCTGCTATCGCAGATCTACCGTTTACGCAGCCACCCGAGCTTAATCATGTGGCTGAACGGCAGCGACAACCCACCCCCGCCGGATGTTGAGCAGATGTATCTTGATGTCGAAAAGCAGGCGCTATGGCCGAACCCAATCGTTTCTTCAGCTACCGCCAAGCCCGCCGGATTCTCCGGCCCCAGTGGCGTGAAGATGACCGGGCCCTATGAATATGTCGCTCCGTCCTACTGGCTCGTCGATTCTCCGAACCATCCCTCGCCCACCCAGTGCAACGAGGGCGGCTGCGGAGGCGCTTACGGGTTTAACACCGAGACCAGCCCCGGCCCCGCGGTCCCGACGCTCGAGAGCCTAGAACGATTCTTGCCCAAGGATCACCTGTGGCCAATCGATGAATATTGGAACTATCACGCTGGCGGCGGTGCTTTTAAAGACATCCACGTGTTCACCGATGCGTTGAATGCACGATACGGTAAGGCTGACAACGTTCAGGACTACACCACAAAGTCACAGTTGATGGCATACGAGGGGATCCGGGCCATGTACGAGGCTTACAGCCGGAACAAGTACACCTCGACCGGGGTGATTCAATGGATGTTGAACAATGCGTGGCCATCAATGATATGGCACTTATATGACTATTATCTGCGCCCCGGTGGCGGATATTTTGGTGCGAAGACGGCGATGCAACCGCTCAATCCCGTATATGGCTATGACGACCACTCGGTTTGGCTAGTCAGCAGCCAGTACCGGGACGCCAACAATCTCAGGCTTACGGCCAAAGTTTACAACCTGGATATGAGGGAGAAGTTTTCCAGGGACGAAACCGTGAATGCGCCAGCGGACAGCACGAACCGGATATTCGGACTGCCGCAAATTCAGGACCTAAGCTCGACTTATTTTCTTCGTCTCACGGTTCAGGATTCGACGGGAAAAACCGTCGGATCGAATTTCTACTGGCTGTCCACCTCCGTTGAGACGCTGGATTGGGAAAAATCGGACTGGTACACGACTCCGACTGCGAGCTACGCCGATTTCACCGCGCTCCAGATGTTGCGCAAGGTGAAGCTGAACGTAGCCAGCAGCAGCGAAAGGAAGGGCGATGAAGAAGTCACCCATGTGAGGCTACAGAACCCGAGCAGGAATCTGGCATTTTTTATCCGCCTGAAGGTTGACAAGGGCAAGGGCGGCGAAGAGATTCTTCCAGTGCTGTGGGAGGACAATTACATCTCGCTGATGCCCGCCGAGAACCGAGAGATCACGGCAACGTATCACGCCACCGATCTGGGCACTGCGAAGCCCAGCGTCGAAGTCAGTGGCTGGAATGCGGAGTAGCCATACTCAGCGAAAAGAAGCATCTTTTGCAGTGGTGAAGTATTTGATAGGACTAAATGTGTACCATCAGCGGACAACGTTTTCGATCTAGCACCATTTGTTATCCTCCCAGCTAACTTTTGCTCATCCGGTTGCCTCCGCAAACCGTTAGTTCTAGAAGGTGTCGATCGCGCCCAGAAAGTGCTTGCGCCCTGTCCGACAACTGGGGGTCGTCGGCGTGCTCCGGCAAATGTGCGGAGTCCTCGATCACGCAACGGGCGAGTTAGCCGCTCCGTCCTTGAGTCCAAAGCGTCGGGCATGCATCCACGTAGCATGGCAAGCTTGACGGAATTTAGTTTGGCCGACGCCACCGCAAATTCTCACCCGCGCTCCCGCAACCCTGAATGCACTATTGCGCGGGCTGCCGAACATCTGGGTACACAGCAACGAAGGAAAAGACGTCGTGGGCCACCTGATCTTCGGAGAGCGCACCGACTAGATGCCGCAGGCGCGGATCATGCTGGAGAACGATGAGGCGCGGCCATTTGATCCCTTTGATCGCTTTGCTCAGGTGAAAGAGAGTCAAGGCAAGTCGCTGGAGCAGCTCTTGGACGACTTCGCCCGCCTTCGAAGGGAGAATCTGGCCGCGTTGCAAGCGCTCAATTTGCAGCCGGAAGACCTGAAGCGGCGAGGGAAGCATTCAGCCCTGGGAGTGGTAACGCTATCAGAACTTCTGGCGACATGGACCGTTCAGGACCTCACTCATGCGCATCAACTCTCCCGGGTGATGGCGCACCCGTATTGCGACGAAGTCGGTCCGTGGGGCGCCTATCTGGGTGTGCTGAAGTGCACCGGTCACAGCGCTCCGTAAGCGATTCGAAGTCAGCCGTGGGTGAAATGCGGATTATCGCCAGAGACAAGCGGCAAAGCTCACTTGTGCTTCTGCACGCTCACCGGTAGCAAGATCGCAACTTGAAGTTCCCGCCAAGGTCTGTTCCGTTTACAACAGCGGAAGTAACAATTAACAATTAGCCACGTTGGGACACGACGGAACTTTGTTTTTCCTTGTGCGGGCTTCCGGACTCAGTACAATCGACTTTGGGTTCTGTGGGGTGAGTATGAAGGATTCTGTGCCCAATATCCGTACTGAAAAAGGCCGACTCTTGAATTGTATTTCCCTAAAGAACGCCGTATTGTGTGCTGACTGCGATATGGTTAGTGACAGCCCGCACGATCATTGTCTGGTGTGCGGAAGCCGCTCACTGTTCAACATCTCGCGTCCGTTAGGTGGGATGCTGCCCAACCAGCGGGCGATGCTCGTCGATACGGCGACGGAACCATCTACTTTGCGGCATCCTGTGCTGAAGTTCCCAAGAACTCGCAGAGTGTTCAATTCGAAGGAACGGGCTAAGGTGCAGAGGGAAAGTATTCAGTGGAGATTGTTCAGGTAATACGCAGTTAACCCACTAGTGGTCCCAGAAACGTGCGATGAGTGCGTATAACCTCGCGATTCACCAAGACCACCTTAACCCCAGTCTTCCTTTCAGAGCGCAAGCACGCCATGGCCATCACGTGCCACAGTGAGTATTAGCACGGCCCGACCTCCCTAGAACGGGCGGCATTCTCAGGATGCTTGCTGTTGCTCACCGGGCCAAATACATCAACACGAATAAACGCAAGAAGAACTATCTCGTATGTTCACAACTCTCACGCGCTCGATAGGTAGTGGTGCTTTAGTGTGGAGATGAATCCAGCCCTGAATAACATTAAATGGCAGTACAATGGACAGCATTTCGAAACCGGGAACGGAATCCGGCTCAAACCGGTTCCTGTAGCGGCAAAGGAGCTTTCCATGCATTCGTCGCGGACGTATTTCGTGGTCACAACTCTTGCAATGGCCTTGGCGCTGGGGAACATTTCCCTGGCACAAAGCCTGAACCGGCAGGTAGGCACGCAGTTTACGGTGACGGCCGATCCTCTGGTTCAGCGGCCCTCGGAGCAGCCCTGCAAAGTGCAGTTGTTTTCTGATTACCAATTCGCGTTCTTTTCAGAATCCGCACAGACCTTTCAATACACGCCTTCCGCCAATTGTCCGGGGCCATGGGCAGAGGTCGTCTTCGAAGCCGATTTCAGCGAGAACGCGGGCCAGCAATTCGACCGGACAGCCAGCATCTACCTGGCCAACGCCGATATTTATTTCGGAACCACTCCGGAGCCGCTGGCCACGCTCACCAACACCTGGCACGTGGAGCGCGACGTGACTGATTACAGCGCGCTACTTACGGCGCAGCAGCCTGGCACGATCGTCCTGGCGAACTGCACCTCAGACTGCCCGCCGCCTTTCAACACTCTCAACGGAATATTCACGGTGAGCGCTGATCTGGAGTTCTATCCCGCGCAAGGCCAAGGCCAGGCCATACCCGACGCGGTGATGCCGCTGGTGCAGTCGAACGGCAGCGGTGGAGTGAACTTGCCGGCGTTCTTGTTCTCGCCCAGCGACCAGCTCTCGACCACCTTCACCCTGCCGATGAACATAGAACAAGCATATTTAGACGTGCTTACGCAGGGACAGCAAAACGACGAGTTCTGGTACAGTTGCGTTCCGAACAATTTGACCGCCGAATTGCAGAGTTGCGGAGGCACTGCTTTTCGCGAAGCGGAGGTCAGCATCGACGGCCAACCCGCCGGTGTCGCCCCCGTTTTTCCTTGGGTCTTTACCGGAGGAATCGATCCCTTCTTGTGGGTGCCGACTCCGGGCGTGCAAACCCTCGACCTTGTGCCCTATCGCGTCAACCTCACGCCATTCGCCGGCCTGCTGAGTAACGGACAAACGCATACCGTCGCCATGAACGTGCTGAACGTCAACAGCCAGTTCAGCGTGACCGGAACTTTGCTGCTGTTCGAGGATCACGGTTCCCAGCAAGTGACCGGAGAAGTCACTTTGAACACCATCCAAAGCCCGAATCCAATGGTCACGACGAACTTGCAGGTCAATGGGAATAACGTCACCGGAACGGTGAGCACGACCTCGCAACGGCGGTTCCAGTTGGCTGGCTTCGTGAATACGTCTCACGGGAAAGTTAGCACCTTTATCCAGCAAAATGTAAACTTCAACAACCAGCAGGGCTTTAACATCAACTCGAACGAGTACGTCCAGGATATTTCCCAGCTCACGCCGGTGAACTCAAACGTCGCCACGCGACAGGGGCACAATTCATCCTTTAGTACGGAGTCGTTCCTTTATCCTCTGACCGCCGATATTAATGTCACCTTCCCGAACGGCGAGGTCGTCCAAACGACGGTTGTCTCGCAGGAATTCAAGAACTTCGTGGTGAGTCGCTCGTTTACGGGCTGGGTAGACAATGTAGTGAATGCGAAGGACACATTGAATTTCAATACCGGGCAAAACACCAACGCAGCCAGTTCGCAGCGATATACACTCGGTGATTCCCACGGTGAGTTTTACGGTTGTGGCATTGCAAGCGAGGGTAACGTGTTGAAATTCGTGAGTAAGGGGTGCAATCAGACGATCAAGTTCAAGTAGTTCGCTCGGCCGGGGCAGAGACGATACAACTTCGAAGTCCACAGTCTGTGTCCTCAGAAACGGAACCGTGGGTTTCGTTGTAGCGCACATCTCATCCTTCCTTGGCTCGCGCCGTAGCTATCGCACGGCTAGTTTTGCGACGATCTCGTTCCCAAGTGCCCAAAAGCGCTACCAGCTCGGAACTGACAGCGCTCTTGTTCGCGTTCCCCACTCAACCACGGCGGTTCGACACGGTTCCGGTCCGCCCCGGCCGCCTGAAAGGTCCGGAGATTCGCACGCCATCCCTCCGGCAGCGTGTGCAATCTGCCAAGAGCGGGTCTTTCGCGGGTGGCGGTCAAGCGTCGGCTCTTAGGGCCGCGGGGACTTGCATTGGGACAAGAAAGTTGCTGGCGAGAAGATAGGCGAACAGGTGTCCGAGAGGCGGCGCCCGACGCAGCTGGCTGGCAGAAACCCATCCATTCGTCTCACTCCATTCCCAACCCGTAGTGGAAACACTCTTCAGCCCTTCCCGCAGATCCGCGGCGGTCATCGGATAAACGTAGATCCGAACATTCTGGGCGAAGAGACGTGCGAGGGCCTCCAGAAGTCTGCCTTCGAGATTGCCGTAAACGTCTTCAAACGCTCGAATGACCAGGGAAAGACCTGCGACGAAGCGCACAGGCGCCTGCGTATGGCGGTTTACGAGCGCTGTCATGTGGTAGAGCTCGGGTTTACGAAAAAGCAGCACGTCGCCGCCAGCGTCGAGAAGAGAATTAATGCGACGAAGCAAGTCGGGAATCCCCGGGGCTGGTTCGTTCGGCGTGAACGGAGCAACTGTCAAGCAAAAAAAGCCAGCGGGCGCAGACTTTGTTTCGCCAAGCTCCTTCCGAAGCTCCTGAACGGCCGAAGCCAACAATCGCAGGTGAACTTGCGAGTGCGCTGGATCCGTGTGGCCAAAATATCCCGGTGCAAGCACGACGGCTTTCTTGTAGAGAACCTCGGTCGGGGGAACCGTGGAGCCCTTAGCGGGGAAAAGTACCGCCTCTGCGAGTCCCGCACGAACCAAGTGGACTCGCAGGGCACGGCGGTCCCAACTCTCGAATGCTGGCCCGCGAAGATCCACGTAGTCGATCTCGATTCGCTCCGCGACGACGTCTTGTGCCAGGCCTTCCAGAAATGATTCCTTGAGTTGCACTTCATAGAACGCGGCATAGATGAGGTTGACGCCAAGAATACCGATGGCTTGCTGCTGGAGGACATTGGAAGGATCGCGCATATTGATGTGCAGCAGGATGTCGTTGGGAGGACCGCCGGGCTGCAACTGAAACCGGAGACCGATCCAGCCATGGGAGTCGTTGGTTCCGGCGAAGTTACGGGCGGAGACGGTATCAACAAAGCAGAAGAAGCGAGTTTGTGGCCCACGGGTTTTGCTTAATTGCGTGAGAAGCTGGGCCCATTCGTTGTCCAGCATCGCCTCGAGTCGCTGTTTGGATACGTAGCGCGATCCGGAGCCGTAGAGATCATCGCTGACTTCCTTGTCGTAAGCGGAAATGGTTTTGGCCACAGTGCCGGAGGCCCCTCCCACTAGGAGGAACCAGCGCGCGACTTCCTGTCCGGCGCCGATTTCGGCGAAAGAACCGAAGGTGGATGTATCGAGATTCAGGGTGAGCGCTTTGTGGTGAGTGTCGAGTTTTTCAGTGGAAGGCATAGTCAGGCTCCAGTCGGCGAACTTCTAAGAGGCGCGAAGCGTCCGGACGAGTTAGCGAAACTCGGCGCGCGGGGGCGATTCTACCCGAGATTTCGTTTTTGATTTCGAAAATGGCAAAGATTCTACAACCGTTTTGCCCTCCTGCACGTTGATTGAACCATGTTCCTTCTGGGCCGCCGCCAAGAGTCAGCCTCCGGCAAGATCCAGAGCGGCCAGAAGTCCCATTGTGGAAAAGTTGCAAGATCCTTTTTAATCAGAGAGTTACGGGGGGGGGGTGCTCAGGAGCATATTTTTCAAAAACTTACGAACACAGGCCAGAAAGCTGGACCTCATAGGTGGACCCACATCAAACCATCCAGACTCAAAAGCAAGCGAATATGATAGCCTCGTGTTGTGCGTTGTAAGGCGGGGCTCCGGACTCGAAGACCTTCTTGAATTCATCCAAACGAGATTGCAGACCTGCTAACGATCTTTCCTTTCACGTAGAGATTTGATACGTGAACTTGCCAACCCTGATCTGTGTCACGCCAGCGCCAATCTACATGCCTTGTCTTACACTTGTGTTGACGAGAACTTTAATGTCCACGTGACGATTGAGATCGCGGCCCTGAGCGTTCTGATTGCTGGCAACGGGATGGGTCGCACCGTATCCGACTGGCACCAAGATTCGTCGCATGGGGATATTTTTGACTTCGAGAAAATATCGCGCTACAGCAGCCGCCCGCTCCTCGCTGAGCTTCTGATCGTCCGCGGTGCTGAATTTGTGGTGCGCGGCGTAGCCGGAAATTTCGATCATGTAGCCGTTGAGCGATTTTGCGATATCGGCCAGGTTCGCCAGATCTCTCTTGCCGGTCTCACCTAGGACAGTTGACCCTTCCGCGAAAAAAACATCGACCTCGAACTCGTTTTTGTAGTTATCAAGATCGGAGACGCGCTGGTTAACTCCGGCAACCGCAGCGGCATCCGCCAAACCCAACCCGACCGCCGTTTGCGCCGCTATGCTCCCCTGATCGGCTGAGATTTGTGCAGTATCGGCAGAATTCTGAGCCCGATCAGCCGATGTTTGCGCCTGAGTTGCCTGCTTGCCGGCCTGGTCCGCACTGGCTTGTGCACGTTGCGTTGACCCCTTATTGGATAAGACCTGCTGTTCTTCGGCGACCTCGATCGTAAAGTCATCCGGAGTGAAGGAGATCTCGTGTGCCTCGAGTTGTCCAACGGAGTTACCGACGCCCTCCGCCTCGATGTTGAGACCGGGGAGAAGCGCGGTCACGTCCATGTCGATATGGCGATAAAAGGGAAATTTGAACTTAGTTCGCTCGACCTTGGTGGTGTCTTCAATTCTTATGGCAACCACATCCCCTGATTTCTTGTCGCGAACGCGAATGAGGTCCCCATCTCGAGACAAAATCAGGCCTGAGACTTTCGCGCTCTCGCCCGGAGAGAATTGGCGCGCTCCGCCGCTAGCCGCCAATGCATGGCTTGCAAGCAGGATAACGGCGCACGCATAAACGAATACCATCAGCATCCAATTTCGATTGTTCGATTTCACTCTGATCCTCCAGACCAAGAATGTGGGGTTGCTCACAGGTTCTCGGGAGAGAGTGCAAGACTCGTGCCAAACGCTTAAACTGCATGCTCTCGCTTGAGTGGCTAGATCGAAGAAAAGAACCGGGGTGACCATATTTTTCACGCAATAAATGCAACACTTGTCCTGTCAATCGTTCTGACGCATCTCGCGTCGGATCTCAACGCGACGCCTCAGAAATGGTGGCGATGGAAGGATTCGATATCGGTGCGAGTTTGGATATCGCCTCCTTCGACTCTCATGGCGAAATAGCGACACGGGTCCCGCCTCCCGCCCACCGTCTGTGCACATGCGAACCTGACATCAGTGGCGATCTTTCACGGCGGGCGTCTGCGCCGGCACCGCCGTGATCGCGCTCGACGAACCGCAGCCGGAGAGCGGTCTTGGCATGCCAGTTGCTTTCGAAATCGTCAGAAGCCGCAGTCGTCAAATGCGGTCGTGGGCGAACGCGGGACGAAGGCCCGGCCTGGGTTAGACGGTGGCGATGCGGCAGATGATGGAGGATGCCATGACGAAAGTGATCAAGTTTTACATTCCGGATTATTTTCCGAAAAAAGTTAACTGCATAGCCCCCAACGAACGTGGGAAAGTGATTGAGTTTCGGTTACCTCGTGGAAAAGAGTTGGCTATGCAGTTTCGCGAACCAACAGCAGGTGACCCACACACGAAAGAGGGGGCGATCCCGATCTGGCCCTTTGGCAGTTGAGCAGGCTCCGTCCTCGTAAGAGCAGTCATCGCCGGCTACTGCGAAATTGCCGATGATTATCGCGTCGATGTGTTTGGATGCCGTTGTAGTGTTCGCTCTCCCAGGTAGGTCGCCAATCTTTCCCACATCGACCTACGCACCTGAACTGGTTTAGGCCTAGTTCAAGGGCTCCGCCGCATTCGGGACAGATGCAGTTCACAATGGCAGATCTGACATTTGCATTTGACCGAATTAAGTTATCCACAAGCAACTCCTTTACTGAGAGAAAGACGGGTCTTTCAAGAGGTCAGTCAGCGCACAACATCTGCGACGCGCTCGATTTCGGTGCCTTCCTGTTGGCGACTGTACGTGGATCGCTTGACGCTTTCCCGGAAGTTCTTCTGAATAACTTGTCTGAGTCTCATACGAGCTCTGGCGAGCCGTGCCTTCACTGTTCCGGTTGGCACTCCGAGGAGCTGCGCCGTTTCGCGAATGCTCAAACCATCGACATCACGCAATCGAAAGGTTGTGCGCAGGGTGGGCGAGAGCCCCAAAGTCGCATGAGCCAGTGTTTGCGCAATTTGTCGCTTGCGATATACCTCTTCGGGATCTGGTCGGGTATCCGACACCATGTCTGCCGGGGAGAGATTCTGCTCGCTACAGGGTTCATCCAGAGCGACTTGCACTTGTGGGGAACGCCGACGTAACTTCATGCGTGCGGAATTAATAACGATCGTCGTCAGCCACGTGGACATCTTTGCTCGCCCTTTGAACTGGTCTACGTGTGTCCAGGCTGACAACAAAGCATCCTGAACTGCATCCTCTGCGTCAGCTGCGTTGCCCAGATGACCTAGCGCGATTCGACGAAAACGAAGCGAGTGGTTAGTGATAACGTCTGCTAGCTCCTGCACTCTTCTCTGATAACACTCGACCGCAACTGCTGCTGCATTCATTTCTATCGCCGTGGTCGCCATAGATGGAACCCCCTGTTCACCTGTTGAATGCAGGTCGGGTTCCATTAACGCTCAGCAAGTGCCCTTTTGTTTTCGTCTCTAAGGATTCGCGAGCGCCGCCACGCACTTTTATGCGTCATCGACCTTTCAAAGACCTGCAGGGTCTAAGCCACGACGACGCGATTTCGTTTCTTCAACGCATTCCGGTGACTTACCTGCGTTGCAATCGCGACACGCGACTTCGGGACGACACGTAGTCACAGCGGAACTCAATCAATAATCAACCAGAGCTGCGGCCGGGCAACAACGTCGGTTCTCGCGAAAGCTACGGGCATGCAATGAAGTGGAACTGAGGCTAAGAACGTGAGAACTGAAATGAGAGATTTTTGAACCGCTCAGCGTTCTGACGGAGCTTGCGTTGGCAGAAGCAAGCGTCTGGTTGCGGTCGGGGGTGAAGGAAGGTCTTTGGTTGTTTGTTGTTCAGTTGTATGCTCCCCGCAATCAAGGCCAGGAGCGTGGATCTAAACATCGCGCTATTATTGAGTGCTCCCGTAATCGTCCTTCTCGGATGCACACAGTTGGGACAATCTGGAAATTGCAGCGCCCTTGCCTCTGCTTCGGTACGCCGGCGCTTTGTGATTCAGTGCGTCAAATAGCTAATTCCGAACGCTCATTGAACTCTTCCATGAAGCCTTGGCGCCGCGGTCGGTAAATCCCGAGCTTCTTCATTTTGGACACTAGTGTTGTACGCTTAAGACCCAGCCGCGCGGCGGCTCCCTGAGCTCCTCCTATCATTCCTCCGGCGGCCTGCAACGTCTGCAAAATCAAGGCTCGTTGCGAATCCATGAATGTGCCCTCGGAAAAAGTCGCGGTGTGCGCATCGTCTTTTGATCTAGGCAGAGGATTCGAAAGCACTCCGTTATCCGAGCGAATCACGGCTCGTTCAATCAGGTTTTGTAGTTCCCGCACATTCCCTGGCCAGGAGTACGCTATCAGGGCATTCATCGTTGACTGAGGTATCTGGTCAATATGCTTACCCATGCGTTGGGCAAAAACCTCAACAAAATGCGAGACCAATGGTTGTATGTCCTCTCGGCGTTCTCGCACGGGTGGAACCAGGACAGGGAAAACATTCAGCCGATAATAAAGATCACTGCGGAACTCATTCCGACTGACCATCTCTGTGAGATCGCGATGTGTGGCTGCAATCAGGCGGACGTCGATCTGATGGGTCCGGCCGCTTCCAAGCCGCTCGAACTCCTTTTCTTGCAGAACCCGGAGCAGCTTTGGCTGTAACGCCAGAGGAATATCTCCGATTTCATCAAGAAACAGTGTTCCCATATCCGCCATTTCG
>Ga0210396_10005316_pt1 | contig 12486 bp, 10 predicted proteins | sample IncBWH17OmetaG_FD_155466 | JGI IMG/M metagenome (GOLD analysis project Ga0210396, IMG submission 155466) | Forest soil microbial communities from Barre Woods Harvard Forest LTER site, Petersham, Massachusetts, United States - Inc-BW-H-17-O ...
ATCGCTCATGAACAGCAACGGAAAATGAACTGCGATCAAAGAGATCGTGAGCGAAACGATGGTAAAACCGATCTGTTTCGAGCCTTTCAGAGCCGCCTCCAAAGGGGTGTCTCCCATCTCGATGTATCGGCTGATGTTTTCTATCACGACAATGGCGTCATCGACCACGAAACCGGTCGCGATCGTGAAAGCCATCAGCGAGAGGTTATCGAGATTAAACTTGAGCAGATACATTGCCGATAACGTACCAATCAGCGAAAGCGGCACCGATAAACTCGGGATGATGGTGGCGCGCAAATTGCGCAAGAACAAGAAGACCACTAACACAACCAGCGCCACGGAAAGGCAGAGCTCGAACGCCACGTCCTTGACCGAGGCCCGGATGGTCACTGTCCGGTCAGTGATCACCGAAACCTGGACCGCAGCCGGCATGGTAGCCTCGAGTGTCGGCAACAGGGTCTTGATATTGTCCACCACGCTAATGACGTTTGCGCTTGGCTGGCGCTGCACTTCCAAGATAATCGCCGGAGTCGTATTAACCCACGAACCGAGTTTGGTGTTCTCGGCTGTCTCCGTTACGTCGGCAACATCACGCATCCGCACCGGTCGGCCATTCTTGTACGCGACGATCGAGTCCATGTACTCCTGCGGATCATGCAACTGATCGTTCGCATTGATGGTGTAGGATTGAGACGGACCATCAAAATTTCCTTTGGGCGTGTTGACGTTCAGGTTGCTGATCGTCGTACGCAAATCGTCAATGTTGAGACCGTATGCTGCTAGTGCTTGCAACTTGGCCTGGATCCGGACCGAAGGGCGGTGACCGGTACTAACTTGGACCAGGCCGACACCGGGTATTTGCGACATCTTCTGGGCCAGCCGGGTATCAGCCATATCCGCCACTTCAGGCAGCGGTAGAGTCTTGGAGGTTAGCGCCAGTGTGAGCACCGGAGCATCCGCGGGGTTCACCTTGGCGTAAATAGGAGGCGCCGGCAGATCCGATGGAAGCAGATTGTTAGCGGCGTTAATCGCGGCCTGCACTTCCTGCTCAGCAATATCCAGATTCAGGCTGAGACCAAACCTGAGAGTGATGATTGATGCTCCGGCCGAGCTCGAAGAAGACATTTCCTCCAGGCTGGGCATCTGCCCTAACTGGCGTTCCAGCGGAGCGGTAACCGAAGTGGTCATAACCTCCGCGCTAGCACCAGGATAAAACGTCTGGATCTGAATGGTCGGGTAATCGACTTCCGGGAGGGCAGATATAGGAAGGAAATTGTAAGCGACCATTCCCGCGAGCATGATCGCGATCATCAGCAGCGAGGTCGCAACCGGCCGAAGTATGAAAAGGCGGGAGGGATTCATTGGGCAGGAGCCAGAATCTAGGAGCTAGGAGGAACACAACCGCGAATACACACGATGGGCGCGAAAAAAACGTCTTGCGGCTCCTAGATTTTAACTCCCAGCTCCCGAGTTAGAGGCTCCGGGCGGTTTTCGCTGCGGGCCGCCGCTACCGTTTCCATTCCCGTTCCAGTTGTGATGATGTTCTCGGGGTGACCCGCTGCCGCCGGGTCTGCCAAACCCTTGATGGGGTCTACCTAGCGTATCATTTGATGGTTGGTTGCCGGGAAGCTGCACCTTGGCGCCGTCATACAATCGATCGACACCGTCGGTGACCACCGTTTCCCCTAACTCAAGACCGGATAGAATAGCAGTTCGCTGACCATCGCTCGGTCCGGTTTTGACCACTCGAACCGAGACCGTCGAATCGGAACTATTCACTACGTATACATAGGAGCCCGGCGCCCCTATCTGGATAGCGGGCGTTGGTACGACAACAGTATCCTTTAGAGTGTCAACGAGAAGTCGCGCGTTAACGAACTGTTGAGGGAAAAGTTCCTCTTTGTCATTGGGAAACAGCGCCCGCAGTTTTACCGTTCCCGTCGATGTATCCACCTGATTATCAGTGGTGGCTAACGTGCCAGTGGCAATTTGAGTCGTGTCGGTCCGGTCGTAAGCCGTTACCGGCAACGTGACGCCCTCATGAAGCCGCTTTGTCACTTGCGAGATCTTATCTTCCGGGATGGTGAAGATCACTGACATCGGCTGCATCTGGGTAATGACCACGATGCCGTTAGTGTCGCTGGTCTGCACATAGTTACCTTGATCGACCTGCCGTATCCCAACGATACCCTCAACCGGTGAATCGATGTGGCAGTAAACCAGATTCACCTTGGCCGTATCGATTTGAGCCTGATCGACGAGCACGTTCCCTTCATCTTGCTTCACCGTGGCTTGCTGAGTATCCACTTGCTGGAACGCGATCGAATCCTGGGCAGCGAGCTTCTGATACCGAGCAAGATCTAGTTTAGCGTCCGCCAACAACGCCTGGTCTCGAACGAGTTGCCCCTGAAATTGTTCAAGTTGCGCCTGATAAATCCGAGGATCGATCTGGGCCAGGAAATCACCCTTCTTGACCAGCTGTCCCTCGTTAAACGCAATCTGCATCAACTGCCCGTTGATCTGCGTCTTCACCGTGACCGTGGCGAGCGGTGTCACTGTTCCCAATCCTTCCAACGTGATTGGGATGTCGCCCTTTTCCGCGACCGCGATCCCAACCGGCATGACCGAATTCATAAACGCGTGCCGTCCGAGTTGACCAGGCTGTTGCTGCTGGCCTTCGCGTGGGCGAATCACGAAGAACCACACGGCCGCCAAAGCTAAGAGAATTAGCCCGAACACCAGAAGCCGGGCCCGGGCCTTTGATTTCCGGGGCGGCGGCGAGGGCGGGGAAGGCTTTAACTGCGTTGGCTGGGTTATCTGCGTACTCATCCTCGTCTGGCGGTCGAATCGCGGCCCTCAAAACGCGTTCGTTGATTCTCGTATCTTGCCGGAAATTTCAAAACGATTTTCGCGAAGATAAGCCGTGGAAACCGGCTACATCGATGACGTGGTAACCCACGCTAGAACACAATTTTCCGATAAACGGCCTCTCCCAGGGATGAAAGGCCCGAGAAAAGGAGTTCCGGGAACCAGCTTTCGGGCGTGGGGGTGACTAAAGCTCGCGTTTAGGACAGCCTGCTCTATCGTCTGCAATCCGATCGCCGTAACACCTCCGCGCTCCTGGAACTCCTTGAACTCCTTCTTCCATAGGTTACGTCAGCAATGCACGATCTGGCATTCGATCGAAACAGTCGGTGTTTGCGCTGGCGAAATTCTATTATCTTTCGACGATGGACCGAATCCAATTGACGCCACAACCGCGCGGTTGCTCGACATCCTAGGGCAAGAATCTGTTCGAGGCGCTTTTTGCGTTTGTGGCAAATCGATTGGCGACGCGCCGGAGCTCGTGGATCGTATGATGACCGGAGGACATCTGCTGGTTAACCACAGCTACTGGCATCAACCGTTTGCGCTGTTTTCTGAAACGTCGTTGGAGAAAGAAATCGACGATTGCGATGCAACGATCGCCCGCGCGCTACATAGCCATTCATTTAAGACTCAATTTTTTCGACCGCCTTGTGGCTGGCGAACCCCTGTACTCGAACGCCTGCTACCCCGGTTGCAAAAACAGTTATTCCCAATTACCCACTTTGGGTACGACACCAACGTAACCCGGCACAATTACCCTAAATGGGTGGATCGAACTTTGCAGGCCGCCAAACGTGATGGAGGCGGTCTCTTCGTTTTACACGATCGCCGTCTGCGTTTCTGGGGAGAACGTTTCTATGATCCTACGGACAAAGATAGCAGCGCTTATCGCGGCTGGGTTCCGGATGCAGCTGCGCTGCTGATCCGGCGATGCCGGGACGAGGGATTTAGGTTCGCTGATCCGCATACATTTGCGGGGGCGGCTGAAGGAGCCAGGAGCTAGAATCTAGGAGCTAGGAGGGCGCCGTCGCAGCGCGCTTATAATCGTTCTCGTACTCGTCGTCGTCCTCGTCCTCGATCGAATGCGCGCGTGCTTGGTTATGGCCGTGCCACTAGCTTTTCACAACTAAGCAACGGTTATATCAAAACAACACACATACTCTCTTCGAGGACGAGGACGACGCCGAGTACGAGGACGATATTGTCGACTTGCGACATCTCCTCCCCTACACCGGCTTAAACTTGGCGGTGAAATGCCTCAGAAACGGTGGTGCATCCACGATCTCGAAACCTCGAAGCTCTTTTTTCCGGTCGCTAATTTCCAAGATAGCCTCCACCAGATAGTCGATATGGCTCTGCGTATAGACCCGGCGAGGAATGGCTAAGCGCAAAAGTTCCAGGTGGGCGGCATCGCCGAACATCACCGATCCGATCTCCACTGACCGAACTCCGGCATGTCGATAAAGCTCGACGGCTAATGCTTGGCCGGGGAATTGGTGCCTGGGAATATGCGGCAGCATCAGACCGGCATCGATGTAGATGGCATGGCCGCCCGGGGGTTCGACTATTGGCACCCCTCCATCCGCAATATGCCGGCCCAGATAAGCGGTAGAAACGATCCGATATTCCAGGTATTCCGGCTGAAGCACTTCTTCCAAACCGACGGCAATAGCATCCAGATCGCGACCCGCCAATCCGCCATAAGTCGGGAATCCTTCGGTTAGAATCAACAGATTCGTTTCTCTCTCGGCTAGTAAATCGTCGTTGTTACAAAGGAAACCGCCGATGTTGGCAAACGCATCTTTTTTGGCGGAGAAAGTACAACCGTCAGCCAGAGAAAACATTTCCTGGGCGATTTCTCGGGGCGATTTATCGGCATAGCCGGGTTCGCGCTCTTTTACCAGCCAGGCGTTTTCCGCGAATCGGCAGGCATCAAGATAGAAAGGAATTCCGTGTCTTTTGGTCAGATCGCGAACCGCTCTGAGATTGGCGAGCGAGACCGGTTGGCCGCCGCCCGAGTTATTCGTGACCGTCACCATCACCAGGGGAATCCGCTCCGGTCCCGCGCGCCCGATCAGAGCCTCCAAAGCTTCGACATCGAGGTTACCTTTAAACGGAAGACGAGCCTGGGTATCCGCCGCTTCCCGAACTGGCAGATCGACTGCCTTAGCCCCCATGAATTCGATGTTCGCCCGCGTGGTATCGAAATGACTATTGTTCGGAACTATCAGACCTGGCTTACAAAGGCTGGAGAATAAGATGCGTTCCGCCGCGCGACCCTGATGGGTGGGAATCACGTGGCGAAAACCTGTGAGATCCTGGACTACGTTCTTTAGCCGGAAAAAGCTTTCACTCCCGGCATATGATTCGTCCCCGCGCATAACAGCTGCCCATTGCTCAGTCGACATGGCGCTGGTGCCAGAATCGGTGAGCAAATCCAGCAGTACATCAACTGCCCGAAGCTTGAACAGGTTGTATGCCGCTCGCTGTAGTAAGATCTCTCGTTGGGCCGGCGTTGTATAGGTGAGCGGTTCAACGCTCTTGATGCGGAAGGGTTCAATTATCGTTTTCACTCAGCGATATCTCGGAGGCGACCGTCGAAGGTCATCCGATCGATCATCAACCGGCCAGCGCGAACAAGTAAAGACCGTTTACCCGGTTCCGTGTGCGGAATCGAGACAAGCACGGATTTTTCGCACCAGTTCTTCGGGAGCAAACGGTTTCTCAATGAAATTAGGATTCTGACGCAGCAGGGCATCGTTACCTAAGATTTCGTCCGTATAACCGCTGCAAAAGATCACTTTTAAATCCGGTTCCTCGGACCGCATTTGGTCAAACAAGGTTCGCCCACTGACACCTCCGGGCATGACGACATCAGTAACAACCAGCTGGATAGATTGATGATGTTGTCGCCAAATTCGCAGGGCGGTCGCGCCGGACGTTGCTGCATGGATGCGATAACCATAGCGAGTCAACATATGCGCAATCGACCGCCGGACGGTTTCTTCGTCTTCAACTAACAGGATAGTTTCGGCGCCTCGAGGTATAGATGGCTCTTCAGCTGCTGGGGCAGGAGTGGGCTTATTCTTAACTGACCAAGGAAGATATAAATTAAAAGTCGTGCCTGTACCCACGTGGCTCGTCACTTCAAACCAACCTCGATGTTGTTCCACGATACTAAGGGCCGTGGATAGCCCTAGGCCGGTGCCTTTGCCCAACTCTTTGGTAGTAAAGAATGGCTCAAAAATACGCGACAAATGTTCCGCCGGGATTCCCGCGCCTGTGTCGGTCACACTGAGACGCGCATATTGGCCAGGCCGGGTCTTGCGTGAATGTGAGGCCCCCGACTTAGCAACCCGAACCCTAGACGTCTCGAGAATTAGCCGGCCGCCTTCCCTCATCGCGTCCCGAGAATTAACCGCGAGGTTAACCAAAACCTGCTCTAACATGCTCGCATCCGCATACACCAGAACCGCTTCCTGGACATACCGCGTTTCCAGGATGATGTGTTCGCCGATCAGTCGTCTCAGCATTTTGACCACTGCTGCCACTACTTCATTCAGGTCGATCGCTTGTGGCTGCATCAACCGGCGGCGACTAAAACTCATCAAGTGTCGAGTCAGACTAGCCGCTCGATCGGCGGCATCGGAAATCTCGTTAGTAATCGTGGTCCGTTCCGACTCCGACAATTGCCCGGTCTGCAATAGCGATAGGTTTCCCTTAATCGCGGTCAGAACATTATTGAAGTCGTGGGCAATACCACCCGCTAATTGGCCGAAAGCCTCCATCTTTTGAACCTGTCGGAGCCGTTCTTCGAGTTGAGCTTTTTCAATGGCGATGCCCGCAAAATGAGTTGCGGCCTTGAGTAACCGCAGTTCTGCCCGGCTAGGTGAACGCACTTCACGGTAATACATAGCGAACGTGCCGAGCACTTTGCCCTGGCGAGAAACGATCGGCGCGGACCAGCACGCTCTCAGTCCGTAGGGTTCAGCTAGGTACTTATAGGGCGCCCATAGCGGGTCGGTCTCGATATCGGTGACAATCACCATCTCTTTCCGGTACGCAGCGGAACCGCACGATCCAACTGACGGACCGATCGGCATGCCATCGATGGCTCCCATATAAGCCGCAGGCAGGCTAGGCGCAGCCGCATGACGCAAGCGTTTACCCTCCGGATCCAAAAGTAAAACAGAGGCAAGTAACCCTTCGAATCGAGTCTCGGTGAGTCGCATCAGCCGGTCAAGCACGTCGGCCAGCGGTGCATCCAGCGCAATCATCTCTAAAATGGTGTTTTCCCCGGCGAACAAACCTTTTGCTCGCTCGGTCCGGACGCCTGGGTTTATGGTTCGTGTCATGCTTTTTAACCCCGGGGGAAAACGGCTAAACGAGAGCCTATGGGAAACCCGGCTTTTAGTCAGCTGCTTTCTGAATGGACTTTACGGCGAAACGCTTCTTCTAGCCTGAGGTATTTTTATCCGGTATTCAGCATGCCGAGTACATGAATTTAAGCTCTTTTCTTCAGCGATTACCGGCCGCGTGCGTCCTGCGCAAGACAAAGGACAGCCTGGTGGCGGTGGGCGCAAAAGATCGCTTCAATCAAATTATTCAACCGTATGGTCGGGTGCTCGACTTCAAGTTAAATACTGAAGAGCGAACCGTCTTTGCTTCATTCCGGCTAAAAGGACAAGTAGATGCGATACAGTTTTGGATTCACGAATATCGACTGGTTGAGAACAAAAAGGGAGAAACCTTTATTGTCGCGACTCTAAAGACAAAGCAACCGACGCCTTCTGGATTGATCTGTTAAATCCGGAATCGGAAGAAGAGCAGTTCATCGAAAAGACTCTTAAGGTGAACATCCCCAGTCGGGATGAACTGCACGAACTTGAAGCCTCCAGCCGCCTCTTCTCGGAAGATGGAACCATCTATCTCTCCTGTTGGCTATTATGTTTTGAATCCCCGATTCCAATTAACACTTCCGTCGCCTTCGTGGTTACGGAAAAGCAATTCGTTAGTATCCGGTATTCGGATCATCATGCGTTCCGCATTTTCAGGAACGTAGGCAGTCGTTTACAAAACCGCCGGTTTAAGCATTCCAACGACGCTCTGGTGGAGCTTATCGAGGCTGTCGTCGGGCGGATTGCCAGCATGCTTCGCGTCATAGAACAAGATTTGAACTCCCTGTCGGTCGAGATATTTGCGGAACAGCATTCGCACCGCAAGCAGGTGAAGAAGCTGGGATTAAAACGGATGGTCCAGCGACTTGGCAAACAAAATTCTTTGATCGCTAGTTTGCGCGAGAGCTCGGTGAGTCTGGCCGCTCTAACCGGCTATTTCCTGGAGCATGGAAAAGGTCAACTGCAACCCGGGGTTACTGCTCGATTGAAGACGATAGAGCAGGATATAGGATCCCTGCGGCAATACGATGCCGAGCTGTCTTCCGAAGTTGGCTTCCTGCTGGACTCGACCGTCGGACTGATTAACTTCGAGCAGAATCAGAGCATGAAAATGTTGAGCGTGGCCGCGTTACTGGTTGCCTTCATTTGAAGGAATCGAGTTTCAGAAGCGAGGTGATGGACCAAACTTTGATTTCTCAGTGCGATGGAAGGTATTGTCTCTGAAAGCTTGGTTTCCGCGGCTCCTATCGTAGAACCCAGGTTGGGTGCAACGGTTTATGGGGATGGATCGGTCCTGAAATTATCAGGAGCACTGCTGGCTACGGCTGCTGTACCTTCGAAGCGCAGAGAGTTGATCGAACTCCTATTTTTGCTCCTGGATCTGGCACGGGTAAATGTCCAGCAACGACTGGGTGCAATTACCCTGCGATTTCTGAAAGGCGGCTTTGACCGGGCCGAATTGCTGGACGCTTTAGCGGCAAGTATGCGACGACGGGTCGTCACCGAACATTCGTTTCCCAATCAGCATTTACTTTCGCGGCACGAGTTCCGTAATCGATTTGAGGTCCATCGGGCCGGGGAGAAGCTGACACTGTGGCGGATCAACCCTAGCGGATCCAAGCGGTTAACTCTCGTCCACGTGTTACTCCAGCATGACAAGGTGCGGGCATCAGTCATGGACGCCCTGCTTTCGTTGGTCGGGATAACCACAGTGATATCCGGTCGCCAACGCGAGATCGAGATCGCCTTACAGCCAAACCGGCTTTCGAAGTGGGCTTTACTTGAGGTCATCGAGTCCGCGCTGGCAGAAGCGCTACCGCTCGGCCGGCGCACGAAGACGAATTTTAAATTAAGGCCCGCTTTGATCCGGGCAAACCTGGTTTTGGCGCCAATTGCAGATTATGTGTTCCCGCCTCTGGGATGGGCGAGCGCCGCTGTGATTACTACCCTGGGAGCAGGCCATTTGGGACCAGCAGTCGCGCGATGGAAACAAAAGAGGACCGGCCTGGATTTGCTTTATGCCTGCATCTGTTTTTGCACTCTATCGACTTTCACATTCCTGCCTTCGGCGTTGATGTATGCGCTTCTGCAATTTTGGCCGAAACAGTCCCAGAAGATTCGCCAGGAGAACGAAGCCAACTTTCTGGCTCGTTTGCGCCGCCTACCGAGAAAAGTCCTGGTAGACCAGGCCGGTAAGCTCGCCGAGGTCAATCGGCAGGACTTGAAACCTGGCGACGTGGTTATTTTGAAGAAAGGTGACGTCGCACCGGGTGACGGAACTATCATTAGTGGAGAGGCCACTCTCCACGAGGGAATCTTGACGGGTTCTTCTAGCTCAGCGACAAAAACTGAGGGCGGCTACATTTACGCAACCACTGAGATTATCGAGGGTGATATCCAGGTTCGTATCGGGACCGGGGAAACACTGGCAAATCGGCTGACTGAGCTTTATACGGCCGCTTTCGCCCGCCCGGACGACGATTCCCATGCGTTACGGCTCGCAGAAATGCTGGTGACTCCAATTATATTGGCCGGCGTGGCTGCCCTGGGGCGTGGTGGACTCCACATGACTAAAGCGGTTATGCGGCCCGACTTTCTCTGCGGCCCATCCGTCGTCGAGGAATTTGGCGACCTCTGGGTCGTATTACACGCAGCAGAGCGCGGGATCGTGGTTTTGGATACCGGTGTCTTGGACCCTATCTTCAGAGCGGATTACTGGATATTTGATGACACAGTCACTTGGCAGTTAGCCGAAGCAAATGAAGACCTGCTCCGGTCTTTCAAGAGCGCTGGCCGAGAGATCGTGTTCCTGTCGGATGGCGGTAGTAAACAAATCTAGAGCGCGATGGTCGGTTGACATTCTCACGCCTCGACTTGGGCGGCTCCACCGCTGCCAAACGAAAATTCGTTGCCCGGAGACAGTCCCAGGGACAGAGCGTCGTTTATTTTGGCGACTGCGAGAGGGAGCGTGCTTTAGCCAACCTCGCGGACGTCGCAGTGACCGTAAAGAATGGGGATGATCGACTGAGCGCTGGTATACCGATCGCTTTTCTGTCCCCGGATTCAGAGAAGTTTGGCGCGCTTCACGCCCTATGCCAAAGGCGGAACACCGAAGTCACTAACGGCTTTATATCGACTGCGTTGCCCAACGTCTTTGCGATGGTTGCCGCCATCTAGTTCCATGCACCGGCCTTGTTCTCCGTCGCGATGACGACTCTGGGCACCATCTTCTGCTACCGGCGCGCATCTGGACTCTTGAAGGAATCGTCTCTGGAATTCGATATCGTTCCGGAGTCGACGAACTGACGGTCTCACGAGAAAACATCCACAGACGCGTCGCCGGCGATCTGCGGATGTCTGATGAGTGAATTCTGGACCTAGCTCTGACCGCCTCCTTGGTCACCGGTGTTGAACGCGTGGGCTTGGCCGTCTCTTACGACATAGACTTGCTCCACGGTGCCGCCGAAGGTGCCAACGGAAATTCGGATAAGTTTGAAGCCCTCGATTTCTCGGGTCGAATCGATTGCGTTTGAGTACCTACCCAGATCGATTAGTTCTTGCGTCATAGTATTCGATTTTCAACGAGAGCAGTAATGGGCTCTCTGGTGTTAAGGTTTCGTAAGACGCGCTCTTAGTAAGCGCTTCTTTGATAGGAGAGAAATATATGTTTACTATCCTTAGGATAGGAACCGCCTATGGAGATGCATCAGTTACGCTATTTTGTTGCCGTCGCTCGTTCCGGCAATTTTAGCCGAGCGGCCGTTGAGTGCCGAGTCGCCCAGCCATCGCTTAGCCAACAGATTCTCAAACTCGAGGACGAGGTGGGTGAACGGCTCTTTGAGCGAACCCGTCGTCGAGCGATTCTGACTTCGGCGGGAACACTTTTCTTGCCCCACGCTCTGAATGTTCTGGAGGCGGCAGAAAGAGGACGGCAAGAGATCCGGGATATGGACGGTCAGGTTCGGGGTAAGATCCTGCTTGGGGCTCTTCCCACCATCGCTCCGTATTTCCTTCCAGAAATTATTCGGCTCTTTCGGGGGAAATATCCGGGAGCCGAGCTAATCCTTCACGAACAAACCACCGACCAGCTTGTCCGTAAGCTCGAGGAGAACGAAATCGATCTGGCCCTGATCAGCGATGTTGCCAACAACGCGGACGTTCAAATCGAACCGCTTTTCAGCGAAGAACTTCTTCTCTGCCTCCCGGCCGACCATCCGCTGGTCCACCAAAAATCAGTCGTGGCCGCGGATTTACACCAAGAGAAATTCATTCTGATGCATGAGAGCCACTGTTTGGGAGCGCAAGCGCAGCAGTTTTGCCATTCGAAAGGCTTTAAGCCGAGAATCAGTTGCCGCAGCGCGCAAGTCGGGACGGTTTTGGCGATGGTCAAAGCCGGGTTAGGTATCTCGCTAATCCCGGAAATGGCGCGCGAACATGGACTGGAAGAAGGAATTGTTTACCGCTCCCTGGACGGCACCCGACCCAAACGCGCGATAGTGCTCGCGGTTTCGAGCCAGCGAAAACCGTCTCGTGGGACTGTAGAGCTTTCAAAATTCATTCGGGACTCTTGCGTTCCATCGCCACAGAAAAAGGATGCAGCTCCGCCGTTATCACCCCAGCAAGCACCGCGAGGTCGCCGTTCATAAATCCCAACGCGGTGTTGGTTTCCGCATCCGGAAAGTGATGAAACTGACCACGGCCAGGAACCAGACACCCACACCGCCCCCAGTGACTCCTTGGAGAAATCGGCCGACAATCAGGATTTTTGCGTTTTGCGCGAGGCCGCAAAACAGAGAGGTGATTCCAAACAATAAGATCGCGACACAGAAAACGCGCTTTCGCCCAAAACGGTCTGCCAAGGTTCCCGTCGCCATCAATACGGTTGTACAGGCGATGATGTAGGCATTCATGATCCATTGGATCTCCCTAAAATTGCCGTTCAATACGGTTTCGAGCGCCGGCAGGATCACAGGCACGCTGGAGATTTCCAGGCCGAACATTAACGAGGACAAACATATGGCGGCCAAAGCAATACGGTCGCTCCAAGTCTGAGAAAGCGTCATGATGGTTACCACTAGAGGGGCAGCCATCATGATGGAAATGAATCTATTTTCTATGATTCATCACAGATCGTCATATATATGCCCCTATGGACTTCGATCCGGTGCTTTTGCGTGCTTTCGTGGCCGTTAAAGAAGCCGGGGGGTTCACCCGGGCAGCA
>Ga0210396_10005317_pt1 | contig 12486 bp, 12 predicted proteins | sample IncBWH17OmetaG_FD_155466 | JGI IMG/M metagenome (GOLD analysis project Ga0210396, IMG submission 155466) | Forest soil microbial communities from Barre Woods Harvard Forest LTER site, Petersham, Massachusetts, United States - Inc-BW-H-17-O ...
AGAAACGACTCATCATCGTCAACCAGTGCTACGAGTCTCGATGGTTGCCGGATACTCATTGGGCGAAGCGTAGCGCCATCGCCAAGAAGGCACAATCAGGCCTTAGTCGCGCCAACTACTACTTAGGTGGTAGTCGATTAGGGACGAAGAGTGGCGCAATAACCGGAGCGACTAAAAAGCAGGACAGGCTATTTACGAGGAGAGAGTTTGAGTTTGTCGGCCATCCGGACCAACTCCACTAGCGATCCCGCCTCCATCTTCTGCATGACGTGACCTCGGTGGATTTTTACTGTAGCCTCACTTGCTCCGATTTCGAAGGCAATCTGCTTATTGAGCATTCCGGAGACCACGAGACTCATAACCTCCCGCTCGCGTGCAGACAATGACTGATAGCGCCCTTGCAAATCATGGATTTCGGCCTGCTGTTCGCGCGCGACTCTGTCACGCCGGAGGGCTTGCTGAATTGCGTCCAGCAGATCCTGGTCCCGGAATGGTTTCGTCAAGAATTCCACGGCACCCGACTTCAACGCCCTGACAGACATGGGAATGTCGCCATGCGCAGTAATAAAGATGATGGGAATTTGCACGCCGGTTTCCGCCAATTGGCTCTGGAAATCGAGTCCACTCATTTGAGGCAGCCTCACGTCCAGAACCAAACAACTGGGGTCACTTGTGCGTTGCCTGCGGAGAAACTCCTGCCCAGTTGCATAGGTCTCGGCGCGGAGGCCAACTGACTCCACGAGATCCTGGATCGCCTGACGCATGCCACGGTCATCATCAATAATGAACACGGTTGGGACGGCCGCCGATTTCATGCGTGCGCCTCAGCTTCGACGGGGAGAGTGAAATGGAAGGTTGCGCCCGCCCCCTGATTGCGTGTGGCCCAGATTCGTCCCCCGTGGGACTCCACGATCGAGCGGGTAATAGCCAAACCCATGCCCGTCCCCTGAGGCTTCGTCGTATGGAACGCATCAAAAATCCGTTCGGTATTCTCCAGCGGTAATCCTACGCCGGTATCGCTGATTGAAATGAATAGCTGCCCTTCGGGATTCAATCCCGACCTGATCGTCAATTCGCCCCCCGTCTCCTTCATGGCTTCGATGGCATTCAGCATCAGGTTCATGAATACCTGTTGAAGTTGCACCCGGTCAGCCAAGATGTCAGGCACATGTTCATCGAGCTCAGAACGAATAGTTATGGAGTGACGAAGGGCTTCGTCCCCGAGCAGAACCGTGATTTCTCGAATGATGTCTTTGACGTCAACCATTCGGCGTTTATCCGGTGCGCCTTTTTTGTAAAAGGACCGCAAATTGTTGATAACATCTGCTGCACGATTTCCCTCTTGCTCAACTCTGATGGCTGCCGCGCGGGCCCTCTCCAGATCAGGTGGGTTATGAGCCAGCCACCGCAGACAGGCGTTCGCGCTTGTGATGGAAGCGGCAATGGGCTGCTTGATTTCGTGCGCCAGCGCTGCGGCCAGTTCTCCCAACATGTTCACGCGATTGATGTGCGCGAGATCAGCCTCCAGCTGGCGCAGCCTTTCGCGCTCCTGCTCGGCATGCTTTCGTTCGGTTATATCCACAGTGATACCGACGTACTCACCGATTTCTCCGGAGCGATTGTGATGTCCTATGGTGCGCAGAAATCGTATGGTGCCGTCGGAAAGACAAATTCGGAACTCGCGGATGTCGTAATCCGTTCTTGTGCGGATTGCATTCTCAAGAGTTGCCATCACAGCCGGCTTGTCTTCTGGGTGAAGGGTGTCATAAAAGCGTTCGAGCGGAATCGGGCCTTCTTTGGGATCGAAACCATGCAGGCGAAAGACTTCGTCCGATAAATGAAGTATTTGACCTGTGTCGAAATTGGTCGCCCAGCTGCCGATGTGGGTCAGGCTTTGTGCTTCCGCAAGATATGCTTGCTGCTGCCTCAACTCCTGTGTCAATAGCTCATGCTCTGTGACGTCCATTGTGGTGCCAACGAACCCTTTGAAGACTCTATCTTCGACAAGTGGGACAGCCACGCAGCGAACGTACCGCACCTCGCCGTCTGGACGAACAATCCGCTTCCTCACCTCATAGCCAGATCGTTGTTCATTCATTACCCTGATGGTTTCCGCCATGGAGGCTCGGTCATCAGGGTGAACGGCGGCCAGGTACTGCTCAAGGTTCGGGGCCCCGTTCCTCGGGTTAAGGCCGAAAATTCTGTATACCTCGTCAGACCAATAAATATCCAAATCGCTGGACGCCCAGCTCCCCATATGAGCGAGGCGCTCCCCTTCTTTCAGATAGAACTGGCTTCGCTGGAGGTCTTGTTCTGCCCGTTTGCGGTCAGTGATGTCCTGGGTCGTACCGAACATTTGGTAGGGCCGTCCCGATGGGTCTCTTTTTAAATCGGCCAGGCTGTGTACGACGCGCATTTCCCCGCTTGGACGAAAAAGTCGGTGTTCGCAGTCAGCGCGCGTCCCAGAACGAATGGCCTCCTCTGCTGTCCGAAAAACGGCCTCTCGATCATCAGGGTGGATCATTTCGCGTACTTTGTCTAAGTCAATGAGGCCTTCCTCTGCCGTCAAGCCAAAGATGCGGTAGGTTTCGTCCGACCAGATCAGGTGATTGGTCTGAAGGTCCCATACCCAGTAGCCGACGTGAGCGACACGTTGGGCTTCTTCAAGCCAGGCCTTGCTTTCTTGTAGGTCCCGGGATACCGCTTGGAGCTCTTCCTCCGCGGTCTTTCGCTCGGTGATATCGGCAACTACGCCCATGTACTCGAGGTCGCCGGAGTCATCTCTTCCGGCGTGTGCAACCACGTGGACGTGCTTGATAACGCCGTCAGCCATGACAATTCGATGCTCCATATCCAAGTCCATGCCGTTCTGCGTGGCACGATCCCTGATCTGCTGCAGGCGGTCCCGATCCTCGGGATGAATTCTGTCGAATACGAGATCGAGCGTAGGATTCGTTTCTCGCGTGAAGCCCAGAATTCTGTAGGTTTCGTCCGACCAAACGAACTCACCACTGCGGACCTTCCAGCCGAAAGTTCCCGAATGACTTAACCGCTGAGCCTCCGCCAAGTACTGCCATCGTCGTTGCAACTCTGCCTGCGCAGTTCTTAGATCCTCATTGTCCTTTTCCAGTTCGTTTGTTCGCTCACCGGTCGGAACTTGCGTGGCGCTACGCACTTGTGCGACAAGTTTTCGGTTTCGACGCCAGCTGCTCAGCAGGCCAACTGACAAGCCTAGAATCACAAGAAAAATCAGAAAAGACGCCATTGGGAACGGAAGCTCCGAATTGCCAGAATCTTACCTTACCTTTTGCAGTCGTGGTCCTCCCAGGATTACATCAGATCGGTTCTCGACCCACTCATCCAAGCTGAGACCTGGTTTTCTTCGCGGCAAGACTTTCAGCGCGTTTACCGATCTTCTTAAGCACCCCTTCGAGCTGTTGCATCTCTTCGAAAGGCACAGCCTGGAAGGCGCGTTTGATGAGTACGGTGTGCCGACGAAAGAGAGGAACAAACATTTGCCGTCCTTTTTCAGTCAGCGACACGGTTCTGATTCGACGATCTTCGCTGCACTCGACGCGGCTGACAAAGCCCTTCTTATATAGACGATCCACAGCGACGCTGACCGATCCTGGGTTGAGGTAAACCTTCGGGCCAATCGCATGCACTGGCATCGGTCCCTTATGGAGCAGTACTTCGAGGACGCGAAAGTCAGACTCTCCTAAACCCTCCTCGAGTAGTGCCGGAAGGAGATATCGAGACATCGATTGCCAGGCTTTCAGCATGATTAGCCAGGCATGAAGAGCCTCCAGAGGCCTTTTGCGGTTCTCCATAAGAATGCGAATCCGGCTCATTATACTCGACACCATATGTATCGATATCGATATACATGATATCGATGCTACAAGGAGACTACTATGACAAATACAGCGACTCTACCAGAAACCTCGACCGCCATCTGGAACATCGACCCGACTCACTCCATCGCGGAGTTCAAAGTCAAGCACATGATGATCGCCAATGTGAAAGGGCAATTCTCCAAGGTTTCGCTGGATATTTCGATCTTTCAAGCGACGGTGCAGCCGACCTCAAAGGTGCTTGTGGCAGCCCGCAACACCGGAATCCCGATTGTCTACTTGAAAATGGGTTTCAGCCCCGACCTCTCAGACTTAGGAACCGTTGACTGTCCAAATCGGACACGGCACCTGCGTTTCGGTGTTGGGCAGAGACTCTCGGCACCGGACGGTACTGAGGGTCGAATGCTCATTCGAGATACGTGGAACACCGACATCGTGCCGGAACTAGAGCCGGAGAGCGGAGACATCGTTATATATAAACCGATTCAGCGGCTTCTTTGAAACCGAGTTGGACGATGTTCTCAGACGCGGTGGAACCAAATACCTGATTGTCACCGGATGCACCACGAGCGTATAACATGTGTTGAATCGACGGTAAGAGATGCCATATTCCGCGATTATTCATGTGTGCTCTTGGAAGACTGTATGGGAGAGCCTATCGGCAATGACCTTCCCAGAAGCAACCACGAGGCATCACTCCTGACCATGCAAACTCTTTTTGGATGGGTATCAGACTCTGAGGAGTTTTTGAAGGCTCTCGCGTCTGACCAGACTCCCGAAGCACAGGAACAGGTGTTGAAGAAATAGGATCGTAATTCATTACAAGTTGCCCCCACGATCACTGGGTGTCCAGCCTTTGCTTCCCAGAACAATACCGTGGTTCTGACCCTTCTCGTTGATGTCGTAAATGTGCAATTCAGTCCAGTCGAGCCGCGCTTGAACCTCAGTCAATGAAGGTGTGCTGACTTTCTCATAAATCTGCATCGCGAAGAGGATATTATGCCTTGGGAATTGACACGCAACTTGGTCAATGACTTCGCCGACTGGAGGGCTGGTGCGGCGAAGGTCTAAACCCTGAGCTTCATCTAGCGCGGTGCCCCACGGAGGTGCGATGAAGGCGACGACGCCTCGATGCTCCGGCACGCGGCAACGCTGAAGGAGCCTTGCATAATCGCCCTTGAGGAGTTCGATCCTCTGACCAAGAATCGCGAGGTTGCGATGAGTAAGATCAAACACCTGTGGGTCGGACTCGAACGCGATGCCCTCTGAATTTGGCAGATGCCGAAGAATCCAAAAGAGTGTATTGCAGGAACCCGCGAACGGGTCGATTACCACCAAACGCTCTGATGGCATGCGTCTGGCAACCGAGGCAACATCGCGACCAATACGATCACCGAGCGGGTCACGCGTACACTCCACTCCGGTGCGACCCAGCAGACGTATTCCGCACCCGTACCATTCTCTCGGCGGCATTCCGTAAATGCTGACGTAGTCGGCGTTTGCGAAGCTTTCGAGTCCGTACTGTTCGATTTCCGAAAGGCTCAACACGTCATTACGTTTGCAGCCGTGCAGCAGCAACGCCCGGTCGTGGACAGGCAATTTCACATTACGCTGGTGTTCGTCGTTCGGAAGACTCTGCAAATGACCTCTTCGCAAAAAACCAGTGACAGTGAGCAGCTTGATTGCGGAGTATACTCCTGCTGCAATTGATGGTTCGAGAAGCAGTGTTGTATTAGGAGTTGAGTTGGGGCATACATCGCGTGAGAGACACGAGCGAAGGTAGAAACGCAAATCACGAGGGCACGACAGTTGTAGGCTTTGAAAGCTCCATATACTCATCCGCACCGACCAGCATCAGGACGAGTCGGACCGGAATTGGAAACCGCCGCCGCGTGGTGTCACGCACGACCCTCGGCGCGACAAGCCGATATTCCCTGCCAACAGTCTTAAGTTCGCAACTGCCCGCTGCGAGTACGTTCTTCACCCACTCGCTTTGGCTGCTGTAGGTCAGGGCAACAATGAACCCGTTTCCGCTCGAAAGACATTTACGGGAGTTCGATAGACCTTTCCCGACCTGCGACCCACACGCGTCAGAATACCAAAGCCCGGAAGCCAGCCTGCGAATAAGCTTCTTCAAGCTCCGGGCGGTCTCCATCGGCGTGTTCGCACATGGACAGGAGTTTGGCGTAATAGGTCTTCGCCTTCTCGTCATTCCCCGCAAGCTTGGCGGCGCGTGCGGCACCAGACAGCGAGTTGAAGCGATTTGGGGCGGTGCGCAGTGTATTTTCGAACGCGACCAGCGCCTCTGCGGGCTGCTTTAGTTGAAGCAACATATCTCCAAGCATCTCGCGAGCAGGGAGGATGACCCCCGGCGTGACATTGTGCTTGTCAGTATTGTCTTCGTGCTCAGCGGCAGAACGCATCTGCCGGAGAGCATCCTTGCCCTTGCCCTCCGCAAGCGTAATCCAAGCCTCTGCGCCCTCGCGCTGGATTTCCACCTGATCTGCCCAGTATTTGTCGTTGATCCCGGTAAGCGTGTCACGAAGCGATGCGAGCTTCAGTACCTCCATTCGGGCGGCTTCGGTTTTGCCCGTGTGCGACAAACCGAGGGCGCGTGCGAAGTGCAAATTCGCTTCCGTCCAAGCCCAGCGTCCGCCCGGAAAAGTATTTGGCGGTATCGTCAGCCCAGCAGCCTCAGTCCAGCTATGCCGCTCCACAGCGTAGCGTGCTGGCGAAGTGCCCATCGCGTAAAGCCAGTTCATGTACTGTGGGTCATCAGCGCGACCTTGCGGCGGTGCCTTCAGCGCCTTTTTCGCCTCGCGATCCTGTGTGCCTTGGAGATAGGCATAGATCAGATAGTCCTTCGCGTGTAGCTCGTTGCCGGGCGCGTTGTTCTTCTGTGCTGAAGCTGCCGACGCGAGATTGGAATCAATCGACTCCTGCCACAAGCCGAGCCGGGTGAAGATGTGGGAAGGCATGTGGAGCGCGTGCGGGGAGTCTGGCGCGATCTTGGCGTAACGTCGCGCTGCATCCAGTGCCCTGTCAGCCAGTGGCGGATAATCATAGGCGTGAATGAGGTAGTGGGCTACACCGGGGTGCTCAGGTTGTTCGACAAATAGCGGCTCAAGGATAGCGCCAGCCTTTTTCTGATTCACGTAGGTCTTGTCCGTTGGAGGCGCGGTGGCGAGCAAAGCGAGTGCATGAAAAGTAGCTGCTTCATGGTCGTCCGGGTAACGCGCTTGAACCTGTTCCATCGCTCGTTCATAAGCCAGTGCGCGAGTGCCGTGTTCAAGCTTGTCGGCGTCCTTGTAAAACACCTGGATAGCAGCGATATAGTCCCCCTCACGTTGCGTTTTGGCACCGACCAGCTTTGCTTTCTCCATAGCTGCCGTACCCGCTTTCAGGTCGGCGGGACCGGGCGGCTGCCAGATGGGATGGTAGTAGCTCATGGCGATTCCCCAGTACGCCATGCCACACGTGGGGTCTTTCTCCGCGACAGCAGCGAAAGTCTCACTGGCTTTCTCGTACCAAAAGGAATGAAGCATCGCCACGGCGCTTGTGAATTGAGCTTGAACTGACACATCACAGGAGACGGGGAAATTCACCTTGCCGAGTTTTGTCGGATCGCCTGCTGGATGCTCATGCTGAGCAAACGCGGGTGATCCAAACGCGGAACACACGCCGACAAACAGCACCGTGCGAATCAAGTTGAGTCGCCGCATGATGACCTCCCCAGTTGCTAGTCGGTTGTAGGACTGGAACGCCCTACCGCAAGACACTTGTCGGTTATTCTGGGTCGCGACCACACTGAGAGTCAAGCAGGCACTAAGGAATCACGCAGCCGCGAACGATGTCCCCCGAATCCGTTGAACGAACCTAGCGACACTTTCGACGCCAACGTCGCAGAGGCAAGACGGCTATTGCAGCTTCGCGTACTCGGCTTTGGCTTGCTTCAGAGCCGGAGTTAGGCAGGCTTGCGGCGGTTCCGCGATGGTGAACGGCGTGCCTCATGCGCGGTTACAAACTTGTGAGCCATGCCGAGCAAGTCCCGCAGGACATCGGGTGTGACGCGGGACAGTCGAACCAGCACGGTGCTGTAGTTGAGATAGTCGCCGGTAACGTAGTAGACGTCCGGGTCGGCTACGAGCAGTTCGGCGCGGTCGTCGAAGCAGACGCGAACCACAAGCGAATCCGGCTCAGCCGAACGATGAGCAGGCACGCATGCCAAGAGTTTTCCGCGAACCTTGAGCGCGGGTGACCCGTAGGCTGTGATCTCCTCCACGCCAGGCAACGCCAAGCCGATCTTCAGTACGCTATCGAAGTTAATCGTGCTCCCGTGTTTCTTCGAGGTTTTGATCTGCTTCGACGATCTTCCAGTCGCTTTTCATCCGGACTTCGACGTTCGTGCGCCCGAAACGCAAGAACTCGACCCAAAATGTTAACGCCGGCGAAAAAGTGATCCGTTTTAGCCGGTTTAGGCCGGAGCCAGAAATCCATAGAGAGCCCCGGTCGACGGGGACGCGGTAGGAACTTTACAGCAGTTTCTAAATTGATTTTTCCCCGCAGACTTGCGTACCGCTCGAGGTTTCGATTCTCCTCAGTGATTCATTCCCCATGAAACCTGAGGAGTCGGCTTGATCCAGTCCCGCCGTTGTCGGTATTGCCAAGGTGCGTTTCAGCCTTCTGTTTATCGTCCCCAGCAAAGGGTGTGCGGCCGACCGGAGTGTCAACGTCGGAGGCGCAGCGATTATCACCGCAAGAAACTAGCGAGTGATCCCGAGTATCACCAGGTCGCACTGGAAAGCCAGAAGCAGTGGCGGGAGGAACATCCCGACTATCAGAAGCACCGGCGGCAGAACCCGGAGGTGCGGGAAAACAACCGTCAAGGTCAGCGGCGGCGCGACCAGAAGCGGCGCCTGCGGCGGCTTCTTGACAAGAACAACTTAGCTTTGGACTTAAAGCATTCCGCATCAGAGGTTTGGCTGTTGGGTCCGGAACTGCGTGATCTTGACAAGAACAACTTAGCTTCGGCGCAAGTCCTGATCCTGCCATCGCTTAGCATTTTGCCGGCGATGATTGGTCCATCTTGACGAGAACATCCCTATGGCGTGTGAAGGTGGGGTGGCTTTATTACGGTTACAGCACAGTCATGCTGACCCCAGAACAAATCAACACGATTCATCGCCTGCACTGGTCCGAGCACTGGTCGGTGCGCAAGATTGCCCGCCATGTTCACCTGGCACGCAGAACCATCTCTCAGTATCTGGCCACACCGGCGCGCAGGGCCGCTCGCCGGCAACGTGCCAGCAAACTGGATCCATTCAAGTCCACCATTGGGGAGTGGCTGGAGCAAGACCCGAACGCCAGTGCCATGGTGATTGCGCAGCGACTCCGTCCGCTTGGCTTTACCGGTGGACTGAGCATCTTGAAAGATTACATACACGCGGTGCGAACTGAGACTGCGGCCAAGCGTGCCTATGTGCGCATGGAGCCAGGGCCGGGTGAACGCTTCGAGATCGACTGGGGTCACTTCGGTGCACTTCTCTACCAGGGTCACGCGCGCAAGCTCTATGCCTTCTGCCTGGTGGAATGTCACAGCCGCAAACTGTTTGTCGAGTTTACTCACAGTCAGAGTTTCGAGACCTTCGTGCGCTGTCACATCCACGCCTTCCAGTTCCTGGGCGGAATCGCACGGGAACTGTGGTTCGATAATCTGGCCACGGCGGTCGCCGAACACGATGGCAACCTGGTGCGGTTTCATCCCCGCTTTCTGGCCTTCGCTCGCGAATACAGTTTCCTGCCTCGCGCTTGCCATGTGCGGGCGGCCTGGGAAAAAGGAAAAATCGAAAGAGCGGTGAGATATTTACGGCAGAACTTCTGGCCGCTGCGCACGTTTAGCGATTTAACTGATGTCAACCTGCAGGCGCGACACTGGCTGGAACAGGTGGCCAATCAACGTCGCCATCGCGAAACCGGAGAGACTCCCGCAGCGCGCTTTCAACCCGAGACTCTGCGCGCTCTGCCCGTGATCGTGCCCGACTATCGTGACACCGCGGAGGCTCTGGTCCACAAAGATCTCCGGCTGTCGTTCGATGGCAACCGCTACTGCGTGCCGCCGCGTTATGTTGGCCGCCACCTCACCATCAAGGCCGACGCTTCCGCGGTCACCATCTACGACCAGTATCAGGAGATCGTTTCCTACGCTCGTTGCTGGCAGCGCGGGCAAACTTTAGGTGCCGAGCGTTTTCAAAAAGAACTGTTCACCCAGTTAGCGGCCGCGCAGCGCTCGGCCGAACAACAGCGCCTGGTCCGCTGGCTCGGTCCGGCTTCGGAAGCCTACTTGCGCGGCTTGGCCGATACCGACCGCTCGCTGACCCGGCAAGTCCGCGAACTGCTCCTTCTCATTCGTGAATATGGACCCGACGCCGTGGCGGCCGCCATAACCCAGGCTCATGCTGCCGGCGCGTTTGGTGCCGGTTACATCGCCAACCTTCTCCGTCAACAACGAATGCGGCGCGACGTGCAGCCTCCTCTTCGCTTCCAAAACCCACAACTCAATGAACTGGCCACCGATCCACTCTCGTTGGCCGACTACGACTCTTTCATACTCCGTTCCAAAAAGGACTCCGATGCGGTGTGTCCGAAGAATCGTCCAGCACCTCGCGAATCCGGGCGACTGCGTTATTCAGCCCGTGATCGAAGTCGACGAAGGTGTGGCCGGCCACAGCTTGGAATGCAATTCTTCACGGGTGACCAGCTCGCCAGCGCGTTCAACCAGTCCGGCCAACACTCGAAAGGGCTGGCCAGGGAGCCGTAATCGCATCCCGCTCTTGCGCGGTTCTCCAGCTTGAAGATTTATCTCAAAGGTGCCGAAGCGTCGCACTGCGGAGGCCTGCGTTGCGTCCGGCATGGGGGACCCTGCGAGCCACAGCGTATCACAAAAACTGCGCCCCTCGGAGATGGGCCCTCATCCCGTCTGCAATGAAGCACTTAACTTCTGATCCGAATTTGATGCGAAAAGGAGCGCCGCTGCATTGACCTTGGCAAGCCTAGCAGGCGAAGATCGCACGCGTCGCTACACCATGCCGGTTCGACCGGCGCAAGGAGATAGCTTATGACGATACATTGCTCAAGACGTAAACTGACGTTAGTCCTCGGTCTCAGCCTCCTGGCGGGTGGAGTCATCTATGCTGCGGTCGCCCTTGAATTGTGGGTCGGCGCGAGCGACCATATCGGATTGTGGAACGGCCCGGCCACATTGACAGCCAGAACGCTCAAGACGCCGGTCGGCGAGACGACAGGTGCATGGCATTATCATCCCGGGTATGTGTATAACGTCGTAAGGCAAGGCACGATCACCGTCGAGGATGGATGCGGCAACGTCCAGTCGTTTAGTGCAGGGCAAGCTTTTGAGACGTCCGAGGGCCGTGTCCATAGAGCGTATAACTTGGGCGGCGTGGACGCTATCGAGTCCAATATGTTCGTCGGCCCGCCGGGTAGACCGATAACGGTGCTAATCCCAAATAACGAGCGTCGTTGCGGTCCACCGAGCAGCGTCGATGAATGTAAGGGCGATGGTTGGGCAAGCTTTAACCATCCGAGTCCATTCGCAAATCAAGGAGAGTGCATTGCGTACGTCAATCATCGACCAAGGGTCACCGTGCTTGTTCCCGAGGATCCCTTACGTTAGCCGCTTTAGCTGCTGGATAAAAAGCTCTGTTCGTGGAACCGATGAAGTAGTAGGCCCGCCAGCATAAACTTGTGGCGGTTAGCCGATGTAGGCGAAAGAGGGCGGCAGCTGAAGAACAAAGGTGAGAAGAGTGTGTGTGAGCCAAGGATCTGAGGCGGTTGGGTGACGGTTGTTCAAGTACCACACGTCCTGGCGCGGTTCTGTGAAAAAAGGAGACTTCAAGTGAAAAAGCTTGGGTGGGTCATTTTGAGTGTCGTGGTTCTCGGTGTCGTCGCAGCATATGCGCAAACGTCTCGCAATGTGTCGGTGTTTTCAACGGGGTTCTCGAATCCTCGTGGTCTCAAATGGGGGCCGGATGGCAACCTCTATGTAGCGGAGGGAGGAATCGGCGGCGACATTTCGACGGTAGGAAAATGCAAGCAGGTTGTGCCTCCGATCGGCCCCTACACCGGAGGATTTAATGCGAGAGTCTCGAAGGTCACTCCGGATGGATCGCGCTCCACTCTTGTGAAAGGCCTTCCCTCGACGAAGGCCGCAGTCGGTTTTGTCAGCGGCGTAGCCGATGTCGCATTCATCGGCAACCAGCTCTACGCGCTGATCGTGGGCGGTGGTTGCTCTCACGGACATGCTAGATTCCCGAATTCGGTGCTGAAGGTCAACACCGACGGATCTTGGACTCGAGTCGCGAATCTCAGTGCATTCCTGCCGCTCCATCCCGTCAAGCACCCCAACAAGGGCGATTTTGAGCCCGATGGAACCTGGTTCAACCTGATTGCGGTGGACGGCAGTCTTTACGCGGTAGAGCCCAACCACGGAGAGGTTGACGTCATTACTCCGGAAGGCGTCGTAACCCGCCTGATCGACGTTTCTCAGACGCAAGGCCACATAGTTCCCACTTCCATTGCGCGCGTCAAAAACGGTTTTTTCATTTCAAACCTAAAC
>Ga0210396_10005320_pt1 | contig 12478 bp, 14 predicted proteins | sample IncBWH17OmetaG_FD_155466 | JGI IMG/M metagenome (GOLD analysis project Ga0210396, IMG submission 155466) | Forest soil microbial communities from Barre Woods Harvard Forest LTER site, Petersham, Massachusetts, United States - Inc-BW-H-17-O ...
AATAGCGTCCATTGCCCACGATCCGCCTCCTCAACGAAGCGCCTCATCGATTCCTCCCGCAAGAATCACGCGAGAATCATAACAGCACCACGGCGTTTTCACACAGCCAGGGTCAAAAGCCGACATGCGGGGCGTGACCATGGGACGTCCGCTACGGACTTGACAGCGGACGTTCTTGGTTGCCAATTCGTTAATAGTTGCTGCCGTTTCTATGCATCGCAGTTAGCCCACCTCTTAGAATTTTGGCTTAACTCGACCGAATGGAGCGACGAGCGACACAGCGGCGGCGGGTTCTGAAAGGCGGGTCGATTGAGTTCGACGGCAGGACAGTCGAATGCGTTTTGCGAAACATTTCCGCAACGGGCGCGGCGCTCCAGGTAGACCGTCGGGTTTGTATTCCTCACGAATTCAAGCTCAACATCTCACACGGTGAAATTCAACAGAACTGTCGCGTCGTGTGGCGTAAGGAAGCGCTGATCGGTTTGGCCTTTGAACTGGCAGCCTGATCAACCCTGATGTCCGCATCGGGGCATAATCGGAAGTAACTCGGCCTTGGCCGTCACCTAGGGCGGGGTTTACACTGATATCCGCGCTAAGAAGCGAGGCGGCGTGATCGGGAGGTGCCAGCTCGGTGTCCCCGCGTGACTCAATCGAGACCTGACGCCACACCGAGAACTCGATTGGACGGTGCAAGGTGCGCGGCGACATTCTGCGAGAGCAATACGATGATCTAAAGCGACGGATCGACGCGTTAGACGTCGAGCCGAAATCGGCGTGTTTCAACTACATCAAATCGACCTATGGCCCCGTGAATGACGGTTACCAGCTGGCCAGTAGCGCGGATCGAGAACGAATTTTAAAAGAGCTTCGAGACGTCTCCCGCCGGCTATGGTCTGCCGGTAACAGGCCTCAGGCGCTGGCACTTGGCGTCCTCATGCTGAACATCGAGAGTCAGCTCACGCTCGGCGATGACGCAGCGTTTGTTAAGCAAGCGACGGAAGCCCTGATAAACGAGAGCATTGTTTAAAGGACGCTGCTGCCGGATGGGGCGAGGGTTTTGGTCACACCATCACTCCCGCCAGTAGGCCGCCTCACGGCGTCAGCGGCAACGCCTTCAGTTCCTTCCGAGCTGTGCCAAAAGTGCCAAGCTGATAGACCGATGCGCCAGTCGCCGAGAACGTGAAGGAATCGAATGGCTCGGCCAACATGCTGTTCAAATAGGTTTCCGTTCCGACGCCGATCGTCACATGCGGATTGAAACGCTTGTCCGCCGCAATGGTAACGAAGTGAGTGACATACTCGATCAGGGATTTTTGAATGTCGCGTCCGCCGTCTTCGCTGAAGAACGCCGCCGAAGTCCCGGTCTTCACGGTGTAAGGCTCAACGGCTTTGATGAGTTCATCTTGCAGCCGATGCAGGTCTTCGGTCGGCTCGACTACGATCCCCGCGAGGCCGACCGGGGGAGAAGGGATGTAGTAATATTTGAAAGCCTTCAGCGTCCATGCCGTGGGCTTCTCCTTGGTCAGAACCGCGTTCGCCGCCGCAAATACCTTGTCGAGGTCGGCGGTGCGGACGAACTGCTGCAACATGGTGACGTGCGGGTGGTGCGTCTCATCCAGAGTAAAGCCCTTCGGAAACGACTTGAGCAGACGTGCGTTGGCGTCCCTCGCATGCTGGAGCATCGTCGCGTCGGGTTCGAGCGCGATGTCGATCGCAGTCACTGGATTTTGTTGCGCGACGGCCCCTTGGGCAAACGCGAGCCCCAACGCCAGCCCGAGACCGATGGCCGTGAGGACTGGTGCACATAGACGACCCGGGTGATCCAGAGAGGCAGGAATGCTTGCAAAGACGGCAGTCTTCATCGCTTTGCTCCCTAAATGTTTAGAAGCAAGGTTCTGTTGAGGGAAAATTTAGTCGAAGGCGACCCGACGCGCTATGCGTTTTGTGCCTGTGCGCGTCGCTGATATTCTCGAGGTGAGAGGAGATGGAGCGACGTTGAGGGTACCACTCGACGGAAGTGCGTTGGCTCTTGAATGCCCGGAACCATGTCTTGGCGTGGCGGGTCAGGAGGCAGTCGTCGAAGGGCTCGCAGATTTCATTCCCCTCGGGCTAGTATGGCCATTCTCGAGGTCTGTTCCTTTCACAGGAGTCAGCATATGCGCTTCTTCGCCCTCGCTGTTGTCGTGTATTGCTTTTTTTCGCCTGGATTGGCTTTCGCGCAGGACATAGCGAGGCAGCTGGCCGGCAGTTGGAAGCTGACTTCGTGGACCATTCAGATCATCGGTAGAGGCGTCACCGAACCGTTTGGTCACGATCCGAGAGGCAGGGCGCTCATCACGCTGGACGGGTACGCGGCATTCGTCATCGCGTCGGCAAATCGCAAGCCGGCGGCAAACGATGCAGAGTCGGCAGCTCTCCTCAAGACGCTCATGGTTTACACCGGCCCATTCACGATCGAGGACGACAAGCTCACGACCAAGGTCGATATATCCTGGAATGAGCTTCTGACCGGGCAGGACCAGGTGAGATTTTTCAAGTTGCAGGGCGACAAGCTGACCATTCGAACGGCTGAACAAGCCAGTGCCGTTTATCCCGGCGAGAAGGTGGTCGGAACCCTCACCTGGGAGCGCGAACGCTAAGACCGGCCGGGCTAGTGTTCGACGTTCTTGCACGCCGAGCGCTGAACCGAGTCAGCCTCCGAAGGTCCGCATTGGGTCACAAGCCGACATGGCAACGTGACGACGGGATGTCCACTTTTGCCTCCGATAGCGGGAAACTTGCGCTTGGCCGGATAAGTCGACTAAGGGCCACTTCCGGGCTCATGCAGCGCAACAAACAGCAGCTATTCGATCACCTCATCGGCACGGCGATGACCGTTGGACGCAGCTCGACTGCAAGAGCCTTCGCTGGTGGATCATCCGGTGCCGTTACGAGACTGATGCTGCGCTGAAAGTCACGCAGCCGCTCTGTTCTTCATGGCGCCGATGATCGCGGTCAGTATGGCACCGCCTGCGCCGCCGGCGACCGCCTGCGAGACAACACCGCTCACACTGAAGTTTCCTGATTGTGCCGCCGCCAAGACGGAAGGCAGCAAGAGGGTAGCGACCTGTCCGAGAAGCCCGCCTCCGACCAGGCCCGAGACGATATTTCCAGCCGTGCCCAGATCAAATGTGGAGGACGATTTGCCGGCGCCAACGCCACCTATCGCGCCTGCGACGAGATTGATCAGAATCTGTTCCATGTCGATCTCCTGACAAATGCTCGCTGGGTCAAACCAGATGCCACTGGATGCGGTGTCATCAGATGACGCGCCCTTGGCGCCCCACAATGAGGCCATAGACGAAGAGCAGGATTATTGCGCCAACCACACCGCCGATGAATCCGGCGGATTCTCCCGCCTTGTACCAACCAACGGCCTGACCGAGATAAGTTGCAACGAAAGCGCCGACGATCCCCAGAATGGTCGTCAGGATAAAGCCCCTCGGCTCCGCCTTGTCGCCGGGCATGATGAATTTGGCAACGACACCAACGATAAAACCAATAATGATGGTCCAAAGGATACTCATTTCACCGCTCCAGCGCTAAACGATCGCAATTGCAATTCTGCGACCGCGCCAAGCAGAATAGGCTTGATCCAGATCAAGGGTTCAACGCTGCCGCGAACTCCGCCTTGGTCGGACATCGCCAACAAAACCCGATGTCCGCATCGGGTCAAAAGGCGACCCCGCCGAACCGTCAGGCCCTAGTCCGCTCTGCCCAGAAACCGGACATCTCAGCTTTCGCCACGTATGTCAGCGACCGGCCATCAGCGGACAGGGCTCGTTTCGGGAGAGAAGTCCCTAGGCTTTGCTGGTAGTGGGCCGCACGGTCCTCTTTGCTGCGCCTCTCCCCGTCTACGGCACGGTGCATCGCTTCCGCAAATGCACCGCCGCCGTTGTCCTGTTTGGCCGGTCCGCGTCACGTCATAGCTTCCTTGAGAAGGTCTTGGACATCGGCAAGACCTCTCGATGGGCTTAGCTACGAGCTCGGCGTAAGGTAAGGATCCCACCCGCCCGGGTATGAGCGATCTCTTCCGCTGAATCCAAAGTTTTGGATATTCCGTTCTTCTCGGGCTTGTGGCACTTCAAAACCAGGGTCGGTTGTCAAATGATAGGCGCCGCCGAAGTGTTGGTCGTGGTGGGCGATGTCCTTCGCCAACGCCGGTGTCGCAATGGCGACGGAAAGAATCATTACAGAAGCCAGTGTCTTTATCTTCGTCATCGTTGCCTCCAGGTTGTTCAGCGCTTCTGCGCTCTAACGATGCCACCAGAGATAGGCCTTCAGTGTCATAACGGTCCAATTGATAATTTCGTCGATTCAAATCGATTTTATTTCTGATTTGCGGCCCCCCTCGCGCTTTAGATCAGGGCGGGCGCCGAGGGCCTTCCACGCCGGTCGGAAGCCGACTACTTTCGCTACAAGGAAACAGCTTCCCGCCCCCCGGACCCTGCCAGCAAAAAAAGAGGTCATATGAAAATCAAGAGGATCCAGGCGCACTATGTGCGCATTCCCTTCGACATGGGAGCGCCGCTGCAGGATATGGGCGGGCTCCGCTTTCCCTCCATGGATCATCTGCTGGTCGAGGTAACGACGGACACGGGCCTCACCGGATGGGGCGAGGGTTTTGGCCACACCATCATTCCCGCCACGCAAGCCGCACTCGAAAGCTACGTTGCGCCGTGGTTCATCGGCAAGGACGCGACCGACATCGAGGGACTGCACCGGCAGGCCGCACAAGCCTTCCATATCTTCGGTCGCAACGGGCCCGTGGTTTATGCCCACTCCGCGATCGACATCGCGCTCTGGGATATCGCAGGCAAGCGCGCTGGTCTGCCACTTTATCAGTTGCTCGGCGGTGCTTCGCGTACGCACGTTCGCGCTTATGCGAGCCTGCTACGCTACAGCAAGCCTGAGACCGTCGCGCGCATCTGCGCCAATCGCGTTCAGCAAGGCTTCAGGCACATCAAGCTGCATGAGCACGATACCGCTGCTGTCATCGCCGCGCGAGACGGTGCGGGCGCGGATACGGCTCTCATGAACGACGTCAACTGCCCCTGGCCGGTGCTGGACGCCATGGAAATGGAACGCTCCTATCGCAAAGCCAACCTGTATTGGCTGGAGGAACCCGTCTGGCCGCCGGAAGATCACTCTGGCCTGGCTCGTGTGCGAAGCCGCGCTCAAACCCTCATTGCGGCCGGCGAGAACGCCGCCGGTCTCCACGACTTCAAGGATCTCTTCGAAAAAGACGCCATCGACATCGCGCAGCCGAGTGTCACCAAGATCGGCGGCGTGACCGTGATGCGCAAGATTGCCGCATTGGCCGAGGCGCACGCGATCAAATTCATTCCGCATTGCGCTTATTTCGGGCCCGGCAATCTTGCTTCGATCCATATCGTCGCGGCTCATGGACCAGATACATTGCTTGAGAATATCTACGCCAATCTGCAGGCAAATCCGTTCGGCGACGCGATGCAGGCACGCGATGGCATGGTGGCCGTTCCGCAATCTGCCGGTCTCGGCGTCGAGCCGGACATGGCTGTGGTCGCCAAATATCGCCAAGGGCCCGTCTCGAACATCGTGTGACCGGCGCCAATCCGTCTCTGCCAAGGCGCGCGCCATTTTGGCCGCGCCCTGAACTCAAGGCAAAAGCTTAGGGGGCCGGGACGGCATCAGGTCGGAGGGGTCACCTGCGGAATATTCCGCCGATCGCGCCACCGATCGCGCCGATTGGACCGCCAATCCCACGGGGGTGGTGCGCGCGCCTTTCCGATCGGGCACGGGCCGGACGGCTGGTTTCGGGAGGCGGCGCCGCATCGACAGACGCCGACGCTTCACGGGGCGTGGTGCTCAGGCCTGCTTTGGCAGCATCGGCGTTGGCCAAGACTGCCAGGACTGCCACCGCTAGGATCAAAGCACGCATGGCTTGTTTTTCCTGACCTTAAAGTCCGCTTTATAAATAGTCCGCTTTATGAACCCGGAATCACCGCGCTTCGGACTGCGTCGGCGTTTCAATCACTGCCAACTCCCGCTCCGGATGTTTGGCAACTGCTGTCCATGCCGCTTGTTCCATCGTCCGGCGTCGATTGTTTAACCTAACGCGGCGCGCCCCGAAAGAGAACAGCGTCGGCCGCCTCCGCCGGCCAAATACTTGGCGTGTGCCTTTTCAACTACCTTCGTCCTGGCGGCGGGCCGGCGCACGCGATCTCGAGAGCTGCGAGGTCGGCCAGCGCGGCCGCGCCGCAGCGTGGCTTGGGCCAAATCGAGCCGCAATGTCATCCAAGTTTCCGACTAGGTTTCGGCTTAATTGATTCTGGTTGATTCGTCGGAATTAGCTCGATCGTCGAGGATATTGAAATGGCATTTTTCAAGCGAGAACTCAGCCCGGTCGAGCGGTTCGAGAGCATGCTGAGGGACAGGCGCGCGGCGCGGCAGAAGCAGGCCGAGCGGGTGAGCCTCATTGAAACGGATGTTGAAGAAAAACGAGCCGTGGCCGAACGGCTGGCGGTGACCGGCGCCACCGATGCCAAGCTTGGCCGGGCGGAGACCAGGCTGCGCGCCGTCGAAGAGCGCGCCAAGGCTCTGCGTGCCGAACTGGCGGAATTCGACGAGCAGATCGCCTCAACCGAACGCGCAGTGGCGGACGCCAAGGCGCAACGCGACCGCGACACGGCGGCGGATCAGATTGAGGAGATGGCGGCGGCAATCGAGCGGGCCGCACCGGCATTCGGCGCCAGTGCCGCCGCATTCGTGGACGCCGTCACAAAAAGCCCCACGGCAGTGCTGGAGGCAACCAGGTTCTCGACCAGCGTGGATGCGGTACGTCAGGAGGTTCTCGCGGCTGCGGACTTGATCTGCTGGCAGCTCCGATCCGCCGCGGTGCGCACCCGCGCGGGCAACGTGAATATCGCCCTCGGTGTGTCGGCCGAGCTGGAGCAACCGCCAACTCAGGGGATCGATCGGCAATTGATTTACACCCTCAATGCGTTGCTTTGGCGGGAGGATGGCCAAGTACGCAGGGTTCCAGCATTCGCGCTGGTTGAGCTGCCAAAGATCTTGTTGCCGGTGGCGCTGCGGCATCAACATGTGGACCATCTGAATGCCCGGCGTGTCCAGACATTGATTCACATTCATGGCAGCGAAGGGTCCCACAGCGAGCCCAGTCCCGACGATCCGCAGCTCATCGATCTCGATGCGCTTGCCACCGAGGAAGACAACGTCCGAGCCAACGTTGCGTGAATACGCGGCGAACTAGTCGCGCGCTGCCACGTTATCGTTGAAGGTGCAGCGTCCGGAGAGCTGGATCTCCGGCAATTCGTCCAGAGCGCCCCTGCTCCCGCCAACTATTGAACAACGTCGAGTTTGACCTTGGCGATCCCGCTTTCAACCATCCCGAGCGCGTTGGCCGCGGAATGCGAGACATCGACGACGCGTCCGGGAATGTAGGGACCGCGATCGTTGATCCGCACTGTCACGGACCTTCCGGTCGTGACGTTCGTCACCCGCAAGCGGGTGCCAAACGGCAACGTTGGATGAGCGGCGGTCAAATCGTTGGTGTTGAACTTTTCCCCGCTCGCGGTCTGTTGCTCCTCCGTGTAGAAGCTGGCAACGCCCTGTGTCGGGGTTGCATTGTTGTGCCGCGCGAACGGCGTATGCTTTCTCGCGGTCGCGACACGCCTGTTGGTGTAGTGAGTGAAGAATGATGCCGTTCGATCGTGGTTCAACGAGGCGTGCCGGCTGGGGCTCGTAAATTCGGAATTTCGGGCCGTGTTGGATTGCGCACAGGCCGCAAGCGACGCAGCCCCGAGGACGACGACAAGCGATTGAATGACGTTGCGGACACGCGCGGCCGAGACCGGCGACGCGCCGGGCGTATGATTTTCTTCAGCAGCGACGTACGAACGAGCGACGTACAGACTTTTGGCATAATCGATGGACATGTTGATCCCCGATTCCTGCCCCCAACCCTAAGGCCGCCTCGCAATGAGGGCAGAACCGTGGCTGGACGAGATCAGACACGTCATTAAGCCAATGATTTCATTCGGATGTGACTATTGCGCCACAGATCGCAGCTCCGAGCGCAGCTCGATCACAGCTGCGGGCCCGACAGGTTCAGCTCGCGCTCTGCGCGGAAAACATTGGCATAGAGGTTTGCGATCCACTGACGCCCGCTCGATGTGACGTTGAGGTAGTGTATCGCCATCTGAATTTGCGGAGCGACGTTGTTCCAATAGAACTGCGGATACTTGTAAACCACATCTGCGGGCGTATCGTAGCCGAGCTTCTTGTTCAGACCGATTTCCTCAAATTCGTAGAACAGCGCGTTCGACTTTCTCAGGTAATTGGGATCGCCGAGTTGGCCGATGAGATCGGCAGCGCGCAGCAGCAGGCCCTCCTCCTCGACCAGATCATCGCCGTTGGAGGATGAGGCGTATGGAAAGCGCGTATATTCGATGGCTCGCGCAATTCGGCCGGCGTCCACCTCTTCGGTCCCGTCGAGGCGCTCGGAGACGAACAACTTCGATCGGTCGACATGATAGGGCGCAAGCGCGGCATCGGACGACCCTCGCGGCAGACGAACTGTGCGACCACTCAGATCCGCGACGTAGGCCTCCTTGTCATCGCCCTGCAAAATCCCGCGAACATATCCGATGTCATGGGCGAGGCACGCCAGGATGAAATTCGCATAGTCCTCCGCGGTCGTTGCCCGCAGCATCTGGCGTCCCATCAGGATGTCGTGCCCAGCGAGGGTCACGAGCATCGAGTGCTCGATGTTATGATACAGGGCGTCGCTGTTGCCGATGCAATCGAGGGTCAATCTGGCTGCGAAGGGGACAACTTCAGCCAGGCGGGCATGTGACGCGCCGAACCTGCTCTTGGTGTCCGACGTCAGGAACGATCCCAGAGCCTGCGCTACCAATTCCGGAATTGTGATCATCTGAACACCCATCGGATTGAGCGTCGTGGCGTGACAAAATTCGTATCGCCGCAACCTCACGATAGCACATCTGCCCTGTCCGCGGCCGGCAAATGTCATCTTTGGCCAAAAAGCGGATGAGGCATCGCTCGGGCAACGCCGGTATTTAAGCGAGGTGTGCCAAGTTGTATCGGCCGGCGCCACGCTCTCTATGCTACGCTGTGCCTGCGGGCGGATCCTCGCCTGGGAATGATGAAAACCCGTTACACAATCGCATTGGCAATGCTGGCAGGTTTCGGCCTTGGCACGGTCGCGGTCCAGGACGCTAGCTGGCGGCCTCTTTCATTTCGACGCCGTTATTTCACTTCCACTGGGGTTCATCGCCACGAAGTCTAGCCCATCAAGGCTCGTGGCAACCACATCGCGATGCCGGGAAAGGCGCAAACGAGCATGACGGCCAGGATCATGATGGCGACGAACGGCAACGTTCCCCACACGAGTTCGCCATAAGAAATGTCCGGGGCGATGTTCTTGATGACGAAAAGATTCAGCCCGACCGGCGGGTGAATCAGACCCATCTCCATCACGACCGTCATGACGACACCGAACCACACGAGGTCAAATCCCGCGCTGCGCAACGGCGGCAGGATGATCGGAGCGGTCATCAAGATAATGCTCGCCGGCGGCAAAAAGAAGCCGAGCACCATCACCATCAGCAAAATGGCGAGAAGCAGAAGCCACGGCGAAAAGTGCTGAGCCACGATCCACTCGGCGGCGCTTTGTGAGATATGCAGGTAGCTCATCACCATCGAATACAGAAGAGACATGCCGACGATCATGATGACCATCGTCGACTCTCGAACGGACGCAAACAGCAGCGGGCCAAAGTCGGACGGACGCCAGATGCCGTAGATGACTGCAACCAGTACCAACGCGAGGACCGCACCCAGGCCCGCCGTTTCGCCGGGGCTGGCAAAGCCGCCATAGAGCGCCCCCATGACGCCGATCATGAGAATCAGGAACGGCAAAATACGAGGCAGCGCGTTGACGCGGTCGCGCATTGTAAACTTGTCGCGCCGGAGGATCGCATGATCCTTGCCCATCCTTTGCGCGCCGCGAACCTCCGCGAGATACCTGAGCACCGCGTAAGCGGAGAACATCGCGCTCAACAGGAGGCCGGGCATCAGCCCTGCGAGAAAAAGCCGGCCCAGCGACTGCTCCGCCGCAACGGCATAGAGGATCATGGTGATCGACGGCGGCAGCAATATCCCGAGCGTGCCGCCGGCGGCGATCAGCCCTGCCGCGAAGCCGGGGGAATAACCCCGCCGGCGCAGTTCGGGAATGCCCGCGCTTCCGATCGCGGAGCAAGTCGCGGCACTCGATCCCGCCATCGCCGCGAACAGCGTGCAGGCGATCACGTTGGCAACGCCAAGTCCGCCGGGAATCCGGTTCATCCAGACATACAGCGCGTTGTAGAGATCAGCGCCCGCCCGTGACCGTCCGATCGCTGCACCCTTGAGGATGAACAACGGGATGGTCAGGAGCGTGATATTGGCGATTTCCTGATAGACATTCTGGGCGACGATGCCGAGCGCGGACAGCGGCATGAACACCAGCATGAACGCCACAGCCACCGCGCCCAACGCAAACGCGATGGGTGCACCCGCAAACAGCACGAGCAGCGTGACGCCGCCGTAGAGCGCACCAATGGACAATGCGCTCATGCAGTCGTTTCTCTTTTGGACACGACGGCATCAACGATCTGGAGCGCAAACCGAAGGCATAGAAGTGTCATGCCGGCCGTCATCAGCGAATAAGGAATCCATAGCGGCGGCGCCCACGAGGAGTCCGTGACGCGGCCGTCGTCGATGGCCTCCAGCAACAGGAGCCAGCACTGCCAGTCGAAAAACCCACAGAAAGCGAGACACACGAGGTCCGAGACCAGCGCTCGGAAGCGCTCGATCCCACGCGGCAGAAATTCTTCGAGCGCTTCGATGGCGATGTGGCCGCGCACCGACTGCACATAAGGCGCAGACAGGAAGGTCGCGCCGACCAGCAGGAACACCGCCATTTCGTCCTGCCAGTCCGTCGAGATGTGCAGGAAGTATCGCGCGAGGATCGAATAGGTCAGCACCAACCCGGCCGCGATCGTCGCCAGCGCGCAAGCCCATACGAGCACTTTGTCGAGCCTGTCACACGAGGCGATGATCCGGTCCAAAAAGGCGGGGCGACGCAGGCTCGGAGGCTGCGCCGGAATGTCGCTCACACTTCCTCCGCCATCTTGAGAACCTTGGCGGTGTTCGCGGAGCGCGCGGCAAAGTCCTTCCACGCGCTGTCCCGCGCGACGGCCTTCCAATCATCGAGGGCGGCTGCATCCATCTCCACGACCTCTGAGCCGGCTTTGGCATACACATCGGCCAGGCGTTGATCATCCGCCTTCGAGCCTTCCAAGCCAAACGGCTCGATTGCCTCACCGACCTCCATCATGGCCTTCTGCTGATCGGGCGGAAGCGAGTCGAAGATGCTCTTCGACATCAGAATGGGCTCCAGCACGAAGAAGAAGCTGCGGCCTCCGGCCGAGGTCAACCCCTTGCTGAGTTCTTCGAGCTTGAACGAAATCAGGCTCGATGAACTCGTCACCGCGACGTCGATCGCACCGGTTTGCATCGAGATATAGATTTCGTTCGAAGGCATGTTGCTGGTCGTCCCGCCTGCGCCCTTGAACATCATGTCCATCTCGCGGCTGCCGCCCCTGATCTTCAAACCCTTGACGTCAGCGGGCTTGACGACCGGCTTAGCCCGCGAAGCGATGCCGCCCGACTGCCACATCCAGGTGATGAGCTTGACGCCCTTGTTCTCCAGAATCGTCGTCAGCTCCTTGCCGATCGGTGCCGTCTTCCAGCGATAGGCCTGCTCGTAACTGGTAACGACGGCCGGCATGAACGTAATGTTCAACTCGGGAATCTCCCCGCCGGAATAAGTTGTCGGATAAAGACTGAGGTCGAGCGCTCCCTTCTTCAGCGCATCGAATTGCGCGAACGTCTTCATCAGCGACGAATTTGGATAAATATCGAACTTCAACGCACCTTCAGTGCGCTTCTCGACGCCTTCGGCGAACTTCTTGCACAGCCGGTCCCGGAAATCTCCGCCGTCAGGACCAGACCCCGGAAACTGGTGCGAGATCTTGAGCGTCCGGGTATCGGCTCGCGCCGTCCCGTGCAGGCCCAGCAACGCCGGCGCCGCCATTGCTCCCAACGCCGCACGGCGGGTCAGTCCCTTTGCCATCTCATCCTCCCGTTTATTGGTATTCTTTTATTGAGCCCTACCGCTAGTTTGCGCGGTGGGCCGGAGACAGTTTCGGCAGACCTAGGTTTTCGCGCAAGGTGTTTCCTTCATAATCCCGCCGAAACAGGCCCCGGCGCTGTAACTCCGGGACTACCAGCCGCACGAAGTCGTCGTAGGTGCCGGGCACTTGCGTCGCCGCTACCACAAAACCGTCGCACGCCCCTCCCGAGAACCACTCTT
>Ga0210396_10005321_pt1 | contig 12477 bp, 12 predicted proteins | sample IncBWH17OmetaG_FD_155466 | JGI IMG/M metagenome (GOLD analysis project Ga0210396, IMG submission 155466) | Forest soil microbial communities from Barre Woods Harvard Forest LTER site, Petersham, Massachusetts, United States - Inc-BW-H-17-O ...
CAATTCAACAGAATTCATGGCTATTTCTGTTCAACTTGGGTGAATGTTACCGCAAGGTCAACCGACTTGATCCAGCGATCGCCGCCTACCAGCGCGCGTTGGCTCTTGCGAGAGTGCCACAGGTTTACCGGGGGCTCGGGCAAGCGTATGAGCGCAGCGGACGTTTTGCCGACGCGGTGGAGACACTCAAAAAGGCGATCGGGCTCGATCGGAACAATGCTGTGGCATACGAGCATCTTGCGGGCTGTTTGGCAAGGATGAATCGGTGGGGTGAGGCTGCTGGTGTGTGTCGCGAGGCCATAGCGCGCGATCCCCTCAGACACATCAATCACGCCAGGCTTGGCGACATGTTGCTGAGAATGGGCGATCTGAGGAACGCCGCCCGAAATTACGAACGAGCAGTCCAACTGCAACCAAGCTACGGTCCCGCTTATCTGGGTTTGGCTATCGCGGCGAATGAGATGGGCCGTTTTGACTTAGCATTACGTGCGGCGGAACGAGCCATCGCGGTTGGCGGCCGCAATCCCGCAGCGCATCTGCAGCTCGGATGGGCTCGCTATGGGCTCGGCCAGCTTCGCAGTGCTGCTCTTGAACTTGAGACGGCGCTGCAAATGGAGCCGGAAAATCTTCAGGCGCTGGTGGTCCTCGCAAACGTCGAACTGGAGCGTTTGGGGCACAGCACGGCCATTGCCCTGTTCGAGCGCGCCGTTGACGTCGCTCCCGAGTCGCCTGTGATCTTCAGCAAGTTGCTGCTTGCCCGTAACTACGATCCCGACGCCGACGATGATACGCTTGCCCGTGCGCACTGCGCGTGGGGTATGAGAGTGGCGTCCGCAGTGACACAATCGTGCCCACAAGAGCTGACTGATCCAGATCCGGAACGAAAGCTGCGAATCGGCTATGTCTCGGCCGATCTTCGTGATCACTCAGTCGCGTACTTCATTGAGTCTATACTGGCCTCGCACGATCGGAAGGAATACGAGCCGGTGGTCTTCTCGGATGTAGGGCGGCCCGATCCAATCACGCGGCGGCTGCGGCAAATCGGTTTGGAGTGGCACGATACGTTCATGCTTGGTGACGCCGCTATGGCCGACTTGATCGCGAAACGGCAGATCGATGTCCTCGTTGACTTAGGCGGGCATACCGCTCACAACCGTCTGATGGTGTTCGCGCGGCGTCCCGCGCCGATCCAGGCGTCGTACCTCGGTTATCCGAATACGACGGGGCTCCCACGATCCACAATGCAATACCGCTTCACCGACTTGGTGGCAGACCCGCTAGGAACCTCTGACGGCATGCACTCGGAACGCCTCGTCCGCCTGCCCGGAACGTTTCTCTGCTACAAACCCCCAGCGGACGCTCCAGACGTTGGTGCCGAGGCTAGCAATGCCGCGCATGTTACCTTCGGCTGCTTCAATGCTATTCAGAAATTGTCATTTACTATGCTTGATCTATGGGCCTCGCTACTTCGCGAGGTCCCCGGCTCCAGAATCATCCTGAAAGGCCGAAGCCTGGGTGATCGTTCAGTGTGCGAAGCGATCTTGGAGCGATTTGCGGGGGTAGATTTCCACCGCGACCGGGTTGTGTTCCTTGCACGTGATGAGTCCACGAGGGCACATCTGGGGCGCTATTCGGAAATCGACATCGCGTTGGATACGTACCCGTACAACGGAACAACCACCACCTGCGAGGCGCTGTGGATGGGTGTTCCGGTGGTCACTCTTGCCGGCAGTTCGCATCGCAGCCGCGTCGGCGCGAGCATTCTGTCGGCAGTGGGGTTGCAGGAGCTCATTGCGCCCAGTACGGAACAGTACCTGCGAATTGCCGCAAATCTAGCTAACAACCATTCCCGCCGAAATGGCCTCCGCGCAAATTTGCGAGGCAATGTGCGGGCATCGTGTTTGATTGATGCTCCGAACTTTACCCGCAACCTTGAGGCTGCCTATCGTTCCATGTGGAAAGCGGCGTCCGCAGGGGAAGCGCTCATCGGATCGGAACTACGCTGCGAACTATCAAGCCCCTAACAATTCCAAATATCGAGAGATTATGAGACATATGCCACGATCGAGAACACTAATTCGCCTCCTGCTCCTCCTTTGCGCAGCATCAACCGTGCGCGCAGAAGAGGCTGGCCGGTACACCACAGGCTTGGTCCTCTCAATCGATACCGGCAGTATTTCGATTCAGCCGCCCGCCCGATTTCATGGCCAGGCTCCAAACACGGAGACCTATCACATTGATCCTCTAAAGCTGAAAGTGTTGCGGATGGACGTTGGCGTAGGCGGAGTGCACACCTCGAACGCCACAACTACGGACCTTCATGTTGGGGACCGTATATCCGTCAAGCACACCAACGACCAAGCAACGGAGCTGCGAATACTCCCACCGCCGCCGGTCCAAGGGAGGATAGTGGCAATTGGGAGAGGGGCCATCACCGTACGGCCAACAATCCCTGCGGCGATCGCGGCCGCTCTCGACCAGAGCTTCAATGTCGACGATAAACGCAGCGAAATCACATCAAGTACCGTGGCAGGTGCTCCTGCGCGAAAGATCCGATACTCCGATTTGCAAGTCGGGCAGGGCGTATCCGTTCTTGCTAAAGGCCGATTTGCATTCGTGATTCGCGTGTTGCCGGCCGGGCAAGTCATGGGGACGGTTAATCGCGTAGGCGCGAGCGAGATCACAATCAAAGTCGCGGGCCGATTCCCTGCGGGGGTTAGCGCGGAGCGAGAATTCGGATTCGATCCTCGCAAAGTAGAGGTCTTTGATCAGTAGTTTGGGGAAGGCGTGCGGCCGGGCGACATCACGGACGTGGCGGTTGGCAGCGAGGTTGCGATCACACCGGAGGCCGGTAAGGCGATTGCGATCACAATTAACCACCCGGCGGTTTATGGAACACTTTCCGAAGTGGGGTCAGATTGCGTAACTGTGATCGTCAACGACGGGACAAAACAGGTCGAGCGCACGTTCAGGATTGGCGACCGGACCGCAATATTCGTCGGCAGCGAGGACCACAGCACAAAGATGGCGTCCGGAAAGACTCTGCACATCTGGCGGTTCGCGCCTGGCGGGCACATTGGCGACCTTCGGGTTGGTGAGTACGCTTCTATCACCGCTAAAGGCGACCAGGTGATCTCGATGCGCGTACGGCCGGCGGGGAGTCAAGCAAAATGACAGTCGTGGAAGGCAACGCATTCATGGTAGTTGGGCAATCCGTCGCTTAGCCGGGATTTCCCACTTGGACCTTCACCGACGATCGCGGCGCGGGCGGCCGCATGAGGGAATTGTCCCCCAGGACGAACCACAACCCGGTGTGCGTATCGAGCAGCACCCTCATTTCATGTACTCGGCGAAATCGCACAGGTGCTCGTCATCCTCGGCGATGACCGTCAACGCTCCCTTGCACGACGCGAACCTTGGCGACGCCACGGCCCCCGCCACCGCCCGAAGCTCCGCCACCGGCGCCTGATCGCGCGTAATCACCACCTGCTCTCCGCGGCTTGTTCGCTCGATCAATTCCGTCAGCGACGCCTGCGCCTGCTCGATGCTCACGGTCACGCGTGCCCCTTGTACAAACCTGGCGCGACCAGATGTCGGCCAGTCGCTCATTATACACGTCACGACCGCTCCTCGTGAGGACTTGGAGTCCACGCAGCAGTCCAGCCCAAAGGCACACACCGCTCACATTTATGGTTTGACCGGTTGATCGCCCTGTTATTTCGGGCGTGCGCGTTTCGCCACGACTCCAAGAGAAGCGATTATTCGTGTTGCCAGGCGCGCAAAGCACTCCGCTTCGAGTAACGGCGAAACGAGATCCGACCTCGGGATTTCGCACGTCGACAAGATCGCACGGCAGACCCGGCGGGATGGGAAAGAGCGGCGAAGCGGTTCGAGGCTCGCAGGATGAGCAAGAACATGCGAAACAGCAGGCCGCGCAAATATGTTAAATGGCGCGTCAATTCCTGCCATTTTTGCCGCCCGCGGCGCTGTCGGCACGGCAACGAGCATGGCGATGTTACAAAATGTTACAAAGTGTTACACTTTTGAGGCATGTGACGAATGGCACTTTTGGCACGTGCCATTTTTTGTGCCAAATTCGGCCAAAAGTGCCACGCGCTCGCCTGGGCAAGCGGGACCAGTGGAGCGGAGATCAGTCGAGCGGTTGACACGCGAACGTTCAGAACGGAATTGAACGTTTTTCGCAGTTTTCGTCGCAGGGCGGTGGAAATGGGGTGCATCAAATGTCGCGAATGTCGCGAATGTCGCACTTGTTGGGGGTGCGACATTTGCTTTCGCCCCGGCGAATCGGCAATCGCCGATGTCCCATAATGTCCCGTCATCTAAAGTGCCAGATGTCGTTTGTGCGCCTGCTCACGTGCGAGAAGAATCGCACGAGCCGGCCGGGTTCTTCGCCATTGCATTTGCCCGATTTGCGCCGATAAATGATTCGGGATGAGTATTCTCCTGATCGGCTATCGTGGAAGTGGCAAGACGACGATCGGCAAGCGGCTGGCCGACCGGCTGTGGCAGCCGTTCGTCGACACCGACGACATGGTCGTCCAGAAGGCCGGCAAGAACATCAAACAGATTTTCGAGGAGCAGGGCGAAGAAGCCTTCCGCAGCCTCGAGGAGCAGGCCGTGAAGGAGGCGGTCGGCCTCAGCGAGAACGTCATCGCCCTGGGCGGGGGGGCGGTCCTTCGCGAGGCCAACCGTCAGGCGATCAAGAACTCCGGCCGTCCCGTGATTTATCTGCGGTGCGAAGCGCCCGAGCTGCACAAGCGAATTCATGCCGATCCGGCGACTGCCGAGTCGCGGCCCAGCCTGACACGCCTCGCCGGGAGCCTGGACGAGATCGCCAAACTGCTGGCCGAGCGCGAGCCGCTGTACCGCGAGGTGAAGACCGCCGAACTCGACGTCACCCATCTGACGCCGGAAGATGCGTGCGTCTATATCGTCCGACTGCTCTAGATCGGTCTGCCGTAAACTCGAAACCCGAATCACGAATGACGAATCAAATCCGAATGATTGAAATCCGAATGACGAAACGAAAACCTCGCCGCGCAGAGGTTTCGAGGTTCGGTCATTCGTATTTCGAATTTGATTCGTCATTCGTCATTCGGATTTCGTCATTCCGCGACGGCGGTTTGTCATTCGGATCTCGCCATTTGCCTCATCCCCTCTGACCCATGCCGGAAATCCCCCACGTCGTTTACATCCTCTTTCTCTTCGCCTTGGGCGCGTGCGTGGGAAGCTTTTTGAACGTGGTGGTCTGGCGGCTGCCGCGAATCGAATCGGACCCCGAAAATCAGCGCTGGCTCTCCGGTCTCATGCAGACATGGCAGGCGCTTTCCTATCCTCCTTCGCACTGCCCCAAGTGTGACAAGCCGCTCAAATGGTACGACAACATTCCCGTAATTGGCTGGATCAAGCTGGGCGGCAAGTGCCGGTTCTGTAAACAGCCGATCTCCATTCGCTACCCGATCGTGGAGGCGGCGACGGGCCTTCTGTTCGCGTTCTACTACGTGATGTTTTTCATGGTCGGTTTCGCGCCGGGATGCCAGAAGCTCGACATCGTGGAGCACTGGCCAATCTATCTGCTGGACATGATGCTGATTAGCGCGCTGCTGGCGGCGACGCTGATCGACGCCGAGCTGTTCATCATTCCGATCGAGATTCCCTGGTTCGTCGTGCCGTTCGCGCTGGTCGAGCACGCGGTGTGGGACCGTCCCGGCTGGCCGGGCGCGCTGAACCCTTCGAGCCCCGCGGCCGCCCTGGCGGCGGGGGCCGGCGTGGGACTGCTGATCAGCATTCTCCTCTGGTATCTGAAGATCATCCCGGCCAGCTTCGCCGATGGCGGGCCCCTGATGGAAATCGAGAAGAAGCGGCTCGAAGCGGCCGAGGGCGAAGAGCCGCCCCAGGAATTCAGCCCCGCCGAGATTCGCGCCGAGATGCGCAAGGAGATGCTGTTTCTGCTGCCGCCGCTGATTCTGGGCTGCGGCTGGATGCTGGCGACGTGGAAACTACCGGCGGTCGCGCGCTTCTGGGACCCGATCGCTCAGACCGGCTGGGTGGGGGGGCTGCTGGGCTCGATCCTGGGCCTCCTGGTGGGCGGGTTTGTCGTGTGGATGATCCGAATCCTCGGCTCCTATGCCTTCGGCCGCGAGGCCATGGGCATGGGCGACGTGCACCTCATGGCCGCCGTCGGCGCGGTGCTGGGGCCGGGAACGGTCACGGTGGCGTTTTTCCTCGCGCCTTTCTTCGGGATCATCCACGCCATTTACCTTTTGTTCTCCAAAAAAGGTCGCGAGCTGCCGCTCGGACCCTACCTGGGCTTGGGAACCGCGGCGGCCATGGTATTCTATTGCCAGATTGCCGATTACCTGTCGCCGGGCCTTCGTGGACTCCTGGAAATGTTCTCACAGTGGCTCGGCTGGAGCTGACCCTCATGGCCAATCTCTGGCTGCGAATCAAGATCTGGACCAAGATTGTCCTGGTCTCGCTGGTCCTGATCTACGTGCTTCTATTCAACTTCAAGAACGCAAAGCAGGAGGCGCGGTTCTGGTTCTGGTTCGGTCATGAGGAGCCGATCAACCTGCTGGTGCTGGTGCTGTGCGCGTTTCTGGCCGGCATCGTCGGGGTGATCCTGGTCCGCACGACTTATCGCACGCTCCGGCAGGTTCGCGACCTCAAGGACCGAACCCGTGTTCAGCGGATAGACCGCGACATGGCCGACATCCGCGCCAAAGCGGCGATGCTCCAGACCAAGGCGCCTGCGCCCGCCCCGGCTCCCGAGAAGCCGGCGCCGCCCGAACCCGCGCCGGCCCCCATGCGGGCTCCGATCGAGCGCCTGGAGGATCGGTCAACTCCGTGATCTGAGAAAATAGCGCAGATTCTGCCCGATTTGAGTCCATTGCGCTTGACGTTTACATAAAATCCCCTACATTTTGCCTGCAAATCCCTCTTGAAAGGAGTCACGATGGGTTTGGTGAACGCGATCGGATTGGCGAACAGGGGACTGGCACGGAGGCTGTTAGCGACGGGGCTGTTGCTGGCGGGGCTGTCGGCGGGGTGCCAGAACAAGATTTACGATCAGAACAAAGAGCTGGTGGACGAGAACCGGGCGCTGCGCGATCAGAATGACGCGCTGCGTCGCCAGCAGGCTCAGGCCCAGGCGCCCATGCCGCAGCAATTGCCGACGCAGGCTCCGCCTTCCGCGGCGCCGCCGCCCGTCACACCGGTGGTTCAGCAATCTGCTTCGCCCAAGTCCGTCGAGCAGATCGGCGGCCTGGAGACGACCGTCACCGCCCGCGGCAACACCGTCGTTCACCTTCCCAGCGACGTTTTCTTCGATCCCGGGCAGGCGATGCTCAAGCAGTCGGCCAAGGCGTCGCTGGACAAGGTCGCCGCCGCACTCAAGCACAAGTACTCGGCCAGTGCCTTGGTCGTCGAAGGCCACACCGACAGCACGCCGATCCGTGTGTCCAAGTGGAAGGACAACATGGAGCTGTCCGAGGCCCGCGCCGCCGCCGTCAAGCAGTACCTGGTTTCCCGTGGCGTCGCCGACTCGCGCATTTCGACCAAAGGCTTCGGCCCCAACAAGCCGCGCAGCTCCGACCTCTCCAAGAATCGCCGCGTCGAAATCGTGGTGATGACCGGGCAGGACTAGCTCGAAGGCGCACACCCTGAAGCCACGGAAGCGCCTGCAACGACCGCGCGCTTCCCGTCTGGCCAAAAATGGCCAAAAGTGGCCTGAAATGGCACTGCAATTAACAAATAATTGCTCAGTGCCATTTTTCATTTAATTGCCAATCTTCTTGACGTCATAATTTACCTTGGTAAATTTACCGTGGTACGCCATTGGAGATCCCCGATGTCCCACCCGCGCCTGGGCCGGATCCAACTCAAGATCATGCAGGTGCTCTGGGAGCACGGCAGCGCCAATGCCCGCCAGATCACCGAGGCCCTTTCCCGCGAAAAGCCCATCGCCCATAGCACCGTCCAGACCCTCCTGCGCAAGCTGGAAGCCAAGGGGGCGGTCAGGCACGACGTTCATGATCGCACCTTCGTCTTCAAGCCGCTGATCGACAGCCGCAGCGTCACCCAATCCGCGACGCGGGACCTGCTCGAGCGCCTGTTCAGCGGCTCCGCCTCCGGCCTCGTCGCACACCTGCTCAAGGAAGAGCGAATCAGCCAAGACGAATTACAAGCCATTCGCGGTCTGATCGACCGGCATTCGGCCGGTCAGAAGGAACAGTCATGAGCAGCCCGATCTGGCGATTCGACTCCGGGAATCTTTGTGCCCTGGCCGCGACGCTGTTCGTCCAATCCTCGCTGATCCTGGTTTTGGGCCTGACGGCACGTTGGATCTCCCGAAGGCGCAGCGCCGCAATCCGTTCCGCGCTCCTTCGCGCGACGCTTGCCGCGGTCATCCTCGCCCCGGTCGCGTCGTTCGCCTTGCGCGAGGCCGGCCTGCGAACGTGGGGTATTGGAATTCCCCAGTTGCTGGATAATTCCTCTCGATCCAACCGTCCAAGTGACGCTCCCGTCGCCCTCGCCGAGCCTCTCCCCGCTCCTTCGACGCCATCAGCGCCGAAAGTCGCGAATACTCCAATCAACTCCGCCATAACAACGATGGCGGCGCGCTCTTCATCCCCGCAATCGACACCGATCACATTCGACCGACTCCGCCTGCTGGTCACATCGGCCTGGATCGGCATTGCAGGTCTTCTTCTTGCCCGTCTGCTGGTCGCCAACGCGCTTTTGTCACTGGCGCGGCGCCGTTCCCGCCCCGCATCCGAATCGATCTGGCGCACATGCGACAAGCTCGCCCGACAGTTGGGTGTCACAACGCCTCGCCTGCTGATCAACCCGAGATTCTCCACGCCCTGCCTCACCGGCCTGCTCCGCCCCGCGATCGTTCTGCCCACGGAAAGGCACCCCGGAGACGAGGTGTTGATCCACGAGCTGGCCCACATCCTCCGCCGCGATTGCGCCTGGCAGTTGCTGGCCAGAATCGCGACCGCCTGCCTGTGGTTCCAGCCGCTGTTTTGGCTGCTGTCGCGACAGATCGAGCGCACCGCCGAGGAAGCCTGCGACGATTTCGTCCTCGCCCAGGGCGGCGACCGCGCCGCTTACGCGAGCACGCTTCTTGGACTGGCGCAACAAGCCGAGCGTTGCCGGTATGCCGTTGCTGCCTTGGGGGTGGTGTCGTTCAAGTCCGCCGTCGGAAATAGAATCGCCCGGCTGCTGAATCAATCTCGCCCGACCAAAACGAAAATCGGTCGACTTGCCCTTTGCGGGATCCTGGTCGTTACGCCGGCTTCGGCCGTGATTGCCGGACTTCTCACGCCAGCGGCAGCCGCGCCATCGCGCGAACCGACGACAGGCACGCCCTATCGCGGCCAGGTTGTCAGCCCTGCCGGCGAGCCGGTTGCCGGCGCTGAGCTGTATCTCTTCGGCCTCGTGACTCCGGAGATGAAATACGTGCTGCTGGATTCGGGCAAGACCGATTCGGAGGGGCGATTCGCATTGCGATCGGACCAGAAGCTGCGCGAGTACAGCGGTCCCCAGTTGACGGTCCACGCTGCGGGCTTCGGACTCACTGGAAAATTCATTATCGCCGACGATCCGAATCGGGTCGTCCTCGAGCCGGCGACAAGGGTACGGCTCGTCTTCCTGGACGGGGATTCACAGCCCGTGCCCCGGCTTCCTGTGAGTGTTACTGGCCTGGTCACAGGTTTCCCATTTCATTCCGTGTTCATCGAGTCGCCGCTCAGGGAGCGATTTACGCGAGAGACCGATGCACTCGGCGGCGTCACATTCGACGACCTGCCGCAGGGCTATCAATTTCGCCCGCAGATTGCGGATGATCGGTTTGCTCAGCTTGCCTACAAGGACCGCGTCGTACTCGACTCGGCCGATATCTCCAGGCAGCACACCATCAGCGTCCGGCCCGGCGGTGTTATTACGGGCCGCATCACGTTTGCCGATGCGAAGCCAGCCGCGGGAATCGAAGTCTATTGCGTGCCCACCAACCGCCGTGACGAATCAGCTCAAGGTGCGAATGCGGTCACGGACCAGAACGGCGTTTATCGTCTCATCCAGCTCGCCGCGGCCTCATACCGGGTTGCAACACTTCTCACGGAGAACCTGAATCGTCAGTGGGCACCGGCGCGGCGCGAGCCGATCGAGGTTACCGGCGGAAAGACGACGGGCGGCATCGACCTCAAATTGACGCCCGGTGCGGTCGTCACCGGAAAGGTCATCAAAGACGACACCGGCCAACCCGTCCCGAATGCTGAGGTCGGCGCCATTTCGCCCTACGACCGAAAAGGAAACGGCGGCTGGTACGCCCAGCACGGCCGTGCCGGCGGCGACGGAAAATTCCTCCTCCACGTCCCGCCCGGCGAATGGTCCATTCAATTCCAGAGCCTCATGCCGGATGGATACCGGCGCTATGGGACCCCAAATACGAAACTGCCTGATTGGGGAGCCGGAAGCCATGCCACCGTTGCCGACGGTCAGACGGCCTCCGTGGAGCTGAGGATCTTCCGTGTCCCGGGGCTTCCCGTAAGCGGGATCGTGGTTGATCGGGCCGGCAAGCCCGTTTCCGGCGCCGCGGTCGTGTCACAGTCCTACGAAGACGAGAATTACGAGGGCGGTCAGACAATCACCGACGCCGCCGGTCATTTCCGGCTGGAATCGGTCAGTCCCCATTCGGTTGTCAGTGCCGCCAAAGGCTCACTCGCTACCGCCGGCACGACGCAGGTGCATGGAGGAGAAACGAATGTGACCCTCAGGTTGGTCGCCGATCCGCTGGTTAATGTCACAGGTGTCGTCACCGACGGTGGCGGAAAGCCCATCGAGGGAATCGGCGTGAGCATGTTGGAGCGCCAGGGACGTGGATGGCGCGGAGGCAATCCAATTCTTACCGATGCTTCTGGCCGCTTCACGTTCAGGGGCCTCTCGATCAATGAGAGCTATACGATCCAGGCCGGAGCCGCCGGATTTGGAAGCAAGCAGCTGGATCTTCAGCTTGTCCCAGGCAAGACGAACGAGGTGAATATCTCGTTCAAGCGATCCGGTAGCGATGAGTAGTCGTGGTGTATCATCGGACGAAATAATAACTTCGCACAAACCGCCAGGGATTGGGCCGCACCGTACTGATTCGGTCTGCCTTTCCCGCCTCATGGACTCAATGGCGGCGGCGGCGGTGGGAATCTCGTCGGCCTTCCGTACAGCGCTTTCACCGATTCGCGTTGGAGGACGATGAGCGTGAAGACGCCCAGGACGGTTCCCAGCGGAACCCAGAGGCAGGCAAAGCCGGCGATGATGTTGCTGAAGAGCCAGCGCCGCCGGACGCGCAGGCAGTAGCCGGAGTAGATGGCCAGGACGGCGATCGTCCAGCCCAGCAGCAGGGCGAAAGTCCCCATCACGATGAAGATCAAGCCGAACCAGGCGGGCGGCGGATTCGGCGCCCTTGCCGTCGGCGGGAACATGCGCCCGCTCAACACGCCGATGCCGATGACGATGTGAGCCAGAAACATGCACGAGAACAGCGCCGTCACCGCGCCCCAGACGTAATGGCAGATGCTGAGCGTCCGCAAGTGACCCGCATCCCGCGCATACCAGTACGCCGCGGCGTCGTAGGCAAGCGGTTGCGGCACTTGAACCGGTGGTTGGGACATGAGGGAGATTGTAGTGAATGACCGCCGATAAGACCGCGCCGCCAACATTTCACTCTGGCCGAACCTTCGGCGCCGAAGTCGTTCTCCGTGGAAGCTGGAAGTTGTTCGCGCTATGAAGCTTGGTCTTCCCACACCAATGCCGTTTTGTGTCTTTCTTCCCCCTCGTCCACGGCTTAGAAAGCCGTGCCACGAAAAGCTCGGACTCACTGTCGCAAAACCCGCTCAGTTTGAGCATTTAGGGCAAGGAGCGAGCGAATCAGCGCGTCAGCCGATCACAAGATTATCCCGATGGACGACCTCGTCGTAGGCGGCCTCGGCGAGCAGGGCGCGGACTTCGGCGGTCTTCTTGCCGCGGATGCTGGATACATCGTCGGAGGAATAATTCGAGAGGCCGCGGGCGATTGCGGAGCCGTCGGGGGCGCAGATGGCGACTACGTCGCCGCGGGTGAATTCGCCTTCGACCTTCGTTATCCCGGCGGGCAGGAGGCTTTTGTTTTTCTCGACCAGCGCCTTGACGGCGCCGTCGTCGACGAAGATGCGGCCCAGGGGACGGGCGCTGCCGATCCAGCGGCTGCGCGAAGAGAGCTTGCGGGCGGCGGGAACGAAGAGCGTGCCCAGTTCCTCGCCGTCCAGAAGACGCGGCAGAATGTTGTCGATCCGCCCGTTGGCGACGATCAGGGCTTCGCCGGCCTCGGTGACGGTGCGCGCGGCTTCGAGCTTGGAGTTGAAACCCCCTTTGCCCAGCGCGCTTTTCTCGGCCCGAACCAGCTCGCGCACGGCATCGAGCTTT
>Ga0210396_10005323_pt1 | contig 12473 bp, 8 predicted proteins | sample IncBWH17OmetaG_FD_155466 | JGI IMG/M metagenome (GOLD analysis project Ga0210396, IMG submission 155466) | Forest soil microbial communities from Barre Woods Harvard Forest LTER site, Petersham, Massachusetts, United States - Inc-BW-H-17-O ...
GCACGCTCACCCATCTGATCGAGTTGGACGACAGCCGCGATATCGTGCGCAGGCTCATCGGCGAACATCGGGAGCCCCAGGCGTTGATCCGGGTCGGCATCGCACCACCCATGGAAGACCTTCCTGCGGCAACACCACGACGGCCGCTCGACGATGTGCTGGAAATCCGGTAGCCGGTGTTTCACCCCGGCCTGGATTCCGTGCCGACCGCATCGTGCTTAATCCGCTGTGGCCCGAAGAGCTTGGAAAACTAGCGTTTTCCCAGAGATACCGCGGTCATCGCTTTACGCGGCGCTACCTTTGCGTGCGCGTTTGCGCTGGCGCGTTCGGCTGATGGCCACCAGCCGTGCAACTCCTTGCTCGATGCCTGCGGCGAGTCGATCAACGTCAGGTGCGGTGTCGTGGTCGGCGGTAATGCCGAAGACGAAACTGTCGGCGTAGCTCACCATCGCGATGCCTGTCCGCAGGTGAAGAGCGATCGGCGGCACCGGCAGGACTTCCAGCACTTCGCGACCCATCAGCTTCTGCCGACCACGAGGGCCGGGAACGTTGGTTGCCAACGCGGCCACGGCATGTTGCGGCAATCGGGTCAGCAGTCGGACGGTCCACGCCGACAGGGCGAACGGGATCATGTTGAACGCCGACAGGAATGCGGTGCCGCCCTCACGCTGACCACTGCCTTTCGCCGTCGTCATCCGGCGGTGCACGAGCTCCAGTTGCTGAACCGGGTCCGCCTCGTCGACGGGCAACAACGGCAGCATCGCCGAGACCCGGTTGTCGGTGTGATGGAGGTCCATCATCGACCGGACCGACACCGGAACCAGGGTGCGCAGCGAATCGTGGCGGGGCTGTTCACCGCGGTTGAGCAGAAGGTTGCGGTAGCTGTCGGTGATGGCGGCCAGCGCCACGTCGTTGATCGTCACATCGAAGGCCCGGGACACCTTCTGCAGCTGGGCGAGCTTAACCCTGGCCGCGCTGTAGCGCCGAATAGTTGTCACGGATCCGGTCAGCGATGATTCGGGCGGTGAGCTCAGCAGGTCCGCTGTCAGCTCAGCCACGCCCACCGCCGCGTGTTCGGCGGCGGTGGCCGCGGCGGCCGCGGTACGCCACATGCCGCCCAGCCAGGTCAACGGGTTCACGCTCATCGGGGGCGGACTCAGCGCGGGCCCATCCGGCTCCTTGGCGGCGCGAATTTTTTTCGCGAACGTGTCGCCGCCGCCGCTGTCGCTGAGCTTCGCCAGCATCTGGGTGGTGGCGATGCCGTCGGCGATGCAGTGATGGAGTTTCATCAGCATGGCCCACCTGTTGTCGGTGAGGCCTTCAATGATCCAGCACTCCCACAGTGGACGCTCACGGTCGAGCCGATGCTGCATGAGATTCGCGATCATCTGGAACAGCTCGGCGTCATCGCCGGGTTCGGGCAGCGCGACGCGGTACAGGTGGCGCGAGATGTCGAAGTGCGGGTCGTCCACCCATTCAGGTGAGCCGAGGTCGAGTGGATGGGTACGTAGTATCTGGGTGCAGCGCGGAATTCCGCGTACCCGTTCGGCGAAGGCTGAGACAAGCTTGTCGTAGCGCGGCACCGGCCCTGCCACGATCGATACACCGCCAACCGCCAGACTCACATGAGGATCGGAATCCTCAGCCTCCAGGAAACTGGCATCCAGAGCCGTCAAATGTTCCATCACACCACTGTCCACCCTGCGCGCGGCTGTGAGCAGGGTCGGAAGTCCTTACCTCTAAGGACGAACGACGCTTCAAAGCCGCCTGGAGCCGTCATGGCGTGAGCCAAGTGACGACTGAGCGGCCGGGGCGTGGTGGCCAAGTATTTCGTGCCGCTCCGCGCGGCGACGTGACCGCACGCGCTCGCCCGGACCGCGACCGCCGTGGCCGGAGCCGACGTCGTGCAGTCCGCGTCGGCGCTGTTGCGTCACGGTCCCGAGTACGCCGGTGTACTGCTGGACGGATTGCGAGATTGGATGAGCCGCAAGGGATACGCGCACCTGGACGAGCTACGCGGGCTGCTCGCGGCGCCCGACTCGGAAGACCGGGCGGCACGCGAACGGGCCGATTATGTCGGAGCAGTCCAGCATGCTAACAGCCGGGCCTACGGCGTCTATTGACGTGGGAGTGCCGCCGATGCCAGGCCACTCCGACCTGAAGTCCGGTAGCGATGCCCACCGGATCACCGTTGATTTACCCGCTTCGGGTGTCGCCTTTCTTGCCGCGACGCGCTCACCTAGTTGTGTTGGCACCGGATGGTGTTTAAGTTAGCGATGTGGGTCATATGACGTTTCAATCATGGTGTGCGGTTGCGGCGCTCCCGGCCCGGGACTCGTGAGCGCCACGACGTCCACGAGCGGTGAACCCGTCACCATCCTTTCGGTAAGCGAAAGCTGGAATCTGTTGGCAAGCGTGGCGTTAGGGCGTGTCGTCACGAGCGGCCAGGGCCAGCCCGAGATCTTTCCAGTCAACTTCGTCGTCCAGCGCCGCACCGTGCTCTTTCGTACCGCGGAGGGCACCAAGTTGGTCAGCGCCGCAATAAACAATCGTGTTCTCTTCGAGGCCGACGACCACGATGCTGCCGAAGGCTGGAGCGTCATCGTGAAGGGCACGGCCCGCATGCTCCATACCGATAAGGAGATTGAAGAGGCCGAGCGGGCGCAGCTGCTGCCGTGGACTGCGACGTTGAAGCTTCATTGGGTTCGCGTTCTCCCGGTCTCGGTCACGGGCCGCCGTTTCCGCTTCGGTCCGGAACCCGACCGGGAATCCACATTCGCCTGATTCGCACCTTTCGGAAGCCGGTCCCTGTCTCGGTCGTAGCCGGCGGGCATGCCAAGATCCCGCGACGGTAGCCCGCGCGACCCGGCCTGCTCGGCGACCGGTGATGGCGTGGCTGATCTTCCGACTCTGGCGACCGGACTGTTGCGGAAAGCCGACATGCCAAGTGATTCCGGCCAAAGTGGGGAAGGCACGATGCGATTTGCGCATCGCATGGGTGGCGTGCGGACTGGTCTTAGCCGGGGCTGGCGGCTCGGGTCTGCACCGTTGGACGGGGTGTGCGTCGGTGTGCACGGCGTCGACGCCACAGTCGGCGCAATTCGTCGGCGCCCCACACGATGAAGGGGAACGGCACTACCAGCAAGAGTTGCCCGGCCGACAGTGCGGCGGTGCCGAATAGCGAGTGCAGGAACGGTGTGTACACCAGCGTCAGGGCGAACACAATCGCCACCGCGATCCCGACGAGTAGGGGCGGATTGCTGAATACGCCGATCGCGCGCAGCGACGCGTGATCGGTGCGGGCGGCGAATGCGGTGCCGACCTGGCAGGCGACGATGCCAAGCCACGCCACGGTGGTGGCCTGTTGATAGGCGTGGTGCAGGGGGCTGCCGACCCCAGTGGGAGCACCGGGGTGCCATCCGGCCCGGTGCAGAACGAGAAGGAACCCGCCCATCACCAACACCGCGGAGATGACGCCGAGGAACGCCCAGGCACGCAGGAGCATCGATCCACGGATGATCCCTTGCTTGGGTGGGCGCGGGGGTCGATCCATCAATCCTGGTTCGGCCGGTTCCCGCGACAGTGCCAGTGCGGGCAGGATGTCGGTGCCCAGGTCGATCGCGAGGATCTGCAACACGGTCAGTGGAAGTGGTATCGCCCCGCCGGAGACGGCGAACACCAGAAACGGCACGACCTCGGGGACGGCGTGGGTGAAGATGTAGAGGATGAATTTGCGGATGTTGTCGTAGACTCGCCGACCCGCCTCGACCGCGACGACGATGGTGCCGAAATCGTCGTCGGTGAGAACCATTGTGGCCGCCTCACGGGCCACGTCGGTGCCCGAGCGGCCCATGGCTACGCCGATGTCCGCGCGGTGCAGGGCAGGGGCGTCGTTGACGCCGTCGCCGGTCATGGCCACGACCTGCCCTTGGGCCCGCAGCGCGTCGGCGATGCGGAGCTTCGCCTCCGGTGAGCTGCGCGCGAAAATGATCTCCTCGTCACCGGAAAGCAGGAGGTCGAGTTCGGGTTCACTGAGTGCGTCGAGCTGTTCCCCGGTGACAATCTGGGCGCCCGTCGAGCCGATCCCGACGCGGCGGGCTATCTCGGCCGCGGTGAGGCCGTTGTCCCCGGTCACCACGTGGATGCGGATCCCGGCGCGGTGCGCCTTGGTGATCGCGTCGAGGACTTGGAGCCGGGGAGGGTCGAACAACGCGACCAGCCCCAGCAGACACAGCCCGTTCTCGGCATCGGCGCGGGCGAGGCCGATCACGGTGTCGCCATCAAGTTGACGGCGGGCGATCGCCAGTATTCGCAGTGCCTGCGCGGCGTAGTGGTCGATCAACCCGGCCAGGCGGGTTCGGTCGAGGTCCGTGAGGTCGCGGAGCCCGCCACCGACCTCGGCGATCGTGGTGCACGATGGCAACACTGTTTCGGGTGCGCCTTTGGCGTGCACCGCTATGTTTCCGTTGCCTTCGGCATCGACCGTGGACATGCGGCGCAGGTGGGGGTCGAAGTGGAACATTGCCCGTCGACCGGCGTCGCGATCGTGCGGATCAAGGGGCACACCGACGGTGCGGGCCAACTCGAGCAACGCGAGTTCGGTCGGATCCCCCGTCGCCGAGCCCGTGGGTTGGGAGGCCAGTTCGGCGCTGGTGCACACGGCCGCCGTGTACGCGAGGGTGCGCATCTCACGCGAGTCGACGGCGTCGGCGCCGTTTTCGAAGTCGACCTCACCACCGGGCAGCCAGACCATGGTCACCCGCATCCTGTTCTCGGTCAGCGTGCCGGTCTTGTCCGTGCAGATCACCGTCGTCGACCCCAGAGTCTCCACGGCCGAGAGGCGCTTGATCACGGCGCCGCGGCGGGCGAGATCGCGCACACCCACCGCCAACGCCAGGGTGATGGTGGGCAGCAAGCCCTCGGGCACATTGGCGACGATCAGCCCGATCGCGAACGTCGCCGCGGCCGCCCAGCTCAAACCGGCGGCAACACCGGCCGGCAAAAACAGCAGCCCGGACCCGACCGCGACCAACGCGATCAACCAGGCCACCCGCTTCACCTGTCGCTCGAGCGGGCTGTCGGTACGACCGGTGCGCTGGCTCAGCGCAGCGATCCGGCCCAGTTCGGTGTGCGCGCCGGTTGCGGTGACCACCGCCCGCGCTTCTCCTTCGATGCAGGCCGTGCCGCTGAACACGAGTTCCTGGGCTTGCAGCACGGGTCCCGTTGTGTCGACTTGATCAGCAGAGCGGGCTGCCGGAAGCGACTCACCGTTCAGCGTCGACAGGTCCACCTCCAGGTCACCGTCGATGATCCGCGCGTCGGCGCAGACTCGATTGCCCTCCGAGATCAGCAGCACATCACCGGGCACCAAAGTGCGGGCCTCGACCTCGACCTTCTGACCGTCCCGCATGACGCGGGCGTGGGTGGGCAGGTAGGCGGCCAGCGCCTCCACCGCGCGTTCCGCCTGCAGTTCCTGAACGAACGCGAAACCGGCGTTCAACACGATCACCGCAACGATCGCCGCCGCAAGGACCGGGGTCCCGGTCAACCAGGCCAGCACGGCCGCCACAACCAGCACCAGGGCCAGCGGGTGGGTGACTTGCTTGAGCAGTTCACCCGGCCACCGTCGGCCGGAACGCTGCGGAAGTTCATTTGGGCCATACACCAGTAGCCGCCGCTCCGCCTCGCGGCCCGACAACCCCAACGCGGACGTTCGCAGGTCCCGAAACAACGAGCTCAGGGGCTCCCTGGAATCAGTTCTCGTCGAGGTCCCGCCGACCTCGCGCGTATCGCTGGTCATGATCGGCCGACAACGTTGTTCGTCGGACTTGTGGGCGAGGGCGTTCTGTGCGTTGACAATTCGGTCTTGTCGAAAAGTTCAGCCGGGCGAGAGGCGGGACGACATGTCCGTCGCCCAGTCCGCGCTCGTGCGGTCGCATAGCACATGGTTGTGACCCGCCACCAGTTGCGTGACCCGATCCGCCAGCCCGAGGGTCGGGTCGGCACCGGCTGTGAATTCACGCGGCCTCGTTGGTCAACGCCGGATGCCCGCATCTACGCCGCGGATGCTCACTGCGAGCAACCGGTTAGCAAGATCCGAGAGGGCACGTGCGGTCGCCAATTCTTGACCGGCCTCGTCTGTCAGGCAATCGGACGGGTGCCGGTACGCAACTCCGGTTCCGGCCAGGTACCTTCCGGCCCAGTGCAATTCGACCTTGGCCTGAGTGCGGCCGCCTCTTTCTTTGACCGCGATGCTCATCGCCGAATGTGTCGCGTCGTGAGAGGGGGGATCGTTGCGGTGCATCGTCTGTGCCTCCAAGGCGACTGTTGTATGAGCCGTGACAGCCCGCGGGCCGTGGTGTCTCACGTCGAGCCTAAACACGGCAGTAGCGGGCCCTAGGGTCCTTGGTCACCACCGCCGCAGCCATTGGGCATCAAGCGAAGGACCGCAGGCGACGTAGCCCTACGGCGTGGAATCATCGCTGAGAGCAGAGGCGTAGCTGGACCCCCCTAGCGGCAGGTGCGCCTCGGCGAGCAATCCGCGACCGCCGTTTCAAGGGTTATGACTCGACATGAGTTCGGCCGGAAGGTTTTTCGAGACGAGGACACGGGATCGGAACCGCTGCGCCGAACCACAGCGTGTCCGGACCACCCCTTCGGCGCAAACCGCGACGTTTGGTAATGGGGCGTACCGTGAATACGGTGAGCCGTTCCGCGTCAGAAGCCTTCGGCCACAACCGCGAGTCGTACGAAAGCCTCTACCGCGGAGAGCCCGCATTCCCGGGCGCGCCCGCCCCCGAAGCCATCCCTTGGGACATCCGACAAGCGCAGCCTCGGGTTATGGAACTCGAAGCGCTCGGCGCGATCAGCGGAAAGGTGCTCGACGCTGGTTGCGGCCTCGGCGACAACGTGATCTACCTGGCGAGTCGCGGCTACTCGGTGACGGGCTTCGACAGCTCGCCGACGGCGATCGAGCAGGCCCGTACCCGTGCTTCCGAGGCCGGTGTCCAGGCGCGCTTCGACGTCGCCGACGTCACCGAACTGACCGGCTACGACCGACAGTTCGACACCGTCATCGACAGCGCGCTGTACCACTGCCTGGACTACGGCGGAAGGCAGGCATACGCCGCCGCACTGCACCGCGCGACTACGCCGGGCGCACGCTGGTTCCTGTATTGCTTCTCGGGCGAGAACGTCAACGGCGTCATCGCCCCGATGGAAGCCGTGCCGGAAGCCGACATCCGTGACACCCTCGGAAACGCTGGCTGGCGCATCGACTTCCTCGGACCCACCACCTTTCTCGGCAACACCTCAGGTTTTACCGGCAGCTTCGGGAAGCTGCCGGAGGCCCTTCTCCGACAGATGCCATCCGAGCAGGCCGAACAGATGGGCCGCATGGCCGCGCGGATGGCCACTATCCTGCCGCTCATCGACTACGGGCGCATTCACCTGCCGTGCAACGTCGTCCACGCGACGAAGGCCGAGCCATAGGCGAGGACTCGCCTGACTATCGCAAGCCGGCATAGGAAATGAAGCAGTCACGCGAGACAAATTGGCTCGACTTCGCCCGAGCCAGTTGGGAGACCGTGAGAAGCACTAGGTGTTCGGCCGTCACTCCCGAGAACGTCCTTGGACGCGTGGGCCACGGCGCGTCCACCCCACGCGAAAGAAGACTGACAACATGAGCATCGCGCTTCCGGCCTTCACACCGGCGCAGGAAAGCCTGTTCCTCACGCTGGGCGGAAGGGCGCTCGACAGCCGCCTGCCCAATCCCTTCCTCGGCGACACCATGGCTGACGAGATCCTCACAAAGATCGGCTACGACCTCGCTAGATTCCCCCAACTGACCACCAAGCTCCAAGACCCAAAGACCAAGGTCTTCGACATCGCGGTACGGGCCAAAAGACTTGACGAGCTAGTGCGCCGGTTCGTCGCCCGCCACCCGGACGCAGTCGTGCTTGATCTGGGCGCCGGCCTGGACGACAGGGTGTTCCGCTTGGACCCGCCACCCACCGTCGATTGGTACGACATCGACTTCCCTGAGGTCATCGCCCTACGGCGACAGGTGCTGCCACGACACCCCAACGCCCACAGCATCGGCGCGGACTTGACCGATCCGAGCTGGCTGGACGACGTCACGACCGACCGGCCGGCCGTAATCGTCGCCGACGGCCTCGTCGTGTTCCTTACCCAGCACGGCTTCGTGTCCCTGCTGAACCGCCTTTGCAGCCACTTCCCCAGCGGGGAGCTGGCATTCAATCTCTACGCCACCTACGCTGTCTGGGCGGTCAAACATCTGCGCGGTCTGGCCGCAGTAGCGGGTGGCGCGGCCAATCCCGGCTTCAACGATCCCCGCCAACCCGAACGCTGGGTTGATGGCCTGAAGCTGATCGAGGAGATCTTCCTCACCCGAGCACCCGAGGTTGCCGAGCTCCCGCCGATCGTGCGGCTGACATCCCGGCTTGCGGCACATAGCGCGGCTGTGTCCCGGATGATCGGCACCGTCGTGCTCCGCTATCGCTTCTGATCCACTGCGCCGCAAGGCAGTCGGCCACATAGCAGCGCCCACCACCACCACTCGTCGTCAAGCCGGTACCCGATCCTCAACGCGGACTTCACGGTTGGCAATTCGATGTTTCGAAGGCGGCATCCGGTGGTGCGATAGTCACAACTTGAACCCACCGCCAACGGTCAGCCGGGAAATCGGACAGTGGTCCCGGGCATCAGCTGAGCGACTTGACCACGGCATTCCACTTCGACTCCGGCAGCGTCGCGTGGATCGACGCTGATGATCGCCCCCTTTCCACTGACCCGGAGGTGCAGGTGCAGACCGCGGTAGTGGATCGGGAATGCCAGCACGCCAAGTGTTTCCGGCCAGTGGGGGGACAGAACAATGCGATCGCCACGGGTCTCCATCCCGGTGAAGCATCGCTGCATGAGGTCGACGCTGCCGGCCATGGCCGCCAGGTGAATGCCTTCGGACGTGGTGCCGCCCTGGATGTCTGACACGTCGGATTTGAGCGCCTGTTGGAAGAACTCCATTGCCCGACCGCGGTTGGCCCGGGCGAGTACCCAGGTATGCACCACACCGCTGAGCGTCGACCCGTGCGAGGTGCGTGCTAGGTAGTAGTCGACGGTCATCGGGATCTGATCGGGCGTGAACCGGTAGCCGAGTCGGTCGAACAACTCACGCAACTCATCCGACGACAGCAGGTAGAGCAGCATCAGCGCGTCGGCCTGCTTGGAAGCCTTGTAGCGGTTCACGTCGTCGCTCTCGGCCTCCAGGATGCGGTCGAGGCGTTGGATGTTGCCGTACTGCCGCCGGTAACGGTCCCAATCCAGTTCCTCCAACTCGCCGTATCCCTCGAACTGGCTGATGACGCCGTCGTGGAACGGGACGAACATCCGTCGGCTCACCTCTTCCCAGTGCGCCAGTTCCTCATTGTTGAGTCCGAGCGTCTCCAGGAGGTCGAGTCGGTTCGGCAGCGGTAGCAGTTTCAGTGCGTCGAGGGCCCGCATGATCACCCAGACCGCCATCACGTTGGTGTAGGCGTTGTTGTCGATGCCGTCGTAAGGCGCATCGGGGTAGCCGGAGTGGAATTCATCGGGCCCGATGACGCCTCGGATGCTGTAGCGATCGCGTTCTTGGTCGTAGCTGGCCCTACTTACCCAGAAGCGTGCGATCTCGGCCAGCATTTCCGCGCCGTAGTCGATCAGGTAGGCGAGATCCCCGGTGACCTGATAAAACGTCCACGTGCTGTAGGCGACGGCGATGCCGATGTGGTGCGCACGAGCGCTCGAGTCGGGGTTCCACCGGCCGCTGCGCGGATTGAGGTGCAGCCGTTGGCTTTCCTCGCGGCCATCGCTGCCGGATTGCCACGGGAACATCGCACCGGAGTAGCCCGCCGCCCTGGCGGCGTGACGTGCCTCGGGCAGGCGCCGGTAGCGGTATCCAAGCAGCGACCGGGTGATCATAGGCAGCCGTAAGTTGAGTACCGGGAAGATGAACAACTCGTCCCAGAAGATGTGCCCGCGATATGCCTCACCGTGAAGTCCGCGCGCCGGCACCCCGACATCGAGGTCGGAACTGTTGGGTGAAACCGTCTGCAGCAGATGCAGGAGATGCAGTCGCAGGATGCGCGATTCGTCGGTGAAGTCTTCGAACTCGATGGACAGGCGCTCCCACAGATGTGCCCAGGCATTCAGGTGCCCGTCGCGCAACTCGGCGAACCGGCCGAGTCGGCTCAGCCAGCGCTGGGCATCGACAGCGGGTTCGGACGTCGCGGCATCGCGGCCGGTGAACAGGGTCACGACCTTCTCCACCGTCACCGCGTCACCGACGGACAGTTCGACGGCGATATCGTGACCGATTTCGGCTGCCTGGTCGACGAGGCGGTAGGTAGCCGGGACGGGAGTCCCGTCACGCCACACGATGCTTCGCGCCGCCAGGGCAATGGGAACGCGCGATTGGGTCGTCTGAACTGTCAGCAGCACCGAGTGGTCGTTGATCTCCCGCTTTTCCACCAACCCAAGATGATCGTTGGCCAAATCCCGATAGCGCTCGACGAGCGAGTTCGTGACGTTGGCGTCCAGCGTCGAGCGAATCTCGAGTGTCCCTGACCAGTCCTCGGCGACGATCGTCGTCTGAAGGGCACCGACGTGGGGCATGTGCATCGCGACGAATCGTTGCTGGGTCAGCGAACTGGTGCGTCCGGCGTCGTCACAGAAGCGCACCTCCCTGGTCAGTACCGCGCCGCGAAGGTCGAGGGTCTGCCGGTAGGACAGCACCCTGACCGCGTCGAGGTCGAACCAGCTGCCGCCGTCGACCCGGAAGGTCAGGGCAAGCCAGTTAGGCAGGTTGACCAAACTCTCGTTGTCGATTGCCGTGCCCGATACGTCGTCGACGAGACGGTTGTAAACCCCGGCGGCATAGGTGCCCGGATAGTGCACCTGGTCGGCCTTCGACTCGGGCGCCGCGCCCCGGGTGGCGAAGTAGCCATTTCCCACCGTACACAGCGACTCACGAAGCTTCTCGTTCTGCGGGTCATACCCCTCAAAAGTGAAATCCCAAGCCTTGGCTGATGTCTGGTGTTTGTTCGCCAACCAATTCGATCCGCGCTGGAGGAACTCCCGCACCTGATCGGGACTCTGAAGAGCAAAACGAGCGGCCGTCTTGCGGTCGCCATCCTCGTCGTGCCGCACCACAATCCCGATGCCGTCGAATCCGACTGCGTCAAACGCGTCTTCGTCGGTGAGGTCGTCGCCGATGTAGATCGGCAACAGGGAACCCGCAGCGTCGATGCGGTCACGAATCCAGGCCAGCGTGGTCCCTTTGTCCCACTCGATGTCAGGCCGCAGCTCGACGATCATGCGCCCGTTTGTCACGCGTAGGCCATCTCGCTGTCCGAGCTTGTGTGTGGCAGAGACGATCTCGCCGACGTGCTCCGGTGCGACCTCGCGGTAGTGAACCGCGACGGCGAAGCGCTTGTGTTCTACCCGTACTCCGGGAATCTCCGCCAGGCTCTCGCCCAACTCGGCCGCCGCAAGCTCGAGGACACCGACGGCGGCGGCGGCCGCTTCGTTTCGGTGATAGCTGCCGTCCGGTCCCGTCAGCTCAAAGCCGTGGCTACCCGCGTACCAGATACCCGGTAGCGATACCCGGGTGCGGATATCGGCGAGGTCGCGGCCGCTCAGTATGGCGACGGGGCATTGCGACGCCAAGCTTTCCAGCGCCTGGTGCGCTCCGTCGACGAGGGTGGCGGCGCCGGGATCGGCAACGATGGGGGACAAGGTTCCGTCGTAATCGAGGAACAACACCGGTTCGCGGGCACCCAGAACACCGACTATCTGACCGTATGACTCCACCGCATCTGGAAGCTCCGAGATCCGCCGGTCACCCGCGCGCACAGCGACATCGTCCAGGTCCGCAACGACGACGTCGGCGCCGCACCTCAGTAGTCGTTCGGCATGGCCCGCGCGGTCGACACCGATAGTGAGTGCGAAACCGCCGTCCTGGGCCGCCGCTATCCCGGCACCGGCGTCATCGACGACGACAGACCGTGCCGGACGCACACCGAGTCGGCGGGTAGCTTCGACGAGGGCCGCGGCAGGGACGCCATCGACACAGACACCGAAAAGATCATCAATCCCAGCGGCTTTCAAGAGCTGTCGACCGCCCGGGCGCAACACGTAGGCCGCCGTGGCGACCCCGACGCCGAGTAATTTTCGCACCAGCTTGATCGCCGAATCCGAAACCGGAACACCATCAGTCTCGGTCAGCACGGCGTTGAGGTTGAAGATCACGGCGTCGTGATAGCGCGGGTCTACGGCGACCGGCAGCGTCATGGCGATGTCCTTGCTGGAGCGGACAACCATTGGTCTGCGGTTGCGGGCCGCTGTTCCCCGTCGTTGCGCCTCGGCGAGTCGATGTCTTCTGGGTCGGCGGCCATCTCGAAAAACCGCACGACATCTTC
>Ga0210396_10005326_pt1 | contig 12471 bp, 14 predicted proteins | sample IncBWH17OmetaG_FD_155466 | JGI IMG/M metagenome (GOLD analysis project Ga0210396, IMG submission 155466) | Forest soil microbial communities from Barre Woods Harvard Forest LTER site, Petersham, Massachusetts, United States - Inc-BW-H-17-O ...
AGAAACATCGTCGAAAATGGCTGTGGCGCGTCTCCACGACCGACGGTGATGCCGTCATTGAGGGTTCCGAAAGCAGCCGACCTGCTGCCAATTACCACGCTAACAAGGCACTTTTCCTGCTCCTGCTTTCCGCGCCGTATCGATCAATCCGGACCCTTTTGGTCCTGTTCGGGATCACGGCAGCTCGGCAAAATCTGGCTGAGCTATTGTTTACCTGGCAGGCTTAGTGCCACGTGCTGCCCCGCCGAAAGGCCGCTGGATCGCCTAAGAGCTGGCGCACCGGGAAGTGGGGCTGCACCACATGAACAGGTGATTCCGTCGAGGGGAAAGGAGGGCGACCGCCGCCCTAGCTTCTGACGGCTTCGCGGCCCTCCACCGCTTGGCTCGCCAGCAACAGCGTCGCCGCCTATAGGCCCTTAGTGCGAGAGCCTAACTGCCGTTTCCATCGCCATTTACGGGCGTCTCCTCGGCCTCGACTCCGTAATCTGGCTCTACATAGGTCTCTACCCTCGCGACGAAGTGGCCAACTCGGTCAGCCGGTTCTTGCGCAGCCCATCGTCTCTTTAGCTCTCTTACCGCTGATCGGTGATCGCGGAAGGCGAGAGCGTCCTCGCTGACCAAAACAAAGGGATATTCGCGGGACGCCGTTTTATGGATCGACATCGATTTTCCCTCCTTGGGAAACACGGACTAAAATACCACGCCTTCTCGCTGCGGTTGGGTTTTTTAGGCCAAGCCGTCGGGGTTGCCGTTTGAACAGTCTACCAATTTCCCGGCGTCTTAGGTCGTCCAGCCCTGCAAAAGGTGGGCACCGGCGCGTTCTTTTAGACCCGCCCCGCCGATCCTCTATCCGGCCTTCCGGCCTGCTCCCCGGCCATCCTAGGGAGGCTCCCCGCGCCCGTTCCGCCGCTCCGAGGCTCATCCGGGGGTTTTAACCCTCGAAATCGAGGAAGCCTTTGTTTTATAAGGATTTTTGACACGTCGAAGCGGAGAATTATTCCGCCTTCTCCCGCGCCACCGCCTGCCAGCCGATGTCGCGGCGGCAGAATCCTTCGGGCCATTTTATGCGGTCGACCGCCTCGTAGGCGCGCTGCTGCGCTTCGGTGACGGTTTTTCCGGTCGCGCAGATATTCAGCACCCGCCCGCCATTGGCGAGAATTCTGGTCCCCTCGGCCCTGGTTCCAGCATGGAATATTTCGACGCCCTCGACCTTGGCGGCGTCATCGAGACCCTCGATCGCCGAGCCTTTGCCATAATCGCCGGGATAACCCTTGGTGGCCATGATCACGGTCAGCGCGACATCGTCGAACCAGCGCAGGCTGAAATTCTTCAACTGGCCATCGGCGCAGGCGATCAGCGCTGGCACGATGTCGGACATCATCCGCAGCATCAGCACCTGGCATTCCGGATCACCGAAGCGGGCATTGTATTCGACGAGCTTCGGTCCGTCGCTGGTCACCATCACGCCGGCATAGAGCACGCCCTGGTAGGGCGATCCCATCGCCTTCAGCGCGCGTAGCGTCGGCTTGACCATCTCCTCCATCACTCGCGTACACAGCGCCTCGGTCATGACCGGTGCGGGCGAATAGGCCCCCATACCGCCGGTGTTGGGGCCCTTGTCGCCATCGAAGGCGCGCTTGTGGTCCTGCGCGGTCGCCAGAGGCAATGCATGGTCGCCGTCGCAGAGCGCAAAGAACGAAGCCTCCTCGCCCTGCATGAACTCTTCGACCAAGACCTCGGCGCCGGCCGCACCGAAACCGCCGCCGAACATCATGTCGACCGCCGCAAGCGCCTCGTTGAGGTTCATCGCGACCACGACGCCCTTTCCGGCGGCCAGCCCATCGGCCTTGACGACGATCGGTGCCCCCTGCTCGCGGATAAAGGCTTTCGCCGCCTCGGCATCACGGAAGTGACCAAACGCGGCGGTCGGAATTTGGTTCGCCCTGCATAGCTCTTTGGTGAAGATTTTCGAACTCTCAAGTTGCCCCGCGGCCCTCGTCGGCCCGAACGCCTTGAAGCCGGCGGCAGTGAGATCGTCGACGATCCCGACGGCGATCGGCGCATCCGGGCCGACCACCACGAAATCGATGGCGTTGCTGCGACAGAAATCAATCACAGCGGCATGATCGGCGATGTCGAGCGCCACGCATTCGGCTTCCCGCGCGATGCCGGCATTGCCGGGCGCGCACCAGAGTTTTGTCACCAGCGGGGAAGCCGCGATTTTCCAGGCCAAAGCGTGTTCGCGGCCGCCGGAACCAAGCAGAAGAATGTGCATGCGATAAAGCCAGAACAAGGTGGGCGGTTTCGAGTCGGTCGCACGAAACTCCCCCTCGCTGCAAGGGGGGATCATCACCCACCGTCATTCCGGGGCGCGAGTGAAACGAGCGAGCCTGGAATCCATACTCCCGATCATGGTTATGGATTCCGGGCCTGTGCCTAGCGGCGCATCCCGGAATGACAGAAGAGGCTAGTCACCCCGCGTCGAAGCCGCGATGATTTCCTGCAGCGTCGCGACATGGCGGGCGAATGCACCGCGTCCCACCGCTGTCGCGGTCACCGTGGTCTGCGGCCTCTTGCCGACAAAGGCCTTGTCGACCCCGACATAGCCGGCCTTCGCCAGTGTTTCGATGTGGGCCCCGAGATTGCCGTCGGTGGCGCCGGTCAGTTTTTTCAGGCGGGAAAATTCGAGCCCCGCGCCCGCCGGCAGCGCGTTCAGCGCCGCCATGATTTTCAGCCGCAGCGGCTGGTGGATGATGTCGTCGAGTTCGGCCATCGGTCAGCTCCGGCGCATCCAGAGGCCGCCCAGAATGAGGCCACCGCCGTTGACGAAGGCCATCCACAGATCGAACGCGTCGCCGACGAAGAAGTACCCGATCAGCGTCAGCGCGGTGATGCCAAGACCGATCGCCACAAGGGCCTGCCCGACCCACAGTCCAACGATGGCGTAGACCAGCATGAAATAGATCGGCCAGAACGTGCCCAACTGGCGCGGCGTGAAATGGCCGAGCCAGCAGCAGAACAGACCGAACGCGACGAACAGCAGGAATGCCCCCAGCATCCGGAAATCGAAGGCGCGGACCCGGGTGCGCGTATAGCCGAAAGCGCTGACCGCGAAGGAGCCCGCGATACCCGCGATATAAACTGTCGGCCACGCCACACCGGCGTTGCGTGGCGACAGATAGGTCACGAGATAGCCGGCAAATGTCAGCGCGCCCCACATGATCATCAGCATGCTGGAGAGATCGTAGATGGTCGACTGCCGGACGCGGTAGGCGATGTCTTCGACATCCGACAGCGCCGAGGCCGCTTCCTTGGGGTCGATGGACGTCATGAGGCATTTCCTGCTTTGACCAGGTCATCCGTGATAGCCGAGTGGATGGATCCCGGCGCGGCACCGTTAGTCGAGTCCGCGGTAATGGCGTCCGCGAGCTCCCTGGTAGCGTCTTGCAGCTGTCGACGCCGGTAACGCGCACGGCCAATGGTGCGCATGACCGCGTAGCCAATCAGGAACATCGCCACCTTGCTGGCGATGCCATAGATCGACATCGTCACCGACCAGGTCCTCACGCTGAAGTTAAAGGCCACGATCAGGTTCAGGGCTGCGGAGAAAAACATCAGGCCCGACCATGCATAACCGAGAATGACGGCGATATCCGGCACCAGTTCGATCGCGATTGGCGGCGGATAGCGGTTGATCCATCCGCGCTTCAACATCACGACGCCGACGATGATATAGATCACGCTCGGTTTGATCATGACGAATCGCGGATCGTCGGTGATCAGCGTGACGGTGCCCGCGGCCAGCACCAGAAACAGGCTCATCCACTGCATGGTATCGATCGGCATCCGGCGCGCGAGCCGCCAGCCAATCTGCGCTATGCCCAAGGCCATGCCGAGCATCACCGACAGTGCGACGTTGTGCGTGAGCAGATAAAGCACCAGAAAAAACAGCGTCGCCGCCAGGTCGACAAGCAGCAGCTTGCCGGCCTCGAGCAGGTTCCTCATCAGATTCTCCACGCCTTGGCATCGATGCCGGTCATGAATTCACACCTGTGGTCGCGACATCGTCGGCAATAGCCGATATCGCGGCGGGATCACAGACGATACCCATGTGATCGACGCCCTGGATGATCCTGACGGCCGCGCGATTGCCGATGGTTTCGACGTACTTTGCGGAGTCCATCAGTTCGTCGGCAGAGCCCGAAAACACGGTCACGGGCTTTGTCGCGGCCGCAAGATCGGCGCGGTAATCGGATGCGGCGAAGTTGCGCATCAGCCGGTAGGAATAGGTCGCGGTCAGCCTTTGGCTCGAATTCGGCGGCACGGCGAAGGCGATCGCCAGCAGCGATTCTGCCCATGGCATCCCCAGCTTGCGCAAGACCGACAACGCGAGGAATCGTGGAATATCCGGATTGGCCCAGCCGCCGGAGTTGGGCCGGCTGCTTGGGGCGTCGTAGCCGAGATAGGGCGCCAGCAGCACGGTGCGCGTAAACAGGTTCTGGATCGGCGAGCCGGCGATGCGCAACGCAAATCCGCCTCCTGACCGAGCAGCGTCAGCGGCGCCGTCGGATTGGTCTTGCGAATCTCGCCCACGAGATCGGCCATGTCGTCTTCAAGCTGGCCCAGATAGGCGATGTCACCCCTGTTTCCAGAAGCGCCGTGTCCACGGATGTCCACCGCATAGGTTTGTACGCCTCGCGCGGCCAATGCGAGCGAGAGCGCATGCACCGCGCCCTGGCTGGAGCCGGATGAGCCATGCACGACAACGGCGATCCGGCCGGTTGAAGGCGCCTGCGCCGGATAATGCCGGTACGCCAGGGCACTGCCGTCGCGGGCCTGGAACCGGCTGATTTCCGGCAGTGCGCTGAAATCCATCGCGTTGCGGTAAGCCGAGATTGATTTCAGTTCCGGCGGCTGATGGAGCGGCCAGGCGATCAATCCCGCCAGCAAAAGGGATGCAAAACCGGCAGCAGCAAAGCTCCAGAAAACGGCTTTAAAGGCGCCTGACACTATCGCCGTGACCATGTTGCAGCCTTCCTCATTGAAACTCTTCGATAGATAACTCTATAATACAGAGTAATCTGAAGTGAAACAGTCGATTTGCGGTGATGACCGAAATCCCTAACTTGTGCTCCAACCTGAAAAGTCCGATTCGATTGTCCGACATGACCGCAGCCGAAGCCCTGATCAACGCACCGGAATTCACGGTGTCCGAACTGTCCTCCGCCCTGAAGCGAACGGTGGAGGATGCCTATGGGCACGTCCGGGTGCGCGGCGAAATCACCGGCTTTCGCGGGCCGCATTCCTCCGGGCACTGCTATTTCGCGCTCAAGGACGAGAGCGCCAAGATCGAGGCCGTGATCTGGAAGGGCGTCCACGGCCGGATGCGCTTCAAGCCGCAGGAGGGCCTTGAGGTCATCGCCACCGGCACGCTCACGACCTATCCCGGCTCGTCGAAATACCAGATCGTCATTGAAGCGATTGAACCCGCCGGCATCGGCGCGCTGATGGCGCTGATGGAAGAGCGCAAGAAGAAGCTTGCCGCCGAAGGTCTGTTCGACCAGGCGCGCAAGCAGCTGCTGCCTTGGCTGCCGGAAGTGATCGGCGTCGTCACGTCGCCGACGGGTGCCGTGATCCGAGACATCCTGCATCGATTGCAGGACCGCTTTCCGCGCCGCGTGCTGGTGTGGCCGGTACGGGTGCAGGGCGAGGGTTCGGCCGAACAGGTTGCTAACGCGATCCGCGGCTTCAACGCGCTGCCGGAACAGGGAAGGATTCCGCGGCCCGATCTCCTGATCGTCGCGCGCGGCGGTGGCTCGCTGGAAGACCTGTGGTCGTTCAACGAGGAGATCGTGGTTCGCGCCGCCGCCGACAGCATGATCCCGCTGATTTCGGCGGTCGGCCACGAGACCGACATCACGCTGATCGACTTTGCCGCCGACAAGCGCGCGCCGACACCGACCGCCGCCGCCGAAATGGCCGTCCCCGTGCGCAGCGAATTATTCGTCGAGGTCGCAGGTCTGGCACGCCGCACGATGGTGTGCTGGCAACGCGGCCAGGAGGCCCGCCGCAACGAACTGCGTGCCGCGGTGCGCGCGCTACCCGGCTTAAGCGAACTGCTCGCGATTCCGCGACAGCGGCTCGACAGCGCTTCAAGTGCCCTGCCCCGCGGCCTGAGGGCCAATACGCATGCCCATTTCCGCCGCTTCGCGGGTTTCAGCGCGCGGCTGACGGTGCGGGTGCTACGCGGGCAGCTCACCCAGGCCACCCATCGGCTGACCGTATCCGGCGAACGGATGCGGAACTCGACGCGGTCGCTGCTGCAAAAACGCCGGGACCGTTTTGCCGGGCTGGAGGTCAGGCTGAAAGCGTCCAAGCTTTCCAACGCGCAGGCGCAGCGCAACGCGATCGCGCGGGACCGCGAGCGCACGCTGCGGCTGGCCGAGCGCGCACGGCGTGCGCTGGGTTTTGCCATGCAACGGCTCGAGGCGCGCGTCGCCCACAGCGGTCAGTTGCTGGGAGCGCTGTCCTATCGTGGCGTTCTCGCGCGTGGGTTTGCCTTGGTGCGCGATGAACAGGGCTTGCCAGTGCACGCGGCCGCAGCCGTCGGACCGGGAGCGCGACTCGATCTGGAATTTTCGGACGGACGGGTCGCCGCGACAGCGGATGCGGATCGGCCGGCGGCCACATCGACGCCGGCCAAGCCGGTTGCAAGCGAGCCCAAAACTGCCGAGAAGACTTCGGAGCAAAAGACCGCCGCGCCCAAGCGCGCCGTCAAGCCAGTCGAGCAAGGAAGTTTGTTTTAGAGCGTGCGTTTACCGCGCCAGCCATTCTGCGACGCGCTTTTGTGAGTCGGCGCGCGCTTCCGCATCGGTGCCGACGTGACCCTTTTCAGGGGCTGTGGCGTCCGTCGTTGGGTCGATCGCATGGAGCGGCAGATTGGCGCGATCGAAATCATGATAGGCGCTGGGATAGACCACGATCCGCGTCAGCGCACTGCGGCCGTGCGCACCCTCGATCATCTGACGGCAGGCAGGTGGTGAACTGACGTCATCCTTGGCGCCGATCAGCACCAGCGTCGGAACCCGCGCACTCCAGCCAAGCCCCGAGGAGAGCCGGCAGTCCGGATAAAACGCAATCGCCGAACGGAAATCCGGCTCGGTGCGCGTCGACGATTGCGGACGCACCGCCCACAACAGCGCGCTCGCGCCGTTCGCCCAGCCCAACAGGCTGATGCGGTTGTGCGCGGCCCAAAGCTGCTGAACCAGCCATTGCCTCGCCGCCAAAATGTCGGCCACCCGCTCGCGACGGGCCAGCACGCGGCGTTCCTTGACGTGACATTGCGGGCCGAGTTCACGTGACCCATAACTGTCCGGCCACAGAACGGCCTTGCCGTCCTTGAGCAGTTGCTCGGACCAATCGCGATAGCGCGGCTGGATCGGCTCGGAATGACCGCCCAGTCCGCCGCAGCCGTGCAGCGCGATCACAACTGGAAATGGTCCTTCGCCCTCGGGCTTGTAAAGCTGCGCGTGCAGGATCCCGGCACTCAGGGGAATGTCGACCTGATGCGGGGCGGCCAACGGCGCCGCATCCGCCGCACTTGTCACGGCGGATAGTGCCAGGAATGCAATTGCTGACAGAAGGCGCATCGCGTTTATCAGGCCACTATGGTGCCGGGGACAGCGGCAATCCACGGGAAAACGCTAACATGTGGTCACCACGCCAATTCATCACAAATCGGTGGGTTTGACGGGCGGACACCACGACCTATTTATGATAGACTAAATCCTCAACATGTGACCCGGTCCAAGACCGGGAGGCAAAACAAAATGAAACGATCAGAGAGTTCTCCCCGTGCTGAATAAATTCGGTCCCTCGGCCCACGGCGAAGCGCAGCTGCAATATCTGGATGGCGATTTCCGCGTGATCTCGCCGGGAACCTATGTGCGCTGCGCGGTGACCGATGTCCGCATACCGCTCGACGAACTGAAATACTGGAGCGTCGATCTACAGGAAGCCTACGCCGTCCCGAGCGCGGTGCTGGAGCGGCATTTTCCGGGAGCGCTGAAGACGCAGGGTTAACGATGCCCGCGAAATTTTGTCTCGCGTGCTCTGAATAGCCGGTCAACGACGAATTTCCGCAATTGCACGGCGTCGTCGAATTCAAGCGTTACCGCGAACGGCACAATCTCCCGCGCCCAATCCGGCAGCCCGTCGCGGTTGCGCAGCCGCGCCAGATCCTTTTCCGTCGTCACCAGCGTCAGCGCGTCGCGCCGCGCCTCTTCGCGCAAAGTCTCGATCTGATTTTCCGAGAACGGGTGGTGATCGGCGAACGCGCGCTCCTCGACGACCTCGATCCCGTTCGCACGCAGCGTCCTGAAAAACCGCGAGGGATCGCCGATTCCGGCAAAAGCCAGCACCCGCTTGCCGCGCAGCGACGCGACCGACGCCTCGTCGGGGCGCAGATGCGCCGGCAACACCGGCTTGCCCCGCGCCGCAACGGCGGCAGCAATCGCGCCGGCCCCAACCCCGTCACCGATGACAATCAATGCATCGGTACGGGTCAATTGCGGCGGCAGCGGCGCACGCAAGGGACCCGCGGGAAACACGCAGGCATTGCCGAGGCCGCGGCCGCCATCGATCACAATCAGCGAGGCATCCTTGGCGATGGCCGGATTCTGAAAACCATCGTCCATCAGGATGATGCTGGCGCGTTGCGAGCGCGCCAATGCCACACCATTGATACGATCGCGCGCCACGACCACCGGGACGGTGGCGGCCATCATCAGCGGCTCGTCGCCGACGTCGGCCGCGGCATGGCGCGCAAGATCGACCAGGATCGGTCCGCGCAATTGCCCGCCATAGCCACGGCTGAGCACGACCGGCGTCTCGCCCAGTTCGCGCGATACTTTCGCCAGAGCCAGCACCGTCGGGGTCTTGCCGGCGCCGCCGACATGATAATTGCCGACACACAACACGGGTATACCGGCGTCCAAGCCGGCGCGCTGCAATCTGTGGCTTGCGATCGCGCCATAGATGGCGCCGAGCGGCATCAGAAATCGCGACATCCATGATGCGGGCCGGTACCAAAAGGCCGGCTCATGCATTGGATGCTCCCATTTCGAGCCGCAATTGCAGGATATACGGTTCGAGCGCGGCCAGCGTGCGGTCGAGCGCGCCGCCGAGGCGGGCGACCACCCGCTCGGCGGCCGCAACCGACGCATCGCGCGCCGCCGGATCGGCGAGCAACTGGCCCAGATGCTTGACCAAGGCTTCCCGCGTGTCGGCGCGCTTCGCACCGCCGGCGCCATCGAGCGCCTCGTAAACATCGGTGAAATTGAAGACATGCGGCCCGTGAACGATCGACGCGCCGAGCTTCACCGCCTCGATCGGATTCTGCCCGCCATGCGGGACCAGTGAACCTCCCATGAACACGATCGGCGACAGCCGATAGAACAGCCCGAGTTCGCCCATGGTGTCGGCGACATAGATGTCTGTGACCGCGGTCGGTAATTCCTCGCGCGAACGCAGGGCGACATGCAGGCCGGACGCGGCGATCGTGCGGGCGATGGCTTCGCCGCGGCCGGGATGGCGCGGCACGATCACGGTCAACAGCGATGGAAAGAATCCTGCAAGCGTATTGTGCGCCTCAAGCAACAGCTCTTCCTCGCCGGGGTGGGTCGAGGCCGCGACGATGATCGGGCGGCCGCGCGTCACCGACATCAAGCGCTCCAGCCTGGCGGAATCGGCCGGCGGTGCGGGCACATCCAGTTTTAAATTGCCTGTAGTCATGACGTTGCGGCTGCCGAGCGCGGCAAAGCGCTCGGCATCGACCTCCGATTGGGCGAGGCAGACATCGAACCGGCCAAGCAGCGCCGAGATCGTGCCGCTGACCCGGCGCCAGCGTGGAAACGAGCGATGCGACATCCGGCCGTTGATCAGGACCATCGGCAGCCGCCGCGCCGCGCTCGACAGGATCAGGTTCGGCCACAAATCGGACTCGATGAAGAGCGCAAGGCTCGGCCGCCAGTGATCCAGAAACCGTGCGACATAACGCGGCGAATCGTAAGGCACATATTGATGGATGATATCGGCGGGGAAGCGCTTGGCGACGATCGCCGCCGAGGTCACCGTGCCCGAGGTCAAGAGGATGCGAATATTCAAGGCGCGCAATTTCTCGATCAAGGCTGCCGCGGCCAGCACTTCGCCGACGCTCGCGCCGTGAATCCAGACCAGCGGCCCATGCGGCCGGATATCCCGGCTCATGCCACGGCGCTCGCCGATCCGCGCGGGATCCTCCTTGCCCTGTTTCAACCGCCGGTTGATCAACGCCGGCGCCAGCGGCATCACCGCGGCGGACAGCCTGCGATAGACACGCAGGGTCATCGGCAAGGAGCTAGCCATGACCCGCCTCTTCCGGACGGCCGATCTGGGCATAGGCACGACGGGTCGCGTCGTTCAGCGTCGCTTCCAGCCGCGCGCGCAATTCTTCCATCGTCTCAGCGTCGGCGTCGGATGGAACCATGATAATTTCGCCTCCCACCAGTGCCCCTCGTCCGAACGGCAGATTGATCGTGGTGCGGTCCCAGTTCTTCAGACGCAAAAAGCGGCTGGTCGCCATCGCGAACGGCATAATCGGCCGTCCAGACTCCCGCGCCAGCATGATGATGCCCATGCCGGCGATGCGCGAGCGCTTCGGCACGTCGGCAGTCAGCGCGACGTTATAATTTTCCGCGAGCGCGCGCACCATCTCTTTGAACGCGCCGACACCGCCCTTACGGTGAAACGCCGAGCCGTGATCGCCGGAACCGCGGATGGTGCCGATCCCAAGCCGCTCGACGGCGATCGCATTGAATTCGCCATCGCGATGCCGCGAAATCAGCACCTTGCCGCGATAGCTTTCCTTGGACTTGATAAACGGCGTCATGAAGTGCTGGCCGTGCCAGAAGGCGAAAATCGCCGGCATCTGCGGCTCGACGATGTCATGGACATCCGGCGGATCGAAACTGAACCGGTTGGTCAGCCAGACCAGCCGCAGGAACTGGGCCGCGAGGAACCCCGCAGCGCGCTGAACCCAGCTGCTGCGCAGCACATTACGAACTAATCTTTTCAACGGGCAGGCTTCGTGTCTTGGCCCGGATCGAGCAGCCGGTGGAGATGGACGACGAAATAGCGCATGTGGGCGTTGTCCACCGTCTGCTGCGCCTTGGCCTTCCAGGCCGCATAGGCGGTCGCGTAATTGGGAAACACGCCGACGATTTCCACCTGATCGAGATCCTTGAACGTGGTGTGTTCAAGATCGGTTAGTTCGCCTCCGATCACGAGATGGAGCAATTGCTGCTGGGCACTATCTGGCATGATTCCTTTTCCTAACGCGGTGCTTGGCGAGCGATATGTTCGGCGCGCATCCACGGTCGCTCAGGACAGCGGAAGATTCCGAAAATGCTCGACAATGCTTGCATGACGATCGCGCCCCGCTGCCACCAGCACCCCGTGCGTCACCTCCCGGCGATTATAGAGAATGGTATCCCCGGAGAGCGCGGTCATATTACCATTCGCTTCCTGCACGATCAAATTGGCCGCGGCAAGGTCCCAGTCGCGGCTTTGGCCTCCGGCAAAGGCTGCATCGAGGCTTCCCTGCGCGACCCGGCACAGCCGCAGCGCCAGCGATCCGATACGGGGATGCAGGATAATTTCGCCGGACCGCTGGTTGCTGAGGCGCTCGACCAGCGGTTTCGGGCCGGCCATGCGGGAAAAATCCAGCTCGGTACCGGATGTCGCATAAACCGGCACGCCGTTGTGCGTCGTGCCCCGTCCGCGCACGGCAAGGAAAAACTCATCGCTGGCCGGCGCGAACACTGCTGCCAGCACAGGCCGCGCGTCCTCGACCAGCGCCACGCTCACGCACCAGTCTTCGCGGCCGGCCAGATAGGCGCGGGTGCCGTCGATCGGATCGACGATCCAGACCAGGCGCCTGTCGAGCCGCGTTTCGTCGTCGGCGCTTTCCTCCGACAGCCAGCCGTATTCCGGCGTGGCGGAGCGAAGCTTTTTCTCGATCAGGTCATTGACGTTGATATCGGCTTCGGACACCGGCGACGAGGCGCCCTTGGTCCAGGTCTTGAGTTCGGTGCGGAACAGTGACAGCGCCAGTGCGCCGGCCTCGCGGACCGCATCCGTCAGCAATGCGGTGTCGCGCGTCAGGATATCGCGCGCCAAAGTCTTGTCATGCACGCGGTCGGCGCTAGCGTCCGCCAAGCGTCAATCCCTCGATGCGCAACGTTGGCGCATTGACGCCGTAACGAAACACCAGATCGTTGGCCGGGACCAGCGATTTGAATATGTCGAGCAGATGACCCGCGATCGTCACCTCGCTCACCGGATAGGTGATCTCGCCGTTCTCGATCCAGAACCCGGACGCGCCGCGGCTGTAGTCGCCGGTCACGCCGTTGACGCCGGAGCCGATCAGGTCGG
>Ga0210396_10005327_pt1 | contig 12470 bp, 16 predicted proteins | sample IncBWH17OmetaG_FD_155466 | JGI IMG/M metagenome (GOLD analysis project Ga0210396, IMG submission 155466) | Forest soil microbial communities from Barre Woods Harvard Forest LTER site, Petersham, Massachusetts, United States - Inc-BW-H-17-O ...
GGGAGCAACAGCCTCGCTCGCCATCGGCGGAGCGGGCATGTCCGGAACTGCGTCGTTAACCTGCACCGGTGCGCCCGCTGGTGCCACTTGCTCGGTGCCCGCCACGGTGACTATAAGCGCGTACTCCATCCGATTTCACCCTTCTGCGGATGGCCAATGCATTGAACCGTTCTGCCCGGCTTTTAGAGAAGCGCATCTCTAACGACGCCGGCCGTTTCAAGAGATTTTATTCTTCATTTTTCTTCACAAGAGCACACCCTTCCTGTGGCACGCGGATCGCGTCTCGGTGGCCGTATTGTTTTTCACTTGTGTCACCCTAACCAGCTCCGGCCGTTTCCGCTTCATCGATTCGGTGTTGCCCACCAAACATCTCTTCGGTCACGATCGACCATGATGAGTTATGCGGACTCCCCGTAGGGAGGCGGGTAGCCTAATCAATCAGACGGTGACTCTTCGCACCATAACGCCGTCCAGGCACTCCCGCACAGGCATCACCGCTTCTCTGCTGCATCTGTCCACGACGACAGAACTCTTGGTAATCAATCTGGTCCCGCATCAATCAGGACTTTGGAATGTTATCCTGCCGCCTCTCGAATCATCCGCTGGGCCGCTGCCGTCTCGTGATCCAGGTCCGTGAGACCGCGCCCGAGCAAGACGATCTTGTGAAACAGAAAACTCATCCCGATCTTGCACACGTCAATCTCGTTTACGTCGTAGAAAACCAGTGTGGCGACTTCCCGAGGCTTCGCTAGACCGAAGTAAAAGTCATCCCCGCCGCCGTATTTTCCATCAGCCGTCAGAAACTGAAAGCCGATGCGGCCATTGCTGATCCGGCAGGATCGCGCACTGCAAGCCTCCGCATTTCGCAGTACACGCCTCTCAGAAATCCAAATCCAAAGTCCAAGCCCGACCACGTAGAAAGGTGCTCGGAGGAAGGCCCACGCCATTCCGACCGCCTGTGAATGAATAAAAGTCTCCACGAGGCTGAAGCGCCAAAGTGTTCCGTTTGCTGACGTTACCACGAGGAACGCCACAGCTAGCGCCGTTGGGACAAATAATAGCCACAGACGCGCGGTCTCAACCCGAACGGCTAACTGATCGTGTTCAATCATCAGGTTGTGATCCAAGTCGCGCGTCCTTGCGGTCGTCCGAATGTAGAAAACATCCTTGCGCGGATGTAGCGCGAACCCGTAAGCAACTGCCGTCACGAACGCAATTGCCGCCACCGCTTCGACCGCCGGTTCGAGGGACGGGAATAACAGAGCGAAACTGAGCACCACCGCCCCGACAACGAACATGCCAAAAGAACGCATCGCCAAATCTTATAATCGTCCGTAGGTTTCCGCACTGACACTTTCATTTTTGTTGTTTGAGCGGTCTTTACGTGTGGCGGTCTAGTACGGCAGGTGTCCGGTAACGGCGTTATCAGGGCTTGGCCCAGACACGTTGGCACAGGTACCCTTCCGGACACGCACAATCGGGTGGCCTTGGTATCTGTACGTGACGGTTCGTAGGCAGCAAGGAAAAGTTCGAGTGGAGTTTGCGTTGACTTTCACCAATGATGACATCGGCCCTTTGGCCTTGTTTAGAAGGTTCCGAGACGATTGGCTCGTCACCAAACAGGCGTCATGGTTTTTCTTCCTCGCGGCGCTCCTGACTCTTGCACTTACCCCAGTTTTCTTGGGCCGAGTCGATACGACACGGATGTCGTTTTGGCATCGGCTCCCTTGGGGTTTGTTGGGCGTGATCGGTCCCGTCGCTTTGTTTTTCTTGTGGATGGGATGGGACGATACTGGTTCAGACTTGATAGGTCTCAGCCGTGGGTGAAGAAAGTGTGGTTGGCAGTCCTGGTGTTCGGCATTTGGTACGGAGCATGTGCGTACTATTTCTTCGCATACCTGCCGCAAATCCGTCAAAGAACCAAGGCAGGTAATCTCAAAGCCGCAGAAAAAAACACCTAACTCCTGAGTAGTCGCATTACCGGACACGTGGCCATATCCGCATGCACCGTCTCCCGTTAATGGCGCTATTTCTTGGGATGGAAATCGCTGAGCGATGCGGATGCGATCAGGAGCTTCGCTTCCGCCGGGTCTACCGCTTCCATCCATACAGCAGGATTATCGTGGCTTCGCTCATCCACTTTCGTTAGGAAGTAGTACACCTGGCCCGTCTCCGCCGTAAGGCTGACAGCCGCGGCTAACTTCGAAAACCTTCCGAAGGTTGACTGCCAATTCGCGCAGAGATTGTGGTCGCCAGGATCGACTGGAAAGTAGAAGTACGTATTGCCGTGATTTGCGCCCACCCACTGGCCGTCGAGCCCAATTCGAATCGTCACGGCGCCTATCTTGAGGGCCTGAGCGTCTGTTCTCTCTACTTCGAAAACATAGACGAGCGCCTTGCCTGGCGGCGCTTGTCCCTGCGGGTGCCTGCTCTTGTCTGTTTTGACGTCGAACTGGACATTGTCCGCACCGCACCCAGCAGCGGTCCGCGCAGCTGTAGCCTGATCCTGGGCGAACACGGGCACCGCAAGCATAATGAGCAAGGACACTACGAGCATGTTTTTCATGAGTCGCCTCCAGCGTCTAGCCTTCGCAACGCCCGGGAAAATCAAAGTTGCTGTGTATGCATGAATGACGTGGAGTGTGGCCATCGGGTTTCGATCACTGGTGAAAGGGTTCGCTAAGATACACTCCGGAAGTGGAGAAATCACTGCGGAGTTTTCCAAGAAGCGCTTAGTCTGTCACTGGACGTATAGTCGCGTAATCGGAAATCTTGAATCCACATGGACGATTACGGCGTTTATCGTTGTCACTTTTCGTGCGATACAATCCTGGAACATGCAAACAGTCTACGAAGCCGCAGGTGGTCGCGACGGGTTGCTGAGGTTGGCGAGCGCGTGGCACACGCGGGTGCTAGAGGACGAAGTGGTTAGCCATGCGTTCAGCCACGGATACCACCCTCAGCACACTGAGCGCCTTGCCGCGTACTGGGCCGAGGCACTCGGCGGGCCAACGACGTACTCTGACCAGTACGGTGACGAGACCTCTGTCGTGCGGACTCACAGCGGCAACGGGCTGCACGAGGAGATGGACCAGCGGGCGATCGCTTGTTTCGATCAGGCTCTGGAAGATGTCGGCCTCGCCCGCGACGAGCGGCTTCGGCGGGTGCTGCACGATTACTTCGCGTGGGCTACGACGACCACGATGTCTCGCTACCACCGCTCGGCAGAGGATGTGCCAGACGGTTTGCACATCCCGAAGTGGTCCTGGGACGGACGCACCGGTTAAGCGGCAAACGGGATAAGTTCTGCGGGCAATGGACGGTAAGGCATCAATCAGGACTTGACCTGCAACCTGTCCCACTTCGTTGACTTGCCTCTTGCCCCAACCTAAGATGTGCGCCAAATGGTCGACTCTGCGTCACTCATCGGCCAAACGATCTCGCACTATCGAATCGTAGAAAAACTCGGTGGGGGCGGCATGGGTGTAGTTTACAGGGCCGAGGACACCCGGCTGCATCGCTCGGTTGCGCTGAAATTTCTACCAGAGGAGTTTGCGCGAGATCCGCAGGCTTTGGCTCGCTTTCGGCGGGAAGCAGAAGCCGCCTCGGCGTTGAATCACCCGAACATCTGCACGATTTACGACATTGGCGAACAAGAAGTCCGGGCGTTCATCGCCATGGAGTTTCTGGATGGCCAGACGCTGAAGCATCGCATTTCCGGCAAGCCGCTGCCCCTTGAGCAAGTGCTGGAGTTGGGGATTGAGATTGCGGACGCCCTGGACGCAGCTCACGCCAAAGGAATCGTCCACCGCGACATTAAGCCTGCCAACATTTTTGTCACCGAGCGTGGGCACGCCAAGATTTTGGATTTCGGGCTAGCCAAATTAATGCCACAGGCCTTGGTGAACTCCTTGAGTGATTCAACAGCTAGCCAGGAACATTCGCTGAGCGCACCCGGCGTCCCGCTGGGGACGGTCGCGTATATGTCTCCCGAGCAGGCGCGGGGAAAGACGCTCGATGCTCGTACCGACCTGTTTTCCTGTGGGGCCGTGCTCTACGAGATGGCCACGGGGCAGCCGGCGTTTGCAAGGAACAGTCCAGCAGAGACATTTGACGCCATTCTAAACCGTGCGCCGGCGGCGCTGGTGTCGCTGAATGTCAGCGTTCCGGGAGGTCTTGAACGGATCATTGACAAAGCCCTCGAAAAGGACACTGACCTCCGTTACCAACACGCTTCCGAATTGCGCGTTGACCTGAAACGCCTAGAGTTGGACATCTATCCGGGACGAGGCAAGGCCTTCCAGTCGGTCAATGCGCCTGCCCAAGGCGGCCAGATCTTGTCTGGAGTTGGGGTGTCGTCAGCGACAGCCATCGCACAGGTGGCCGACAGTACGCCCCGCAGGCAGAGGTTGAGCAAAGCCATCGACTCTCTTGCCGTACTGCCTTTTACCAATTTGAGCGGTGATCCCGAGGTTGAGTACCTGAGCGACGGCATCACCGAAACCCTGATCAACAATTTCTCGCAGCTCCGCAAGATCCGCATCGTGCCTCGGGGCGTAGTCTTTCGCTATAAAGGCTCCGAACTTTCTGCGGAGACTCTGGGAGCTGAGCTCAAGGTCCGGGCCATTCTCACTGGCAGAGTGATGCAACGGGGAGACACCCTCGTTGTTGGGGCTGAACTGCTCGATGTGGTGAAGGTGGCGCAGCTTTGGGGGGCGCAGTATAAGCGAAAGATGGCCGACCTATTGGCCATTCAGGAGGAGATCGCGTCAGAAATCGCAGAAAAACTCCGTTTACATTTACCCGGGGAACCGAAAAAGCAGTTCACGAGCCAATTTACCGCCGACAAGGAGGCGTACAAGCTCTATCTGAAGGCTCTGTATTTTCAGAATAGGTGGACAGCGGGGGACCAACAGAAAGCGATCAGTTACAGCAAGCAAGCCATCGAGCATGACCCAGCCTTTGCCCTAGCTCATGTCGTGCTGGCGGGGAGTTATTGGCTCCTTGGATTATTTGGCCTGCTGCCGCCAAGTGATGTCTTTCCAAAAGCCAGGGAAGCAGCTCTACGGGCTTTACAGATCAATGAAGGACTTGCCGAAGCGCATGCCGTACTGGCGGCTGTCTACCTTATCTATGATTGGGACTGGGCAGCCTGCGGAAGAGAGTTTAAGCGGGCAATGCAGTTAAATCCTGATGACCCCACAACGCAGGGTGCCTACTTTTTTTACCTGCTCACCGCCGGTCGCCTAGAGCAAGCGATTGCGTCTGCGAGGAGAGCCGTAGAACTCGCTCCCCTTTCGCTTCCCAATAATCTCGGTTTGGCAGGATCCCTTTTCCATGCACGGCACTATGACCAGGCAATTGAACAATTACAAAAGACAGTCGAGCTGGACCCGAATCATGTAAGAGCGCGGGAGTTTCTGGTATTTGCTTACGCGCATGCGGGCCGAAGTGACTCCGCCATTGCCGAGTGCGCGATGATCGCCTCTCTCCCACCCCCAGGCAAGTTGGTCAGCCGCATGGCGCAAGCCTATGTCTATGCCCTTTTGGGCAAGTCGGAGGAAGCACGAAAGATCATGGAGGAAGTGCGGTCCGGCAACGAAGACAATCTGCCATTACTCTGGCGCGCCTCCCAGATCTATGCAATTCTCAACGAGCGCGACCAAGCATTTGAATTGCTCAATCGACTGTGCGATGCACGTTTTGGCTTGGTCGTCTTTTTCAAGGGATATCCAAGTTTCGACAATTTACGCGCTGACCCAAGGTATGGAGAGCTGTCGCGCCGCATCGGCTTGCCGGAGTGAGGGCTCCTTCTGGGAAAAACGCCCACCCCGATATTCCTATCCTCATCGCCGCGAGAGCGGAATCCGCGAAGCTTCATCAGCTCCGAGGCACCCCAAGGAGCTGGCTCGGAAAGCCCCTCGGGCTGTCAGTGGACGATTAGTCTGGCTCTATCAGGAATAGGAGCCACGGCCGAGAGGCCCACACGCGCGGCGAAGGATCAAAAAGAATTTACACCCGCGCTCCTCCGCAGCGCGTCAGGAGAGCTTTTGCCCTCTTGACAAAGACCTATCATGGAAGTCGCGTTACCGGTAACTGAGGGTCATTCCGGTTACGGCGTTATCAGGCATCACTGGCACACTTGACTCGCACAACGCTGACGCGTACCTTGAGTACAAATGCGGCTTTCTCGACCAATACTGATGCTGGCGCTGGTAGTTGCTCTCGCAGCTTACACCCTCGACTGCGGGGCGATGACAACTCCCGAGCAGGCCATGCAGTGCTGCAGTTCGATGCCGTGTGCGCCGCACGGTCATAACGCTCAGGATTGCTGCAAAGAGATGCCTTCGATGCACGCGCCGTTTGTGCAGCCCTCGTTCGCGAATGGCATTCAGCGCTCTCTTGTCGCTGTCGCAGTACTGACAACCTTCGATGAAGCGCACGACGTCGATTTATCTGCCCGTACTCACGCAGAACATTCGCACGCTCCTCCCACCGTCTACGCACCGGCGTCGCTGCCTCTTCGTATCTAGTCTGCCCCTCAATCGGCTCCGGCTAGTTGGATTCGTGTGCCCGGGAATCAGTGTCCTTGCTGAAGGGGGAATCTGTGCGATTACGACAGTTGATCTGTCTTCAAAGAAAAATGTTTTTGGTTGTGATGCTTGTCGCGGCTTTTGGCGCATCAAGAGCGAGTGGGCAAGGTTCCGCTCCCGAGACGGCTCCTCCTCTGTTCCCCGGCGGTGGACTCATTTCCTACAATTCCATCTTCACGACACGGGGATTGATCCCGGAATCAGCGGGGAGCATCCCTCCGACCGCCCGTCCCACTTTTTCACATGAGGGCGACTTCAATTTCACATGGGGCTTTTACCGCAACTTTGACATGACGATTCTCGTCCCGATAGTGACGAATCACTTTGCTAGCGCAGAGCAGCCGACCGCTGGTGGAACAGGGCTTGGCGACACGATGGTGCTGGTGAAGTACCGGTTCTATCGGCGAGACTCACAACGAGGGACCACACAGGCATCCGTCACATTCGGGCCAAAGATTCCAACGGGCCGCACGGATCTAACCGGTGGGAATGGTGGTCTGCTACCAGCGAGTTTGCAACCCGGTTCGGGTTCTACCGATTTCTTCTTAGCCGCGAATTGGACGTACACCGGACTCTTCAATCTCAAACGTCTCGTTGCCGACGAGGATTTCCACTCGCTCTTGCGTACACAAGGAACGCAGGCAGCTCGTCTCGGTAGTGACCTTGAATCGCGCTTCTGGCTGTCGTACCGCCCGTATGAATCGAAGGATGTGACCCGAGAGTGGTTCATCGGCCCCGCCTTAACTTGGCTGCATTCTCAGAATGATCGCATCTCGGGAGTCACTCAAAGCGGAAGTGGTGGCGACGTGTTGCTTGCCGGAGTCACGACCTACGCAGGTCTGCGTCCCGGGATGCACGTTTGGCTCGGGATGGATTGGGACGTGGCGCACTCCACCGGTGCGACCTTCATGCCTGTCCGCCGTCACATCAGTTTCGGAATCACGCAGCAATTTCGTATGCATCCGTGGTGAAAGGAGGAACGATGAATAGGAAATACCTCGCGCTAGTGGCACTTCTTACTCTCTTCGTTGTGCCAGCGACGCAAGCGCAAATCAAGCATATCGAGATGCGCGTCGAAGGCATGACCTGAAACTTTTGAGCATACGGGGTGAAACAACACCTCGGACGCCAGTCTGGCGTTCAAAACGTCGAAGTCAGTTTGATTGACGGAAAAGTTGAAATCACGCCGAAAGAGGATGGGCAGATTGACCCGGCCCAACTAATGAAGGCGACCTACGACAGCGGTGTGACCGTCGCGGAAATGGAGATGAACGCGCAGGGCAAGATAGTGAAGGACTCGTCGGGTAATCTCGCTTTGCAGGTCGAACCGAACCGGTCGTTTGCACTCGAACCGAATGAGTTGTCGAAGGGACTTGAATCCCTCGTAGGCTCTCAGACGGTGGTCACAGTTCGTGGTCAGTTGTACAAAAAGCCGGTCGGAAAAAAGAAAGCAGGCGCTTCGGCTCCGCTGAAACTTCTGCTACTCGAAGTGCAGAAGAAGGAATAGATGCTGAGAAAATGTATTTTATTTCTGAGCCTTGCTGCGGTCGGACTCGTTGGATGCACTGGACATTCGGCGAGTCCGCCTCAGCCGAAGGCAACCGTAATCACTGCGGGCGAAATCGGCTCACACTTGCCCGATTTCTCTGTGAACGATTTGAACGGACGCCGTGTTTCCTCTGCTGACCTTCTCGGCAAAGTGGTGCTCATTGATTTCTGGGCGACATGGTGCCAGCCGTGCAAAAAGGAAATGCCCGGATATCAGAACCTCGTAGACCGATACGGTTCTCGCGGATTCGCGGTCGTCGGATTCAAGTTTGACACGATGGCGGACACGGAAAATCCGGTTATATTTGCCCACAGAATTGGTGTGCACTATCCGCTGGCGGTCGCCTCAGAAGACTTGAGGGAACGGTTCGGCGGAATTGAGGGACTACCCACGACAATGCTTTACGATCGCCAAGGGATTCTGCGGAAGAAAATCGTCGGCTTCGAGTACACGAGCGTTGTCGAATCAGAATTGAAACCGTCGTTATGATTCCGACCATAGGGCCACTCGCTTCCAAGATGGACGGTTACCGCGTTTACCAGAGTTGAGAGACTAAAACTGCACCGCTGGCGCAAGGTGACATGCCTTGCCAGCGAAAGTAGACTGCGCAAGTTGCTTGAATTGCTGCTCAATCATTGCAAAGTCATCGGGAATCGCTTCTTGCTTGCCAGCATAGGTGCCAACAGCAAAAATACGCCCCGCCTTCTCAGTTCCGTTGCTGATGAAGATTCGGTGAACTTCCAACTCCTTATGGCTTGGTTCGCCACCGATAAAGAGGAATCTCTTTTCTGGCAGTTCCCAAAAATGCTTACTGCCTGTCAAGCCGGCCAATTTTGTGACTTGGTCTTGGCTGATTTCTTCCGCACACGTCGGGAGGTCCGTTGTGGCCATCGGTCGTCCGGGATACCTTTGCAAAATCAGCGAGCCGTCCCCACGGACGAACAACAATTCAAAACCCTGCTGCAATGGCGAGTCGTACATGATCGTCAGCCTTTTCGGGGACTCGGAATCGCGCAGCATCGGTTCCAAATCCAGTTGGTGTTTCCACGGCTCCGCGGACTGGGGCAGCAGGGATAGCAACACGATGAGAAGGGTTGTCATGCTCGTTGTTCGTTACGATTCGACATCCAAGGGGCGCGTTGTATGGGAACCGAGAGGACAACTCCTGGTTTGCGTAACCGGAAATCACTTGGACTGGGACGCTCTTCTCCGGTAACGCCTGCACCACCATAGAGAGCAACTACGATGCGGGCAATATGGAGTTCGGTACTAGCCGAGTTCAAGACCTTGCGGTTCGCCTGCTTGCGGATTAGAATTTTGCCACCGGTTTACCAGGCCTCGGTCTAACCACAATCTGCGAAAGGAGAAACCGATGCGAAAAGTATTTCTTCTAATGGCCCTCGGGTGTTCCTTGTCGAGTGCTGCGCTCGCACAGTACGAAAAACCCGCGCAGCCAGCAGATGCATCCCAGGCAGCGAAACCTGACTTCTTGATGACTGCCTCTTACATTGAGGCGTGCAGCTGCGACATGTTCTGCCCCTGCTACTTCAACAATCACTCCACCATGCACGGCGACATGCAGTACTGCCGGGCAAATCTGGTGCTGAAGGTGGACACGGGCTATTACAAATCCACCAAGCTCGATGGCGCAAAGGTGTGGGTGTCAACCGATCTCGGCAGTGATTGGGCCACCGGAAAGGATTCCTGGGTGGTCATGACGTTTGATCCCAGCGACACCCCCGAACAGAAGGCAGCCCTCTCCGATATTCTTGGACAGCTATATCCCTTTAAGTGGCAGAAGGCGGCGACCGACACGGCAGCCTTTTCCTGGAACGTAGACGAGACAACGGGCGTGGCGCACGCCAAGATGAATAATGGGAAAGGAGAAGTCGCACTGGAACGCGTCGCGGGAACGAATCCGAATCAAGAGATCGTGATTCCCAACCTGAAGTATTGGGAAGCACAATCCAACAACGGTTTTCGCATGTGGAAAACGAAAGTGGAAAACTATTCCGGACAGGGCCATGACTTCGAGTACAAGGGAACAAATGGTTTCCTGATCACCATTACCTTCTCCGGGAAAGCCACCCCCAACCCCGCGGATTAGTCGCCACCGCCCGGCAAAGTTTCTTCGGCTCGCTGCAAAACACCCAAAGAATGAGAGAGGCCGATCTTTCGATCGGCCTCTTCCTCGCTGAAGGCTAGAAGTGAGGGCCGACCTGGGCCGTAATAGCTCGCGCAAGCTAGAAGAATTAGGCCAACTCCAATTAGTCGCGTAATCGGACGCGTACGCTCGCTCCTCCTGCTGCCAGTTCCCGATAAAACTTCTCGGCTTCTCCATCACTGTGGTTCAATCGCCGTTCGTCGCCATCTCCTGTCTCGGTATCGACAAACGCGATGTACTGGTCGCACAGGTGATAATCCACTCCTATAATGATCATGTTCGGCTCCTTTCTCCCGAGCCCATGGTCTTCGACAAACCACAGTGTACTCGGGTCTAAGGAGCCGACGTTGTTATGCAATCACTTGAATCCACATGGACGATACGGCGTTTACCAGGAGTTACCCAACTGCGGACTGGAGGGGACACGGTGATTCGCGGTAGCATGTCTCTCATTGGAGTCGAACATGAACCTTGCCCCCATGAACAAAAACTCGTCCAAAACCGTCGCCCTCAATGCCGTCCTTTTTTCGTGCTTCGGCGGCATCGAAATTGGCTTCGGCATCCATCAGTTGATGATCGCAAGAGTGCGTTTCGATTGGATAGGCTCGTTACTATTTGGCTCGGCCTTCGTACTCTATGGCATTTTCTGGGCCGTGATGCTCGTCCGCCGCGCTGACTCGGCGAAGATGCAAGCGCCCGCGCAGCAGGCGTGAATTCGGACCGTCCCTCGTTCTTCCACTCTCCGGTAACCGCGTTTACCAGGCACTACCCGAATCGGAGCACCCAACCCTCTTCGTATGCAGAGTCGGAAAAAGATATACTTTGTCCGGTCAAAACCATAAAGAGCCGCATCATGTACATCGAATGCAAGGGCAACGAGATAAGTGGACCAGCGCGCATCGGTCGAGTGACCTTTTCCAAGTCAGGCAAATCCTTGTACTACAAAGGCCGCCGATTCCATACGCTTTCGGGAAGCGGATTTAAAGCCAACTATTTTGATTGGGAGACCGAGGAACATTATTGGATTTCCGGTTGCAAGAAGCGGGGCGGCGACCGTCTCTACGCGGGCACGATAGAAATTGATGCTGATGTTCGAGAAGAATATTGGAATGAAATTCGTGGACTACCGAACCAGAAAGACCAAAAGCTGATTCGCTGTGCTGGAAAGTATCGCTGAAACAAAACGTACTCCCAATTGTTCGGCGATGCGTCCTTCCGAGGACTTCTCCGGTAAGCGCGTTTACCAGGGACTAGTGCGACTTCTGCCATAACTTCCGAGTTGCCGACGTTGGAATGGCTGTGTAAGGCGTTCCTTGTGCTATCGGCCGAGATGTGCGAGAGCAGAGCGGAGAGGGGCGCTTGAGATTTGGATAAGTCCGGTGAAAGGCGTATACATTTCCAAGATCAGGAAAATCGCGCCGGAAACCGCCAACGCAGCAGCAAAGAGGCTAGCAATCGCGATTACGTTGCGCGGCGCGAAGAGGCCGAAGCTGCCGAAAACCAAAATAAGCCAGAAGACCATGACTACGAGCAACGTGCGGGAAAACGAGGCATTTGACTGTTCGTACATCAACCAGCGGATTCTTCCTATGCTAACCGCGAGATTCAGAGCTTGAGCCGCGAGCGAGCGTTGCTTGTCGTCCTTGGGCGACAATGCCTGAATCTCGTCAAGTAGAGATTCCCGGTCGGACGCTGGTTCTTCGGACGTTCGTGTGCGTTCCTTTGGCCAAAGCCCATCAAGATTACGAATAACGGCAACGCGCAACTCCTCGCGTGCTTCTTTCGTCTCCGGCCCATAATGGGCCAGCAGGCGATCCAAGGCGACAATGTCGGCAGACATCTGGTTCAGTTCGGCACTCTGCGTGTCATAGAAGGTCTTTGCTGAAGAGACTAACAAACCAAGAACCAGGGCAGACATCGTCGAGACCAACGCCATCGACAGTTTCACCGTGTCCTTCGAGTCAGGGCTGATATGGTCCTGCCGCAAAGAACGCCGAAGAAGCAAGCCAGCCAATGCTCCTCCGAACACCGATGCCAACACGATTAAGCTAATTGCAGCGGAACCCATGGTCTCCTTCCCGAAGCCATAAGTGAATTCGGGTTTTCAGGCGAACGAAATTCTATCGGTGCACCCAGGGTCGGTCACAATTCTACAGCAGGATTG
>Ga0210396_10005329_pt1 | contig 12469 bp, 8 predicted proteins | sample IncBWH17OmetaG_FD_155466 | JGI IMG/M metagenome (GOLD analysis project Ga0210396, IMG submission 155466) | Forest soil microbial communities from Barre Woods Harvard Forest LTER site, Petersham, Massachusetts, United States - Inc-BW-H-17-O ...
AATATTGCGGGCCAGTTATTCAACAACACGCCGGCGGCCTGGCAACGTGTACAGGCGGTTTTGGATTGGGTTCACAATAACGTCAGGTTCGGATATCAGTTTGCCCGAGCCACGAAAACGGCGATGGAAACGTATGAGGAGCGGACGGGGGTTTGCCGGGACTTTACGCATTTGGCGATCACGCTCCTGCGGGCAATGAACATCCCCGCGCGATACGCGACGGGGTATCTGGGTGACATCGGCGTGCCGATTTCTGACTCGCCGATGGATTTCAGCGCCTGGCTCGAGGTTTATCTGGGTGGGCGCTGGTGGACGGTGGACGCCCGACACAATCGTCGACGAATCGGCCGGGTTCTCATGGCCCGCGGCCGAGATGCTGCCGATGCCGCTCTAACGACCGCGTTTGGCACGGCAAATCTTCGGCAATTCCTTGTGCATACCGATGAGATGCAGCCAGCGAGCATGCAGAACGCATTGGCTTAGCCTGCAGCGGACACGGGTTCGACGTCGACCGAAACGTTCAGCCAATGCCGACTTCCGCCGACGACCACACCGCGAACCGGACTGATATCGCTGTAGTCCCGCGCCCAGCCCACCGCGATATGACCATCGGTGGGAAGCAATCCGTTGGTGGGGTCGAAGTCGATCCAGCCGAGTTCTGGGAAGAAGACGGATACCCACGCGTGCGATGCATCGGCTCCGACGAGGCGAGCTTCCTCCTCCGGCGGTGCGGTGTTGAGGTAGCCGCTGACGTATCGCGCTGCCAAGCCTAATGATCGCAGGCAACCAATCTGCAAGTGTGCGAAGTCTTGGCAGACGCCGTGGCGATGATGAAGCACTTCGACGATCGGTGTGCCGATGGTTGTCATCTCGATATCGAAGGTGAAGTCGTTGTAGATCCGCTCGTTAAGTTCGGTCACGCAATCAAGAAGGGGCCGACCCGGCGCAAAACTGGAACGGGCATATTCGGCCAATTCGACATCAGTCACTACGTGGGGGGAATCAAACAGGAATTGTTTCGCGTCCAGCAACTCGGGATCCCAGTCCTGAAGCTGGCGGGCCACATGATCCCAGGCAGGCCACCCGAATCCCGTGGAAAGATCCAGCGGTTTCACTTCCACCGTGCTGCGCGAAATGATGCGCAACCGATCGTGCGGTTCCTGCAAGGAAAACCATGTGACCGGGTTTCCGAAGAAATCGATTCGTTCATTGCGCACGATAGGATTGGGTGTGAGTTCCAGCGAGTGCGCCAGCAGCTCCTGGCGATCCATCTGGCGCGGTTTAAGACGCACGATGCTATGACCTAAAGGTACCGGTTCGCGGTATCGGTACTCTGTCACGTGGGTCACGTTGTATCTCACGTGAGGTTCTCCTCGCCCGGCCCGGACAACCGGCGGGCTATGGCGGTGTGGCTGAAATATACCTGGCTGACCATCGTCCCGATTCGCTGCATGTCATCCACGACTTCGGCCAGTAAAGCGTCGAGTTCGGCACGAACGCCGTCGTCTGATGGCACGCACGCCGCGTCGAGGTCGGCCAGTCGCAGCCTGGTGCGCAGCTGCAAAATCAATTGTGTATGCGCAGAAGTTCGCGGGTGATTGGACTGCCGGGGCAGGCTGCACAAATGTTGTTCGATGGCGGCGACCTGATAGGCCACCGACCGCGGGTTGGCTTCATCGGCGACCAGCAGATCAACAACGGCGGCAGCGTCCAGTTGCGTGAAATACCTCCGGCGATAGGTCAAGGAGCTATCGGCGATCTCAAGAATCGCGTCGAGTAATGACGGTTCATCCGGTGTCACTTTCACCAGCGTCGAACGGATCAACCGCGACAAGGCGATCGCACGTTCGAGGCGGCTGCCCATGTCCAAGAAGCGCCAGGCATGGCCGCGGGTCATCGACTCGGCCACCACACCGCCGAAGGCCAGGAATTCAATCGCCAGGCGATTCAGCAGTTCCACCACTCGAGCCGGCCGATCGGTGGGAGTGCCCTCGTCAAAATCGGAGAGATCGCGTTGAATACCCTGCAGGATTCGCCACGCATCGGTGGAAACGCAATCGCGCAGGGATCGGATGAGATCCTCTACGTGGTGGATCGCGGAGCGAAAGTCCCCGGCGGGAGCGGTTCGGAAGACCTCGGCGATCAATGCGTGCGTATCAGGTTCGTCGAAATTGAATTTGAGATGTCCAAACAATTCCGCCGTCAATACCTCCGCCGTACCCGGACGTTCGGCGCGGCCATAGTCCTCCAAGCGGCCGACCAGGGACCGTGCGATCCGCACGTCGGATTCAGCCCGATGGACGTATCGCCCGAGCCAAAACAAATTGTCGGCCACGCGACTCGGCAAATCACCCCCGCCGCGGTTCAGTTCAACCGGATGCGGACCTGGCGCGATTGCCGTTACTTCGAGCACGGGGCTATCGGCCAGGATCCAGGTATCTTTGCTGCCCCCTCCCTTTTGCAACGAAACAACGAGCGAATCCTCGGCGGCCGCCACCCGGGCCAGTCCGCCCGACATAACGGCATAGGACTCACCGGCGGCAGCAAGATACGCCCGCATCACAAACCGGCGCGCCTCCACTTTGTCGTTCAGTAACACCGGCGCGGTACGCGAGACGACGTGCTCCTGTGCCACGAACCGGCCCGGCTCCGCGGTAATTCGATCTCGTAGTTCTGTCAGTTGCTCGCGCGTCAATTCCTCGCCGAATTGTGGATCAGAGCCGGACGCTGGAAATGCGGGTTTAATGACCAGCTGCGGTAAATTGTTCAGCACGTAGCGAAGCGAGTCAGGTTCACCGCACCACCACGACTCTACCGATGGCATCATGAGCTCTTGGCCGATAAATCGCCGGCAAAGTGAGGGCAGAAACGGCAGGAGCGCGGGCGTTTGAAGGACCCCCGTGCCCAGTGCATTCGCAACGGCCACGTTTCCCTCGCGCACCGCCTCGACCAACCCGGGAACGCCCAGGTATGAGTTAGCATACAGTTCCAACGGGTCGCAGAAATCGTCATCCACCCGGCGCAGGATGACATCCACACGTTGAAGTTCACCGAGCATTTTCAGATAAACCCGGCCATCGCGCACGGTCAGATCGTTTCCCTGCACCAAGGTGTAACCTAAGTACCGGGCCAGATAAGCATGCTCAAAGTACGTTTCGTTGTATGGCCCGGGTGTGAGCAAAACGACTCGGGGATTTTCAATATTGGACCGGGCGAGTGAAGTGAGCGTCCGCCTCAAGGCGTTGAAGTACGGAGCCAATCGTTTGACATTTGACTGGCGGAATACGGTGGGGAGAACTTCGGACAAAACGATCCGATTTTCCAACGAGTAGCCCGCGCCGCTGGGCGCTTGCGTGCGATCACACAGCACGCGGAATTGCCCATCGGCGGCGCGGATCAAATCCGCCGCATAAAGATGCAACCATTGCCCCCTTGGCAATGCAATGCCATGGCACGCCCGCAGAAAGCCCGGATTACAGTAGAGTAACTGCGGCGGAAGCAAACGTTCGTTGACGCAGTGGGCCGGGCCATAAAGATCGGCCAGGAGCATATCGAGTAGAGTCGCCCGTTGCTTGAGCGACTCAGAAACTTCTTGCCAGCCGATTTCTGGCACCAGCAGCGGGACCATGTCCAGGCTCCACGGCCGATCGAGCCCGTCGGGGTCTCCGTAAACGTTATGAGTGATTCCGTTTTCGCGGATTAACCTGCGCGCTTGCTCCCGCCGCCAGGGAAGTTCTTCGGATCCCATGTCATCCATGTAGCTGACGAACATGCGCCAGTGCGACCGCAATGAGCCGTCCGGTTCAATCATTTCATCCGAACCATTGCGCCCCGCGGTGTAGCCGGTCGCGAAGCCACTAGACTGCGTAAGGCTCATCGGGTTGGCCTCCAGAAATGCCGAAGGCACGATCTTACAGACCCCGTGCAACGGCCTACCCTGTTAACCGCAGATCGAGCGTGAAGGGCAACTCTCGGCTCTCCGGCGGTTCGATCACCTGCACTGATCCAGGCGTATGGCCGAACGCATAGAAGCGGGCAATTCGACGGCCTTCGGCTTCATAGGCGTTCACGGGTCGGTGGGCGTAGTTGCGACCGCCGGGGTGTGCCACGTGATAGGTGCAACCCCCGATCGATCGCCCAGCCCAAGTGTCATGAATGTCGAACACCAGCGGCGAGTGCACCTTGATCGTCGGATGCAGGGCGTTGGGCGCATCCCATGCGCGGAAGCGCACACCCGCTACGTATTGGCCATTGGTGCCGGTGGGATGCAGCGGGATTCGCACGCGGTTGCAGGTCGCGATGTGGCGCGAATCGACCATGCCGCTGACCAGTACCTGCAACCGATCAAGCGATGAATCGACGAATCGCACGGTTCCTCCTCCGGCCGGCTCTTCACCCAGCACGTGCCAGGGCTCGATCGCCTGCCGCAGCTCCAAAACGATGCCGCGTTGCTCAACGGAGCCGTAGCGCGGAAATCGAAACTCGGTGTGTGCGGCAAACCACTCGGGCCTGATGGCAAAGGCCGCCTGGATTTCGTACAGCACATCGTGCAAATCCTCCTTGACGAAGTGAGGCAGCATAAATCGATCGTGAATTTCCGTACCCCAACGCACCAGCTTGGCGTTGTACGGCGCCAGCCAGAACCGCGCGATCAGCGCCCGCAACAGCAGGTGCTGAGTTAGACTCATACGGGCATTGGGCGGCATTTCAAAGGCCCGCATCTCCAGCAATCCCAGCCGCCGATCCAGGGCTTCGGGCGGATACAGCTTGTCGATGCAGAACTCCGCGCGGTGTGTGTTGCCGGTCACGTCCACCAGCAGATTGCGGAAGAGTCGGTCGACGAGCCAGGGCAGGCACTTGCCGTGATCGGGAACCTGCCGAAATGCAACCTCCATCTCGTAGACTTGATCGTTCCGCGCTTCGTCGACGCGCGGCGCCTGGCTGGTGGGACCCACAAACAGCCCGCTGAACAGGAACGACAGCGCGGGATGGTTATGCCAGTATCCGATCAAGCTGCGCAACAGTTCCGGCCGGCGAAGGAGCGGTGAATCGCCTGGCGATGCCCCCCCGATGATCATGTGGTTTCCACCACCGGTGCCTGCATGCCGGCCATCCAGCATGAATTTTTCGGTACCGAGGCGGGTGAGCCGGGCTTCCTCGTAGAGGGCCTCGGTGCCTTTGACCAAATCGTCCCAGCTTTCGACCGGCCGCGTGTTCACTTCGATCACGCCGGGGTCGGGAGTCACTTTGATCTCGCACAGGCGGGGGTCGTAAGGTGGGGCATAACCTTCGATGAGCACGGGAAAACGGAGATCGGCAGCTGTATCTTCGATGGCGGTGACCAGTTCCAGGTAATCTTCCAGAAAACGCAGCGGCGGCATGAAGACACGGAGCGCGCCGTTGCGGATCTCGGTGACCACGGCCGTCCGCACCAGCCATGGGGCTGATTCGCCTCGCATCGGGGCCAGGTCCGGCGTGCGCGAGCGACGTTTGGCATCTTCCTCCGTCAACGGCCGGAAGGATCCGATGCCAGCACCCCCGGCGCCGCCTCTTCCCGCGGCCCGGCGATCTTCGTCGCGCAACTGCTGCGCGAAACCTTGCAACTGCCCGGGCACGGTGATCGGTTCGGGATGAGAGATCAGATAATGTTGTTGGCGAATATCATCGCGGGTCGGCAGCGGCGGGCGGTCGACAGAGGGATCCTGAGGATGAATGTGCGGGAATTCCGCCTTCGAAACCCATGGCAGTGAATCCAGCGGCAATCGGTATCCCATCGGCGAATCGCCGGGAATCAGATACATCCGCTCAGGCCGAAGGAACCATTCACCGCTGACCCAGGCGCCGGTGCCTGCGGCAAATCGATCGCGACGCAGCGGCAGCGCATAGCCGACCACTTTGTTTATGCCGATCTCGAAAATCCGGGCCAGGCGGGCGCGCTCGGTCTCGTCGGACAGGTGGCTGTCATGCGGATCAACATTGGTCGGCAGCCGGCGCTCTTTCCAGAGATAATACCAGACGTCCTCGTATCCGGGGATCAGGTAGTGCGGCTCAACCCCAAGCCGCTCGGCCAATCGAACCATGAACGCTCTGGAGTCGGCTTCCCGATGTGAATGCGGCTTCTGCTCGTCAGCAATCAGCGTGCTGTCTTTCCAGATCGGCTGGCCATCCTTGCGCCAATACAGCCCGTTGGCCCATCGGGGCAACGCTTCACCGGGATACCATTTGCCTTGGCCGTGGTGAAGAAATCCGGTGGGTGCGAAACGATCGCGCAGGCGCCGGACGAGCTCGTCGCCTCGTTTGTATTTCAGCGGCCCGAGGGCGGCGCTGTTCCATTCGGGGCTGTCCATGTCGTCGATCGAAACAAAAGTCGGCTCGCCACCCATGGTCAGACGAACGTCGGCGCTCTTCAGCACCTTGTCGACCTGATGGCCGAGGTCTTCGATGGCTGCCCATTGCTCATCGGAGTACGGCTTGGTGACACGCGGATCTTCATGGATGCGCGTCACGGTCATCGAAAAACCGAAGCCATCCTCGGCGACATCGTCCAGATTGTCGCCATGATCAACGCCATCTTCCGGATCGGCGGTAACGACAGCGGCATCATCAAAAGAGCAGAAGCCCGTGATCGCCGCGGCTGATACGGGATCGGCGCTGCACGCCAACGGGATATGCCCCTCGGCAGTCAGCAACCCTGAGGTGGGATCCAGACCGATCCACCCGGCGCCCGGCAGATACACCTCTGCCCAGGCGTGAAGATCGGTGAAATCCGCCGATGCTCCGCTGGGTCCATCCAGGCTGGTGACGTCGGATTTCAGTTGGATCAGATACCCTGAAGCGAATCGTGCTGCCAGCCCCAGGTGCCGAAGCACCTGCACCAGCAGCCAGGACGAGTCGCGACAGGAACCACTGAACAGCGTGAGCGTTTCCTCCGGCGGCTGAATCCCGGGCTCGACGCGAATCAGATATTTTATTAACCCGCATAGTTCTCGATTCAGCTCCACCAGGTAATCAATGGTGGCAACATCCTTCTTCCGCGCTGCCGCCAGGAACTCGGTCATCCGTGGACCGGCTGGAATGGCTGCAAAATACGGCTGCAATTCCCGCAGCAGCAGGGCATCGTATGCAAACGGAAATCTCTCAGCATCCTTCTCGATGAAAAAGTCGAAGGCGTTGATGACCGTCATCTCGGCGATCAGATCGACTTCAACCGAAAAAGTCTTCGTCTGTTTTGGAAACACCAGCCGGGCAAAACGGTTGCCGTACGGGTCCTGTTGCCAGTTGATAAAATGCGGTTCAGGTTTGACGCTCAGCGAGTAGCTGAGGACGGGTGTTCGGCAATGCGGCGCGGGGCGCAGCCGGATCACTTGCGGTGACAGCCAGGCGGGTTTGTCATAACGGTATGAGGTCTTATGGTTCAGGGCGACGCGAATAGACATGGGAAATCCAACGCTTTCCGGAAAACGGTGGCGCGTGACCCGACGGCCAGAGTGAGCGGTGCCGCTGAGACTGAGCTTGGTTCATGCGATGAGTATACCGACTCCGTAATGTTTTCGTGAGCTTTGAGTTGATCGTTGATGGCGTCAGTTGCGGAAGGCTTCGCGGGCAGCGCCAGCAACCAGACAAATTATGCCGATGGGCTCGGCGAAAAAAGTCGATTGGGTTTTGTCGAGCGGGCCGCTTCAACGCAGTCGGTGCCGCCGCCGATACGCGGTGGGTGTAACACCCGTCGTGTGATGAAACGTGCCGCCCAATTGCTTGGCATTGCTGAACCCCGCCATCGCCGCCACGCGCGGCATCGGCTCGTCCGTCTCGGCGAGCACGTGTTTGGCCGTTTCGATCTGGGCACGGCGGATTTCCTGCGCCGGGGTCCGGCCCAGAACGTCGCGAAACCGCTGATGGAGGGAACGTCGTGATATGGGTACTTCGCGAAGGACATCCGCGATCTGTAAGTTGTCCTGGACGTGGAGGCTGATATATCGAACCGCCGCGGCGACATCGGCATCGAAGATGGCCGGAATGTCCGACGACCGCCGTGGGACCACACCCGCTGGTGGAATCAGAAGCTGTTTCTCTGTTGGTTTCTTTCCGCTCATGAGGCGGTCCAGCGTTCGAGCCGCCTCGTATCCGATGCGTTGAGTCGAGAGCGCGATGCTCGACAGCGGCGGGTTCGCCAACTCGCAAAACACTTCATCGTTGTCGACGCCCAACACGGCAACGGACTGGGGAACCGCGATCTCGCGTTTTCGACACACCGCCAGGAGCTGTAATGCACGGCGGTCGTTGCTCGCGAGCACGCCCGCCGGCTTGGGGAGCTGTGCGACCCAGCGCTCCAATTCGCCGTTGGGCTCTGTGGATGCGTCATCTTCGCGGCCCTCGGCGGGCCAGAGGAATTCCTGGCAGGCCAGGCCCGCCGCCTCAATGATCTGCCCAAATCCCTTCTGCCGTGATTGTGAATCGTGGCGTGATCGCGCCCCGAAAAAGCCGAAATGCGTTAGACCCAGCGACAACAGGTGCGCTGCCGCGAGGCGACCAACGGCGACGTCGTCGCTGCTTACGCGAACGATGTCCGCCTCTTCTCGGGCCCCCGAGATGTCCACCGCCGGCAGCGCCGATTCCAACAATTGGACGACGAGCCCGGGCTCGGAGAAGTGGCCGATGACGCCGTCGAGATATCCTTCGGAGGCGCCCGCGATCGCCGCCATCCCCTCGGCGGGCACAAGCAACCATTCCCAGCCCGCATCGATACCCACTGCCGCGATTCCGCTGACGACCCGGCGGCAGTACATGCGTGTCGGCTGCACCACAATTCCGACACGCTTGGCGGTTCGCACGTCACCTCCAATTGTCCCCGTAATGATGCTAGCGGACATGCACGAAAACGGCAAAGTTCTGCCCGGAACGGGGTGGAGTCATCACACCGCCTGCGGTCCAATTCGGCCGCTTTAGCGTGGATTCCAGATCGGTCGCGGGGCTTGGATTGGCACGTTGCCGCAGTTGCGGACCCTGCAACCGCAGGAAATCATTCCTGGTTGCCTTTTTCCATGGGTGCGCGATGTTTGAGCCGCAAACGACAAGAACCGCCGGTCATCCTGAGCAGCATTCATTCACTTTCATTCATTGCGAGATGGATGTGATCCGGGAGATACAGGCGGAATTCATCGACCGATTGTCGGAGGTGACATTCGACAACGGGTCCAATTCTACTTCTTCTTTGTCTCGCGGAAATCTGGGGAATGGGCGAGGGAAAAGAGGACGACCTCCTCGCCGGTAACCGTGCTGATGTCGTGGTGCAGGCTCACCACCTTGATGCCAACGACGTCCTGCACCATCGCCTCCATGACCGGCCGCGCGGTTTCGATCAGATGAGTGCGTACCTGCTTGAGCAGATCCCGCCCCTTATCTCCCGGGAGTTGCTGGACCAGGTGTTGTTCGGCGGCGGTCAACACGCCCTTGAGGCGGACCACGACAAGGTCGCCGATCAGGTGAGCATGGATGTCCTTGGGGCCGCGGCCCATGTACTCCTGTTCGAAGCGGCTGATCCCTTCACAGATGGCCGCTTCGATTTCGCCCTGCGTTTTCATGGAACGACCATCTTAGATTACGGACGTGAAAATTGCACAGCGCATGAGATTAAACTTGTTTCGCCATTCTTCCAAATCTATAGTCTCTGGCGTAAGCAGAGTCCGATCGGAAACACGTTCGGGCTCGCGAGAATAAATTGATCGTCCTCGGATGACTAAATAAAGGGTAATCCGGCCAACGGCCGGGAGACCCGTTAATGAGTAAGCCGACGCAATCGAACCCCGCTGGTGTTCGGTTGCGTCGGTTTTTTTTCGGACGGCAGCCCCAGGCATGGCTTATGTCAGGACCGGTTTCCGATCGCAGGCGTTTCCTTTCCGTTTGCACGGCCGCGCTCATGGCGCTCATCACCGGTTTGATCTTTGCGCCGGTGTTGGCGTTCGTGGCCGGTCCTATGCGGCGCCGCCGAGTTGGAACCGCGGCGGGCGATGATTTCGCCGATGCTGGCCCTCTTGATTCAATCTCCGTCGGAACCTGGACGCTGCTCCCCATTGAGATCGTACGGCAAGACGGTTGGGCCAAGACGCGCCAGTCTCGATCCATCTGGGTTCTTGTTAAGGGAACTGGGGGCGAGGTCCAAGTCCTCTCGACTATCTGTACCCATCTGGGGTGCCCGATCGGGTGGTCGGCGGATACCTCACAATTCCACTGTCCCTGTCACGGCGGCACCTTCAGCAAGGACGGAAGCCTCGTCAGCGGGCCGCCCCCGCGCGGAATGGACAGCCTGGAGTCCCAGATTCGGGATGGACATCTGTGGGTGCGTTGGCAGGACTTCCGCATCAGCGTGCGCGAACGAATCGCCGTGCAGGTGTAACGACGGCCCGCAAGAGTCCCGTCATAGAAGGCGTCGCGATGAGCAATTCTCTCCTGGAGGAGACAAAGACGCGGGCCGACGCAGGCTTCTTCGGCTCCCGCACGGGTTGGCGGGAACTGAAAGAACGTGTGCTGCTCGAGCCGGTAAAGGGCGGATCGCGCTGGGCCGCGGCGTTCGGCAGTTTGCTGCTGTTCACGTTCGTCCTTCAAGTGGTGAGCGGCATCCTGTTGACCACGTGCTACGCGCCATCGGTTGGCACGGCGTGGCAGAGCGTGAAATACATCCAGGAGGAAGCGCCATTGGGCTGGTTCATCCGTGGTATGCACCACTGGGGCTCCAGTGCGATGGTGATTCTGCTACTGCTCCACCTGGTGCAGGTGTTCGTCTGGGGTGCTTATAAGCGGCCGCGCGAATTGACCTGGATGACCGGTGTGCTTTTGCTGGGTGCAACACTCGGGCTCGCATTCACGGGTTATCTGCTGCCGTGGGATGAAAAGGCGTACTGGGCGAGCAAGGTTGGGCTGGGGATCGTCAGTACCGTTCCGGTGATCGGTGAACGCATCCGGCTCCTGCTGCAAGGAGGGCCGGATATGGGCAATCTGACCCTGACCCGTTTCTTCGCTCTGCATGGTTTCATCCTTCCGGGCACGGTCATCGCATTGGTTACCGTACACCTGTACTTCTTTCGCCTGCACGGCGTCACCACGGCCTGGTGGGAACATGAAGAATTGCTCAAAAGCAAAACCGAACCGTTCTGGCCCGGACAGGTTTGGAAAGATGGGGTGGTCGCGCTGGGCTTTTTGCTGATTCTCACAGCGTGGGTGTGCACCCATCCTGCTCCCCTCGAGGCCGTCGCCGACCCATCTAAGGCTTACGAGGCACGTCCCGAGTGGTACTTCATGTTTCTGTTCCAGATCCTGAGGTACTTTCACGGGCCCTATGAGGTCGTGGGGACCTTTGTTCTCCCGTCGCTCTTCTTCTGCATCCTGTTCTTCTGGCCACTTCTGGACCGCACTTCCTCCCGCGACCCGCGGCGCCGGCCGTTCGCGATGAGCATGCTGGTGGTCAGCACCGTCGGGCTGGTTGGCTTGACGATTTTCGCGGTGCAAAGCGACACCCGGATGACCAAGCCTGAAGTCGCGCTACAGCCGAAGTTGCCGGCGGCGCCGCTACAGAAACTGGACGCCGTGGACCTCTACGCCACGCACTGTCTGGCATGTCACGGCATTGATGGGACGGGGAACGCATTGCGCGTCGCAATGCCCACGATCCCCGACCTTACGAACGCGACGTGGCAGAAGAGCCAGTCGGAGGAGAATTTCAGCGGCCGCATCCAGGATGGCAAAGACCCCGCGATGCCGCCTTTCAAGGACAAGCTCAATTCGGATCAGATTCATGCGCTGGTGGTCTACGCACGGGCGTTCGCGGCGACCCAGCCAGCCTCAAAGTGAGCTTCGCCTGCTCTTGAGCACTACGTCAAAAGGACAAACACAAAGGAGTCAGATGATGACTACAAACCGATCTCGTGTACTGATGTGGCAGGCGGTCATTGCCGCCGGCCTTCTATTCATCGCCGCTGGACTTACGTATTCCGCCGATGCTCCACCTGACGCTTGGAAGGCGCCGGCGCGAGCGGCCAAGAAGCAGAATCCCGTCCCCGCCAATGCTGACACGACCGCCGCGGGCAAGAAGATCTTCGCCAGCAGTTGTCTGGCCTGCCACGGTGCCACCGGCAAGGGAGATGGTCCCGCGGCCAACGCCCTTACCCCCAAACCACGCGATCTTTCGGTTCCGGCAATCCAGAACCAGACCGACGGCTCCATGTTCTGGAAGATCACCACCGGCAAAGCGCCCATGCCCGCTTTCGAGAAACTCATCGCCGAGAACGACCGCTGGAACGTCATCAACTACGTCCGCACCCTGGCCCCGGGAGGCAAGAAATGAGGAACGCATCCTCGCTTTTCATCGCCTTGTTTCTCTGCACCGCGGTGGCGTCGGCGCAGCAGCCGCCGGCCACGCAGCCCGCCCCGGTCACCGCACCGGTCACGCGTGAGGAATACGAGCGGCTGCTGCGCG
>Ga0210396_10005330_pt1 | contig 12468 bp, 11 predicted proteins | sample IncBWH17OmetaG_FD_155466 | JGI IMG/M metagenome (GOLD analysis project Ga0210396, IMG submission 155466) | Forest soil microbial communities from Barre Woods Harvard Forest LTER site, Petersham, Massachusetts, United States - Inc-BW-H-17-O ...
TCGACAGTACCACCCTCGGAGCGTGCTTTTAAGCTTAAGTTTTTGTAAGGAGTTGTCTGGCGCGCGAAAACTTCGGCGGATAACCTTAAGTCGGCTTACAATTCGCGAATATGAAGGCGGGGACAGGATTGAGTGGTTGGCTGATGAGGTGGTGGAAAGGATTAAGCACTGATGGCAAAACGGCAACCATTGGCGTGGTCATACTCGCTATCATAGGCATTTGCGCGATACCGGGAGTGGTTGAACGGCACACGGGGGAGAAACCCCAAGAGACAAAACCAGCCCCGATACCGCCTCCATCGGGAGAAGAACCTCAACCCGAAGGACCGAGTGTTCCGAAACCAAAGATTAGATATGTGCCTCTTCCAAATGTCGCGCCGCTGAAGACCCCTGATACACTTGTGACCTCGATCCCGGAAGGTCACGATCAGCCGAAGACGATCGACATAGGCGGAGAGAAAGTACCTGTGATGACGCAGGCCGAAGTCGATCCACTACTGACGCACAAGGTTGATCTGAGCAAATACCAGTGGAAATACACGAAACCGATTGATGTCTGGGTGACGGTCGCAAAAGATGGCACGGTCGAGCAGGTCACGGCTACCAATCGGGACGAGAAGGTCGATCACAAGCTGGAAAGCTCGATCAAACAGTGGAAATTTAGGCCTTTTGTGAATGATTCGGGCGAAGAAGTTGCGGTTCAAACGGTGATTCAGCTAGACAAGGAACCGGTTGAAAAGCCACGGGAATAGAACCGCACGTCCCCTCTCCCGCTCGCCGCACGGCGCTCGTCCGCTCCGCTAGCGCGATTACTCATCAGTTAATGCAGTTTACTCGTTCGTTACCGGGTGGCCCCGTTTTTCCGGGCTCCTCCACTACCCCGCTCTGTCATTGACGGGGTAGTGGAGCAGCCGGGAAAAACGGGGCCACCCCGTAACGAATGAGTTAACGTATTAACTGATGAGTAATCGACGCGCGGACGAGCGCGTGCAGGCGGGCGGCGAGCGGACGGGAGGAGCGGGCGCGGGCGTGCGTAATCGATGGCCTTCGTCAATTGGTAGGAGATCTTTCAGGAATTCACGGAAGCCTACTGCAGCTTTACGTACTTCGCTTCGGCTTCCATCAGGATGGGATGTCGGAACCGGCGGCTTTCCAGAGGATGAAGACAGTCAGTCACTGCGGGAAGCCGATTTTGCGCACTAGTTCGATGTATCGCGAGTCGGAGCGCAAGGAATCCATTGCAAATTCGGTAGGGAGGGCGGTCAGAGCGAGGTCGTGTTCCTGATAGGCAGTGTTGAGCCACTCGAAGGCATGATCCTTGTCGTCCAAATCGGCGTACAACTCCGCGATAAAGTAAGGAGACACGTAAAAAGTCTTCATCTTGCGTTGCGCTATGGAGATTTCAATTCCCTTGCGGAGAGCGTTCGTCCATCCGCCAGCGCGGTAGCCAGAGTCCAAGGCCGCTGCGAACTCAGCCATATTCTTGTCGCGTAGCATGTCAGCGGCGGTTGTAAATTCTTGAATGCTCTCCGGATGCTTTCGCTGGCCCCAATATGTTAATGCAAGACCGATATGCGCTAAGCCAAACTCCGGATTGTCAGTTACGACCTTCTTCTCTATGTCAATGGCCTTCTCGAATTGATGATCTAGGTAGTAAACCTCCCAAAGTACGTGGCCTATGATTGGCGATAGCGGATCGAGTTGATGGGCTAGGTTAGCTTCAGCAATCGACTCTTGCACTCGACCACCTATGAAGGCGAGACTCTCGGCAAACCATTCATGGGCGGTGGCGTCGCTGGGATCAAGTTCTAGTGCCTTTCGGGACTCGGACTCTCCGCGGGAAAAATCCCAATCGTGTTGCATGTGGTTCGCGCCCAGAACCGCATAAGGTCGCGCCAGTGTGGGATCGAGTTCCAGGGCTTTTGTGGCCGCGGCATTCGACTTGGGAATGACGTCGTTGGGGTCCCCGGCAAGAGCGTAAAGCACTGAATAACTATCCGCCACTCCTGCATATGCTAGCGCATAGCCGGGATCTGCATCGATGGCTTGATTGAAGTAGGAGATGGCTGTTTTGACGTCGGCGTTAGTGCGCTTGTTCCAGTAATAGCGGCCTTTGACGTACAGTTGATAGGCCTCGTGGTTCTGTGTGCCTTGCTTTGAGAGATGTTGCTTTTGGTCTCCGCTGAGTCTTGAGCGCAGCTTACCGGCGATGTCGCTTGCGATCTGCTCTTGCAGGGAGAGGATGTCGTTGTTTTTGCGCTCGTAGTGCTCTCCCCAGATTTCTGTATTGTCCCGCACGTTGGTGAGATCGGCAGTGACCTGAATTGTGTCTCCGTGCTGCACGACGCGGCCGGTGAGAAGGGCATCGACGGCGAGGTCTTTGCCGATTTGCTGGATTTCCACGTCTTTCCCTTTGTAACGGAAGACGGAACTGCGGGATTTCACCTTCAGGTCGGGAATATGGGCGAGGCTAGCTATTAGTGATTCGGTGAGGCCATCGCTAAGAAAGTCGGTGTCGGCGTTACCTCCCGAGTTGGAGAACGGAATTACCGCGATGGAGTCGACTTGCGATGGCGTGGCCTTGTCGCGCCAATACCAGATCCCAGCCGCCACCGCGATGAGCAAGCCGACTAGTGCGAGGGAAAGGACAACTCTCGCGTTCTTTCCCTGTCCAGATGCAAAAGCCTCGGCGACTTTCGAAGCGCTCGATGACGGCGACGGAGCAAGAGCACGCCCGGAAGCAGATGATGCTGACGGCCCTTCGGCCACCACATGTGAGGCCCTCTCCTCAGCGACCGCGACGGTGCCGAGACTTGGCGCCACGGCTCGTCCAGTCTCTAAATCTCGCTTCAGCCGTTGCAACTCGGAGCGCATGTCGGCTGCGCTCTGGCAGCGCAGGTTGCGATCTTTCTCCATAGCTCGTTTGATGATGTCTTCCAACTTGGGCGGAATATCACGATTGAAACGAATCGGCGGAGGTGGATCAGAATCCAGAATTGCTTTGAAAATTAGCGCGGACGTCTCGCCCTGGAAGGGCAGGGCTCCCGTCGCCATTTCATACAGCACAGCACCGAATGAAAACACATCTGTTCGGACGTCCAATTCCTTTCCTCGTGCCTGCTCGGGCGACATGTAAGCAACTGTCCCGACCATCGTGCCCGGACTGGTCAAATGTGGCTCCTGTAAGGTGTGTGTCAGAGTGTTCTGGTTGGAAGAACTAGCGGCAGGCGTGAGCTTCGCTAATCCGAAGTCCAGAATCTTGGCGTGCCCTCGTTTGGTGATGAAGATATTCGCAGGCTTGATGTCACGATGGACGATCCCTTCGCTGTGAGCGGCGTCGAGTGCATCGGCAATCTCGATACCAAGAGACAGAATTAACTCCGTCTCCACTGGATGGCCCGCGATCCTGTGCTTCAGGGTCACACCGTCCAGGAACTCCATGGCGATGAACGACTGATCGCCATTCTTGCCGATGTCATAAATCGTGCAGATGTTGGGATGGTTGAGAGCCGACGCGGCGCGAGCTTCCCGTCGAAAACGTTCCAGTGCCTGCGGGTCTCGGGAAACGTCATCGGGCAGGAACTTGAGCGCAACGAAGCGCCCTAGCTCGGTATCCTCCGCCTTGTAGACGACACCCATCCCGCCGCCGCCGAGCTTCTCGATGATGCGGTAGCGCGAGACGGTTTGGCCGATCATCGGCGCGAATCTTACGTCGACAAAGGCGGTAAGTCAATGACAGCAGGAGACTTGACGAGCTCTTGAAGGGTCGTTGGCGAAAAAGTGCGCCGTGAAAGGCGCTGGACTTCAGCGGGTGTGACTCCCGCCCGGGAACTGGTTCGCTCCACCCACCTCATCTTTCACCACGTCGACAATAGCTGCACCGTGTGCCGGGTGAACTGTATCCGGTGTTGTAGCAGCACGGACACGCATGGGAGGCGACGACCCCGAGTGGAAAAGCTCGCGCCAGTTTCAGCGCGGTTGTGAAGCCGCCGCGTGCATGTTTTTGTACGAGTCTGGTGTTCGAGTTCGAGAGTGGGGGCCAGGACATCTCGCCTGAGTGCGCTAGCGCGCGGTAAGTCAATCGCACAGCCTTTGGCAGGGCAGGCCGCATGAGGAAAAGCGAGATGTCTTCGGGGCCGGTTCTCCACTCGCGCTCTCCGAGAAGCCATCGGCTATGATGGCAATCGCAACGACGCCTTAAGCCTCTGTACAATCCCTCGGCGTTCTACTCGACACTTTCAAAGCGATGGAGAAACGGCTAATAATTAAGGTCGTCGCATGCCCCCACAACGGAACCGCGAAGCTCGCCATCCTCATCTCCACTTTGGCCGTGACCGCTGACTTGAAACACACGTACACGGGCAGCATAGACCGGATGTTGTGTTTCAGCTTGGTGGTCTGCGCGTAGTCATGGAAGGGGAATTTGCGAATCATCCGGACGCGGAGGAAGTGGCGTTAGAAGATGCGCGTAATAAGCATAAAGAAATCTCGTGGAGGAACTTGCATCGCAGCGACATTGAGCGCTTGTAGTGCAGACAGGATGATACGATGACAAATCCCGATGAAAATGAAGACCTCATAATAGAGGGCAGCGGCGAGGGCAGCGAAACTGAAGAGGACGTAGGCTCTGTAGATCCTTCGCTGCTGGGTAAGTCTGTCGTCACAGGAACTGACTGGACCTCGGATACCATTCTCAAGCAACTTGAGAAAGGTAACATTTCCTTAGATCCTGCTTTTCAACGCCGCGACGCGTGGAACGACAAGAGGAAGAGCAGGTTCATCGAGTCTCTCATTCTTGGCTTGCCAATTCCTCAAATAGTGCTTGCCGAATCCCAAGAGAACAGGGGAACATTCATCGTCATTGATGGTAAGCAACGGCTGTTAGCTCTTCAGCGCTTTGCTGGAAAGCTGGCGGATCCCGATCAGGAGCCCTTGAAACTGACTGGACTCACCGTTAGGGAGGACTTGAACGGATTCACGTTCAGTGACCTTCAAACGAACACGCAGCTTGAGCGTTATCTATCGGCGTTCGAGAATTCGACAATACGAACAGTCGTCGTAAGGAACTGGCAGACAGAAAAGGTTCTTTACGTCATATTTCATCGCCTCAACACGACTAGTGTGCCGCTTTCGCCTCAAGAACTCCGGCAAGCCCTGCATCCCGGCGATTTTCTCCGGTTTGCTGCCAAGTACTCCGAAACAAGCGCCGGAATTCAGAGGGTATTAAACATCACAAAGCCCGACTTCCGAATGCGCGATGTTGAACTCCTCGTTCGTTATTTCGCCTATAAGAACTTCATCGAAGACTACCCCGGAAACCTGAAAGAATTCTTGGACCAAACGTGCAAGGAGCTGAATAAGCAATGGCGGAAACGGAAGGACGATCTCTTGGAACAGGCAGAGCAGTTGGAATTAGCAATACGCGCCGTTTTCAAAATCTTTGGCTCAAGCGGCGCTTTTCGGAAGTGGGATGGCAAGGAGTTTGAACGCCGTCTCAATCGGGCAGCCTTCGACATAATGACTTATTACTTTTCTGAAGAGTCAATTCGGAAGGCCGCGCTTGCGGAAAGCAGACAGGTTAGGGAGAGTTTCAAGGACCATTGCACGCACGACCATCGGTTCCGCAGATCGCTTGAGACCACGACCAAGAGCTTGGAGGCCAACTCCATCCGCCTCTCGGTTTGGGGTCATGCTCTAACAAGTATTCTGGGCACCAAGGTCCGAATCCCTAAATTACACCGGCTTAAGTCGAGTTGAAGTAGATGCATAACTCGGTTAGGTTTAAACAGTTGGTAAAGCGGCTGAATACTTTGAGGGCTCACTTGCTGCCAGTCCAATTTTCACCGATCGGGCAGTACAATGACAAAGAACATGACATGGCGCGCGCATATCTTGTGCTGGTCCATGCAGAGATTGAGGCTTACTGCGAAGATCGAAGTCGAAGCATAGCTACAAAAGCCCACCGTCGTTGGCAAAACAAGAATAGGTATGGCCGCGTGTTGGTAAACATAATGAAGTACCACAATGTCAGCAAGGGCCAGCCCTGGAAGTCCCTTGACAAGTCAGCAACCAAAGTAAACTCCGCGCTGAACTTTTATCTTGGGTCGGTTGGTAAAAATCATGGAGTGAAAGAAGAAAACCTTTTCAAAATGCTGTATCCCATCGGCATACACGCAGCCGACCTTGACACCGTGTGGCTGGCAACCATGGACTCATTCGGTACGAGAAGAGGCGCAGTTGCGCACACCTCTGTTAGCGCTCAACAGCCAATCGACCCCGCGACAGAATACAACCGCGTCATGAAGCAAATACTTCCGGGACTTCGCAAATTGGATCGCAAAGTCAGCCGGCTTTAGATTAAGGGTTACCCACCTATTCGTCGCTTGCAAACGGTTCGCTCGCGAGTTTTTCAATGCCTTTAGAAATGCCCGGTTAAGAGTCGGTTGTTCTGCCTTGCAAATCTGGCTTGATTCCCACCAGCTCTGCCAGCGCTTCCCAGTGCCTCGGGTGCGGACGATGTCTGCCCGCTCTGATGTCGGCTGCATAGGATTCACAAACGCCCAGAGTTGAGGAAATTGTCGAGATCGTGACCGAAGCAAGTCGCGGCTGAATTTCACGATCATATGTAGGCCCGTCCGGCGAGATCGGTCGCGGTACGGATCGCCACGCTCGCTTAGCCGCTTCGTGTCGCCGTTGCGTCTCAGAATGCTTCCTGCGCGCTTCAGGGCGTTGTGCTGCCATGCGTCCCGATTTTGCGAGTTCGGTTAGTTTGTTCCGCGATATCTCCCGCCCGCATTTTGGGCAATTCCTGCCCACTCGAGTTGGTGCGCCGCAACCATCGCAGACACGCCCGACCGTTGGAGTCTTGAGGGCGGGAAGTGACGTACTCTTCGCTTTCCGCCGATGAGCCTGCGTGAGTGGGGTTGAGAATCCTCTACTGATAGCAGGGCGCGAGGAATTGCGTGCTCGAAGGGAATGCGCGATGTATTCAGCCCAAGGAGCGATAAGTTTGCCCCAGGTGGGAGCGGTTTCAGAGAGCTTGGAGCAAAGGCTCGTAGACAACCTGCAATTGCCGTCCGGGGCTTCAATGAAATCCGATCGTCTCAGTGGCTCGTGCATCATCCAACGCAGAATCCACGATTCTATGGCGGGTCGGATTGTTTCGATCAGGTCGAGCGCCAAACTGTCGCGATTCGCGGTGTCGGTGTGGAGAACCCCGAGGCCGGGGTCGAGTCCGCAAGCACAGGCGGCCAATCGACACTCGCTCTCAGCTACTGCGTTCGTGTAGTTGAGGAGACTGTTCGCTGGATTAACTGAAAGTCTAGGCCCGCCGGTGAGGGGAGAGTGCCTTGTTCCAAAACTCAACCAATGTGCCGGAATTCGATTTGCGTCTTTTCGCGGGAACAGGATCGGGAGATCGCGCCATGCGTTCCAATATTCCGCAGCAGCCCGGGATTCAATAGCTCGGATTGCATCTAGGTCGGTTGCATCAGCCAAACGAGCCCCGAGTGCGGCAATGAAATCGGCGGTTCGTATGTTCTTGAGCTTCTCGCGGACCAGCACCTCTTGCCCGCTGAGTTTGGCTGAAATGAGTTCGCGGGCGATCTTCACGGCCGTACCGTTTCCGAGGGCCAGCGCTTGCGCCCTGCGCAGCCGCGCCTCACTGGGCGATACAGGCCCTGTGACAACTCGGACCTTCCCCAGCCGATCAAGCATTGCGAATGACGCACCGACATCGCTCAACCATCGGAGTGCGGCCAACGTAACGAAGCCATCATCCCCGATGCAAACGAGCCGCTTCAGCTTGTGATTCACGCGAGGCAAGCGCAGCGTGCGCCGTTCATGTCCGATGCCATCCTCAACTTGCAGATGGCCTGTGTGCATCGTGACTCGGACGCCGAAACCGTACAGAGTTAAGACGCCAGACTTGGAGATTTGCGGGGCAGAGAACGAATGCGGTAGGGTGCTCGAAGCCGCCATCGGAGCTATACCTCCATGGTGGTTAGGGCTTGTCGACTGCTTCTAACAATCGGCAGGCCCGCTTATGTTCTTTGTAATTCTATAGCTTACGTGAGCGGGGTGCTACCGGTTATTCGACTGCAAACTAGTAGCGGTGCGCACATTGGGTAGACTTTACAGGTAATGACTCGCGAAAACGTCCCTGCGCGGGACGCCTTCACATCGGCCCTAATGGCCATTGCCAATCTATTGGAGAGTGATTTCTCCCAGCTTGTGGACATCTCTTGGACAGAGGCGCTGGTGGCGCATTCTGAAATAGAGCAACTCAAACTTCGCCAGAAATCAAGTCCATTTTATCGACACTTCGTTCCATTACGGCAACGGATGACTGCGCTGCTCGCCGAGGGTTATCGTCGCTTATTCAAAGTAGCCCTGGCGAACCCCAGTCAAGCCGGAGATGACCCTGACACATGGGCCTGGACTCGTCTTCAGCCCGCCGTCAGCGCCGCAGTGGAATGGATTCGTGAGTGGTACATTTTGACGTGCGATGGTCAAAATCAAAGTGTCAGGCATGCAGGATCACTCGACTTTGTTACCGCACAAACGACTTCGTTGTCGATTCCGACCACCGTTCCGCCGCTCCCACCCTCCAGATCTTGGCGAGCTCCCGCTTCGTTGTTTGGCATATCTGCACCGTTGTTTGGAATCGGAGGCCTGAAACCACAACATGTCCCTAACATAGACTCGGACGAAAGATTGGGCGAGTCGCACACTCGGTTACTCCTCAAGGGGGCCCGGCGTGTGTTCCTGTGGGGGTTAGCAGTAGCAATCGGAAAAGTGCGGGACGAGGAGACCGCAGCTGCTGGAGCGATTCGAGCAGAGGTAGTGAGCGGTCAAAGGCGTCGGACCATTAAGCGGAAAGGGTGGGAGCAAAGACTCAAGTTATACGAGGTCATTCGAACAACATTGACTGCCAACCCTAGCCTGAAAGGAATGAAATTCTGTGCTGAGCTAGACAAGCGACATGCGCTGCCGCTCTTGGATTGGGTAGAAAGCGAAGAGTGGCCACAGGGGCTGACGTGGAAAGAAGCTTGGAACAATCCAGTCTTGAAGCCGAGAATTCGCCGGGTACGCCAAGAAGCACAAAGGGCAAAGCTCTGACTACTCGCGTTCCTCCGACTGGTGAGAATATTTACCATCAGTCAGATTGGCATGAGCCTACTTGTACATTAATGCAAGTAGTTCTTAGAAGTCCCCGTAAGTCCGTGGCTTATCGGTTCTGCCTACTCGCAAGTAGTTGCAAGCAGTAATGCTTGTGAACGCAGGAAGCGACGACGGGTCTGCTCGCAAGTAAGGCCGAGTACTACTAGATCACCCGATAATTTCCTATTCTCGCGACCATGGCAAAACGCCAAAAAGGTCGTGGACGATCCACACGGATCAAGGCTCTGCACGTCCTTTCAGACCTGCGTCGCGATCGTAACCTTTCTCTTACTCAGGCTGCCAAAAATCGGGAAATCAGTACACGTTCAGTTCGAAAACAAATTGGATCTCAATTAAAACAGGAACGTCCTGGCGGACGAATTCGCGCCACCTCATCCGACCGCTTGCGCGCGACGCTACACATTCCGAGCACGAAGCCTGATGTTCTGATTCCGATTCATACCAAAAGCTCGAAAGAACGCTACCTAGTGGGTGAGTGGTTCGCCTCGATTATCGAGGCCGGACGGGACGATTTCTCTCGTCTGAACCGATTTCCAAAGGGGACCTACATCGGTGGTGTCCGACTACCGACCGGAGCCTACGAGGTCCAAAAGATCCTCGAAGCGATGGAGAACTCGGAAAGCCCATTTGAACGACTTTATGCAATCGCAGGTGGAACGTGAGCCTGCCAAAACCGGAGGCAAGAAAATGCGTGCTGTGTGGAGACACCCGCAACGTGCAAGGGAACCACCTCGGCGGCAGACGGCACCTGGCTTGGTTCACGATGCCGTTCTGCGGTGAGTGCCATTCGCTATTTCACGCAATGGTGACGAAGGCTGGGATCGACCTCAGTTATACGAATGATCCCATAGAGCGGTTTAGAAGGGCGCTGGCAGCTATCAAGATCGCGGAATGGATGCTGCTGGAGCAATTGAAAATCGTTACTCAATCCAAAGGAGAAAGGGACCTATGAAGTCACGAAACACCAAAAGCACGGTGATTCTTCCACCTCCAACTCGAAAAAGCACGGAACTCGCTCCGTTTCTCAAAGTGACAGATATACCGGAATACGGAACCACACAGGTCACATTCCTTGGCGACATACGCAAATCAAAGAGCCGCTTCGGCGAAGGCGTTGAGGTCACCTGCACGGTTGGGGGCAAGCGCTACACCTGGACGATCAAATTCGACTCCGGCAACTATTCACGTTTGTACGAGCGTTTCGGGACCAAGAACTGGAAGGGCGTCGTAAAAGTCGAACGCAAGGAATACATGAGTCGCGAGTATATCGCGGTGGTGGACTAGCCCATCAGGGAAACGGCCATGAGCAAGCATCGCGACATTTACCTGAGAGCACACACGGCCAAGCACGCAGAAAAGCCACAGGGTCAACCTCAGCGAACTGGGGTGTCGGTCCCGAGGTCGCCCGAACGCGTTCTGATTTTCGATACTGAGACCCGCACGGATGTCCATCAGGAGCTCATGTGCGGTATCTATCGCATTTGCAAACTGGTGGATGATTGCTACCTCTGCGAGTCCGAGGGGGTTGTCTACTCTGAAGCGATCACCAAGGAAGAGCTGAATCAGATAGGGGTCTTCGTCTCGAATACGCTGGCAGATGTGGAAGTGAGGCAATTTCCGCCCGAAACAAGGCTTCAGGTCCATAGATCCTTTCCCGAATTCATGCAAAAGGTCTTCTGGCCAGCCGTGCGTAAGGGGTGGATGATCGTCGGCTTCAACCTCGCCTTTGACCTCAGTCGGCTCGCACGCGGCTGGCGCCGGTCGCGTAAAGGCGGATTCCGGCTGATTCTATCGTTGCAGCTCGATTACAAGAGTCACACCTGGAAGCCACACCCCTACCGACCTGAGATCAACCTTGATGCGAAGGACGCCCGGACCACGTTCATCACGCGTAGCACTCCTCGCTTTCGGAAGGATGAATGGCAGAATCCCGGGAGGTTCCTTGATGTGGGCACACTGCTGTTCTCGATGTTCGACAAACACATGAGCTTAGATCAGTGGTGTGCAGAATTTCAGGGGAAGGGGTATGCGATCGAGCGAAAGCTAGCGCACGAGCCTAGCGGGAGGGTGACGCAGGAAGAGCTTCGCTATTGCAGGCAAGACGTGAAGGTCACCCAGCAATTGCTGAACGCGGCGAAGCAGGAATTCGACGTTCACCCACTACCCAAGCTCCTCCCGGACAAGGCCTATAGCCCGGCATCGTTAGCCAAGGCCTACATGCGGGAAATGAACATCATCGAACCCCTCGATAAGTTCGAAGTGCCGGACCAAATTCTAGGGATCACCATGCAGGGCTACTTCGGCGGCAGAGCAGAAGCACATATCCGTCGCACGCGAGTTCCGGTCATGCGCCTCGATTTTGTCTCCCAGTACTGCACCGTGAATACGCTGCTTCGTAATTGGGAGGTCTGCACAGCCGCGTCCGTGGAATTCCCGGACGCGACCAAAGATGTTCATCGACTCCTCGACAGTATCGCGCGCAAGCCTGACCTATGTTTCAATCGGGAACTTTGGCCGGAGTTCCGATTCTTCGCACTGGTTCGCCCCGACCACGACATCTTTCCCGTGCGAGCGGCGTACAACGACAAGGAGGCAGACAGGCTTAACATTGGCCTAAATTACGTAACGTCGGAGGAACCAATTTGGTTGGCCGGGCCGGACATAATCAGCTCGATTTTGCTGAATGGCGGTAAGGTCCCAAGCATTTTGAAGGCTATCCGGGTGGTGCCGGTCGGTAGGCAGGCGGGACTCAGCCCAGTTCACTTGCTTGGCAAGGTCCGGGTCGACCCAAACCGGGATGATTTCTACAAGTATGTAGTCGAGCAAAAAGAGGCCCATAAAGCGGACGCCACCCTGAAGAAGGGTTTGAAGTGCATTGGCAACGCGGGCGCCTACGGTCCCTTGGTTGAGTTGAACGAACAACGGGAAAGTTCGGAGGTCAAGCTGAACGTTTACTCCGGTGAGCACTATCACCAGCAAACGATACGCGAGCTAGAAGTGCCAGGTCCGTTTTACTTCCCGCCGGTCGCAAGCTTGATTACCGCCGGAGGTAGGCTACTCCTGGCGCTCGCCGAGAAGTGCGTCACGGATGCCGGGGGAGTATATCTTTTTTGCGACACAGACTCGTTGTGCATCGTAGCGAACGAAAAGGGTGGGTACTCGCGCGGAGGAGCACGCGCAGACCTAGGGAGACTCTGATTAAGTCCTCCCTTTCCACAGGGAGTATAGATAAAGTCGTGCCAGCATGAACTCGTTGGGCAAGCAGAGGACACTGGCGATGATGAC